>Ga0302196_10003076_pt1 | contig 15477 bp, 14 predicted proteins | sample II_Bog_N1_3_FD_198794 | JGI IMG/M metagenome (GOLD analysis project Ga0302196, IMG submission 198794) | Peat permafrost microbial communities from Stordalen Mire near Abisko, Sweden - II_Bog_N1_3 | ecosystem: Environmental > Terrestrial > Soil > Wetlands > Peat | place: Sweden: Abisko...
CGCGTCGGCGGCCGCGGCTTTAAGATTGCAAACGGCGCGCCCAGCACGGGCGGCGGCGGCGGCGCCGCGCGCGCCGCGGCCCAGAAGGGCGACCGCAGGATGCCCGCGGGCGACGCGCGCGTCGCGGGCACGACGCGCAGCAGCGCCGCCGCCGCCGCCCAGTAGTCGGGCGGCAGGTCCGTGCGGCCGCCGCACGTGGCGCGCAGGTGCTCCGCGCGCGCGCCCTCGTCCGCGAACGGCACGTCCGCGAAGCACCGCGGCGGCAGCGCCGCCCACGCATTGTCCGCGACGCCGCTGGGCGACACGCGCGCGGCGACGGCGTCCAGCGCGGGCCACACGCCCCGCGGCGGCCGCCCGCACACGCGGAACACGTTGAACAGCATGTCGTCGCCCTGCGACGACGCGCGCAGCACGTACCCGCCCGCCGCAATGGCGAGCAGGACGCAGCCCGCAGACCACGCGTCCAGCGCGACGGCGTCGTACACGATCGGCTCCAGGCACGCCTCGGGCGGCTGCAGCAGCAGCTCGGGCGGCCGCGTCCACAGTGTACACACGGACGGCGTGTACGCCGTGCCGTCGGTGACGGCGGCGCCCAGCACGCGCGCCATGCCCAGGTCCCCCAGCCGCACGCGGCCGTCCGCGAACAGCAGCAGGTTCTCCAGCTTGACGTCGCGGTGCGCGACGCCGTGCGCGTGCATGTGCGCCAGGCCCGCCAGCACGTCGCCCGCCCACGACACGACGACGGCGGGCGGCAGCAGCGCGGCGCGGGTCGGCGCGTGCGCCGCCTCGAGCGCGCGCGCCCGCGCCGCGGCGTCCGCCTCCAGCGCGTGCAGCCCGCGCGCCGCGGTGGCGGCGGGGATCGCGCCCGCGGCGACGAGCGCGCGCATCTCGTCCAGCTGCTGCGACGCGGCCGCGGCGGCCTGCGCGAGCATGTGCCGCGTCGTCACCTCGCGCCGCAGCGCGCCGACCTCCTCGTTCACCGCCGCCAGCAGGTTGCACAGCGCCAGCGGCATGGCGACGCACACGCGGTGCTGGCCGTTCACGTACACGGCGAGCGCGGACAGCACGTGGGGGTGCGGCGGCAGCGCGAGCAGCAGCGCCAGTTCGCGGATCTGACACTGACGGTCGCGGAGGCCGACGCGGCTGCGCGTGCGCGTGGCGCTGCCGCCGCCGCCTCGCCCGCCCCCGCCGCCGCTCGACGCCCCCGCCGCAGTGCCCGCCCCCCCGCCGCCGCCGCCGACCGCGCCGACCGTCGCGGACGGCTCCGCGGGCGCCTCCAGCTGCTTGACCGCCGCCCCCGTGTCGCGCCCCGTGGCGGCGTCGTACACGAGCGCGCGGCGCACGACGCCGTACGCCCCCCGCCCCAGCCCCCCGTCACGGACGCAAGACAGGTGCAGGCCGCCTCCCGTGCGACTGGGCGGTGCGGACATTCCATGCACCAGCGCGCCGCGACGGAAACTGTACACCCGCACGCAACCCAACGCAGCGCCGCAACGGCCGTCGTGGTGCGGCTCGGCGCGCCGCGTCAAACTGTTTGCCTGTTGCCTCGGCACCCGCGCTAGGCAGAACCGCCGCCCGCGTCAGCTGCTGCTGCTGCGGTGGTTGCCGCTGCCGCCGCCGCCGCCCGCGCGGCCGCCGTTCCCGCTGGTTTGAGGCCACGAATCCCCCTGCCCCGCCCGCGCTCCTCTGCGCCGCCGCGCTCTCCGCCGCCGCCAGTCGTAACCGCGTCGGATGGCGGTGCCGCGCTCGACACTGCCTCGACTGCCGCGACCGCCGCGGGCGGCGTCGTGCTGGCGGCGGCCGCGGACCGCGCCGCCGCCATGGCCACTGCCAGCGTGCGCGCGGCCGACGCCGCGACGGCGACGCTCGGCGGGCTGGGCGGCGCCGCAGCTACGTTCGCGTCCGCGGCGACGTCCTCGTCCGCCGCGCCCTCGTCCGCCGCTGCCGCCGCCTCGGCGTTTCCAGCACTGGCCGCGTCTGCAGTGGCCGCCTCCGCCGTGGCCGCTTCGGCCGCCAGGCGCCTCGCGCGCTCCTCTGCGCGCTTGATGCGCTTGCGCTCCGTCTCCCGCGAGCGGTCGCGCTTCTTCTTGGGCGGGATGGACGCCCCCGTGACGCCGCCCGCGCCCGCGCCGTCGGGAACCAGCGACGGCGCGGACGCTACGAGCGCTGGAATACTAGGCGCGGGCGGCGACGTCGGCGCCGCGGCCGCGCGCATCAGGATCTGCTCGACGCTGCCGTCCGCGGCTGCAGCGGGCAGCGCGGCGACGGCAGCGGCGGCGCCCGTCGCGTCGACGGCCTTGCGCTTCTTGCCGCCCTCCGCGTCGCGCTCGTCGCTCGTCGCCTTGCGCTTGCGGGACGGCTGCGCCGCCGACTTGGGGGCGTCCGTCGCGGGCTTCTTTGCAGGCGCCGCCTTTGCCGCTGGCGCGGCGGTCGTCGACGCGGCGCTGGCGGTCGGCGGCAGCGCTGCGTACAGGGCGAGCGCGTCGGCGGCGGCGCGGGCGGCGCCGCCGCTCTCTGCAATGTGTGCCAGCAGCAGCGGCGGCTTGCCCGTGGACACGCCCAGCGTGGGCGCCTCCGTCCGCACACGCGGCCGCTTCACCCCGCGCTGCGGCGCGGCCTGCGCCGCCGCGACGGGCGCGCCGCACGGTGCCGACGGCAGCAGCGGCGGCGCCGCCGACGGCGCGTCCGCCGCCTGCTCGGCCGTCGCGCCGCTCCCCCGCTGCGCCCACAGGACGCTGCCGCGCGCGACGGCGAGCAGCATGGCGGACGTCACGAACGGCAGCTCGTGCACGTCGACGAGGCCGTCGTCCGCCGCGGTGCGGAAGCACGTCAGCGCGCCGCTGCGCGCGGGGTCGTGCGCGTACCGTGCGTGCGCCTCCCGCGGCGGCGCCGCCGCGATGCCGCGCTCGCCAAAGTACTTGGCCAGCACGATGCGCGTGTTGGCTACGTTGCGAGACGTGTCCGCGCGGGGGTGCTCCTCCAGCCACCCCAGCGCGCACGCGCCGCAGCAGAACATGCCGCGGTGGACGCGGAACGACGTGCCGCTCGCGTCCGCCGCCACGACGGCGGGGCGGGGCACGCCAGGGATGGCGTCGCCGCAGTGCAGGCACGCCGCCTTGGTGGACCGCGGCCACGGGCCGTGCAGGGCGCGCTCCAGCGCGCGGCTGGCGCCGCTGCCGCCGCCGCAAGCGTCGCCGACGGCGTCCAGCGCGACGTACTCGACGTTCGGGTCGAGGGCAATGTTGCTGACGTCGACGTCCATGGCGTGTACGTGCGCGTCTGTTTGCTGTTCACTGTGCGCTAGGCGTCTTCGTCAGTCGTGCGGATGCGCGCGGGTTTCATGCCACACGGTCCGAGCATTCGAGACCATGGCCGAGTCAGGCACAGCTGGCGCCATGGCTCCCAAGGCGCCCAAGGCACGCAAGGCATCCGCAGCACCCACGGCATCCAAGGCACGCGCCAAGCGCCCCGTGGCGGCGCCGTCGTACTCGGTGGGCGCCGACATGTGGACGCCGAGCAATGTCGAGTCAATGAAGGCCTTCTTTGCGTCGGAGGTTGCGCAGTGTGACTACGCGATTGCCAAGTGCGAGCGCGTGATTGCGGCGGCGGAGCGCAAGGCGGGGCGAAAGACGGAACCCAAGGCGGAGCCCAAGACGAAGGACACAAAGTAGCGGTGGGGGGGTGGGGCGCCACTTCGGTCGCTGCACGGCGGCATTGAAAGAAAAGAGCACGCAGCATGTCGATTTCAGGCAGCATCGCGGCGGGGACGCTGACGGAGACGTCCGTCCAGGCTGCGTCCGATGGCATCCTCGTGGCAGCCGACTCGCTGACGACGCAGCTCGTCATGACGTCTGGCCTCGTCAACGCAGTCGAGGCGCTGAGCGTGTACAACCTGTACGTGTCGCACACCTCGTACTACAACACGTTCCAGCTGGTCGTCGGCCAATGGCCCGACCGCCTCAACTCGGTCACGGTGGAGACGGGCATCTTCCACATGGGCGTGGACCTGTACGCGACGTACGCGAGCGGGTCGCCGCAGACGTACCTGGGCAGCGTCTCGTCCGTGGGCGGCAAGCAGTCGTGGACGCTGCTGCGCAGCGGCACGGACCTGAAGGACCTCAGCTGGTACACGACGACGGGCGGCACGGCGTCCGCGCCCGTGACGCTGCAGACGGGCTACTTCACGACGGCGGGCAGCACGGCGCCCGACGCGCCCACGTGCTTCCTGAAGGGCACGCGCGTCGCGCTGTATCCCGACGGCGAGGCGGCCATCGAGGACGTGGGCGAGGGCGCGCTCGTCCTGCAGGTCGACGGCTCGGCGCGCGCCGTGCGCGCGCACAAGGTCGGCCGCTACGACCTCGGCGCACTGCCGCAGTACCAGCCCCGCCGCATCCCCGCGGGGACGCGCGTGGGCGGCCGCGTCGCGCGGCGGGATCTCGTGCTGACCAAGCCGCACGGCGTGTTCATCGACCTTGCCGCGGGCGCCGTGCCCGTGCCCGCCGCGCGCGTGCCTGGCGCCGTCCCCGCGGGCCTGGACGGCGAGGTGGAGCTCCACCACCTGCAGCTGGACGACTTTCGCGACGTCATTATCGCCGAAAACGTCGTGACGGAGAGCTGGCGCGCGCCGCGCGCGTGAATTTTGAATATGCGCACGCTCAAATGTCGGCAGCAGCGGCGCCCTCGGCGGCGGCCAGGCACGGCGGCGAGCCCTCGACGGGCGCCGCGCCGTCAAACAGCACGGCCTCGGCGTTGGCGGCGCGGTGCAGCAGCCCGCGCGCCGCGCCCTCGCCAGCGCGCGTCACGACGAGGTTGCGCATGAAGGGCTCCGTGGGGCGGTGCGCGACGGGAATGTCCGCCACGGTCTCGTCGTCGAGCGCGCACAGCGTCGCGCAGCGGCGGACGTACGTCCCGCTGCGGTTCGCCGCGGGGTACGCCGAGAAGTCCACGTCCGCCGCGGCGACCGCCGCCAGCAGCGCGGCCGTGCCCTTCTTGTGCATCGCGGCGTGCCCCAGCACGTGCCGCGCGACGGACGACACGGCGTTGGTCACGCAATCCAACTCGCGCCACGCAAACGCGGCGGTCGCGCCCGCGCGGTCCGTTGCAAACACGCGGCAGTCGAACGTGGCGACGACATGCGACGGCACGGGCACGCCGCACACGCGGCACGCGAGTGAAAGGTACGCCGTCGCGGCCGACGCGAGCGTGGACGCGAGCTTCTGGTAGCGGCCGCCAAAGGGGTGCTCGCCGCGCTCGCCCGCGGGCGGCGGGAACAGCAGCGAGATCTCGTCCGACTGCACGTACGCGACGCGCGCGCCCTGCTCTTCCACGAGTTGGCGCGCCGTCTCGATCATGGCCGCCGTCAGCGCGTCGTCAAACGGTTTGGCGCAGTGCGCCACGTGCACGAACGTGTGGAAGGCGCGGCCGTCGAGACGCGCGACAATTACGTCGCCGCGTCCCGCCGCACGATCCGACTCGACGGCTTCGAGCGCCTTGACAGCGGTGCCGAGCGCGTCCTTGACGTGCCGCGGAATCAGCGTGGCCATTGCTCCCTGTTTGTCAGGGGCGGGCGTGATTCAACCGCGTACAGTCAAGAAATTGCCACTGCGCGGATCAATAATTTTCCGTACCCTCCGTGGAGCTCACTCCCACCTTGCAGTCGTTCGACGCACGCAGCGACGCAGAAGACATGTCGCAGTATGAAGTCTACAATGTAAAGCCAGACTTTGCGGCGCCGCAAGAAGACCTGCAGGCGCTCATCTCGGCCGAGCCCGTGTCCGTCGCGCGCGCGTCCAAGGCGGCGTCCACGGTCGTGGCGCCAGGAGACGTGGAGGCGGCGCTGGCGCCCATGGCGGACAAGGGCCGCGCCGCGGTCGGCGCCGCCCTGACGGTCGACACGAGCTTCAAGCCTGGCATCAACTTCTACGACATTCAGCCGCTGCTCCGTGACTGGCGCCTGCGCGACGACGTCGCGGCCACGCTCCACTTGGCGCTGCTGCCAGAAGGCCATGCGGTGCGCGGCATCGTCGGCATCGAGAGCCGCGGATTCCTGTTTGGCCTGTCGCTCGCGGACGCCGCGTGCCTGCCCTTCTTCATGCTCCGCAAGGCGGGCAAGACGCCAGGCGCCGTCGTGCGCTCCAAGGCCCCCGTCGCCATCGAGTACTCGAGCGGCGGCGTGCCCGACCACGCATTCGAGTTCACGACGGCGCACGGCCTGCCCGCGGGCGCGGAGGTCGTGCTCGTTGACGACGTCCTGGCGACGGGCGGCAGCCTGAAGGAGGCGGCGGCGTTGCTTGCAGAGGCAGGCCTGCGCGTCGTCGCCAGCGGCGTCGTCGTCGAAATCAGCGGCCTCGGCGGCGCGGCCAAGGCGGGACACCCCGTGTGGACGGTGTGGCGCTCGCCCCCCGCGTAGGCGCGTCGCGCGCGGGTGCTCCGATGGAAACTCGGGCAGCGAGTGTGCGTTGCGTTGAACGGTCGCTCACTCCCTCAAGTGGGCATGACACAAATGGCGTCGGCACGCGCTGCGCCCACCTCCACGACCGTCGTCGGCGGCAGTGGCGCCGCGGCACTGACTGCGTCCCTGCGCGCGGCGGGCGGCCCACACCGCCTCGACTTCTTGGACAATGTGTTCCGCACCGTGCGCGAAGCGACGAGTGCTGCCGCGGGGGTCGCGCCCACGCGCACCGCGCTGTCGGCAACGATGGCGGGCCGCCGCGCCGCGCCTCCCGTACTCACGCCATCACGGGTGACCGCCGCGTCGCTGCCCGCCCCTCTTGCCCTCCCGCCGCTGCTGCCGCCGCCAGCGCCGCCAGCGCCGCAGCAGCAGCAGCAGCAGCAGCAGCCGCAGGTCGTCGTCGTGAACTCGGCGCCCGTCGCGCGCTCGCGCGGCGGTGCCGTCGGCGGGGGCAGCCCTGGCGCATCCAGCATGACGACCGCGGGCGGTGGCGGCGGCGGGGGTGGGGGTGGCACGCGCGGCGCTAGCGGCGGCACGGGCAACGCGTCGAGCGGCAGCAGCAAGCGCGGGGGCGCGTCGGATCGCGGCGTGCGCGTCTACATCATCGTGGCCCTCTCCGCGCTGCTGATCCTCATCCTCCTGTGCATGGGCCGCATCGTCGCCATGCAGCGGCGCGTGCGCGACCTCGAGACCCAGCCGCGCCCCGACACGACCGCGCTGCGGGCGGTTGTCACGGACGTCCTGGGCGAAGTCGTGGCGGACCTCAACGAGCGCGTCAGGCAGCAGGACGCGGCAGCGGCGGCGGCGGCAGCAGCGGTGGTGGCGCCTCCTCCGCCGCCAGCACCTACCGCAGCGTTGCCTCCCGCTCCTGCACCCGCGCCCGATGCCGCTGCGCCGAATGTCTCTACGGTGACGACGGCCTCGACGTCCGACGTCGCGCCCCCTGCGCCGCCAACGGTGGCTGAACCTCGAGAGACGAACGAGGCGCTCATGCAGCGAGCCAATGCGGCGCGCGACGCGGCGCTTGCCGCCGTCGCGGCGGCGGCGCGCGCCCTGCCCATGCCCGCCCCTCCCGCGGTCCCGCCCGTGCAAGCCGAGCCGCCCACGACGGCGGCGGCGAGTGCGCCCGCGACGACGGCGGACAGCGCGCCCTCGGCCCCGCCCGCCCTCGTTAGCGACGAGCGTGGTCGTCGCGGGCGCGCGGAGAAGCACCGATCCGCGCGGCGTGGCCATCGCGACACGGAGCGCGAGCACGCGCACGAGGGCTCGCGCCACCACAAGCGCCCGTCGCGGCACGCGCACGCGGAAGCCCAGGAGGAGGAAGTGGAGGAGGTCGCGCCGCAGTCGGCCCCCGCAATCCTCGCCGCGGCCGCGGCACTCACTCCCTCGCCCGCCGCGCCGCAGACGCCGCCGCCGCCACAGCCCATGTTCCCGCCCCTGCGCCGCGTCACGGTGTTTCCGCCTCCTCCGCAGCCACTGGCGCCACTGGCGGCGCAGCGCCCCGTCTTTGCGGGGGCGAGCGGCACGGGCGGTGCAGGCGTCGGCGCGCCGCGGTCTCTCCGTGACCTGCAGCCGCTGTACCGATTCGGCAACGTGCGCCTGACGGCGGGCGACAGTGCGCGGGCACGGGCGCTGGGGGCGGCCGTGGGCGCCGCCGCGGCCGTCTAGAGGCCACGCAGCGCCCACCTGTGCTTGCACGTGCCGCACTTGAGCAGCACGTCCGCGGGCTCGTCCAAGCTGCGCCGCTGCTTCTGCTGCATCTCAATTTCCTTGACGCTCTTGCACCGCGGGCAGGGGTAGATGACGGCGTCCGCGTCGGCGGGTGCGGCGGCCGCGGACGGGGCCGTGGGTGGCGGCGGCGCCGACACGTCGACGACGGCGCCCTGCAGCGTGCTTCCGCCGAGCGCCACCGCCAGCGCGTCGTTGGCGGCGGCAAACTCCGTCAGCCACGCGGCGTGCGGCTGCCCCCGCGTGCGCGCCGCCGCGTGCTCGTCCAGCACCGACGCCACCCAGCTACCGCCGCGCCACGAGTCGGCGCTGCGCGCGTCCACGGGCAGCAAGCCGTCCCGCAGCACGGCCGCGATGCGGTGCAAGTGCCGCGCGTACGCCTCCGCCGCCGCCCGCGCGTGCGCGTCTGGCCCGTCGGTCTCAAAGAGCGTCAACCCCGTCGCGTCGTAGCACCACTGCGGCGGGCCGCCGTCGGGCGGCGCGGCCACGAACCGCACGCGGCGCGCGTACACTTCGTGCTCCGCGGCGCGCGCGGCGGCAAAGGCGTCGTCGGGCGCGCGGCCGCCGTCCACGGCGTGCGTGTATAGCAGCGCTAGCCACGCCGCGCGGACCGCGGTTTCAATGGGCGCCAGCGGCTCGCGCTCCGTGGTGATGGCGGACGCGGACGTGGGCGCCGCCATGGGGCTTTGAAATGGCGACGCCTCTGGATTTAACTCTTTAACTTTCATGCCACAGCCACCGCACGCGCGAGTGGAGATGAAAGAAATGCCAACGGCAATCACGCGCACCGTCTACATTCCGTCGTGGGTCACCACGTACCCTGGCATGGCGCTGGACCCGTCGTGGGTGCTCTACGACCCGTGGGTCACGACGCCTCCGCGTTGGACCACCACGCCTCCGCAGTGGACCACGACGTTCACCGAGCCAGCTGGCGACTCCGTCAAACCGTCGACGACGGCAGAGGCGTCGAGCGGCGTCGAGCCGCGGACGGCACGAGATGGCAGGCGCTAACGTGACGCCGCGCGCGCCTCCCGCGCCGCTTTTGCGCGCGCAGGGCCGAGGCGATCAATCTCTTGTTGCTCGGCGGCGAGCGCGGGCCATCGCTGCGCGAGCGGGCGGTGGCGTTCGATCTCGTCAAGTTCCTCACTCAATCGTCGATCGAACGCCCCCATCCGTCGCTCCAACGCATTCATCCACCGCTCGAGAGGCGCAGGGGCGGCCACGGACGCACGGAGTACGCGCGCGCTATGGGAGCGCGTCGCACGTTTACGCGGCATCCCCGCTTGGCGTTCATGTTGCGAGCGCGCCATCCGCGCGCAGAGCCCACGCGTTTGTATTCGGGGCGCGGCGACACGCGCGACATCGCGCCGAGCCCTACCGCGTGCTGCACTGCATGCACAAGGCTGAGCTACGTGCGCGCGGCGAGACGGTCCACTGCGGAAATCGCCGCCGCCGAGCCGCACGCGGGGAGCGCGAGCGCCGCGTCGATGATCGGGGCCAGCGACGCCGCCATGGAATTGTCAATGGCCGCGGGCGCGGGCGCCGCGCTCAGGAGCAGCGGCAGCGCGACGCGCACGATGGCGGCCACGCGCGCATTATACACGGCGAAGCTCTTGGACGACGACAGCGCGCGCTCCAGCGGCAGCCACGCGACGCGGCCCGTCTCGCCCTTGGCGGGCGGCGCGGGCGGGTGCGGCGGCAGCGGCGGGCCGAGCGCGAGGTACGTGACGGCCACGCACGACGTCACCATGTCCGTGCCGCTGTCGCCGTCCGCGGCCAGCAGCGGCACGAGCAGGTAGTCCGACGGCGGCTCCAGCACGTACCCCGTCTCCTCCGCCATCTCGCGCACCGCCGCGAGGGACGGCGGCTCGCCGTCGTTGGCCTTGCCCGCGGGCAGCCCAATGTCCGCACCGTCGTGCTTGCGCGACACCGTCAGCGCCTCCCACGCGTGCACGCCGCTGCCGCTGCCGCTGCCGCCCGCGCGGGGGCGCAGCACGAGGAGGCAGCCCGCGCGCGGCTTGCCCGCGGCCGCCGCGGCGTCGACGGCGCGCGCGATGCGCGCCACCTGCAGCTCGCGCAGCTCACGCGACGGCACGGGCGGCGACGGCGGCGACGGCGTGTTGCTGCCAGCGCCGCGCTCGCGCCGCGTGCGCGGCTCGGGCGGCGTCAGAAAGCGGGACGTGCAGTTGGCGCCCAGGGGCTGCCCGTTGTGCAGGATGCGCGCGCCGCGGGACGTGAGCACCTGGGAGGCGCAGCGCAGCGCGTACTGCGGCGGCGGCGCCAAGTTCCCGCTCATTTCGATGCAGCGCCCGCGCTCAGAATGTCCAGCAAGAGCGTGCGCTTTGTCTCGTGTGGCATGAAGGCAGTACGGTTGCAGTGGCACTCGGGTTCCCGAGTTTGCGGCAATACCTGCAGCGCGGCATGGCCAGCACGGGCGATGCAAGCGTGGGCACAAAGCGCAAGACGCGCGCCGACGCCGAGGCTGCACTCGCCGAGGCGCGCGCGCGTGTGCAGGCGTGGCACACCTTTATGGCGGACTGGCGCGCAGACGATGCACGGCGTGACGCCGCGTGGGATGCCGAGCGCGCTGCCGAGCGCGCTGCGTATCGCGCCGCTACGGCGTCGCTCGAGGAGCGAGATCTACGCGTGCCCGACGCTGCGTGGAAGCACGCCGACTGGCCGACCCGCTGGGAGGCGCGCGCGCCCGACGGGGCGCCGCCGACTGCCGCCCTCATGGACGCGATGCACGAGATGCTCGAGCGCAACGAGCACGGGCCGTCGGCCTCGCGCATCGAGGTGCATGGCGACGCGGTCGTGTGCGTCTACAACGCCGCTGCCATGCTGCGCGACGCGGAGCGGTGGAAGCGCGAGCGCGACGCGGAGAATGGCGGTGAGCCCCCAGAAGACGAAGCGCAAGCGGCTGCGGACTCGCGCGCCCTCGCGGAGAGCGAGGCCAGCGTTTACGACGCCGCGGGCGCGGCGCGTGCCACGGTGCTCGGCGTATTTGACAAGTTTGCAGCCAAGGCGGCCGCCGACGTGGTCGCGGCGCAGAGCGAGGTGGCTGCGGCTGCGAGTTGACGCGGTGGAGACATGAGTCGCACGCAGGATGGTTCAATTTCCGCGTGCGCCGCCGTCGCGCCGCTCCCTAGCCCACGCGCGGAGGCGCCGTCACGCGCCGCGTGCGCGGGTTAAAGTAGACGCGCACGCGCCCTGCCGAGATGTCGGATGTCACGGCGGCGCCTGCCGCCACGGTCTGCACTCGCGCCAGGTCAGGGCGCTCGCTCTCTACAGTGGCGACGGCGACGTCGACGGGCGCGCCCACCAGCTCTGGCCACGCGCGCTTCGCGGCCGCAGCTGCAGCTGCAGTAGCTCCACCCGATAGGCGCGCTTTGCGAGCCGCCGAGCGTCGGGGAGAGGCCGACCGCCGTTTCGGGGACGACGCGCGTCGAGTCTTCGGCATCTTCGTTTGTTTCTTGGCGGGATCGAGCGGCTGTTTGAGCTTTAATAATTAAGCGTAGCGAGCCGTAGGTGAATAAGGACGCTCGCCGTCGCAGACGCAAGCACAAAGAGCAAGACGACCGTCATAAACATGATGTCGCGCGTCGCGGGGCCCCAGTCCGAGAAGACCATACAACTGAACGTCGCGATCGTCGCGCTGAGAAGCCAACGGCAGCCGAGGGTCGCGATACGAAGTAGGCGGCGTGCGCGGTCGCCGTCGGCGTCTATCAGCCAGACGAGGGCGATCGCAGTCACGGGCGCCACGACGAGTGTGACCGCGTTGAATGCGACGCCCGCGGCGCGCGTGGGCGTCTCGTCCGCGACGAGGACGAGGAGCGCGACCTCCGTGCCCGCCGTAACAAAGTGGGCGCTGGCGAGAACCGCGGCGTTTGCAAACGCGTAGCGCGCCTCGCGGAGGCTCGCGTCGTCGAGCGAGGACGCCATCATGATTTGGAATGAAGTCGCTGTGGCATGAACCGAGCTCTCTCAGCAGGGCGCTGACAAAAGCCGCGAAGAACGGGGGCGTGGCTCATGCAAAGGGATTAGCGTGGCGCCGCGTGGCCAGCGACGCGTCGCCGTCCACGCAGGCTTGAAACAAAAGCCTCCCACCATGTCCACAGACCCGCCTCCCGCACCAGGCACTCTTTACGAAGGTCCTCCAGCCGAAAATGCCATCTGTGTCATTCTCACCATAGTCATCGCAGGGGGATACTGGATTCTTCCGTCCAAGAACAAGTGGGTGCTCCTCGCGCTGATCTACTCCGTATACGCATTTATCGCAGACGTCTCAGCGATGTATGACTGTAAACGCCACCTCGGCCCCACAGTGTTGGAACCGATCTACCGCTGGACAAAACCGAATAACACCGTGCAATTCGTGCAGTACAAGCAATGGGATCCCAAGATCAAGAAGCCCGTCGTGTGGGCGAACCGCGGCATAATGCTGGCGCTGCTGGCTGCTGTTCCCTTCTTCCTCTCGTGGAATACAACCCCCAGCGCTGACCCACAGCAAGCCAACAACGACAACATGGCTGGCATCGCCTTTCTGCTCCTGTGCGGCGTCGCCATGCTGGTCATGAAGCGCAAGCTCGAGAAGAAGCCTGGCGTCCTCGAGTAGGCTCCAACAACAAATGGCGGACCTCAATGTGCCTCCACACGTGTGGGGCGGCAGCGAGTGGCCGTCGTGGCTCGTGCGAGCGTTCGCGGCGCCGCTGCACCCCACGCCCGCCGAGGTGGGGCAGCTCGTCGGGTACTTCTCGCTGGCGGCGGCGCTGCTTCCGTGCGCGAGCTGCCGCGTTGACGCGCTGGCCTACATTGGCGACGGGCGCGCGCTGCGCGCGGCGGCGGCACAGGGCCGCGCAGCACTGCCGCAATGGGTCGTGGACTTCAAGAACGCCGTGAACCTCAAGCAGGGCAAGCCGCAGCGGGCGTTTGACGACGTGGCGCGCGAGTGGAGCCAGCGCATGAGCTGCGCGCACGACTGCGGCGAGACGCGGGGCGGCGAGGGCGCAGGCGCGTCTGCGACGCCGCCGCCGTGCTGCAATGCGCCACCCACGCGGGATGCGGCGGGTGATGGGGCCACGCGCCAGCGGGACGCGGGAGGCGACGCGACGCCGTGGATCCTGGGTGGCGGCGCTGTGGTCGTCGTGCTCCTGGTGGGGCTGGCCATGGCGGTGACGACGCGAAAGAGCACGTCACGGGATGGACCCAAGGTTTGAATAGATTTCAGATCGCAATGCGCCGTGTTTCAATGCGCTTACGCAATCGGCTTCGGCGTGCGAGGCTGCGGCTGCTGCGGCGGCGGCAGCAACTCGGCAACCTTGGCAAACGCGCGGGCCGTGTCGCGCGCGGCGTCCGCCGCGTAGCCCGCCGCGGTCTCTGCTTCGAGTGCGACGTGCAGCGCGCGACGCTTTGGCTCAAAGGCGGCCGCCGCACGCTCTGCCGCCGCCGCGGCGGCGGCCACGTAGCGCTCCGTGTCGGCGACGACTGCGCGCCGCGCCGCGTCGGTCGCGGCATCGTCTGCCGCCTTGGCGTACGGCGCGTCGCCCTCGATGACGGCGAGCACGGCGGGCGCCGACGCGCGCGCGACGCGCTCCGCGAGGGCGCTCGCGTAGGTATGCGCGGTCTCGGCGTAAAGGAGAGCCCCCTCGGCGGTGCGGCGGCGCCACACGGCAGAGGTGAGCGCCTCGTTGGCCGCGTCGGACGCTTGCGTCGCGGCGGCCGCCCACGCGGCGGCCGTCGTCGACGGCGGCGTCGTGGCGTTGACAACGTGCACGGCGCCGCCCCCCACGACGGCGCCGCCTATGGCGCACGCGCCGAAGCGCGCAATTGCTGCAACGGACGCCATGATGCGTGCGCGAGACTGGAAGTGGTTTGCGAGGCGAGCGAGGTGGCAGCTCATCACGAAAACATCCTTTTGTGCAGTGGCATGAAACGGCTGGAACACAACCAATGAGTCCACTGTGACTCGCATTCCGCCCATACATGGCGACGCTCGTGTCCACGGGCGCGCGCCGCAAGCGCGGGCGCGACGAGGACGATGACGGGACGGCGCGAGCCGCCGCCGCCGCCGCCGCCGCTGCCGCCACCGCCGCCACCGCCGCCGTCGCGGGCATGCAGAGGGCGCTCGCGGCCGCCGCGTCGGGGACGCGCGCGCCCCGCGGGCCGCGCGCGCGCAAGGAGTCCAAAGCCGACAGAGAGGCGCAGAAGCTCAGCGCCGCCACGACCAAGAAGTGGAACGACGCGCGTGCCGCAGACCCCGCGGCCTTTGAGGCCGTCATGGCGCTCGCGGCCACGCGCAAGCAGCCGCGCACCTGGCAGCTGACGGCCAACGGCGAGGGCGCCTTCTTCATGCGCTGCGTCGGGTGCGACGTCGTCAAGCCCGCGCTGCCGTCGCACTTTACCATTGCTGGAAAGAAGGCGCGCTTCACTGCGAGCGCCAGCGGGCAGGAGAACCTCCGCAACTCGCCTGCGTATCCGTGCAACGTCTGCTTCGCGCGCATCTTGGCGATCCGCGACGCCACCGTCGATGGCTGGGTGCGCTGCACGATGCACAACTACAAGCGCCTGCGTGCGCGCAACACGAAGATGTACGGCACCAAGGCGGAAGGATGGTTCTGGGAGCGCTGGCGCGTCCAGGGCGGCGACTTTGACGTCGTCAACGGAAAGCACGTCATTACGCGCGCGGCGCGCTGCGCGATCACGGACGTGGAGATCGCGGTCGGCGGCATCCACCTCGAGTTCTGCGCGAGCGTCAACAATCGCGTCGTGGCTAACAAGGGGGAGCACCGCGCGGAGGACTGCGAGCTGATCTGCGCGGCGCTGAACGTGGCGCAGCAGCACGAGGACATCAAGGACCTGGGCGCGGCGTTCCGTGCCCTCGTCGAGGCGGACGATGCGGCGGACGCGCCGTCCGCGGCCGCCAACGAGGCCGCGCGCCGCGCCGAGATTGAGCTGAACTGGTCGCGCAGCCCCGAGGAAAATGGCGTCACGGCGTCATGTATGCACGACACCGCAGCGTACAATGCGCAGATGCACTACCTCCACCTCGCGCGCATCTGTGGCCAAATGGCACGCAACCACCGCAAGACAGATCGCGAGGCAGGGCTCGCCAACGACCTCACGGCCGCGGACATTGTCGCCATGCTGCACGCGCTGCCGCGGTGCGCCTACACGCGCGCCCTCTTCACGATCGTCAACGGCCCCCTGCGCTTCTCGGTCGAGCGCGTCGACGACAACGTCGGCCACGTCAAGGGCAACTGCATCCTCGTGTCGCGCATGCTCAACACGGCGGCGGGCAT
>Ga0302196_10003081_pt1 | contig 15458 bp, 10 predicted proteins | sample II_Bog_N1_3_FD_198794 | JGI IMG/M metagenome (GOLD analysis project Ga0302196, IMG submission 198794) | Peat permafrost microbial communities from Stordalen Mire near Abisko, Sweden - II_Bog_N1_3 | ecosystem: Environmental > Terrestrial > Soil > Wetlands > Peat | place: Sweden: Abisko...
TCATGGCCTTGTCCGTAGAGTGGATTACGCCGCTGGTTGTTGCTGAATATCAGCGTGGTGTCGATTTCGCACGCGCGGCGACGTGGCCTTCTCCCCTTGCGGGAGAAGGGGAAAGAGTTCAGCCCGCCGTCCCGCCGAGCTCACTCCCCACCGTCTTGCCGATCGGCCGGCTCGGCTCCAGGCGGCTCCATCGCCCATCCCTCCGGCGTCGGCGGCCGAAGCCGTTTTGTCGCCGCTTCGGTCAGCACCGTGGCGCTGACGATGTCGTTGTTCAGGCTCAGGTCGTCCTGCTTCCATTGGTTCTGCCGCCGGCGCAGCACGACCACCTTGCGTGGCGGCGGATCGGCGGCGTCCAGGCTGTTCTGCAACTGCTGCAGGGCCTGGCAGGCGTAGCTGTTGCAGATGTCCCCGCGCAGCGAGCGGGGCAGGCCGCAGCCGGTGCGCGCCTGAAACACGCAGCCGCCTGGGATGGTGCGTTGCGGCAGGTGGCCAAGATAGAGCGCGCGCAGCCCGGCGGAGTCCAGGTCAGGGTTGGCGGCCATCACCCGGCGGATCGTGGCCTCGCTCTGAAAGGCGTGGGTTCCCCCGGCCGGACAGCACCCGCCGCCGCACACGCCGCACAGCCGTCCTGGAAGCGTCGACTTCGCGGCGCCGACGGGCTGATCAAGCGCCGGTGGGATGGGTGCGGGCTGATCGGGCGCGGCCAGGCTGGGCGCGGCGGGAGCGACTGGCTCCGGCGGGTTCTGGGCGGCGGCGATGACGGCGTCGAGATGGGCGAGGTACAGCCGCCGGCGGCGTTGGGTCAGGGGGCGAGGCCGCCCATGTCCGGAGGAAACCACCAGCTGCAGGTCCGCCGGCGCCCCTGAGCCGGCGCGGGCGGCGATGGCGTCGAACACCGCCGCGGCCTGGCGATCGGCCTTGGTCCGCGCCCGGCTAAGACGGGCGAGCGCCCGTTGATCGCGCGCGAGGCGCGCATGCCAATCCAGATGACGCTGAAACGCGGCGGCGGACATGTCCTTGCCCTGCTCGAAGGCAATCTTGCAGGCGAAGTCCTGGCACAGGGGATAGAGCTGCGGCGCAGACGCGGCGTCGGTCTTGCGCGGCGTCAGGACGGCGCGTGCGTCCAGCGTCTGTCCGCACACCACGCAAGCCCTCGGCGTTGTCGCCGGAAGAGGAACCGAAAAGCCGTCCCGCATGGCCCTGTCACCCCGTCGTCGCCGAGCGGCGACGATGCCAGGACTGACGTGGTGTGGCCAGGGGTGAGCGACGGGAAGGCCCCGCCCTACCCTTTCGCCAGATACACGAACCGCAGGATGAACAAGGCCGACAGGACGAACAGCAGCCAGTCGCGCGGCCTCGCCTGCCCCCGCAGCAGCTTCAACGCCGCATAGCTGGTGATCCCGAAGGCCAGGCCGCTGGCGATCGAATAGCTGAGCGGGGTGATCACCAAGGTCAGGAAGGCCGGGATGGCCACCATCGGGTCGGCCCAGTCGACCTCGGTCAGGGCGCCCATCATCAGACCGCCGACCAGGATCAGGGCCGGCGCCGTGGCCGCGGTCGGGATGGCCTGAACCAGTGGGGCGAACAACAGGGTGGCCAGGAACAGCAGGCCGACCACCACGCTGGTCAGGCCGGTGCGCCCGCCCTCCGCCACGCCAGCGGTGCTTTCGATATAGCTGGTGGTGGTGCTGGTCCCGGCTAGGGCGCCGACCATAGTGGCGATCGAATCGGCGAGCAGGATTCGGTTCAGCCGGGGGATGTTCCCGTCCGCGTCGACCAGCCCCGCCTTCTTGGTCACCGCTACGAGGGTGCCGACATTGTCGAACAGGTCGACGAACAGGAACACGAACACGATCTCCATCAGGGTCAGGAAGATCCCGCCCTTCAGGTTCAGCGCCCCCGCGATATTGAGCTTGAACGCCGTCGCCCCCAGGTCGGCCAGATTGTAGCCGGTTTTGGCGATGTGCGAGAGGCCGATGGCCCAGCCCAGGACGGCGGTGACCACGATGCCGATCAGGATCGAGCCCCTGACCTTCCACGCCTGCAGGCCGCCGATGACCAGCAGGCCGAGCAGCGAGAGCGCCGCGGTCGGGGTGGTCAGGTCGCCAAGCGCGATCGAGGTCGCCGGGCTGGAGACGATGATCCCGGCATCCTTCAACCCGATCAGGGCGATGAACAGGCCAATGCCTCCCGCCACCGCGGCGAACAGCGAGCGGGGAATGGCGGCCACGATCATCTGGCGCACCCCGGCGAGGGTCAGGATCAGGAAGGCGACACCGGACAGGAACACGCAACCCAGCGCCGTCTCCCACGGCACGCCCATGCCCTTGACCACGGTGTAGGTGAAATAGGCGTTCAGCCCCATGCCTGGGGCCAGGGCCAAGGGATAGTTGGAGAGCAGGCCCATCAGGATGCTGCCGAACCCCGCCGCCAGGCAGGTCGCCGCCGCCACCGCCGCCACCGGCATGCCGGCGTCGCCCATGATCGCCGGATTGACCACGATGATATAGGCCATGGTCAGGAAGGTGGTGAACCCGGCCAACACCTCGGTGCGAACCGAGACGCCGTGGCTGCTCAGCTTAAACAGGCGTTCTAACATGCTGACTTTCTTGGGCCGCCGCCCGCATCGGGCTTGGAGCCATGGTTAGCGCGCGCCGGGCGTCGCGCCAGAGCGAATCGGGCGGCACGCGCTCAAGCTTGGCCTGGGCGACCGTCCTGGCCGCTTCGGCGTGCGACGCGGACCCCCGCGCCCAATTTCCAGGCGCCGGCTCCATCGTCGCCGGGCTGATTACGCCGCCAAGCCGAGGCGCTTGCGCGCCGCGCTGGCTGCGCCGAAACTGCGCCCATGTCCGATCTCGACGCCTTCATCGCCGGCCTGCCCAAGGCCGAGCTGCACATGCACATTGAGGGCAGCCTTGAGCCGGAGATGATGTTCGCCCTGGCCGCGCGCAACCGGATCGCCCTGCCCTATCCCGACGTCGAGGCCGTGCGCGCCGCCTACCGGTTTAGCCGCCTGCAGGATTTTCTCGACATCTATTATCAGGGCGCCGAGGTGCTGCGCACCGAGGAGGACTTCCGCGACCTGGCCCTCGCCTATTTCGACCGCGCCGCGGCCGACAATGTGGTCCATGCGGAGATCTTCTTCGACCCTCAGACCCATACCGCGCGAGGCGTTCCCTTCCAGGTCGTGGCCGACGGCCTGCTGGCCGGGATGACGGCGGCCAAGGCGCGTCATGGGATCAGCTCCAAACTGATCCTCTGCTTTTTGCGCCATCTGCCCGAGGACGACGCGTTCGTCACGCTGAAGGCCGCCGAACCCTGGCTGGACCGGATCGCCGCGGTCGGCCTGGATTCCTCCGAGCTCGGCCACCCGCCGGCGAAATTCGCCAAGGTGTTCGAGGCCGCCGGCGCCCTGGGCCTGGGGCGCGTCGCCCATGCCGGCGAGGAAGGCCCCCCGGCCTATGTGTGGGAGGCGCTGGACCTTTTGCACATCGACCGCCTCGACCACGGCAACCGGGCCCTGGAGGACGCCGCCCTCACCGAGCGACTGGTGCGCGAGGCCATGACCCTGACCGTCTGCCCCCTGTCCAACCTCAAGCTGTGCGTCACCCCCTCCGCCGCCGAACACCCGATCGCGCGGATGTTGGAACTGGGCCTGAGGGCGACTATCAATTCCGACGATCCGGCCTATTTCGGCGGCTATGTGAACGACAACTTCCGCGCGGTGGCCGCCAGCCTGGACCGGGCGTCGATGATCACCCTGGCCAAGAACAGCTTCCTGGGCGCGTTCCTGGCGCCGGACGAGATCACACAGCATCTCGCGGCGGTGGACGCCTTCGCCGCGGGGAACGCCCTTTCCTCTTCGATCGGGGAACGGTTCTCGCCAGCTCCACCTCGAACCGAACGCGAATAAGCGCTACAAGACAGCATGACCAACCGCTCCAAGGCCGCCGCCCTCGTCGAGGCGCTGAACACCGAATATCAGGCATCGGTCACCGCTCTACGAGGCGATCTGCGCGCGTTCCTGGCCACACGGACGCCGCCTGATCCGTCGGCCCGCGCCGACGGCGCCTATGCCTATCCGGCCTTGAAGCTGACCTATGTGGCCAAGGGACCGGCGCTGCGCCTGCCGCGCGCCTACGCCCGCTTCAGCCAGGGCGGGACCTACGCCACCACCATCACCCGACCCGACCTGTTCGGCGCCTATCTGACCGAGCAGTTGGCGTTGATCCTGGAAGACTTTGATGTCACGCCGCAGGTGTTCCGCTCGGAGCAGGAGATTCCGTTTCCCTATGTGCTCGACGGCTCGCTGGACCTCAATCTCGCGGACCTGACCGCCAGCGAGATCGCCCGCTATTTCCCGGCCACCGAGCTTGCCTCGATCGGCGATGAGATCGTCGACGGGCTGTGGTCGCCGGAGCCGGGCGAGGCGCGTCCCCTGGCCCTGTTCGACGCCCTACGCACCGACTTCTCCCTGGCCCGGCTGGCTCACTACACCGGCGGGCCGGCGGACAATGTCCAGGCCTATGTGCTGTTCACCAACTACCATCGCTATGTCGACGAGTTCGTCCGCTGGGGCGCGGCGCAACTGGCCGACCCAAACAGCCCCTATGAGACCCTGCGCTGTCCTGGCGGGGTGGTGATCACCAAGGATACGGTTGATCCGGAACGCGCCGCGGCGGAGAGCTCGTGGCGCCGGCACCAGATGCCCGGCTATCACCTGACCGCGCCCGGCCGGCGGGGCGTCAGCCTGATCAATATCGGCGTCGGCCCCTCCAACGCCAAGACCATCTGCGACCATCTGGCGGTGCTGCGGCCGGAGGCGTGGCTGATGATCGGCCACTGCGGCGGGCTGCGTTCGACCCAGACCATCGGCGACTATGTGCTGGCCCACGCCTATGTGCGCGACGACCACGTGCTCGACGACATGCTGCCGCCGGAGATTCCGATCCCCGCCCTGGCCGAGATCCAGGTGGCCCTGACCCGCGCCGCCGAACTGGTCACCGGCGAGAGCGGCGACGCGCTCAAGGCGCGCCTACGCACCGGCACCGTGGTCACCACCGACGATCGCAATTGGGAGCTGCGCTATTCGCTCAGCGCCCTGCGCTTCAACCAGTCGCGGGCCGTGGCCATCGATATGGAGAGCGCCACCATCGCCGCCCAGGGCTACCGCCTGCGAACGCCCTACGGCTCGCTGCTGTGCGTCTCGGACAAGCCGCTGCATGGCGAGATCAAGCTGCCCGGCCAGGCCAACGCCTTTTACGAGCGAGCCATCTCCCAGCACCTGCGGATCGGCATCGCCGCCATGGACCTGCTGCGCGACGAAGGTCCGCGCCTGCACTCGCGCAAGCTCCGCAGCTTCGACGAGCCGCCGTTTCGGTGAGGGCGCAGCGTCCCTTCTCCCGCTCGGGAGAAGGGCGTTCGATCCCCTAGAACTTCGCCTGCAGCCGCACCTCGTAGGTGCGCGGATCATTGCGGACCAGGAAGTCGTTGCCATAGAAGGTCGGCGCCGACTCCCAATTGATCGCGTCGGTCAGATTATAGCACGAGAACGTCAGCGTATACTTTCCCATGGTATAGAATATCGCCGCGTTCATCGTGTATTGCCACGGAATTTGCGGTGATTTGTAATAGCCGCCATTGTCGACCACATATTGCGGCACGAACAGCGACTTGGTCAGGTCGAGCTGTCCCGAGGTGGTCACGTCCAGCGGACCGGTCACCTGAACGCCGTAGCGAAGCCCGATGCCGTTGTCGAACTTGTAGTTGCCCAGGAAGTTGAAGATCTGCTGCGGAATGCCCGGATCATTGAACTTCTGACCCGGCGCCCATACCGCCAAGGTGCCCGCGCCGTCGATATAGTTACCGGCCAGGGCTGTCCCAGGATTGAGCAAGGTGGGGTTGCCCGCGCCGTACTGCACGCCCGCCGTCGCCGGATAGTTATAGAACCCCGCGGGTGAATTCAGCGTCGTCTCGATGTACGAATAACTGGCGGTGGCGAACAGATTTCGCATCGGCTGGTAGTTCAGCTCGATCTCCACGCCGCGGATATTGGCCTGGGCGGTGGCCGTTCCGCCGGGTCCGGTGGGCACTGCGCGTTTCTGGTCGAACACCGCCGTCCCGACGAACAGCTTCTTGTTCAACAGGTCGAACTTGAGGCCGGCTTCATACAGATAGCTGTCCACCCGCAGCAGTTTGACGTCGGGGGTTCCCTGAATATCCGGCGCGGCCGTGGTCCCGGCGTTGACCGTGCCATAGGTGTTGACTCCGCCCTCACCGCCGTTGGGATTGTTGCTCTGGGTGGCGTCGACGGTGAGGTAGCCGCTGACCCATGGCCGGGCGCGATAGACCAGACTGACATTGGCGTCGCCCAGGCCGAACACGCCGGTTCCATGGCTCTGCGGCAGATTGTTGAAGCAGCAGCTCGGTCCGCCCAGGGGATCGAAGGTGTGGTTCTGCACCGCGTCCAGCCGCCCGCCGAACAGGAGGCTGAAGTCGTCGGTGAGCTGCGCCCGATCCTGGAAGAACACCGCGCCGTCATAGAGGTTGGAGACGCCGGTATTGCCGCCGTTGGTCCCGTCCCGGCCTGGCGTCCCGTACTGAACACGCCCGAACGGTGAATTGTAGAGATAGGAGTCGGCGTAGGCGAGCTGATAGGCGCCGTTGGTCACCCACAGCGCCGGATTGCTGGTCAGGTCATAGGCCCCCGGCGTCTCAGCGTCATAGTTGCTGATATAGCTGGTATGGGCGAAACGATAGGTGAAGCCGGCGATGAACTGGTTCTTGATCTTCAGGCCGGCCAGCGTCAGGTCGAAATTGGTCTTCAGGTCGGTGCGGCTCTCGAAGGTCCAGGAGCCGTTCGACGCGTCGGCGTAGTAATAGCCTTCCTGATTGTCGCTGGATTGATAGTCAAAAAAGGTGTTGTTTTCCAACGTCATGCCGTTTCCGAACGTGTAGCTCTGGATCAGCTGGGCGTTGTACTTGACAGCGCGCGTCGAGGTGCCCGGCGCCTGGTCGATGGTGATCCTATTGTTGAGTGGCACGCCGCCCGTCAGGTTGACCAAGGTCAGATAGGGCATGACCGGCGAATAGGGATTGCCGGGGGAGCCGATCTGGTAGCCGCTCTGACCAGGTTGATAGCCGGGGTCGCCCGGACCCGGGCCAAACAGCAGGGACGAGAATTCCTCACCCACCGGCTGGCCCTGCAGATAGGTTCCGTTGTTGATCAGCGCCTGGTTGACCCGATTGACGCCGACGTTTTCGGTGTACTGCTCTTTGGAAATCTCGTTGTTGAAATCCAGCTGGTAGTTGTCGGTCGGCCGCCAACGCACCGCGCCGTAGAAGGCGTTTTTGTCGAAATAGTGGTCATAGAAATAGCTGCCGTCGGCGGCGCCGGAATAGCTGAACCGAGCGCCGAGATCATCCGCGATGATCGGGCCGCCGATGTCGGCGACCACCCGCTCATTGCCGACGCTGTCGGCCGTCACCGATCCGCCCCACTGGAAATGGGTCAAGCTGGGTCGCTTGGTGAGCAGGTCCGCCTGGCCGCCGACGCCCGGTCCCGGTCCGTCGATGACGCTGGCTGGTCCCTTGGTGATGCTGACATTCTCGATCGAGTCGAAGTCCGGCGGCACGCCATAGCCGTTGTCGGTGAAGCTGGAGCGCATGCCGTTGATGAACAGATCGGCGTACTGGCCGCGAATGCGGGGGATATTCGGCGTGCCGAAGGCGGAGTCGGTGTAGCTGCTGGCGGTCAGATAGGAGAAGGCGCGCGGGTCCTGGACGTTGAGCGTCTCCAACTGGGTCGTCGACAACAAGGTCGTGTTGCGCGGCGTGTCCATCACGCTCAGATCCAGGCCATAGACCGAGCTGGACGACAGCCGAGTCGGCAGCACCGTGTCGCGATACTTGATCCCATTGACCACGATGTCGTTCTGCTCGACCACGGAGGCCGGCTTGCCGCCAGCGGTGGTCATCGGCGCGGCGGCGTCGGCCGCCTGGGCCAAGGCCACGCACGGCGCCAGGGCGGCGGCGACCAGCGCCAGGCCCGACGCCCCCAGACAAAGCGCTCGCAAGCGCCCCGCATCGGCCCCGGACAGGGTGAGAATTCGATTGGCCCCCAGGCGCATTGCATTATCCCGACTAAGATTTCTATTTGCGCGGAGAAGGATCGGACACGCCTCGCGGCGGCGTGACTCCACATCTCCTTTCGCCTAGGCTTGGCCATCGGCCGGACGCGTCAACGGCTGGGCGGGGCCTGGAACGATTTCAGCCAAGCCCGTTCGAATTCTCCGCATCGCCCTGCCGGTTCGGGCCGCATTTTGACCAATTGGCGGGTCGGGACTGGAATCATTGGTCACAGCCACGACCGACAGAGGCAAGCTCTTGCCATGATGCCTAGGAACGGGTGCGATGGGTTTGGCGACGAACGCGGTGACGGTGTGAGGAACAATCCGTCCACGCCGCTTCGTGGAGCGCAGTCGTGAGCGGCCTGACCACGCATGTGCTCGATCTGACCCGTGGTCAGCCGGCCGCGCAGATCGCCGTGAGCCTGTCGCGCCAGAGCGGCGGCGAGACCCAGGCCCTGGTCGAAACCCTGACCGATCAAGACGGCCGCGCCAGGCTGCTCGCGCCATCGGACCTGACCGGTGGCGCATATCGGCTGGAATTCGGCGTCGGCGCCTATTTTCGCGCCCTCGGCGCCGGGCGCGACGAGCCGGCGTTCCTCGAGATCGTGGTGATCGAGTTCAATCTTCCCGACAGTCCAGGCGCGCATCACGTGCCGCTGCTGGTCTCCCCGTTTGGCTATTCGACCTACAGGGGCAGCTGATGGAGCCGCCAACCGCTCTCGGACTTCGAGCCAAGGCGCGCTGCGATCAATTGGGTGAGGCGCCCTATAGCGAAGCCGACGATCACCTGGTGCGCCGCTTCCTCACCGCCGCCCATCGCGCCGCGCTGGATGCCTTGAGCGGTTGGATGGAGGCCGCAGGGATGGGCGTGCATATCGATCCCGCCGCCAATCTGATCGGCCGCTATGAGGGGCGCAAGGCCGGCGCCCCGGCCCTGGTGATCGGCTCGCATATCGACACGGTTCGCAACGGCGGCCGCTATGACGGCGCCCTGGGCGTGATGCTCGGCCTTGAATGTGTCGAAGCGCTGAGCGCGGCAGGGATCCGCCTCAGCTTCGCCATCGAGGTGATCGCCTTTGGCGACGAGGAAGGTTCGCGCTTTCCGTCATCCATGGTGTGCAGCCGCGCGCTGGCGGGCGTAGTTGATGAGCAGGTCTTGACCATGGCCGACGGCGACGGCGTGACCCTGGCGCAGGCCCTGATCGAGTTCGGCCTGCCCGCCGACGACCTGACCGGCGCGGCGCGCGAAGCCGACACCGTGCTGGCGTTTCTGGAAGCCCATATCGAGCAGGGCCCAGTGCTGGAGGCCGAGGACCTGCCGATCGGCGTGGTCAGCGCCATCGCCGCCCAGGAGCGGCTGAAGGTGCGCTTTAGCGGGACCGCCGGCCACGCCGGAACCACCCCGATGAGCCTGCGCCGCGATCCCGGCCCGGCCGCGGCCGAGGCGATCTTGGCCGTCGAGCGGCTCTGTGCGGGGGGCGAAGACGGCCTGGTGGGCACGGTCGGGCGGATCGAGGCCCTGCCCGGCGCCTATAATGTAATCCCCGGCTCGGTGACCCTGACGCTCGACGTGCGCGCCGAGACCGAGGCCGCCCGCGACGACGCAGTCGCCGAGATCGCCACAGCGCTGGAGGCGATCGCCCAGCAGCGCGGCCTTGAGCTCGACATCCAGCTGATGCAGAGCCTGCCCGCCAGCCCGTGCGATCCGACCCTGACCGCCCTGCTCTCCAACGCCGTGCGCCAGATCGGGGTCACGCCCCGCAAACTTGCCAGCGGCGCCGGCCATGACGCCATGGTGATGGCCGGCCTGTGTCCGACGGCGATGCTGTTCATCCGCTGCGCCGGCGGGATCAGTCACAACCCCGCCGAATCGGTCAAGCCTGAGGACGTGGCGATCGCCGCGCGGGCCATGCTGGCGTTCATCGCCAATCTGGAGACCCGCCAGAACGCGTGGGAGGCCGAGCGAGGCGAATGAGCGAGATCTTCGGCGAACTGGACCACCCCCCGCGCCTGCTGATGGGGCCTGGCCCGATCAACGTGCACCCAAGGGTGCTGCGCGCCATGTCGGTGCAGCTGCTGGGCCAGTTCGACCCGGAATTCACCACCTATATGAACCAGACCATGGCCTTGTATCGCCAGGTGTTCGAGACCGGCAACCGCTGGACCTTGCTGATCGACGGCACCTCGCGCGCGGCGATCGAGGCGGCGCTGGTCTCGGTCCTTGCGCCGGGCGACGACGCGGTGATCCTCAACGCCGGGCGCTTCGGCCTGCTGCTGAGCGAGATCGCCGAACGCTGTGGCGCCAAGATCACCACTGTTGAGGCGCCTTGGGGCGAGGTGATCGAGCCGGACGCCGTCGAGGACGCCGTGCGCCGGGTGCGGCCGCGGCTGGTGGCCGCCGTGCATGGCGACACCTCCACAACCATGGCCCAGCCGCTGGAGGCGATCGGGGCGATCTGCGTCCGCTATGACGCCCTGCTCTATGTCGACGCCACCGCGACCTTGGCCGGCATGCCGGTTCCGGTCGACGCCTGGGGCGCGGACATTGTCACCGCCGGACTGCAAAAGTGCCTGGGTGGCCCCTCCGGTTCGGCGCCGATCACGATCTCCGACCGCGCCGCCGAGCACATCTTCGCCCGCCGCCATGTGGAGCGCGGTTTGGCCTCCGGGGCGGGCGCCAATGAGCGCGGCCTTCGCATCGGCTCCAACTATTTCGACCTGGCCATGATCATGGACTACTGGTCGGACAAGCGACTGAACCACCACACCGAGGCCGCCGCCATGCTGTTCGCCGCCCGCGAATGCGCGCGCGTGGTGCTGGAGGAGGGCCTGGCGCCGCGCTTCGCTCGCCACGCCCTGGCCGGCCGGGCCGTGGTCGCCGCCGCCAGCGCCATCGGCCTGGAGGTGTTCGGCGACCCTGCCCACAAGATGAGCAATGTCACCGCCATCCGCATTCCACCCGGCCTCGACGACCAGCGCGTCCGCGGCCTGATGCGAACCGAATTCGAGATCGAGATCGGCTCGGCCTTCGGCCCCCTGGCCGGCAAGGTCTGGCGGATCGGAGCCATGGGCGTGAACGCCCGCAAGCACGCGGTGCTGGCCACCTTCGCCGCCCTGGAGACCATCCTGCGGCGCGAGGGCCTGGCCTTCACCCCCGGCGCCGGGGTCGACGCCGCCATGGCCGTCTATGACGAGGCGGCGCCGTGACCAATGCGCCCCGCGACCTGGTCGGCTATGGCGGCGCAGCGCCGCATGCCGCCTGGCCGGGCGGCGCGCGGATCGCGGTGCAGTTTGTGCTGAACTATGAGGAAGGCGCCGAGCGCTCGATCCAGAACGGCGACCCAGCGTCCGAATACTTCCTCTCCGAGATGATCGGCGCCCAGCCGATCATCGGCATGCGGCACATGGCGATGGAGAGCCTCTACGACTATGGCGCGCGGTCCGGCTTCTGGCGCGTACGGGCGCTTTTCGAGGCCTTTGGCCTGCCGCTGACCGTGTTCGGCGTGGCCCAGGCCCTGGCGCTCAATCCGCGCGCGGTGGCGGCGATGTTGGAGTCGCAATGGGAGATCGCCAGCCACGGCTATCGCTGGATCGACTATCAGCACGTTCCTGAGGCCGTCGAGCGCGAGCACATCGAAAGGGCCATCGATATCCATCGGCAGCTGACCGGCGAGCGGCCGCTCGGCTGGTACCAGGGCCGCACCAGCCCCAACACCGCCCGTCTGGTCGCCGAGGAAGGTGGGTTCGTCTACGACGCCGATTCCTACGCCGACGACCTGCCCTACTACGACCGCGCCCACGGCCGCGCCCAGCTGATCGTGCCCTACGCGCTGGACACCAACGACATGCGCTTCACCGCGCCGCAGGGCTTCAATAGCGGCGATCAATTTTTCACCTATCTGCGCGACGCCTTCGACGCCCTCTACGCCGAGGGTGAGAGCGCGCCCAAGATGCTGTCGATCGGCCTGCATGGCCGGGTGATCGGGCGGCCGGCGCGGATCGTCGCCCTGAAGCGGTTCATCGAGCACGTTTTGGCCCATGACCGGGTGTGGATCGCCCGGCGCATTGACATCGCCCGCCATTGGCTGGCGACGCATCCTTGCCCTGAGGTTTCGGCATGAGCCCCTCGACGACGACGCCGCTGACCCTGGCCGACATCAATGCGATGGACGAGGAGGCCTTCACCGCCGCGCTCGGCTTCGCCTTCGAGCTGTCGCCCTGGGTTGTGCGGGCGGCCCATGGCCAAGGCCCGTTCGCCGGCCGCGAGACGCTGCACGCGGCGATGATGGCCGCGCTGGAGGCGGCGGCGCGGGCCGACAAGCTCAGGCTGATCCGTGCTCACCCCGAATTGGCCGGCAAGGCGGCCATCGCCGGCGCCCTGACCGCCGAGTCCGCCCGCGAACAGGCCGGCGCCGGGCTTGACCGTCTAACGCCGGCGCAGTTCGAGCGCTTTCATGCGCTGAACGCCGCCTATGGCCAGCGCTTCGGGTTTCCATTCATCATCTGCGTGCGCCTGAACGACAAGACCTCGATCCTGGCGGCGATGCAGGCGCGTCTGGCCAACGACGAGGACGCCGAGATCGCCGAGGCCATCGCCCAGATCGGCCTGATCAGCCGACTGCGCCTGTTCGATGCGGTGGCCGAGCCGATCCCGGCCGGCGGCCTGCCCGCCCTGGAGGCCGCCGTCCGCCGCGACCTTGTATTGCTCGACCTTGGCGGACCTTCGTGGGTGCGGCCGCGCGAGGGCGTGATCGATGTGGTCATCGTCGGCGGAGGCCAGAGCGGCCTGGGCTGCGCCTTCGGCCTGATGCGCGAAAAGGTCCGCAACATCCTGGTGCTGGACGAAAATACGGCCGGTCTTGAAGGGCCGTGGGCGACCTATGCCCGCATGCTGACCCTTCGCACGCCCAAGAGCCTGACCGCGATCGATTTCGGCCTGCCCAACCTGACCTTTCGCGCCTGGTGGGAGGCGCAGCATGGCGAGGCCGGCTGGGCGGCGCTGGACAAGATCCCGCGCGGCGCCTGGATGGCCTACCTGCGCTGGTTCCGCGCCGTGCTCGAGATACCGGTCCGCAATGACGCCAAGGTCACCCGGATCATCCCGATCGAACCGGGCCTGTTCGAGGTCGAGCTGGCCGCTGGCGAGCGGTTGAAGGCGCGCAAGGTGGTGCTGGCCACCGGCATCCAGGGCGGCGGCGAGTGGCACGCCCCGACCTTCATCACCAAGGCCCTGGCGCCCAGTCGCTGGGCCCACACCTCGCAGGACATTGATTTCGAGGCCCTGCGCGGCAAGCGCGTGGCCATCCTCGGCGGCGGCGCCTCGGCTTTCGACAACGCCCAGCATGGGCTGAAGGCTGGCGTGGGCTTGATGCACGTGTTCGTGCGGCGCGAGGCCCTGCCCTCGGTCAATCCGATCCGCTTCATGGAGGCGTCGGGCTTCTCGCGCCATTTCGCCCAGTTCGATGACGCCGACAAATATGCGGTGATCGACAGCTTCCTGGATCGAAACCAGCCGCCGACCAACGACACCTTCACACGCGCCGCCGCCTACCCCGGCTTCGCCCTGCACCTGGGCTCGCCCTGGCTGAAGGTCGAGGACACCGCCCATGGGGTCGTGGTGACCACGCCCAAGGGCCGTTTTGACTATGACTTCCTGATCCTGTCGACCGGACTGAAGACCGACGCCGCCTTGCGTCCGGAGCTTGCGGGCCTGGCCGAGGACATCGTCCTGTGGCGCGACCGCCACCAGCCGAACGGCCGGCGCAACCCCCTGATTGACGCCCACCCCTACCTTGGTCCTGGCTTCGAATTCCAGGCCAGGACGTCGCAGGGCGCGCTGCGGCTGCGGGGCCTGTTCGCCTTCAACTATTCGGCCCTGGCCAGCCTGGGGCTATCGGCCTCCGCCCTGTCCGGCATGAAGTTCGCCCTGCCCAAGCTGACGCACGCAGTCACCGGCCAGCTGTTCCTGGACGACCGCGACGCCGTGCTGGACGACTTCTATGCCTATGACGCGCCGGAGTTCGTCAGCGATTGGTCGCCCGAGGCCACCTGAGACTGACGACGACGCCCGCTCACCCGAAGGCCGACACCCCGCCGGTCGGGATCACCGCGCTGGTGAAGGCGCCGCCGCCGCTGGAGAGCAGGCTGAGGGCCTCGTTGGACAGCGACCCGCCGCCGCCCATCACCGCCATGGCCTGAACGAAGCTGGCCACCCCGTGGCTCAGCGGTGGGTCGACCACGAAGGTGCCGCCGGCGCCGTCGGTCGACAGGGTGAAGTTGCTGGTGACATAGGTTCCGATCAGGGTCAGGTGCGCCACCTGGGCGCCGTCGGTGACGGTCAGGGCGCCTGAGCCGGTTCCCTGGCTCCAGGACGCCGATTCCGTCGAACTGCTGTAGGCGAAGCCCACCAGATCGACCTTTTGGCCTGAGCCGGTCATGCCGGCGATCTTGGCCCCGAAACCCGGCAGGTTGGCCAGGACCAGATCGCCGGTCGCGCCGGTGAAGCTGATGGTCTGACCCGCCGCCGCGGTTCCGGAGATCACCGCCGAGCCGGCCTCGATGGTCAGGCCGCCGGTCACCGAGGCGCCCGACAGCACCGTCACCGTCCCGCCGCTGACCACGTCGGCGCTGGCCGTCGCCCCCGAGGAGACGAACAGATAGCCGCCGGCGCTGGCGATCGAGCCGCTGGCCACGCCGCCGGAATAGACATATTCCGCCCCGCCGCTCGAGAGCACCGTGCCGATGGTCACCCCGCCGGAGTCCTTCTGGGCGCCGCCGGTGAAGATCACGTCGCCGATGGTCTCGCCGCCGGCATAGACCACGTCGCGCCCGCCGCTGATCAGGGCCCCGCTGCCGATCCCGCCGGACGAGGTGACGAAATTGCCGCCGACCACGGCGATGGCCGCGCTCGCCACCGCCCCGGAAAAGGCCACCTCGATCCCGCCGCTGCTGATCGTAGTGGCCACAGCCAGGGAGCCAGAGGAGATGAACAGCTCGCCGCCGTTCAGCACCACGGCTTGGCTGACCGTCCCGCCCGACATCAGTATCACCCCACTGGCGGTGATCTGGGCGGCGCTGGCCAGGCCGCCGGCATAGACGTATTCGGCCCCGCCGGAGCTGATCACGCTGGCGCTGGCGATCCCGCCCGACGAGACCTTCTCGGCCCCGGCGGAGCGGATCACATCGCCGATGGTCACCCCGCCGACGGAGTCGATCACCCGGCCGCCGACCACCAAGGTGGCGCTGACCAGGCCGCCGGAGGAGACCACCACGCTGCCGCCGCCGCTATTGGCCACAGCCCCGCTCTCCAGCCCGCCGGCATAGACATAG
>Ga0302196_10003097_pt1 | contig 15402 bp, 14 predicted proteins | sample II_Bog_N1_3_FD_198794 | JGI IMG/M metagenome (GOLD analysis project Ga0302196, IMG submission 198794) | Peat permafrost microbial communities from Stordalen Mire near Abisko, Sweden - II_Bog_N1_3 | ecosystem: Environmental > Terrestrial > Soil > Wetlands > Peat | place: Sweden: Abisko...
GCCCAGGCTACTCAAGGGCGCAGCCGGCTTCGCCGGTCGCCAGAGGCGACCCTTGACTAGCCTGGGCCGGCAGGCAGACTCGCAACTGTGGGATGAATGGGGAGGTGGCGCTGCGGCGCCAGCGGCCATCACGTGATCTTAGAATACACGCCAACCCGGCAGTCGATGCTCGCCGGCGTTCGTCTACAAATCAATTGGTTCACGATGACGTTCACAATCGGCGGCGGCTTTGGCTTGGTCCTACTTTTGATTCCTGTGTTTGAAGGCCAACCTTTGCCCCCGATAGATCTGCTGTTGGTTCAATGCGCGTTCGGCGGCCTGTTTTTTGGATTGGGCATGTCCGTGCTCCTTTGGCTGGCGATCTATCCATATCGGACCTGGATCGTTCACAGGCAAAATCCCGCGCTGTTCGGGCAAACCGAGCTTGTTACGGACGACCGTGGCGTTGAGTTCAAGACGGCGCGCGGTGCGACCCGATACGACTGGTCTGACTTTCGGGGATATCGAGAGGGCCGGACCGTCTTTTCGCTTTGTCTGAGCAAGTCCGCAAGTTTCACGCTGCCGAAGAAAGACCTGACGCCTGAAGCCGTCCGCGAATTTAGGGACGAATTGAGCCGGACCCTCAAGCGGCTGCGATAGGTCGCGCCAACACCCCTCGCGCAAAGCGCCGCGCCGTTCTACCTATGGCTCATGCCCCCGCGCCTTCGCCCCACTCGCCTGGAATATGTCGTCGACGGGTTCAAGCTGCGCGCGCAGCTATCGGCGGCGGCACAGGCCGCCATCGGCGACGAGGCCGAGCAGCGCGCGCGGGCCCTGGAAATCCTCAAGGCCGCCTTGTTCCGCGGCCGGATGATCGCCAAGGAGCGGCTGGAGAACGGCGCCGGCGGCATCGAGACCGCGCGGCTCCTCAGCGGCGTCACCGACGAGGTGGTCTGCGCGCTCTATGACTTCACCACCGTCCACGTGTTCCGCGCACGCAACCCGACCGAGGGCGAGCGGCTGGCGCTGATGGCGGTGGGCGGGTATGGGCGCGGCACGCTGGCGCCCTATAGCGATCTGGATCTGCTGTTTCTGCGGCCCTACAAGCAGACCGCCCACGCCGAGAGCGTGATCGAGTACATGCTCTACGCCTTGTGGGACCTAGGGTTCAAGGTTGGCCATGCGTCGCGCACGATCGAGGAATGCCTGAAGCTGGGCCGTGAGGATTTCACCATCCGCACCTCGATCCTGGAGGCGCGGCGGCTGACCGGCGACGAGCGCCTGGCCCAGGAGCTGCAGCGTCGTTTCCGCGAGGAGTTGATCAAGGGCACCGGCGCGGAATTCGTCGCCGCCAAGCTGAAAGAGCGCGACGAGCGCCATGCCCGCGCCGGCGCCAGCCGCTATCTGGTCGAACCGAACGTCAAGGAGGGCAAGGGCGGCCTGCGCGACCTGAACACTCTGTTCTGGATCGCCCAGTACCTGCATCCGGTCGAAAGCCCCGACCAGGCGCTGAGCCTGGAGATGTTCGACCGCCGCGACGTGCGCGCCTTCATCCGCGCCTTCGACTTCCTCTGGGCCGTGCGCTGCCATCTGCACTTCGTCACCGGCCGGCCGGAAGAGCGGCTGAGTTTCGATCTGCAGCCGGAGCTCGCCCGGCGGATGGGATATCTCGACCGGCCGCGCAAGGGTGGCGACAACACCCCGGCGGTGGAACGCTTCATGCGCCGATACTTCCTGTTCGCGCGCGAGGTCGGCGTCCTGACGCGGGAGATCTGCGCCAAGCTGGAGGCCGACGAGGCCAAGAAGGAACCGCAAGGCCTGTCGCGCTTCCTGCCGCGCCGGCGTGGCGGCCGCCGGCCTCTCGATGTGCCGGGTTTCCTGGAAGAGGGCGGCCGGCTAACGGTCGAGAGCGCGGCGGTGTTCGAGCGCGACCCGGTGAACCTACTGCGGCTGTTCGTCATCGCCGACCGGCGCAATCTCGACCTGCACCCCGACGCCTTTACCGCCGCCTCCCGCTCGCTGCCGTTGATCACCTCGAAAATGCGGCGCGACCCCTTGGCCGCCAAGGCCTTCCTGGACGTGCTGGCGCGGGGCGAGCGGACCTATCGCACCTTGACCCTGATGAACGAGAGCGGGGTGCTGGGCCGGTTCCTGCCGGAGTTCGGGCACATCGTCGCCCAGATGCAGTTCAACATGTACCACTCCTACACCGTCGACGAGCACACGCTGCGGGCGGTGGGGATCATCGCCGAGATCTCGCGCGGGCGCATGGTCGAAGACCACCCCCTGTCCGTCGCGATGTGGCCGCTGATCGAGGACACCGAGGCGCTGTTCCTGGCCATGCTGCTGCACGACACCGGCAAGGGCGGGGTCGGCGGCCAGGAAAAGGCCGGGGCGCGGGCGGCGCGGGCGGCCTGCGAGCGGCTGGGCCTGGAGCGTGACCGGGTCGATCTGATCGCTTGGCTGGTCGAGCACCACTTGGTGATGAGCGACTACGCGCAAAAGCGCGACGTGACCGATCCGGGCACGGTGGCGGCCTTCGCCCGCATCGTCGAGAATCCCGAACGGCTGCGGCTGTTGCTGGTGCTGACCGTGGCCGACATCCGCGCCGTCGGGCCGGACGTGTGGAATGGCTGGAAAGGCCAACTGCTGCGCGAGCTGTTCGGCGCCACCGAGGCCATCTTCCGCGGCGGACGCGGCGCCGATCCGGCCGCCAGCTTCGCGCGTCACCTGGACGGCGCCGCCGCCGCGGCGCGCGCGGCCCTGATCGCGGCGGATCCTCAGGCGGCCGATTGGGCTGGCGCAATGGAGAACGCCTATTTCACCGGATTTGGCGCGGCGGAACACCTGCGCCATGCGGTCCTGGCCCGCCGGGCGGCCGCGGAGGGCGGGGTCGCCGCCGAGGCGCGGATCATGGCCGACCGTAACGCCGTCGAGATCACCCTGACCGCCCCCGACCGCCAGGGCCTGTTCGCCGAGCTATCGCTGGCCATCGCCGGTTTCGGGGCCAATGTGGTCGGCGCGCGCGCCTATACGTCCAACAGCGGCCGCGCGCTGGACGTGTTCTTCGTGCAGGACGCCTCCCGCGGGGCCGCCTATGGCCACGACAATCCCCGCGCGCTGGATCGCATGATCGCCGCGTTGACCGCCGTCGCGAAGGGCGACCAGCCGGCGGCGGAGGCCCGGCGGCCGCCAAACACCAGCCGCACGGCGGCTTTCGCCATCACCCCCACCGTGGCCATCGACAATGACGCCTCCGGCGAGGCCAGCGTGGTTGAGGTCTCCGGCCGCGACCGCCCCGGTCTGCTGGGCGCCCTGGCCCAGGTCCTGGCCGAGGCCGGCCTCTCGATCCAGTCGGCCCATATCGACGGCTATGGCGAACGGGCTGTCGACGCCTTCTATGTTTGCAACGCCGAGGGCGGCAAGCTGACCGATCCGCGCAAGACCGCCGCCCTGAAGGCGGTTCTGACCGAGGTCCTGGATGACGATGGCGGCGATGCGGCCGTCCATCATCGCCTGCAACGCGCCCGCGCCAGTATCGCCAGATAGACGAGCCGCCAGCTTGACCGCCCCGTCCCCCCGGCGTACCGCCCGCTCGTGAGCGCCGACCCCACAACCGCCGAGACCACCGCGCCCGCCAAAACCGGGCGCTCGGGCATGATTCGCTCGTCGATGATCTATTCCGGCGTGACCCTGATCAGCCGGTTCGCGGGCTTCTTTCGCGACCTGGCCATCTCCTATCGGTTGGGGGCTAGCGCAACCTTCGCCGCCGACGCCTATAATGCGGCCTTCGCCTTTCCGAATCTGTTCCGGCGCATCTTCGCCGAGGGCGCCTTCGCCAGCGCTTTCGTCCCGGCCTACGCAAAGTCCCTGGAACAGGATGGTGAGGAGGTGGCCGACATCCTGGCCGCCGACGCCATGGCCACACTGGCGGCGGCCACCATCGTCCTGACCCTGGTCGCCGAACTGGCCATGCCGTGGTTGATGTACCTGATGAACCCCGGCTATGCGGCGGATCCAGCCAAGTTCAAGCTGACCATTCTGCTAACCCAGATCACCATGCCCTATCTGCCGTGCATGGCGATCTACGCCCACCTGTCGGGGGTGTTGCAGGCGCGGGGGCGGTTCATCCTGTCGGCTGGCGCGCCGATCCTTTTGAATCTGGTCACACTGGCGACGATCTTGCCGCAAACCACGGCCATCAGCGCAGCGGTGGCCGGCTCTTGGGGAGTGATCCTCGCCGGCGTCCTGCAGGCGGCCCTGCTCTGGTGGGGTGTGCGAAGAACCGGCGCACAGGTCGACCTCCGCTGGCCCCGATTGACGCCCGAGATCAAGGCGCTGATCTCTCGCGCGGTGCCCGGCGCCGTCGCCGCCAGCGCGATGCAGATCAACATCTTCATCTCCGGAATGCTGGTTTCCGGGGTCAATGGCGCGCGTTCCTGGCTGGTTTATGCCGACCGGCTCTATATGCTGCCGCTAAGCTTGGTGGGCATCGCCGTCGGCGTGGCCCTGCTGCCCCGGCTGTCCAGGGCGGTGCACGCCGACGACGGCGCCGAATCCCAGCGGGCGATGGACGAGTCGATCGTGTTTTCGCTGGCCCTAACCCTTCCGGCCGCGGCGGCGCTGGTGGCGATTCCGTTCTTCCTGAACGACGCGTTATGGACCCGCGGCGTCTTCACGGTCAGAGATGCCCACGCCACGGCCTCGGCGCTTCGGCAATACGGCTGGGGTGTGCCGGCCTTCGTCCTGGCGCGGCTGTTCACGCCGGCTTTTTTTGCGCGTCAGGACACGCGCACCCCAATGCGGTTCGCGCTGATCTCGATCGGGGTCAATATCATCGCCGGGGTCAGCCTCTACAAGCTGGTCGGCTTCTGGGGCATCGCCGCGGCGACCAGCCTGGCGTCTTGGCTCAACGTGTTCATGCTGGCCGGGACGCTGGCGCGGCGCGGCAGTTACGCGCCCAGCCCCAAGACCTGGACACGGGTCAGCCGCAGCCTGGCGGCCAGCTTGGTCCTGGGCGCGGCGCTGGGCGCGGCGTCGCACTACAGAGCCTACATCGAACGGGTATTCGGCCATTTCCATATCGGCCACGCCATAGGGGCTAAGGAATTGGCGATCCTGTGCGTGGTGCTGGCCGGCGCCGCGCTCTATCCTCCGCTTTTGCTTGCGTTCGGCGGCGTCAGCCGCGCCGAGGTACGCGCCGCCCTGCGCCGTCCGCCCAAGATCGCAGCCGATGATTTGCCGCCGCAGGAGTTGCTGTGACCCGGCTTTTCGGGGTATGGGGCGCTCATGCGATTGACAGAGATTCACCCTCGGCGATGGCGCAACGGCGCGTTCTGAACCCCGACCCACCGGGTGGGAGAGCCTTCCGCCTGCCTCCAAATCCTCGATCGCAAGCATCCTCATGACCGATGTCACCGCCTATGCGGGCCCGCCCCGCGTCCTTTCCGGCGTCCAGCCATCCGGCGCCCTGCACCTGGGCAACTATCTGGGCGCCCTGAAGAAATTCGTCGACCTGCAGGACAAGATGGACTGTTTCATCTTCGTCGCCGACCTGCACGCCATCACCAACTGGCAGGACCCGGCCCTGCTGACCGCCCAGACCCGCGAGATCGCCGCCGCCTATATCGCCTCGGGCCTGGACCCGAAGCGGGCCACGATCTTTCCGCAGTCGGCAGTGACCGCGCACCTGGAACTGGCCTGGATTTTCAACTGCGTCGCGCGGGTCGGCTGGCTCGACCGGATGACCCAGTTCAAGGAGAAGGCCGGCAAGCACAAGGAGCGCGAAAGCGTGGGCCTCTACGCCTACCCGGTGCTGCAGGCGGCCGACATCCTGATCTATAAGGCCACCCATGTACCGGTCGGCGAGGACCAGAAGCAGCATCTGGAACTGGCCCGCGATATCGCCGCCAAGTTCAACCACGACTTCGACGCGCCGAACTTCTTCCCCCTGATCGAACCACTGATCGAGGGGCCGGGCGCGCGCGTCATGTCCCTGCGCGACGGCAAGGTGAAGATGTCCAAGTCCGACCCCTCGGACTATTCGCGGATCAACCTCCTCGATGACGCGGACGCCATCGTCCAGAAGGTCCGCAAGGCCAAGACCGACGCGGAGCCGCTGCCCGAGCATGTCGACGGACTTGAGGGACGGCCCGAGGCGGACAATCTGGTCGGCGTCTACGGCGCCCTCGCGGGGCAGACCAAGGCCCAGGTGCTGGAGCAATTCGGCGGCCAAGGCTTCGGCCAGGCGTTCAAGCCCGCCCTGGCCGACCTCGCGGCCCAGGTCGTCGGGCCGATCGGGACCGAGATGCGCCGCCTGCTGACCGACCCGGCCGAGCTGGACCGCATCCTGGCCGACGGCGCACTGCGCGCCCGAGCGGTCGCCGAACCGACAGTCGCCGAGACGAAGAAGCTGGTGGGGTTCTGGCCTGGGTGAAGATGGCTTGTGCGTGCTTCGACACGGCCGCAAGGGCGGCCTACTCAGCATGACGAAGTTGAGAGAGTTCCACAAAACCCGTCCTGCTGAGTAGCGCCCGCTTGGGCGCGTGTCGAAGCACGCACCGCCTCCCCAGCCCTCGCCGCGCTTGCACACAGCCGCGCGACGCGCCATCTGATGATCGCCAACCAGGAACGACGCGATGTTCATCCAGACCGAGACCACGCCCAACCCCGACGTGTTGAAGTTCCTGCCCGGCCGCGATGTGCTGGGTGCGACCTTGAGCGGCGGGGCGCGGGAGTTTCGCGACGCCGAGGAGGCTGAGGCCTCGCCGCTGGCCGAGGCCATTTTCGAGGTCGAGGGCGTCAAGCGGGTGTTCTTCGGATCCGACTTCTTGACCGTCACCCGCGACACCCACGGCCTCGAATGGCCGCAGATGAAGGCGCCCGTCCTGGCGGCCATCATGGAGCATTTCACCTCCGGCGCGCCGGTCTTGCGTGACGAGTCCTTGGAAAACGGCGTCGGCGAGGGCCATGACGACACGGTCTATGCTGGCGACACGGCTCAGATCGTCGCCGAGATCAAGGACCTGCTCGACACCCGCATCCGCCCGGCCGTGGCCCAGGATGGCGGCGACATCACCTTCAGCCGCTTCGACGATCAGACCGGCGTGGTCTGGCTGCACATGCGCGGCGCCTGCTCTGGCTGTCCGTCGTCTTCCGCGACCCTGAAGGCCGGCGTCGAGAACATGCTGAAACACTATGTGCCGGAAGTGACGCGGGTCGAGCAGACCCTTTAGATCTTCCCAAAAACGCCTTCACTCCCGCCGCCAGGAGCCGCCGCCCGTGACGTCAACCCTCGCCGACCCCGCCCTCGACCAACTGTTCCGCGAGGCGCGGACGCGCAACGGATGGGTGGAAGAGGTCCTGCCGGAAAGCCTGATCCACCAGATCTACGACCTGGCCAAGTTCGGCGCGACCTCGGCCAATATCAGCCCGGCGCGGTTCGTTTGGGTGACGTCGAAGGACTCCAAGGAAAAGCTGGCGGCCTTGGCCACGCCCAGTAACGGCGCGAAAATCCTCAAGGCGCCGGTGACCGTGATCATCGGCTACGACCTGGACTTTCCCGAACTGATCCCAAAACTGTTCCCGCACAATCCGGGCGCCAAGGACTGGTTCCAGGATCCGGCCTTCGTCGAGACGGCGGCATTCCGTAACGGCAGCTTGCAAGGCGCCTATCTGATGCTGGCCGCCCGGGCCTTGGGCCTGGATTGCGGGCCGATGTCCGGCTTCAGCAACGCCGGCGTCGATCAGGCGTTTTTCGCCGGAACCCGCGTCAAATCGAACTTCATCTGCTGCATCGGTCACGGCACGGACGAGGCCCTGTTCGGCCGCTCGCCCCGCCTGACGTTTGATGAGGCCAACCGGATCGTTTAACCGAGGGCGCATGAGTCGCCCGATTCCGATCATCGCCGCCCTGATGACCCTGGCCGCCTGCGCGCCGTCGGCGCCGAACTCGGTGCTGCGCGAGCCGCCGGCGGGACCCTATGCGGGCGGCCCGCTGATCGTGGGGATGAAGGGGATCGGCCCCATCCGCGCCATGACCTATTTCGAGCCGCCGCGCATCCGGGACCTGTTTCCGAACGCCAAGATCACCGAGGGCGTGGTCCAGATCGACCCGCTGGATCCCAAGGACACGCTGGACGACATCATCGTCTATGACGGCGCCGCGCCGATGCTGGAGATCGACGACGGCACCCGCAACGCGCCGGGCACCGACGACCCCCTGATCGGCCAGGTGCGCGCCATCGGCGGCCCGGTCATCGGGCCGCACAACACCCGGCTGGGCCTGCGCTGGCGCGACTCCCGGTTCGATCTGACCCGATGCGAGATCGGCGAAAAGCATCAGCGCGGCGAACTGGTCTGCGCCTGGCCGCATGAGGGCGCGGTCGCCTATATCTTCGCGATTCCGGGCTGGGACGCGGTCGACCTGCCGACGCCGTCGCTTTTGTGGAACCACGGCTATCTGCGCGAAATGGTCTGGACCCCGCCGACCACGCGCGGTCCGTCGTGACGTCATGAAAATCCTGGCGCTCGACACCTGCCTGGGCGCCTGCTCGGTCGCGGTCTGCGAGGGTGACCGGGTCCTAGCGGCCGCCGGCGAAGCCATGACGCGCGGCCATCAGGAACGCTTGGCGCCCATGACGCGGGAGGTGATGGCGGCGGCGCGGCTGGAGTTCGCCGGCCTGGACCGGATCGCGGTCACGGTCGGACCCGGCTCCTTCACCGGTCTGCGGGTCGGCCTGGCCTTCGCCAAGGGCCTGGCTCTGGCGCTGGACCGGCCCTGTATCGGCGTCGGCACGCTGGAAGCGCTGGGCCGCGGATCCGCACGCACGAACTTCGTCGCCGCCTGCATCGACGCCCATCGCGGCCAAGTCTATCTGCAGGTCTTCGCTGACGGCCGGCCGATCATGGCGCCCGACGTGTTGCCGGTAGAGATCGCCGCCGCGCGGCTGATCGAGCTTTACGCCGGCGGACCCGCCGCTCTGGTCGGCTCGGGCGCCCCGCTGCTGCAAGCCGCCCTGCCCCAGGCGGAGGCCCTGCCCGACGCCTTGCCCGATCCCGCCGTCATCGCCGCCCTGGCCGGAGCCGCCAAGGCGCCCTTCGCGCCGCCGAGACCGCTCTATCTACGCGCGCCGGACGCCCGCCCGATGACCGTTCCGGCGCCAGTCCCATGATCCTCACCCCCGCCGGGGCCGAAGACGCGGACGCCTTGGCGCGGGTCCACGCGCGCAGCTTCGAGACGGCCTGGAGCGCCGCGGACATCGCCGCCCTGCTGACCGCGCCCGGCGGCTACGCCGTCGCGGCGCGCGGGCCGGGCGAGCCAGGGAGCGTACGCGGTTTCCTGCTGGCCCGCGCCATCGCCGGCGAGGCCGAGATCCTCACCCTGGCGGTCGACCCGCCCCATCGCCGCCAAGGCCTGGCCGCCGCCCTGGTCGAAGCGGCCGCCGGCGCGGCGACCGCGACGGGCGCCGAGGCGATGTTCCTCGAGGTCGCGGCCGACAATCTCGCCGCGATCGGCCTCTATAAATCCGCCAGTTTCGAGCGGGTCGGATCGCGCAAGGGCTACTACGCGCGGCCCGCCGGCCCGGCGATTGACGCGCTGGTGCTGCGCCGAGCGCTTAACAGCCGGGCGCGTTAAGCCTATGCTGCCCAGCTAACCGCCGGAGGCCCGCTTGGATCGCATCGAGAAGCTGTGCATCGAAAAGGGCATGCGCATGACCGACCAGCGCCGCGTGGTTGCGCGGGTGCTGTCCACCGCCCACGATCATCCGGACGTCGAGGAACTGTATCGGCGCGCCCACCAGGTCGACCCGCACATCTCGATCGCCACGGTCTACCGCACCGTTCGGCTGTTCGAGGAATCCGGCATCATCGCCCGTCACGACTTCCGCGACGGCCGCTCGCGCTACGAAGAGGCCCCGGACACCCATCACGACCACCTGATCGACATGAAGACCGGCCAGGTGATCGAGTTCATGGACGAGGAGATCGAGGCGCTGCAGGCGGCCATCGCCAAACGCCTCGGCTATCGGCTGGTCGACCACCGGCTGGAGCTTTACGGCGTGCCGTCCGAGGAGCCGGAAGCCTGAACGGGTTACCCTCCACACCCAGGCCTATCTTGCGGCGGGCCTTTCCCGCGCCCATAACCCGCCCATGACGACGACCGCGCGGCCCAAGCGCCTCTATATCAAGACCTATGGCTGTCAGATGAACGTCTATGACAGCGAGCGCATGGCCGATGTCCTGCGCCCCCTGGGCTATGGCCTGACCGATCAGGCCGAAGGCGCCGACCTGGTGGTGCTGAACACCTGTCACATCCGCGAAAAGGCCACCGAAAAAGTCTATTCGGAGCTCGGCCGGATCAAGGCGATGAAGACCCGCAAGGCCGAACAAGGCGACGGCGACATGACCCTGGTGGTCGCCGGCTGCGTCGCCCAGGCCGAGGGCGAGGAGTTGATGCTGCGCCAGCCGGCGGTCGATCTGGTGGTCGGCCCGCAATCCTATCATCGGCTGCCCGAGTTGATCGCCCGCGCCCACCGCGCGCGCGGCGAGCGGCTGGCCTGCGACTTCGCGGCGGATGAAAAGTTCGACGCCCTGCCCAAGGAACGCTCGGCTCCGGGGGTCAGCGCCTTCCTGACTGTTCAGGAGGGCTGCGACAAGTTCTGCACCTTCTGCGTGGTGCCCTATACGCGGGGCGGCGAATATTCGCGGCCGGCGGACGCCATCCTGGCCGAGGCCGAGCGGCTGGCCGCCCAAGGGGTGCGCGAGGTCACGCTGCTGGGCCAGAACGTCAACGCCTATGCTGGCGAAGGCGGCTTGGCGGGCCTGGTTCGCCGGCTGGCCAAGATCCCCGGCCTTGACCGAATCCGCTACACCACCAGCCATCCGCGCGACATGGACGACGCTCTGATCGCCGCCCATGGCGAGGTCGAGGCCTTGATGCCCTATCTGCACCTGCCGGTTCAGTCGGGCTCGGACCGGGTGCTCAAGGCGATGAACCGCGCCCACACCGCCGACAGCTATCTGCGGCTGATCGAACGCATCCGCGCCGCGCGGCCGGACATGGCCTTGTCCGGCGACTTCATCGTCGGCTTTCCCGGCGAAACCGAAGCCGATTTCGAGGCCACGCTCAGTCTGGTCGAGGCGGTCGGCTACGCCTCGGCGTTCGCCTTCAAATATTCGCCGCGTCCAGGCACGCCGGCGGGCGCCATGCCCGGTCAGGTTCCCGAACCGGTCAAGGAAGAGCGGCTGGCGCGGCTGTTGGACCGGCTGTCCGCCCAGCAGGAAGCCTTCAACGCCGCCGTGGTCGGCCGCGTCCTGCCGGTGCTGATCGAGCGCGCGGGGCGCCGGCCCGGCCAAATCGTCGGCCGCAGCCCCTATCTGCAACCCATCCACGCCGAAGGTCCCGAAAGCCTGATCAGCGAGATCACGCCGGTGCTGGTCACGGGGGCCACGCGCGGCAGCCTTTCCGGCGCCCTTTCCACCGTGCTGGAGCCCGCTTGAGCCGCGAAACCCGGGAATTTGTTCCGCTGTCCGACGCCGCCCTACGCGCGGTCTGCGGCCCCAACAGCCGTCACGCGGCCCTGCTCGAAGACGCTTTTCACGTGCTGGTCGAGACCCCCGGCGGCGGCGTCTCGCTGTCCGGCGACACCAAGGCGCGGGCCGCCGCCAAGCGGGCGGTGCAGTCCATCGCCAAACGCGCCGACTTGGGCGTCGAGGTGTCCGAGGCCGATATCCGCATCGCCGCGAGAGCGGGCGGCGACGGCGTGCCGGCCGGCGGACTACCGCTGGGCCGGCGCGGCGCCATCGGGGCCAAGACCGCCGCCCAGGCGCGCTATCTGGACCTCTTGGCCAACCACGAGCTGGTGTTCGGCGCGGGTCCCGCCGGCACCGGCAAGACCTTCCTGGCCGTGGCGCACGGCGCGAGCCTCTTGCTGCGCGGCGAGGTTGACCGGTTGGTCGTCACCCGTCCGGCGGTGGAGGCGGGCGAGCGGCTGGGTTTCCTGCCCGGCGACATGAACGAGAAGGTCGACCCCTATATGGCGCCGGTGTGGGAGGCCCTGTCCGACATCCTGGGCGCCGACCAGCTGCGCCGCCGCCGCGACAAGGGCGAGATCGAGGTGGCGCCGATCGCCTTCATGCGCGGGCGCACCCTCAGCCACGCCTTCGTCATCGTCGACGAGGCCCAGAACGCCTCGCGGCTGCAGATGAAGATGGTGCTGACCCGGCTGGGCGAAGGCGCGCGGATGGCGGTGACCGGCGATCCGAGCCAGATCGACCTGGTCAACGCCCGCGACAGCGGCCTGTCCCACGCCATGCGCCTGTTGGACGGGGTCAAGGGCGTGGCCATCGCCCGGTTCGAAGCCTCCGACGTGGTGCGCCATCCCCTGGTCGAGCGGATCGTGCTGGCCTATGACGCCGACGCCGCTCAGAACCGTGCGCCGGGGCGGGAATGATCGAGATCCAGGTCGAAGACGCCGGCTGGCGCGCCGTCCTGCCCGGGGCCGAAGCCCTGGCCGAGGCCGCGGCCGAAGCCAGCCTCGCCCACTTGCCAGACGCGTCGGCGGGCGATCTGGTCATCCTCCTGACCAATGACGACGAGGTGCGCGCACTGAACGCGCGGTTTCGCGGCAAGGACCAGCCGACCAACGTGCTGTCCTTCCCCGCCGGCGACAATCCGCACGGGCATCTGGGCGATGTCGCCCTGGCGCTCGGTGTTTGCGCCGCCGAAGCCTCGGCGCAAGGCAAGCCCCTGGCCGATCACCTGCGCCACCTCGTGACCCATGGCGTGCTGCATCTGGTAGGCTATGATCACCAGGACGATGGCGAGGCGGAGGCGATGGAAGCGTTGGAACGCGAAATCTTAGCCACGCTGGGCGTTCCCGATCCCTATGCCGATCATGCCTGACGGCGACTCTAGCTCCGGCCCGCCCGTCGCGCCGACCCGGCGCAGCCGCGGCGTGCGGGCCTTTTTTCGCCGCTGGCGGCGCGGTGAGGGCGACGCGGACAGGGTCGAGCCCGCGCCTGTCACAGCTGACGCCGCCGTCGACATCGTCGACCAGGCCGAGGCCTTCAAGACGCTTCGGGTCGAGGATGTGATGACGCCCCGCGCCGACATCGTCGCCGTGGAGATCGACTGCCCGTTCAACGACCTTTTGGCCCGGTTCCTCGAAGCCGAACACACGCGGATGCCGATCTATCGCGAAACGCTCGACGATCCGGTGGGCCAGGTCCACGTCAAGGACGTGTTCAAGATGCTGGTCGACGAGAGGCTGCGCCCGGCGCCCGACGAGGCGGTGCTGCGCCGGCTGCGGCGCGAGGTGCTCTATGTCCCCGGCTCGATGCGCGGCGCCGACCTGATGGTCAAGATGCAGGCTAGCCGCATTCACATGGCGCTGGTGATCGACGAGTTCGGCGGCACCGATGGTCTGGTGAGCCTGGAGGACCTGATCGAGGCGGTGGTCGGCGAGATCGACGACGAACATGACGAGGCGGCCCACGCCCAGGTCGTCGCCCGGCCCGGCGGGCTGTTCGAGGCCGACGGACGCGCGCCGCTGGAGGACCTGGAAGAGGCTATCGGCGCCGGCCTGGTCCCCGCCGATCTGGACGAGGATATCGACACGGTGGCCGGTCTGGTCAGCGCCCTGGCCGGCCGGGTGCCCCAGCGCGGCGAGGTGATCGCCCATCCGGGCGGCTTCGACATCGAGATCACCGACGCCGATCCGCGCCGCGTCAAAAGGGTGCGCATCCGCCAGGCGCCGCGCCCCGCTACGGCGGCCGAGACCGCGGCGGCGAGCGCGGCCCAAGGCGCTGCCCCAGGCGCTGCCAAGGACGCGGCGGAGCCCTCGTGAATTTGAGCCCGCCGGCGCGCGCGCCGCGTTGGCTGACGCTTGGCCTGTCGCTCTGCGCTGGAGCCGGCGCGGCCCTGGCCTTTCCCCCGTTCGGCGTGCTGCCGGGATTGCTCGGCTATGCCTTGCTGATGGGCCTTTGGGACCGCGCCGCGCCGGATCGCCGGTTTAGAAGCGGGTTCTGGCGCGGCTGGCTGGCCGGAACCGCCTTTTTCCTGATCTCCACCTGGTGGGTCGCCGAAGCCTTTTTCGTCGACGCCAAGGAGCAAGGCTGGATGGCCCCCATCGCCGTGGCGCTGCTGGCGGGCGGGCTGGGCCTGTTCTGGGGCGCGGCCGGCTTGCTCTATGCCGCGATCCGCCCTGGCGGCGCGGCGCGGCCGATCGTCTTCGCCGGCTGTTTCAGCCTGTTCGAGTGGCTGCGCGGTCACGTGCTGACCGGCTTTCCGTGGGACCTGGCCGGAGAGACCTGGCGCGCGGGATCCGCGGCCTCCCAGGCCGCATCCGTCGTCGGCGCCTATGGCCTCGGCTGGATCACCGTCGCCGCCTGCGCCGCACCGGCCCTGCTTTGGGCCCGCCATAACCAAAAAGGCCCGCGCCGCCTCGCGGACTGGGTCGCCGTTTCCGCCGCTATCCTCACCATCGCCGGCCTTTACGTTTACGGCCTGACCCGGCTGGCTCATCCGGCGCCGGATCAGGTTGGCGCGCCTTGGGTGCGCGTGGTGCAGGCCGATGTCGACCAGGAGTCCAAATATGACGAGGCGATGTTTCGCTCGATCCTGGACCGCTACACCCGCCTGACCGCGCAGCCGTCCAGCGCGTCGCCGGGGCGGGTTCCCGACATCGTGATCTGGCCGGAAGGCGCCATTCCCGACGCGGTCAACGACTATCTGGCGCCCAACACCTGGACCCGGACGGCCGTCGCGGCCTCGCTGCGGCCTGGCCAGACCCTGTTGCTGGGCGGCTATCGCCTGACCGGCCCCGCCGACCAGCCCAAGGCCTATAACAGCCTACTCGCCCTACGATCCGAAGGCGGCGATCTGGCCCTCGATGGCATCTACGACAAGTTCCGCCTGGTGCCGTTCGGCGAATACCTGCCGGCCGAGGGCCTGCTCGGGCCTCTAGGCTTCAAGAAGCTGGTGCATGTCACCGACGGGTTCGACGCCGGCCCGACACCCCGGCCGATCGCGCCGGCGGGCCTGCCCAGGGTCCAGCCGCTGATCTGCTACGAGAGTCTGTTTCCCGGTTTCGTGCGCGAGGGCGCGCGCCAGGGCGGGCGGCCGGCCTGGATCGTCAACATTTCCAACGACGCCTGGTTCGGCAAAACCTCCGGCCCCCTGCAGCACCTGAACATCGCCAGCTATCGCGCCATCGAGGAAGGCCTGCCGATGGTGCGCGCCACGCCGACCGGGGTCTCGGCGGTGATCGACGCCTATGGCCGGGTGCGGCCCGGCGCCCAGCTTGGCCAGGGCGCGCAGGGCGTTATCGATGCACCTCTGCCTCCCGCGCTGGCGCCTACCCCCTTCAGCCGCTGGGGCGAGACGATTTTCTGGTCGCTGATGACACTTTCAGCCTCAAT
>Ga0302196_10003117_pt1 | contig 15344 bp, 12 predicted proteins | sample II_Bog_N1_3_FD_198794 | JGI IMG/M metagenome (GOLD analysis project Ga0302196, IMG submission 198794) | Peat permafrost microbial communities from Stordalen Mire near Abisko, Sweden - II_Bog_N1_3 | ecosystem: Environmental > Terrestrial > Soil > Wetlands > Peat | place: Sweden: Abisko...
TGGCGGCCTGACCCCTTCCTCGATCCCGCGCACCGAGCGCGACCTCCCGCTGCGGCTGGTCGGGATCGGGATCATCATCCTGATCGTCGGGATCACGGCGGCGCCCGCGCTGCACATGAACCTGCTCGGCGCGCTCCTGATCGTGGTCTTCGGCTTCCTCTTCGTCACCGTCTCCTCCCGGCTCACCGGTGAGATCGGTTCCTCCTCAAATCCCATCTCGGGGATGACCGTCGCGACCCTCCTCCTCACCTGCCTGGCGTTCCTTCTCGCCGGCTGGACCGGCGGCACCCACTACGTGACGGCGCTCTCGGTCGGCGCCATCGTCTGCATCGCGGCGGGCAACGCCGGCAGCACCTCGCAGGACCTGAAGACCGGCTACCTCCTCGGCTCAACGCCGCGGTACCAGCAGATCGCCATCCTCCTGGGGGCCTTCGCCTCGGCCCTCGCGCTCGGCCCGGTCCTCCTCCGCTTGAACGCGGCGGCGACCGTCTACGTTCCCGCCGCCCAGGTCGTCCCCGGCGGGCTCCGCACCGACCCGTCGCTCCTCACGCAGCGCGAGCGGCTCGCCGGGCCCCAGGCACGCGACGACGCCGCCGAGTACCTCGTCTGGCACCGCGACGATCCGGCCGGCGGCCCCGCCGAGAAATACCTCGTGGATGCGTCGGGCCGCGCGGTCTGGCTCGTGGACCCGGGCATCAACGGGCGCTTCGCCCAGCGGCCCGACGGGAGCACGGTCAGGAAGTTCGACGCGCCGAAGGCCGTCCTGATGTCCTACATCATCAAGGGAATCCTCGACCATCGGCTCCCCTGGACCCTCGTCCTCCTCGGGGTCATGATCTCCGTGGTCCTGGAGCTGTGCGGGTTGCAGTCCCTCGCCTTCGCGGTCGGGGTCTACCTGCCCCTCTCCTCGTCCACGCCGATCCTGGTCGGCGGGCTGGTCCGGCGACTGGTGGACTGGCACCAGCGCCGAAAGCTCCGGCACGCAAATCTCTCGGAGGACCAGCTTGTGGCCGAGGCCGACAAGAGCCCGGGCGTCCTGCTCGCCTCCGGCTACATCGCCGGCGGGGCAATCGCCGGGATCGCGATCGCCTTCCTGGCCGGGCTCCTTGAGCCGGTGGACACGGCCCTGGGCGCCTGGGCGTCGCGGCACAATCCCCTCTTCGCCGGCGCGCACGCCGACGCCCTCTCGATGATCCCCTTCCTCATCCTTATCGCCTTCCTTTATCTGGCCGGGCGTGAAAAAATCCTCCGCGCATGAACGACGACCGGGATCTGATCCTCAACCGCGTGAAGGCGGCGCTCGCGCCCCTCAAGGACCGCGCGGCCCTGCCCGAATTCGCCGGCGACCTGGCGGTTGTCCGCAAGCTGATCTCCGGAACCGACCTGCTCGCCGTCTTCTCCGAGCGGATCGCGCTCGTCAACGGCCGTGCGGTCACCGCCGCATCCGACGTCGTCGCGCAGCTCCGCGCTGGAAATTGGATGCATGGCTACTGCGATCCTGTTCTCTGGCCGGGCCTGGCCCCGCACTTCGGCGCGGATTTCACGGTGGAGACGGAATTCGACCGCACGCGGATCGACGACTACGCCTTCGGGATCACGCGCGCGGCCGGCGGGGTCGCGGAGACCGGCACGATCATCCTCACGGATGCGTCCACCTCGCGCCGCCTGGGGGCGCTCACGCCCTGGGTCCACATCGCCGTGCTCAACCGCTCGGAAATATTCGCCGACCTGTCGCAGGCCGTCGCCGCGCTGGGAGACGATCCCAACGTGATCTGGTGCACCGGCTCGTCGAGCACCGCGGATGTCGAGGGGATCCTGATCCGCGGCGTCCACGGCCCCGGCGTCCAGATCGCGCTCGTGACGGGCTAGCCCAGCTCGCTGATCCCTGTCTTGCGCGCGGTTCCTCGGAGCAGCCGGTACGTGGCCAGGCCGTGGGCGGCGATCGGGTGCAGCGTGTACGACCAGTCCGCGACCCGAAGCTTGGGAGTGACCCGGCGACCCGCCGTCTCCTGAAGGCGGACAATCACTCCCCTGCCGTCCTCGGCGGGCTTGAGTGCGATCAACCTTACTCCCGCAGGCGAGAGTTCTGCCACGCTCCCCGCCCGCCCGAGATCACCGTCGTGCGGCGGAACGGTCAGGGAGACCGGCTGCATCTCAAGCTCGGCGGCGAGCCGGGGCAGGGCCGCGCCGTCGGCCGAAATCAGGAACTTGAACCGGTACTCGCCGCGGTCCGCGACCGGCAGCGACTGCGGCGTGTCCGCCGTGTCCCTCGCGTCAAATGCGTAGCGGCTGGAGCGGATCACCGAGGCGCGGAAGGTGCCCCCGGAGGCGTCAAAGCCGTAGAGGGCGTCGCTCGCAAAGCCGAAGGTCGCTCGGCCGCGCGACACCCGCACCCAGCGGCCGCCCGGCACCTCGCCTGCGGGCCCGCGTCTGGCCACCCCGCCGGCCACGTCGAATTCCGCCTGGTCGCCGGCCCCGGGGAAGACGAGCTTCAGCCGGGCGCGGGTCTCGTTCCACAGGAGCCGCGCCTCGACATCGATCGCCCTGCGGTCGGCCGAGAGCCGGAAGGTGAGGTCGAGCTCGGACTTTCCGCCGCTCATCCGAACCCAGAGGGCGGACCGGAGCGGTCCCCGCTCGACCGTCTCGACGGCCGCCACCTTCCAGGCGTGACGGACCTTCGTGAGATGAAGCGAGTCGGGCTCGTCGTAGCAGCCGCCCCAGGATCCGAACGGATCCTCGAAGGTCGCGACCTGCATCCCGCCGGAGCCGAGCATGGACCGGCGCCCGTCAAAGAGCGCGATCCCCCGCCGGCCGACGCGCGCGCTCACCCGGTGGTGCCCGTTGCCGATTTCCCCGGGCCGCGCGGCGGACGCAAGCGCGGGAGCCTTCGGCGCGCGCGCGCCCTCGACCCAGCCCAGCGTGAAGACGCCCCAGCCGAGGGCGGGCAGGCGGGCTGTCGTCAGGACGCGCATCCGCCACGGGATCTGCAACAGGAAGGTGGACTCCGTCTTGATCTTCTGGAAGGCCTGCGGTTTCCCGCCGGGTCCGCGGACCTCGAGGGGAACCTCGCCCGGGCGGTCCTTGTAGGGGAAGAGCGGCCGGTAATCGAGGGAGCCCTCGAGCTCGAGCGGCCCCTCGTAGGGCCGGGAGTGGGGATTCCAGACCAGGAAGGACACGGCGGTCGGATGGTCGCCGGCGACCGGGGGCACCGACGTGTCGGCGCGGCGCGCGATCGCGTTGAGCGCGGAAAATTCCACGCTCCGGGCCGTGTGGATCAGGCCGCGCGTCCAGTCCACCTGCTCCTCGAGTGCGCGCTCAATGCTCGAGCCCGGCAGGATGTCGTGGAAGGAATTGAAGAGGAGCGAGCGCCAGGCCGTCCCGAGATCCGGGACGGGAGCCCGCGCGACGAGGAGCCCGGCGGTCGCGGCGGTCTCCGCCCGGGTGAGGGCGGCCTCGGCGTGCCGGAACGCGAACTTCACCCGCGCGGCCGAAGTGTAGCAGCCGCGCTGGCAGTAGTTCATCTCGCCGCGGTGGACGCCCGGGGCCTGGCTCGGGTTTGCGCGGATTTCCGCCTCGAGCGCGGCGGAAAAGCGGTGGAGCCCGGAGTGGACGACGGCGACCTCGGGGTGGGCGGCCGCCCACGCGGCCATGTCGCGAAGCTGGCGCCGGGTCGGCCCGCCGCCGTGGTTTCCCAGCCCGTAGAAGACGGCGATGTTGTGATGGGGCTGCTTGTCCGCGGCCGCGAGGTACCCGTCGAGCCGGGCCTTTGCGTCGTCCCGCTCGTTGCCGTACCAGCCGAAGATCGGCCGGTAGCCGAGCACCCGCGATCCGCCCGATCCCTCCCACCAGAACGCCGGTCCCGGGAGCGCGCACTGCTCGACGAAGGGCCGGAAGAAGAAGAAGGTGCGAAAGCCCGCCCCGGCCAGGATCTCCGGCAGCCCGGCGCTGTGCCCGAAGGAGTCCGCGGCCCAGGCCGCGGTCGCCGGCCGGCCGAACTTTTCCGCGAAATACCGCTGCCCGAGCAGGTAATTCCGCGCGAAGGTCTCCGTCGCGGGGAGATTGGTGTCGGGCTGGAGATAGCCGCCGCCGATCGGGTCCCAGCGGCCCGAGCGGACGTGCTTCAGTATCCGGGCGAAGGTCCCGGGTTCCTCGCGCTCGATGTGCTCGTAGAGGACGCTCTCACCCCGGACATAAGTGAGCTCGGGGAACTCGTCCATCAGGGCCAGCATCGTGCGGACCGTGATGATCCCCTCGTTGAGGCCCTCCCGCCAGTCCCACAGCCAGACCGGGTCCAGGTGCGAGTTGGCGATAAGGTGAAAGGTGTGCTTCGGCCGCGGCACGCTAGACGGTCTCGTTGACCACCGGGTTGGTGAGCGTGCCGATCTTCTCGATCTCGATGCTGACTGTGTCGCCGGCCTTGAGGTAAACCGGGGGCTTGCGGGCGAAGCCGACGCCGTGCGGCGTTCCCGTAAGGATGACGGTGCCCGGGAGGAGCGTCTTGCTGCCGCTGAGGAACTCGATGAGCGTGGGCACGTCGAAGACCATGTCGTCGGTGTTCCAGTCCTGCATGGCCTGTCCGTTGAGGATGGTCTTGATTCCCAGCTTGTTGGGATTGGGTATCTCGTCGGTGGTCACGAGGACGGGGCCCAGGGGGCAGAAGGTGTCGAAGCTCTTGCCCTGGCAGAACTGGCTCCCGCCCCACTTGATCTGCCAGTCGCGCGCCGAGACATCGTTGGCGCAGGTGTAGCCCAGGACGTAGGAGAGCGCGTTGGCCCGGGTCGCGTTCCGGCAGCGCTTGCCGATCACGACGGCCAGCTCGCACTCGTAGTCGGTCTCGTGGCTGGCGAGCTTCACCGGGATCTCGATCGGGTCGCCGGGATTCTGGACGGTGTTCGTGCTCTTGATGAAGAGCATGGGCCGCTCCGGCACGCCCTTGCCGCCCTCCTCGGCGTGCTTCTTGTAGTTCAGGCCGATCGCCAGGATGTTCACCGGTGCGATCGGGGCGAGGATCTTGCCCGGCTTGACCGTCCGGTCGGTGACGCGGAAGTCGCCGAAAATATCGCCCGCGATCTCGCGGGCGGAGCCGTCGGGCTGGAGCGCGGCATACGCGGGGCCGCCGGGGGTTGCGTGTCGGATGATTTTCATCGGTGGGAAGGGGTCTATCGTGCTGGTTTTTGAGCGGGATGGAAAGCCCTCAAAAGCCAGAAATCAGTTTGAAGGATTGACTCAGGTTTCAGGTCTCAGGTTTCTGCAAGACCCATTCCCTCGCACGTGCAGTGCAGATTCCTATCGCCATAGACATTATCCACCCGCCCGACGGACGGCCAGAACTTGGACTCGCGCGTCGCGGCCGAGGGAAAGGCCGCCTTCTCGCGCGAATAGGGCCGGTCCCAGGCGTCGGCACAGACGACCTTGGCGGTATGGGGCGCCTGCTTCAGCACGTTGTTCACCGGGTCGGCCGCGCCCGAGGCGACCGCCTGCATCTCGGCGTGGATCAAGATCATCGCCTCGCAGAACCGGTCGAGCTCCGCCTTTGACTCGCTCTCCGTCGGCTCGATCATGAAGGTGCCGGGGACCGGGAAGGACATCGTGGGGGCGTGGTAGCCGTAGTCCATCAGCCGCTTCGCCGCGTCCTCAACCTCGATCCCGTGGCGCTTCCACCCGCGAAGGTCCACGATGCACTCGTGGGCCACCAGCCCGGCGTCGCCGCGGTACAGGACGGGGAAAAAGGCCTCGAGCCGCTTCGCCACGTAGTTCGCGTTCAGGATCGCGGCCTTGCTCGCGGCGGTCAGCCCGTCCGGGCCCATCATCCGGATGTACATCCAGGAGATCGGCAGGATCGACGCGCTGCCCCCCGGGGCCGAGCTCACCGCCCCGACCGTCCCGCGGCCGGGAAGATAGGGGGCAAGGTGGGACGCCACCGCCACCGGACCGACGCCCGGGCCGCCGCCGCCGTGGGGAATGCAGAAGGTCTTGTGGAGGTTGAGGTGGCAGACATCGGCGCCGATTTGGCCGGGCGAGGTGAGGCCGACCTGGGCGTTCATGTTCGCCCCGTCCATGTAGACCTGCCCGCCGTGGCGGTGGATCTCCGTGCAGATGTCGCGGATCGGCGCCTCGAAGACGCCGTGCGTCGAGGGATAGGTGACCATGAGCGCGGCAAGCTCCCGCGAATGGAGGGCCGCCTTCGCCCTGAGGTCGGCCAAGTCGATGTTTCCCTGGGCGTCGCAGGCGACAGCGACGACCCTCAGCCCGGCCATGACCGCGCTGGCCGGATTGGTCCCGTGCGCGCTGGTCGGGATCAGGCAGATGTTCCGCCAGGCCTCGCCGCGGGCCGCATGGTGGGCGCGGATCGCCAGGAGCCCGGCGTACTCGCCCTGGGATCCGGCATTGGGCTGGAGCGATACGGCGGCCAGCCCGGTGATTTCCGCAAGCCATGCCTCCAGCTCGGCGAAGAGCCTGCGATAGCCCCGCGCCTGCTCGGGCGGCGCGAACGGGTGCATCCGCGAGAACTCCGGCCACGACACGGGCAGCATCTCGCTGGCCGCGTTCAGCTTCATTGTGCAGGAGCCCAGCGAGATCATCGACTGGCAGAGCGTGAGATCCCGGGCCTCGAGCCGCTTGATGTAGCGGAGCATCTCGTGCTCGGTGTGAAAGCGGCTGAAGACCGGATGCCGGAGGAAGGGCGTCGCCCGCGCGTGGGGCGCCGGGAGATCCGGCTCCGCGGGCCGGGCGCCCGCGTCGGCCGGACCGGCGTCGCCGAAGAACCCGAGGAGGGTCCGCACCTCGTCGATCGTCGTCGTCTCGTCGAGCGAGATGCCGACCGTGTGCGCGTCGACCGGCCGAAGGTTCATCCGCCGGGCCGCGGCGGCGGCGTGCACGCGCCCGGCCGCAACCCCGCCCACGGTCAGCGTGTCGAAGACGGGATCCGTGTTGACCGTAGCGCCGATCCGGCGGAGGCCGGAGGCCAGGACGCCCGTAAGGCCCCTGACCCGCCGGGCGATCGCCTTCAGACCCTCGGGGCCGTGGTAGACCGCGTACATCGACGCCATCACCGCCAGGAGGACCTGCGCCGTGCAGATGTTGGACGTGGCCTTGTCGCGGCGGATGTGCTGCTCCCGGGTGCCGAGGGCCAGTCGCATCGCCGGGTCGCCCTGCGCGTCCCGGGAGACGCCGACCAGCCGGCCGGGCATCTGCCGCTTGAAGGCGTCCCTCGTCGCGAGAAACCCGGCGTGCGGCCCGCCGAAGCCCATCGGCACGCCGAAGCGCTGCGCCGACCCGACCGCCATGTCCGCGCCAAATTCCCCGGGGGCGCGCAGAAGCGCCAGCGCGAGCGGGTCCGCGGCCACGACGCAGAGCGCGCCCGCGGCATGGGCCCTGTCAAAAAATCCGCCGAAGTCGTGGATCGATCCCCGGGTGTCCGGATACTGGACGAGGACGCCGGCGTAGGAAGCGTCGATCACGGCCTCCCGGTGGTCCCCTACCCTGATCTCTATCCCCAATGCCTCCGCCCGCGTCCTCACGATCTCAATCGTCCGGGGATGGCAGGACTCCGAGACAAAGAATGCGCGCGCGGACTCCCTCAGCCGGTGGCACATCATCATCGCCTCGGCAGCGGCCGTCCCCTCGTCGAGCATGGAGGCGTTGGCGATCTCCAGGCCCGTCAGTTCGCAGATCATCGTCTGGAAGTTGAGCAGCGCCTCGAGCCTGCCCTGGGAGATCTCCGACTGGTAGGGCGTGTAAGCGGTGTACCAGCCCGGATTCTCGAAGATCGCCCGCTGGATGACCGGAGGGGTGATCGTGTCCGAATAGCCCAGCCCGATGAAGCTCCGGAAGACCTGGTTCTCGGCCGCGGTCGCCCGCAGTTCCGCGGCCGCCGCGCTCTCGCCGGCGGCGGCCGGAAGCGACAGCGGACCCCGGCGGATCGCCGCCGGCACCGCCGCATCGACCAGGGCGTCGAGGGTTGGGTACCCGAGTGCACGGAGCATTTCCGCGGTGTCGGAACCGTCGCCGAGGTGCCGGCGGGGAAACGTGTCGCTGGGAGCAAGCGGATCGGGCGAACCCATTTGAACCTAAGCTAGGTTGCCTCCCGGCTCGCGCAACCGCGATTTATTCCCTTTCCTCGCGCCGTGGCCTCCCGACCCTACCCGACCCGCGCCGCGCGCGCCGCCTTCGTGGACAAACGCCTGGCCGCGCTCTATCCGGAGACCCCCATCCCGCTCGACCACAAGGACGCCTTCACGCTGCTGATCGCCGTCCTACTATCCGCCCAGTGCACCGACAAGCGCGTCAATTTGGTCACCCCCGCCCTGTTCGCGCTCGGCCCCACTGCGGAGGCGATGGCCCGGGTTCCCGTGGCTGAAATCCAGCGGATCATCCGCCCCTGCGGACTTTCGCCCCAGAAGGCGCGCGCAATCGCCGGGCTCTCCCGGATCCTGGTCGGGAAGCACGGCGGGGCCGTGCCCCGGACCTTCGGCGAACTCGAGGAACTGCCCGGCGTGGGCCACAAGACGGCCAGTGTCGTCATGTCCCAGGCCTTCGGGGTGCCCGCCTTCCCGGTCGACACGCATATTCACCGGCTGGCCCAGCGCTGGCGGCTCACGAACGGCCGGAGCGTCGAGCAGACCGAGCGCGACCTGAAGGCCCTATTTCCCGAGGATCGCTGGAACAGCCTCCACCTGCGCATCATCTTCTACGGCCGGGAGTACTGCAGCGCACGGGGCTGCGACGGAACAGGTTGCGAGATATGCCGGGAGCTATTTCCCGGGCGGCGCCCCGTCGCAGTCAAAAAATAACCGGACAACTGAAAGCGGCCTCGGAAAGTAGTAATTAGTAAGTGATGGTTTGCCGCCTGCGCTTCGCGCCCTCCACCCCTCTTAACCATCAATTACTAATTACTACTTACTACTTTCCGATGCTGGGCCTTTCCTATCACAAACTTCTCTCTTGCCACCCGCCCCGCCCTCCTCTGTGTTGATCCTTCCTTTTGTCAGAAGCCATCAATCCCTAATCGTCAGCAACCATCAACCATCGATCGCAAGGCGGCCCAACGGCCGGCCTGTGTGTCAGATAGATACATAGATCATCATGAGCATCACCATCACCCCCAAAGACCTGCTCGATGCCGGAGTGCATTTCGGGCATCAGACCAAGCGCTGGAATCCCCGTTCGAAGCCCTTCGTCTTCGACCACCGCCAGGGCATCAGCATCATCGACCTTGAGAAGACGCACGCGGCCCTGGAGAAGGCCTGCGCGTTCATCGAAGAGACAATCGCCAACGGCGGAAATATCCTCTTCGTCGGCACCAAGCGCCAGGCCAAGGACATCGTCCGCGAGGCGGCGACCGCGGTCAACATGCCCCTCTGCGTCGACCGCTGGCTGGGCGGCACGCTCACCAATTACGAAACAGTCAAGCGCTCCATCGCCAAGTTCAAGAAGTACCAGCAGATGGAGACCAGCGGCGAGATGTCCAAGCTCCCCCGCAAGGAGGAGTCCGCGATCAAGCGCGAGATGGGCCGCATGCAGCGCAATTTCAACGGGATTTCCGAGATGGGCGGGCTCCCGTCGGCCCTTTTCGTCGTGGACATCAACCACGAGAAGATCGCCGTCGCCGAGGCCCAGCGCTGCGGGATCCCCTGCGCGGCCATCGTCGACACCAATTCCGACCCGGGCACCGTCACCCACCCGATCCCGGGCAATGACGACGCGGTGAAATCCATCCGCATCATCGTCGACGCGGTCGTGGCCGCCGTCCAGGCCGGCCTGAGCCTGCGCGAAAGCCGCCGCTCCCAGCGCGGGGCCGCCGACATCAAGGCCCAGGTGCCCGCCGAGGAGACCACCGAGACGCCCGCGGAAATCGACCTGTCCAAGGTTGATCTCCCGCCCGCCGTCGCCGCCGCCGTCGAGGGCGAGGGCGAGGTGATCGTCCCCAAGAAGAAGCCCGTCCTCCGCGTCCGCAAGGCCCCGGTCAAGGCGGAGTGATCCCGGTCGACCCGACCCCCTTCAAGATGAGCACACCCATCAGCGCGACTATGGTAAACGACCTGCGCCAGCGCACCGGCGCCGGCCTCATGGACTGCAAGCGTGCACTCGTCGAGTGCAACGGCAGCCTCGAGGAGGCGATCACGCTGCTCCGCAAGAAGGGTGTCGTCTCGGCGTCCAAGCGCTCCGAGCGGGAGACCCATGAGGGCGTGATCGAGAGCTACATCCACGTCGGCGGGAAGGTCGGCGTGCTCATCGAGGTCAACTGCGAGACCGACTTCGTGGCCCGGACCGACGAGTTCCGCAGCTTCGTCAAGGACATCTGCCTCCAGATCGCCGCCGCGAGCCCCGGTTACGTCTCGCGCGACCAGGTTCCCGAGGCCGAGATCGCCAAGGAGCGAGAGATCGCCGCGGCCCAGGTCGCGGGCAAGCCCCCGGCCGCCGCCCAGAAGATCGTCGACGGGAAGCTCGACAAGTTCTACTCCACCGCCTGCCTCATGGACCAGCCCTTCGTGAAGGATCCCGAGAAGACCGTGAAGGACATCCTCACCGAGAAGATCGCGAAGACCGGCGAGAACATCCAGATCCGCCGCTTCGTCCGCTACCAGCTCGGTTCCTGACCGGGCCGCGCGCGAAGGCGTTCATCCCCCTCATGAAGGTCACCCGGCTCCAGATCGCGGCCCGGGGCCTTTCCAACCGCTGCCCGAACTGCGGCGGCCGGACGCTCTTCAAGAAGGGGACGCTCTTCGAGATCAATCCCGCCTGCCCCGACTGCGGGCTGCGGATCGAGCGCGACGAGGGTTTCTTCCTGGGATCGATGTCGCTCAACTACGGGCTGACGGTTGTCCTGTGCCTGCTCCCGCTCACGCTCCTTGCCTGTTACGGAGTGATACGAGTCGGCCTGGCCGTCATCCTCGCCGCCGCGGCCGCGGTGTGCTTCCCCATCGCCTTCTACCGCACGTCCCGGAGCCTGTGGCTGATGAATTACTATCTTGTCCTGCCCGAGCAACTGCCGGCGAACCTGGAGAAGACGGAATCGGACAGGGATGAGAATATATAATCGGAAAGTAGAAATTAGTAATTGATGGTTGAGAGGTTGGGAGGGCGCGAAGCGCATCCGGCAAGCCATCACTTGCCAATTACTCCTTACTACTTTCCGGGGTCCCCTCACCCGCCCTCGACACCGCCCTTCTTCCCCGCCAACTTGCGGATGTGAGCAGCTCCCTTTCCCCCGGCGCGGAATTCCGGGCGGCACTGGCCGTCGAGAAGCCCCTCCAGATCGCGGGCACGATCAACGCCTACACGGCGCTGCTCGCCCAGCGCGCCGGCTTCAGGGCGATCTATCTGTCGGGCGCCGGCGTCGCCAACGCCTCGCTGGGCCTGCCGGACCTGGGGATGACGAGCCTTGACGACGTGCTCGCCGACGCGCGGCGGATCACCGGCGCGGTGCCCCTCCCGCTCCTCGTGGACATCGACACGGGCTGGGGCCACGCCTTCGGGATCGCGCGGACCATCCGCGAGATGGCCCGCGCGGGAGTGGCCGCCGTTCACATCGAGGACCAGGTCGCGGCAAAGCGCTGCGGCCACCGGCCCGGCAAGGAGCTGGTCTCCACCGCGGAGATGTGCGACCGGCTGAAGGCGGCCGCCGACGCCCGCCCCGACGCCGACTTCGTCGTCATGGCCCGCACCGATGCCGCCGCCGGCGAGGGCCTGGACGCGGCCGTCGCGCGCGCCCAGGCCTATGTCGCGGCGGGCGCAGACATGATCTTTGCGGAGGCGCTCACCACCCTCGACGAGTACCGGCGCTTCACCGCGGCCGTCAACGTCCCGGTCCTCGCCAACATCACCGAGTTCGGCCGCACGCCCCTCTTCACGGTCGAGGAGCTGCGTTCCGCCGGGGTCGCGATGGCGCTCTATCCGCTTTCAGCCTTCCGCGCCATGAGCGCGGCCGCGCTCGGCGTCTATGCGACGCTGCGCCGGGACGGCACCCAGAAGGCCTCGATCGGATCGATGCAGACCCGCGCCGAGCTTTACGACGTCCTGGGCTACGAGGACTACGAGCGGAAGCTTGACCGGCTCTTCCGGAAATGAGCGAGGATCCCCCCGCGGCGCCCAAGGTGAAGAAGTCCGTCGCCCTGTCGGGCGTCCCGGCCGGCAACACGGCGATCTGCACGGTGGGCCATTCGGGCAACGACCTTCACTACCGCGGCTACGACATCGCCGAGGTGGCCGCCCTCTCGACCTTCGAGGAGGTCGCCCACCTCCTGATCCACGAGCGGCTGCCCAGTCGCGCGGAACTCGCCGCCTACAGGCTCCGGCTCTCCCTGCAGCGCGGGCTGCCCGAGCCGCTGAAGGCGGTCCTGGAGAGGATACCGGCCTGCGCCCACCCGATGGACGTCCTGAGGACGGGCTGCTCGCTCCTCGGGACCCTCGAGCCGGAGGCCGAGTCCCGCCCCGTCGAGGGCGCCCGGGGAATTGCCGACCGGCTGGTCGCGATCCTCCCCTCGATGCTGCTCTACTGGCACCATTTTGCGACGGCCGGCCGCCGGATCGACACGGAGACCGGCGAGCCCACGGTCGCGGCCCACTTCCTCCGGCTGCTTCACGGCCGCCCGCCGTCGGAGCGGCACGCCCGGGCCCTCGACCAGTCCCTCATCCTCTACGCCGAGCACGAGTTCAACGCGTCGACCTTCACCGCGCGGGTCATCGCGGGCACGGGGTCGGATTTCGCGTCGGCGATCACCGGGGCCATCGGCGCCCTGCGGGGGCCCAAGCACGGCGGGGCCAACGAGGTCGCGATCGAGATCGCCCTGCGCTACGCCGGCCCCGACGAGGCCGAGGCGGACATCCGGGCCCGCATCGCCCGCCGCGAGATCGTGATCGGATTCGGGCACCCGGTCTACACGATCGCCGACCCGCGGAATGCCATCATCAAGGAGATCGCCCGGAGCCTCTGCGGGAGCGACGCGGACCGGAACCTCTTCGCGGTCTGCGAGCGGATCGAGAGCGTGATGGCCGAGGTGAAACGGATGTTCCCAAACCTCGACTGGTACAGCGCCCCCGCCTACCGGATGATGGGCGTTCCGACCCCCCTGTTCACCCCGCTCTTCGTCATGGCCCGGGCGGCCGGTTGGGCGGCCCACATCATCGAGCAGCGGATCGACGGGAAGATCATCCGGCCCGGGGCCAACTACACCGGGCCGGAGCCGCGCCCCTTCGTCCCGATCGACCGCCGCTAGCGGATTCCCCATGTCCTCGCCGATATCCAACGTCCGCCCCCCGCCCGATCCCCTGATTGTCGACATCGCCGACTACGCCCTCGCCGGCCGCGTGGACGGCGCGGAGGCGCTCGACACCGCGCGCTGGTGCCTCCTCGACACCCTCGCGTGCGGGATCATGGCCCTGGCCTACCCGGCCTGCACGCGGCTGCTCGGGCCCGTGGTTTCCGGGACGTCGGTCGCCAACGGTTGCCGCGTCCCGGGCACCGGCCACGAGCTCGATCCGGTCCAGGGCGCGTTCAACATCGGCGCGATCGTCCGATGGCTCGACTTCAACGACACCTGGCTTGCCGCGGAATGGGGCCATCCCTCCGACAACCTCGGCGGCATCCTCGCGGTGGCCGACTGGCTGAGCCGCCACCAGGCCGCCGGCTCGACGCCGACCGCCTTCCAGGCACCGATCGTCCGCGGGGGTCCCCCGCTCACCGTGCGCGACGTGCTGCTCGCGATGATCAAGGCCCATGAGATCCAGGGCGTCCTCGCCCTGGAAAATTCCTTCAACCGGGTCGGGCTCGACCACGTCCTGCTCGTGCGCGTCGCCTCGACGGCCGTGGTTTCCGCCCTGATCGGCGGAGGGCGCGACGAGGTGATCGCCGCCGTCTCGCATGCCTGGCTCGACGGCTCGGCGCTGCGGACCTACCGGCACGCGCCGAACACCGGCTCGCGGAAGTCCTGGGCGGCGGGCGACGCGACCAGCCGGGCGGTCCGGCTCGCCCTCATCGCGCACACCGGCGAGATGGGCTATCCCTCCGCGGTCACCGCAAAGACCTGGGGATTCCAGGACGCCTCGTTCCGCGGCCAGGCGCTGAGGCTGGGCCGTCCCCTCGGCAGCTACGTGATGGAGAACGTGCTCTTCAAGATATCCTTTCCCGCCGAGTTCCACGCCCAGACGGCCATCGAGTGCGCCCTGCGGCTCCACCCCGGGGTCGGGGACCGGCTCGACCGGGTGTCCCGCGTTGAGATTTCCACGCACGAGTCGGCCATCCGGATCATCGACAAGTCCGGCCCGCTGCACAACCCGGCGGACCGCGACCACTGCCTCCAGTACATGACGGCGATCGGGCTGATTTTCGGGAACCTGACCGCCGCCCATTACGAGGACGCGGCTGCCGCGGACCCGCGGATCGACGCGCTCCGGGCGAAGATGACCGTGGTCGAGGACCCGGCGTATTCGCGCGACTACCTCGATCCCGGCAAGCGCTCGATCGCCAACGCGGTGCAGGTGTTCTTCACGGACGGCACCCGCACCGAGAAGGTCGCCGTCGAGTACCCGATCGGCCACCGCCGGCGGCGCGCCGAGGGGATTCCGCTCCTCCGGGGAAAGGCCGCGGCCGCGCTCACCGGGCACTTCGGGAGCAAGCGGGCCGGCGCGATCGCCGACCTCTTTGCGGACCGGGAACGGCTCGAGGCGATGCCGGTCCACGAGTTCATGGGGCTGTTTGCGGGGTGACGCCTACTTGGCGAGCTTGCGGAGCGCCCGGTTGATCTTGCCCAGGTCGCACACCTCCGGGTCGTAGTCCGGGCCCAGCCATTCGAGCCACTCCCGGCCGAGCTCGGTTTCCGGCTCCTTGATGCAGGCGAGCATGTCCTGATAGGCGCCGGGTCCGCCGCAATCCTCCGGCGGCCCGGCCCGGGCGCCGTCCGTGCAGCGCGGGTATTCCTCCCCCTTCCTCAGCAGGTGGTGGTTCTCGAGGGCGACCTCGACACTCCATCCCTCGTCGAACTGGTAGCCGTAGGTGAAGTGCCCGGCGTTCTCCAGGTTGAGCTCGGCCAGGGTGATGTCGCGGTCGTCCTCGACCAGCTCGCCGTCGCGCTTCACCGGATTGCCCAGCCTCAGGTCCCCAAATGCAAAGAGGTGCGTCTGGTAGTCGTACCAGTCGAAGGCGACCTGGATCGCATCGTGAAGCCGCGAGAGCCACATCGTCTCCCGGACAAGCAGTCGCCGCCAGATGAGCGGCCGGCAATCGGCCACCTTCAGGTGAAGCTGAAGCGCGCGCTCGGGCGGTTTTCCCCGCCGTGCGCCCCTGCCTTCGTGAAGTGAAATCATCTCTCCCCGATTAAGGCGGGTGATGTCCCTCTCTGCAAGGT
>Ga0302196_10003135_pt1 | contig 15283 bp, 7 predicted proteins | sample II_Bog_N1_3_FD_198794 | JGI IMG/M metagenome (GOLD analysis project Ga0302196, IMG submission 198794) | Peat permafrost microbial communities from Stordalen Mire near Abisko, Sweden - II_Bog_N1_3 | ecosystem: Environmental > Terrestrial > Soil > Wetlands > Peat | place: Sweden: Abisko, Stordalen...
CGCCGCCGGAGGCCTTGGCGGCGAGGGTCGCCAGCGCCTCTTCCATCGTCACCGAACCGGGGTCGGTTCCGCGCGGCAGCGTCGCGTTGATCTTGCCGTGATTGATATAGACGCCGAAGCGGCCACGGCGCACCGAAACCGGTCCGCCGAGCGTCGGATGGTCGCCGAGCACGCGACCGGAATCGCCGCCGAAGCGGCTGCTGGCGCCGCTCTCCTTGGCGGCGATCAGATCGATGGCGCGGTTGGCGCCGATCTCCAATACGTCGTCGTCGCGGCCGAGATTGGCGTAGGTCTTGGCGTGCTGGACATAGGCGCCGTAGCGGCCGACGCCGGCCAGGATCGGTTCGCCGTCGGCCGGATGGCGCGCGATCTCGCGCGGCAGCGACAACAACCCGATCGCCTTGTCGAGCGTCACATCGTCCGGCGCGAGCCCGCGTGGCAGCGAGCAGCGCTTCGGCTTCTCGCCTTCGCCGAGCTGCACATAGTCGCCGAAGCGGCCCGAACGCAGCGTCACCTCTTGCCCGCTCGCCGGATCGAGCCCGAGCGCGCGTACGCCGGGCCGCTCGCCGTCCGCGCCGTCCTGCCCGGTCGGCGACAGCACGCGGGTGAAACGGCATTCGGGATAGTTCGAGCAGCCGATGAACGCCCCGAACTTGCCGAGCTTCAGCGACAACTGCCCCTTGCCGCACAGCGGACATTGACGCGGGTCGCCGCCGTCAGCGCGGGCGGGGAAGATGTGGGCGCCGAGCGTCTCGTTGAGGCTGTCGAGCACCTGGGTGGTGCGCAGATCCTTGGTGCCTCCGAGCGCCTGGGAGAAGTCGACCCAGAAGTCGTGCAGCACCGCCTTCCAGTCGATCTCGCTGTTGGAGATCTTGTCGAGCTTCTCTTCGAGTTCGGCGGTGAAGTCGTAGCCGACGTATTTGGCGAAGAAGGCTTCGAGGAAGGCGGTGACGAGGCGGCCCTTGTCTTCGGGGATCAGCCGCTTCTTCTCGATCCGCACATATTCGCGGTCGCGCAGCACGGCGAGCGTCGAGGCGTAGGTCGAGGGTCGGCCGATGCCGAGCTCCTCCATCCGCTTGACCAGCGTCGCTTCGGTGTAGCGCGGTGGCGGCTCGGTGAAGTGCTGCGTCGCCTCGATCCGCTCCTTGGTCAGGCTTTCGCCTGCCGCCATCGCCGGCAGCCGCGCCGCATCCTCGTCCTCCTCGTCGTCGCGCCCTTCCTGATAGAGCGCGAGGAAGCCAGGAAAGCGCACGACCTGGCCGGTGGCGCGGAATTCAAGCTGGCGCTTGCCGGCCTCGGCGTGGATGTCGACAGTGGTGCGCTCGAGCTCGGCGCTTTCCATCTGGCTGGCGAGGGTTCGGTTCCAGATCAGCTCGTAGAGCTTGGCCTGGTCGGGCTCGAGGCGGCGGGCGACGTCGCGCGGCCGGATCCGCTGGTCGGTCGGTCGAATCGCCTCATGCGCTTCCTGCGCGTTCTTCGCCTTGACCGTGTAGCGGCGCGGCGCAGCGGGCACGTAGGCGTCGCCGAAGTCCTTGGCGATGACGGCGCGCGCGGCGACGACCGCCTCGGGCGCCAGGTCGACGCCGTCGGTGCGCATATAAGTGATGAGGCCGGCCGCGCCTTCGCCGACGTCGACGCCTTCATAGAGGCGCTGGGCGATCTGCATCGTGCGCGCCGGCGCGAAGCCGAGCTTACGGCTCGCCTCCTGCTGCAGCGTCGAGGTGGTGAAGGGCGGATAGGGGTGGCGCTTCTGCGGCTTCGACTCGACGGTCGCGACGCCGAATTTCGCCGTTTCGAGCGCCGTCTTGAACGCCTCCGCCTCGGCCCCCGAACCGACGTCGAGTCGGTTGATCTTCTTGCCGTCCGCGCCGACGAGGCGCGCGGCAAATGGCGCGCCGGCTTTGGTCGCCAGATGGGCGACGATCGACCAGTATTCGCGCGCGACGAATTTTTCGATCTCGACCTCGCGGTCGCAGACAATCCTCAGCGCGACCGACTGCACCCGGCCAGCCGAGCGCGCGCCCGGCAGTTTGCGCCACAGCACCGGCGAGAGGTTGAAGCCGACGAGATAGTCGAGCGCGCGCCGGGCGCGATAGGCGTCGACCAGCGCTTCGTCGATCTCGCGCGGGTTGCGCATCGCTGTGGCGACCGCATCCTTGGTGACCGCGTTGAACACCACGCGGTCGACCCGCTTGTCCTTGAGGACCTTCTTGGCCTTGAGGATCTCGTAAACGTGCCACGAGATCGCCTCGCCTTCGCGGTCGGGGTCGGTGGCGAGAATCACGCGGTCGGCGCCCTTGACCGCATTGGCGATCTCGTTGAGCCGCTTGGCCGCCTTGGCGTCCACTTCCCAGCGCATGGCGAAATCATGGTCGGTGTCGACCGAGCCGTCCTTGGCCGCGAGGTCGCGCACGTGGCCGAACGAAGCGTAGACGTCGTAGTCCTTGCCGAGATACTTGCCGATCGTCTTGACCTTGGTCGGCGACTCGACGATGACAACCTTCATGCCTTGCAGTCCTTGAACGCCTTCATCTGTCGAAGGCTATCGGGCGGGGATGGCGCCGCTCCGGCCAGGCCGGTCAGGGCGCGGAAAATGGTTGAGGCGACGCGGCGTGTCAAATAGGCGTCGCAAAGCCGGCCGGTCCGGTGACGGTCGGCCGGTCCGTTTCGCGCCGCCCGGGCGGCCTTGCCCCGCCGTGGCGCGGCGCATATAGGGTTGGCTTCGCATGACGTCAACGCCGCCGCCCGCCGCCTTCCACCGCCGCCACTTGCTTGGCGTCGAGGGCCTGAGTCGCGACGAAATCGTTTCCCTGCTCGATCTCGCCGAAGAGGCGGTCGGCATTTCGCGCCAGGTCGAGAAGAAGCGCGCCACCTTGCGCGGGCGCACGCAGATCAACCTTTTCTACGAGCCCTCGACCCGCACCCAGTCGTCGTTCGAGATCGCCGGCAAACGACTCGGCGCCGACGTGATGAACATGGCGGTCGGCGCCTCGAGCGTGAAGAAGGGCGAGACGCTGATCGACACGGCGATCACGCTTAACGCCATGCGGCCCGACATCATCGTCGTGCGCCACAGCCAAGCGGGCGCGGTGCATCTGTTGGCGCGCAAGGTCGATTGTTCGGTGATCAACGCCGGCGACGGCGCCCACGAGCACCCGACCCAGGCTCTGCTCGACGCGCTGACGATCCGCCGCAACCTCGGCCGCATCGAGGGACTGACGGTGGCGATCTGCGGCGACATCCTCCATTCGCGCGTCGCCCGCTCCAACATCCTGGCGCTCGGCACGCTCGGCGCGCATGTGCGCGTCGTCGGCCCGTCGACCCTGCTGCCGGCGGGAATCGAGAACATGGGCGTCGAAGTCCATCGCGACATGAAGTCGGGACTGAAGGACGCCGACATCGTGATGATGCTGAGATTACAGCGCGAGCGCATGAGCGGCGCCTTCATCCCCTCGACCAAGGAATATTTCCGCTATTACGGGCTCGACGCCGAGAAGCTCGCCTACGCCAAGCCGGGCGCGTTTGTCATGCATCCCGGGCCGATGAACCGCGGCGTCGAAATCGACTCGCTCGTCGCCGACGGCGCGCAATCGCTGATCCGAGAGCAGGTCGAAATGGGCGTCGCCGTGCGGATGGCGGTGCTGGAAGCGCTGGCGCGGCATTTGCCGAATGGGTGAGCGCCCTCTGTTGGTCAAGCGAATTGCCAACGCGTCGTATCGCATCGGGCGGCGTTGAGGTTTGTGAAGAGGTTTCTTGCGCCGCGACGCGTTTTAGGCTTGCCGGCCCAGGCCGGACTCTCGCTTCGTCTGGAGGGAAATCGCGAGGTTCAAAGCAGGGCGCCGTAGATGCGTTCGTCGGCGGGGGTGAATTCCGCCGCCGCCGGGGCCGTCGCTGAAGCGACCGCGGTCGGCCCGGCGAGCGAAAACGAGCCAAGCTCGAGGCCGTCGTCGAAAGCGTAGCGCTGGTTCGGGGCTTCGAGCGCCAAAATGACGTCGGTCGCGTCGCGATCTTGGTCGGCGAGGGCGATCTCCGCAGCGTCGGCCGCGACCAGCGTGTTCTCGGTGTCTTCGCTTGAGGCGCTTGCCAGCGACGGCTCGGCGGTCGGCGTTGGATCAGCCTCGACCGTCGACCAGTACATCGGATTTTCGGGCGTTTGGATTCTGAGCCAGCGATAGGGGGCCGCGTACCACGGCCGCACGCTCGGATAGAGGTTGTCGGCGACGAAATCGCCGGCGCGGGTGCGCACGACCAGCACCAGGTGGTGCTCGCCCCACCGGGTGACGACTTCTGCGAGCAGCAACGCGCGCGACGGCCACCCCATTTGCATGAGTTCATGACGCTTGGTGACGGCGTAATCGTGGCAGGCGCCGGCGGCAGGGGCGACGCGCCAGATCTCGTCGACGACGTCGCCGTCGTCGTCCCGCGGGGCGATGGCGCGATTGACCTCGGCGTTGACCCGCGACACCTCGCCCCAGCGCGCGCCCGTCACGCCGCTGGCGTCGCGCAGGCGATGGATTTCACACTCTTCGCGGTTGCGCAGGCAAAATCGACTGAACGCCATCGGGGCCAGAACTGGCGAGGAGAGCTGCAGGCGCTCGGGTCGCGGCGCGGCGTCGCGAAACGGCCCCGCCACCGCCGCCGCGCCGCCGCTCGGCGCGAAGGCGCCGAGCGCTGACGCAGCTGCGACAAGCAAACCAAAGTTTATATGCATCACCCGCCCCGAATTATTCAGGAACGGGACGATATTACATGCCAGCCGTTGTGCCGTTGTTCGATAATTACTTTGAATTGAAAGTCATAAGCTAGCGGTTTATTAACTATGCGAGAAAGGCGAGGCGTCTCCGGCGCGGGCGAGGCTTGGGGAACGCCCGCCGCGTGTGGACTTCGGCGTCGCTTGGCGGCGGTTGGGCGCGCCGCGCCTGCGCCAATCGGAACATCGCAAGCGTGCCGAGCGGGGGGCTGATCTCGTAATTCGCCCAATTCCGCGCCGCGGTTACGCGTCCGCCAGACCGGTGACCGGGGGCGGCGGTTCGTCGGCGGTCTGAAGCGCGCCAGCTTCGTCAATCGCCTCGATGCGCTTGCCCCATTTTCCCGTCTTCACGTCTGATCGAATGACGATTGCCGGATTGCCGGATTGCCGGTGACGATCGATCCCGCAGGCGCGTCCTTGGTCACCACCGCCCCGCCAAGGCGGCTGGATCCGAGCCCCAACCGTTACACAGTAACGCCCAGGCGACTTGTAAAGGAGTTAACGGTCCGTTAAGCTGCCAGTACAAATTAGTAGTAGTTAGATTGGCCGGCTCGGGGGTGACCGTGCATTTTGCCGATCGATCAGGCGTGTTGCGTAGTTCTCGTCGTCGCTCGTACAGCGTTTCCGCAGACGCGGCGCCGACGATCGCGGGGATTGTCGACGCAATCGTCCTTGCACTTGCCGGTTTCTGCGGGAATACGTTTTACCATTTTGCTTTAACTTGGCGATTCGTTCCGTTTGATGGATCGCCGGCGATCGGATTCCTGGGTGCTACGATCTTCTGTTTGCTGGCCAAGACCCAGGGCCTCTATCGACTGCAATCAATCTTGAACGCCGGCGCACAGGCCTCGCGTATTGCACGCGCGTTCGCTGTGAGCGTCCTCGTGCTGACTTGTCTTCTGTTCCTGCTGAAAATCGGCGCCGACTATTCGCGCGGCGGCGTTCTTGTGTTCGCAATTTTCGGTTTCAGCGCGCTTCTGCTGGGCCGCCGAGCGCTTGGCGGCAGTCTCGAACTGGCGGTCGAAAGTGGGTTGATACGCGGTCGACCTGTCGTGACCGTCGGCGACTGCGGCGAGATGGAGCGCCTTTCTCAGTCGGACTTGCAGCGTTTCGGCATCGACGAGATCGCGCGTGTCGCGCTGACTGAGCGCAGGCGCGACGAAGGGTCGGACAATGGGTTGGCGGCGGCGGATCGGGATCGCCTCGCATACGCCGTCGAGACCGCGCGCCTTCGTTGCGCGCGCGAGTTTGCGCTCGTGCTGCCCTGGGGTCGCGACCGGGCGCTCTCGGAGGTTCTCGATCGACTGCGCGCTTCGCCGCTGCCGGTTCGGCTCTACCCCGATCATAAGGTGCGCGACATCCTCCGCCGCGAACAAGGGCAGGCTCTCGATCCGCATTTCTCGGTGCTCGTCCAGCGCGCGCCGCTGAGCGCGTACGAACGCGTGGTCAAGCGGACGCTTGACGTCGTCGTCGCCGCCTCGCTCCTGCTGCTGCTGGCGCCGCTGCTGGCGGCGACCGCCCTGCTGATCAAGCTCGACAGCCCGGGGCCGGCGATCTTTCGTCAAAGGCGCGGAGGTTTCGACAATCGGGAATTCCTGATCTTCAAGTTCCGCACCATGAACGTGCTCGAAAATGCTGGCGTCATTACGCAGGCCTGCCGCCAAGACCCGCGGGTGACGCGGGTCGGGCGGGTTCTCCGACGAACGAGCATCGACGAGCTGCCGCAGTTGTTGAACGTTTTGCGTGGGGACATGTCGCTCGTCGGTCCGCGGCCGCACGCCGTCGCGCATGACGAGGTCTACCAAGGGCAGATCGCCAACTACGCCCTGCGCAATCACGTCAAGCCGGGGCTGACCGGCGCCGCACAAGTCGTCGGTCTGCGTGGCGAGACGCGCGAAGCGCAGGATATGGCCCGACGGGTCGAGCAGGACGTCTGGTACATCAACAACTGGTCGTTGACGCTCGATCTCCGGTTGTTGGCGCTGACCGCCGTAACGCTGCTCCGCACCGAGGCCTTTTAGGGGCGAAGCAGGCGTCCGCTCGTCGAAAGGCGGCGCTGCGACGAAAACGCGACTGGCGGCGCCAACTTTACCCTGGCCGCGCTCCCGGCGCGATCTTCCTTGTTGCGGCCGCCGAAACGGCGGGGGGTCCGCTCCGAATCCCACCAGTTCTCGCAGATTTTCAGCGCCTTGGCAGGGCATGGCTGGGGCGCCAGGATTCGAACCTGGGGATGGCGGAATCAAAATCCGCTGCCTTACCGCTTGGCTACGCCCCACCAGGCGCGAAAGCCGAGCCGGCGTTCGCGAAGCGGCGGGACCATAGTGCGAGGCCCCCGCCGCCGCAACACTTGCCTCGCCAGGCTCGAACTGCCTCGCCGCGCCTCGCCCCTCGGCGCAGCGCGAAACGCCCTCGACAGGCGTTCGCCTCAGCCCGCCACCAAGACCGCCAGGGCGTTGAGGTCGACATTGGCGCCGCAGACCAACACGCCGACCCGTTCGCCTTTGGCCGGCCGATAGGCGCCGCTTGCCAGGGCGGCGAACGCCGCGGCGCCGCCCGGCTCGACGGCGATCTGCATCTCGCGCCACAGCGTCCGCTGGGCGGCCGAAATCGCCGCGTCGGCGACCAGCGCGACATGGTCAACGGCACGCCGGGCGATCGCCAGATTGAGCGCGCCGACGCAGCGCGCGCCGAGCGAATCGGCGGCGACCGACTTGACCGGCACGTCGACCGGCCGCCCGGCGGCGAGCGCCGCCTCGAGCGCGCGCGAACCCTCCGGCTCGACGCCGACGATTTTCACCCGGCGATCGAACCAAGCGGCGATCCCGGCGACGAGGCCGCCGCCGCCGACCGCCACCAGCGCGGTGTCGATCGGGGGCAGACCGAGACGGGCGAGATCCTCTTCCCATTCCAGTCCGACCGTGCCCTGGCCGGCGATCGTCGCCGCGGTTGCGAAAGGGTGGATCGCCAGCGCGCCGCTCTCAGCGACATAGGCGTCGCACAAAGCCTGCGCGTCGGCGTAGGCGGCCCCATTGACGACGACCTCGGCGCCGTAAGCCTTGATCTTGGCGATCTTCGGCGGCGCCGCGATCTCCGGCACGAACACGCGCGCCTTCACGCCGAGCTTGCCGGCGGCGTAGGCGACGGCGGCGCCGTGATTGCCGCCCGAGGCGGTGGCGCAGCCGATCGGCGGCGCGGCGCGGGTCAACAGGTTGTGGAACGCGCCGCGCGGCTTGAACGAGCCGGCATGCTGCAGGCATTCGAGCTTGAGCGAGATCGGCGGCGCGCCGGCGGTCGGCGAAGCGGCCTCGATCAGCGGCGTGCGGCGCACATGGGGCGCGATCACGGCGTAGGCGGCGTCGATGTCGGCTTGAAGGACGTCGGGTTCGGGCGGCGCGGCCACAATTCACCTCAAATCGGGATGACGTCGACCTCGACTTCGAGCGCATGCGCGCCTGACGATACGATCAGCCCTTCCACTGGCGGCACGTCGGAATAGTCGCGGCCGCGCGCGACGAAGATGTGGTCGTCGCCGGCGGGGATCGCGTTGGTCGGGTCGAGGTCGAGCCAGCCGAAGCCGGGGCCGCACCACACGGAGGTCCAAGCGTGCGAGGCGTCGGCGCCGGCAAGCCGCGGCTTGCCGGGCGGCGGGATGGTGCGGATGTAGCCGCTGACATAGAGCGCCGGCAGGCCGAGGCCGCGCAAGCCGGCGATCATCACATGGGTGAAGTCCTGGCAGACGCCGCGCTTGCGGGCGAAGGATTCGACCGGCGAGGTCGTCACTTCGGTTGAGCCCGATTCGTAGACGAAGTCAGTCTTGATGCGGCGCGCGAGCTCGGTCGCGCCCTCGTAGATCGGCCGGCGGGGCGGGAAGCTGACGCGCGCGTAATCGGTCGCAGCGGCGAACAGCGGCGCGAGCCGACTCGGGTAGATCGCCGCCGCGGGCGAGTCGGCATCGAGCGAGGCGGTTGACGCGGCGAGCGCGGCGATATCCTCCCAGACGGGCGTCAGCGCGGCGATCGGCGGCGCCGGCCGCTCGACCACGACGCGCGCGCGCGAATGGAGCGTCAACTCGCGGTGCGGCGTCTCGATGCGCAACTTGAGCACGCGATTGGCGAACGCGTCGGTGCGCTCGATCAGCGTGACGGGGCGGGGCGTCACCTCGACGTTGGCTTCGAGCACCCGTTGCCCGTCTTCGGAGCGCGGCAGCAGGCGCAGCACGCAGACGTTGACGGCGACCGGCGCGTCGTACTGATAGCGCGTGAGATGCGAAACGTCGTAGATCAAGCGAGGCCCACGCCGACATCGGCGCGGCTCGCTGCGGCGCCTTGCAGGAAATAACGGGCGGCGATCGCGTCGGCGAGCGTCATCACCCGCTGCTCGACCGCGAGAATGCGCGAATCGTCGACGCGGTCGGCGTATTCGGCGGCGAGCTCGGCACGCAGCAGCGTCGACAGCCGGCGCGGCTCCTCGGGCACGCCGTCCTGCTTGAGGGCGGGCAGGGCGTTGAGATGCTCGTCGACCAGATTGACCTGGAAGGCGACCGAGCGCGGGTTGAATGGATCGAGCAGCGCCATGTCGCGCACCGGCGCGAGCGCGACGCCGATCAGCGTGCGCGAACGATAGGTGATCTGCGAGTCGATCAGGTCGAGCAGCACGTCGAGCGTATATTCGGTGGCGTTCTGGCCGGCGAACTGGCGCGACAGGCGGCAGGTGTTGATCGCCCGCTCGATGCGACGGCCGAGTTCGTAGAACACCCAGCCGGCGCTGCGGTTGAAGTTCTCATCGAACAGGCCGGCGAGGGCGGCCACGACCGTCAGCGCCTCATCGACGCAATCGAGGATCTCCGGCTCGCCGAGACGTTCGGGCGCATCGCCGATGATCGTCTCCAGCCGGCCGATCAGGTGCCAGATCTGCGGCGTCAGGCGCTCGCGGATGACCGACGCGGCCTGCCGCGCCGAGCGGGCGATCGACAGCGCCGAGCCATAGCTTTGGTCGTCGCGCAGCGCCGCTTCGCTGGCGACGATCGGGCTTTCGGCCGCGACTTCGGCTTCCGTCGCGCCCCACGCGACCAGCAGGCCCTTCAGCCGCTCAATCGATTGCATTGAGCCGTGACTCGGGGCGTCAGGGTCGACAGAACGCGCACACAGGCAGCGCACCAGCCTCAGCGTCGCCTCCTCGCGTTCGAGATAGCGCCCGAACCAGAACAGATTGTCGGCGGCGCGGCTCGGCAGGTTGCCGAGCATGCGCACGATGCGCGCCGTCTCGGGCGGCGGCAGCAGGCTCACCGCCTCGACTTGCCGCTCGGCGAGCACCCAGACGTCGGCCGATTCGACCCCTTCGCCCATCGACACCGCGCGCCCGTCGGCCTGATCGGAAATGCGACAGAAGCCGCCCGGCATCACCTTCCAGCCGTCGGGCGTCGCCGCCGCGTAGACGCGCAGCACGAACGGTCGCGGCACCAGCCGGCCGTCCTCCCAGCGCGGCGTCGTCGACAGGCGCACGACGTCCTGGCCGACGAAATCGACGCCACGGGCGGCGATCGCGGCGCGCAGCGCGGCGCGGTCGACGTCGGGAAGCTCGCCGGCGGCGACCGGTCGGCCGGTGGCGAGGCCGGGGAGAGAATCGGAAAAAGCGCCGGCGATCGAAAACGACTCAAGTCCGGCCAGCACCCGGTCACGCTCGGCGGGCTGGCCGCCCCACCAGGTGGCGATATTCGGCATAATAAGGTCTTCGCCGATCAGCCGGCGGGCTAGGGCGGGCAGGAACGCGAGCAGCGCGCGCGATTCCAGCAGGCCTGAACCGGGCATGTTCTCCACCGCCACGCCGCCGGAGCGGATCGCTTCGATCAGGCCGGGGACACCGATGCGCGAGGCGGCGTTAAGTTCGAGCGGGTCGCACCATTCGGCGTCGACGTGGCGCCACAACACGTCGCAACGCTTGAGCCCGGCGATCGTGCGCACGAACACGCGGCCGTCGCTGACCACCAGGTCGTCGCCTTCGACCAGCAGGAAGCCGAGATAGCGGGCGAGATAAGCATGCTCGAAATAGGTCGCGCTGAGTGAGCCGGGCGTGAGGATGCCGATGCGCGGTTCGCTGCGCTCGCCGGCGGCGCGCAGGCCGTTGCGCAACTCGCGGAAGAACGGCGCCAGCCGCTCGACGTTCATCCGGCTGTAAAGATTGGAAAAGGCCTGCGAGACGACAAGGCGGTTCTCCAGCGCGTAGCCCGAGCCGGATGGCGCCTGGGCGCGGTCGCCGAGCGCCCACCAGCGCCCGTCGGGCCCGCGGCCGATGTCGGCGGCGTAGAGCCTGAGCCAGCGCTTGCCGGGCGGCGTCACACCGCGCATCGCGGCGACGAAATCCCGCGAGCCGGTCACCGCTGCGGCGGGCAGCAGGCCTTCGGCCACCAGCCGGCCTTCGCCGTAGACGTCGGCAAGCACCCGGTCGAGCAACTCAGCGCGCTGGATCACGCCGCGCTCGATCTCGCGCCATTCCGATTCGGGGATCAGCAGCGGCATCCGGCTCAGCGGCCAGGTGCGCTCCGCCGCCTCGCCCTGAACGCGATATGACATGCCGCGATTGCGGATCCGGCGATCGGCGGCGGCGAAGCGCTGGTCGATCTCGTCCGGTTCGAGATCGGCGAGGGCGCGCAACAGCCGCTCCCAATGCGGCCGCCGCTCGCCTCCCGCGCCGACGAACTCGTCGGGAATGCCGGGCAGCGGCGCGTAATCGCGCGTCCACGCCGCTACGCGCGCAAGCGCATTGCTTTCGGGCAACGCGAAGGCTCGGGCTCTACCGGGCAATCGGCCTCCGCAGGTCCAAAGTCATCGGGAACTCGCTCGACGACTCGTCGGAAGGGATGGGAGTCGCGCCGCCAGTATGACCATGATCGCCGAAGCGCGCCAGCCGCCGCGCCTCCGCTTCGTAGGCGTTGACCGGCGAGGTGTCGTAGTTGCGCCCGCCGGGGTGGGAGACGTGATAGACGCAGCCGCCGAGCGAGCGGCCGTTCCAGGAATCGAGAATGTCGAAGGTCAAAGGAGCGTGGACGTCGATGGTTGGGTGGAGGCTGGAGTAAGGTTTCCAGGCTTTGAAGCGCACACCCGCGACCGCTTCGCCCGCCCGCCCGGTCGACTGCAGTGGCAGACGGCGGCCATTGCAGGTCACCACATGGCGGCCGACGACGAGCCCCTTGGCCTTGGCCTGCAGCCGCTCGACCGAGGAATCGACGTAGCGCGCCGTGCCGCCCGCGGTCGTCTCCTCGCCGAGCACGTGCCAGGGTTCGAGCGCCTGGCGGATTTCCAGTTCGACGCCGCCATGGGCGACACGGCCGTAAGTGGGAAAACGGAATTCGCGCTGCGCTTCGTACCAATCTGGATCGAACGCGTAGCCGGCGCCTTTGAGATCGTCGAGGACGCCAAGAAAATCGTCCCAAACGAAATGCGGCAGCATGAAGCGGTCGTGCAGACTGGTTCCCCAACGCACCGGCGCGCCCGTTTGCGGCTCGCGCCAGAACCAGGCGGTCAGCGCACGCAGCAGCAATTGCTGGGCGAGGCTCATGCGCGCGTCGGGCGGCATTTCGAACGAGCGGAACTCGACCAGGCCGAGCCGCCCGGTGGCGCTGTCGGGCGAATAGAGCTTGTCGATGCAGATTTCGGCGCGATGGGTGTTGCCGGTGACGTCGACCAGCAGGTTGCGAAACAGCCGGTCGACGAGCCACAGCGGCGCTGCTTCGCCCGCCGCCGGTGTGCGCGAAAGCGCGATCTCCAATTCGTAGAGCTGATCGTTGCGCGCTTCGTCGAGGCGCGGCGCCTGACTGGTCGGACCAATGAACAGGCCTGAGAACAGGTATGAAAGCGACGGGTGGCGCTGCCAATAGAGGATCAGGCTCGCCAGCAGATCGGGCCGGCGCAAAAACGGCGAATCGGCCGGAACGGCGCCGCCGAGCACGACATGGTTGCCGCCGCCGGTGCCGGTGTGGCGCCCGTCGGCCATGAACTTGTCGGTGCCGAGCCGCGACTGGCGCGCGTCCTCATAGAGCACGCTCGTCGTCTCGACCGCCTGGCGCCACGACCCGGCGGGATGGATATTGACCTCGATGACGCCGGGATCGGGCGTCACCTTGATGCAGTCGACCCGTGGGTCGAACGGCGGCGCGTAACCCTCGATGCGGATCGGAACGTTTCTCTCGCGCGCGATCGCTTCCACCTTGCCGAGCAATTCGAGATAATCGTCAAGCTTCGGCGTCGGCGGCATGAAGACGCACAACACGCCGTCGCGCGGCTCGATGGTCAGGGCGGTGCGCACCGCGCCTTCGGCGGCGAACTGTTCGCTTTGCGTTTGCTGCTCCGCGCCGGTCAGTTCAGGCGCGGCCTGGCGAAACTGCATCGGTTCGGGCAGTTGGCCGCGCGGGTCCATCGGGTCCTGTTCGTGAACGGACGGGAGGTCCGACGGCTTGACGTAGGGCAGGGTCTTCATCGGCAGGCGAAGGCCGACTGGCGAGTCGCCGGGCACGAGAAAGAGCTTGCCGCGGCGGAGCGGCCAGCGCTCGCTGCGCCAGGCAGGCTTGGCCTCGGCGTTCCAGCGCTGCACCGGCAGGACGAAGCCAGTCGGGCGCGACAGGCCGTGATCGAACGTGCGCACCATGCGCGCGCGTTCTTCCGGGTCGTCGATTTTCGGGTCGGAGGGATCGACGTTGACTGGCAGCGCGCTTTCGCGCAGCAGCCAATAGGGCGCGTCTTCATAGGCGGGGATGACGTAGTCGGGCTCGATGCCAAGACGCACGGCGACTTCGCCGGCAAGCGCCTGCGCGTCCGCGTCCGTCGCCGCCGCGGTTGCGCCCGACCCGGCGATCAGCAGCGGGTCATGCCAGAGCGGCTTGCCGTCCTTGCGCCAATAGAGGGCGAAAGCCCAACGCGGCAGGCTTTCGCCGGGATACCATTTGCCCTGGCCGTAATGCAGGAAGCCGCCGGGCGCGAACCGCGCCTGCAGCCTCCGGATCAGCGTCTCGGCGCGCGCCTGCTTGGCGCCGCCGACGGCCGCCGTGTTCCATTCCGGCGCGTCGTAATCGTCGACCGAGACGAAGGTTGGCTCGCCGCCCATGGTCAGGCGCACGTCCTGCGCGACGAGATCGCGGTCAACCGCCTCGCCGAGCGCGTCGAGCTTGCCCCAGGCGGCGTCGGTGAAGGGCAGGGTGACCCGCGGCGCCTCGCGCAACCGCGTCACATTCATATCGAAGCCGAACGTCACCTGCGCCGGCTCAACCAGGCCGGTGATCGGCGCCGCCGAGCGGTAATGGGGCGTGGCGCAGAGGGGGAGGTGGCCTTCGCCGCAGAACAGGCCGGACGTCGCGTCCATGCCTATCCAGCCGGCCCCGGGGATATACACCTCGGCCCAGGCGTGCAGGTCGGTGAAATCCTTGTCGGTGCCACGCGGGCCTTCGATCGGATCGACGTCGGCCCTGAGCTGGATGAGATAGCCGGAGACGAAACGCGCCGCGAGGCCGAGCCGGCGCAGGATCTGCACCAGCAGCCACGCCGAGTCGCGGCACGAGCCTGAGCGCAGGGCGAGCGTCTCGTCCGGCTCCTGGACCCCGGCCTCCATGCGGATGACGTAGTGGATCATGTGCTGCAGTTCGGCGTTGAGGGCGACCAGAAACGGAATCGTCCTTCCGCGCTGCGCGCCGAGCTGCTCGAGATAGTGCTTCAACAGAGGGGTGTCGGGCTCGGGCGCGAGATAGGCGGCGAGCTCGGTCGCCAGCTCCTCCGAATAGGCGAAGGGAAACTCTTCGGCGTAGGGCTCGACGAAAAAGTCGAACGGATTGATGACCGCAAGCTCGGCGGTCAGATCGACCTCGATCTTGAATTCCTCGACCGGCTCGGAAAACACGTAGCGCGCCAGCCAGTTGCCGTGCGGGTCCTGCTGCCAGTTGACGAAGTGATTGGCCGGCGTGACCTTGAGCGAATAGCTCGGCACCCGCGTGCGGCAATGGGGCGCCGGACGCAGCCGGATCGACTGCGGCCCCAGCGCAACCGGCCGGTCATAGACGTAGCTGGTGACGTGATGCAGGCCGACGAGAATCGCCAAAAGGGGCCCCCTGGCCAGACGGAAGCGCTTGTCCTAGCAAGGCGCGGGCCGCTGGCCAATTGGCGGCGTCTGCGACGGACGTGTCAATCCGTCTGAGGTCCGACGCCTGGCGACGCCCAATTTGGCGGCGCCGGCGCGTTAAGCATGGCGCGAAAGCCGGCGGCGCCTGCTGCGCAGCGCTTGCATCGCCGCGACGCTTGCGGCAAAAGGAGCGGCCGTAGGAGTGTAGCTCAATTGGTAGAGCACCGGTCTCCAAAACCGGGGGTTGGGGGTTCGAGTCCCTCCTCTCCTGCCAGTGCGTACCGCTGATCTCCCGTTATCGCACCGCTCGATAAAAAATCCGCCTAAAATCATCGGGTTGCGAAACGCACTTCGATTCAGGTATGAGGCGGGTCAAGGGCCGAGGGCAAGGCGTCGCGCCAGCTTTCGCCGATCGGCATGCGACGCCGCTCA
>Ga0302196_10003140_pt1 | contig 15265 bp, 13 predicted proteins | sample II_Bog_N1_3_FD_198794 | JGI IMG/M metagenome (GOLD analysis project Ga0302196, IMG submission 198794) | Peat permafrost microbial communities from Stordalen Mire near Abisko, Sweden - II_Bog_N1_3 | ecosystem: Environmental > Terrestrial > Soil > Wetlands > Peat | place: Sweden: Abisko...
ATCCGTTCGGATTCTTCGCCAGATACTGCTGGTGGTATTCCTCGGCGTAGTAGAACGGGCCGGCCGCCGCGATCTCGGTCGTGATCTCGCCGTGGCCGCTGGCGCGCAGCACCGCCGCGTAGGCGTCACGCGTGCGCGTCGCCGCCGCCGCCTGGGCGTCGCCGTGGGTGTAGATCGCCGATCGGTACTGGGTGCCGACGTCGTTGCCCTGGCGCATTCCCTGGGTGGGGTTGTGGTTCTCCCAGAACAGGCGCAGGATCTCCTCGTAGCTGCTCAGCGCGGGATCGAACACGACCAGCACCGCCTCGGTGTGGCCGGTGGAGCCCGAGCAGACCTCTTCGTAGGTCGGGTTGGGCGTGAAGCCGCCCGCGTAGCCGACGGCGGTCGTGTAAACGCCGGGAGCCTGCCAGAACACGCGCTCGGCCCCCCAGAAGCAGCCCATCCCGACCACCGCGGTCTCAAAGCCGGCGGGGAACGGCGGGCGCAGCGGCGTGCCGAGCACGAAGTGGCGCTCCGGAACCGCCATCTCGCGCTCACGGCCCGGGAGCGCCGTCTCGGCCGTGATCATGCGCGTCTTGTCCTTGAAGAGATCAGCGAGAAAGCTCATCCACTCAGGATACGCGGCCGGCGAGACGGGCCGCTAGAAGCGGGCTGGCTCCGCGACCCTTGCCCGCAGCGTGCTGCGCAGCACCCGCGCCGGGCCGCTGCGCAGCCGCTCGAGGATGCGCCGCTCCTGGGCGGGGGTCAGCCGCTCGGCCTCGACGGCCTCGTCGAGGATCGGCCGGGCGATCGCAGGCGCGGCGCGGCGCAGCGCGGCAAGCGCCTCGCCGAGCGTGCCCCGCGCCTCGCGGCTGAGCGCCGGCGCCGGCTCGTGGGGGGCAGCCGGATCGCTCAGCTCGAGCAGCATCAGCCGGCGCTCGGCGCGGGTGATCGTGCCGCCGGCCACGGCACGGTCGAGGATCGGACCGGCGACCGCGGCGGCGCTCGCGGCGACCGCCTCGATCACGCGCTCGAGGACCGCGCGGGCCGCGGGAGAGAACCCCTCGTCGCGATCGCTGGCCGGCGGGCGCTCCGCAGCGACCGAGCCGAACACGGCGATGCGGCGGGTGGGGGCGTAGCTGGCGGTGGCGGACATCTGGCTCCTCTCGATTGCTCGCGACGAGTGTCGCGGCCGGCGGTCAGAGAACACTGAAGACTGCCGAAGAGTTGTCGAAATAACGGCGTGTGGGCGGCTCGCGCGCCGCGGCCATCCCGGATCGACTCTCAGGGGGCTCGGATCTGGCGATCCTGCGCCCGTCGGGACCGCGTCCGTGGCTTGCCGGCGTCCGCTCGCTCGAGCGGGCGAACTGGGGTGGCGAGCCCGGCGAGCCCCTCTCAAGCAGTCAGCGTGATCGCGCCGATCACGAGCGCGATGCCGGTGGCGTCGGCTGCCGACGGGAGCTGGCCGAGCACGACCAGGCCCATCAGCGTGGCGGTTGCCGGCAGCAGCGCGAGCATCATCGCGAAGCGCGGGCGCGGCAGGCGGGCCATCGCGAGCTGCTCGAGCGTGTAGGGCACGACGGTCGAGGCGACCGCGACGATCAGCGCGCGCAGGAAGAGGCCGAGGTGGGTGAAGGCGGGACCGGCGTGCGAGGCGAAGAACGGCGCGAGCACGACCGCGCCGATCGCGAGCCCGGCGGCGAGGCCGTCCTGCGGGCGCAGCTCCGACGCGCGCGCGAGGCGGTGGCCGAAGACGATGTAGCCCGCCCAGCCGACGCCGGCCGCGAGCGCCCAGGCGACGCCGACGGCGTTGCCCGCGAGATGCACGCCGCTGAGCAGGCCGACACCCGCGACGAGCAGTGCCAGGCCGGCGAAGTCGCGCCGGCGGCGCGAGCCGATCGCGGCCACCGCCACCGGCCCGACGAACTCGATCGCGACCGCAGTGCCGAGCGCGAGGTGCGCGATCGCGAGGTAGAAGGCGACGTTGACGAGCGAGATCGTGACGCCGAATGTGGCCGCGCCCAGGAGGCGCCCGCGCGTCCAGGCGGTCTGCCACGGGCGTCGCAGCAGCAGCAGCACGGCCGCGGCCAGCAGCGCGCGCACCCAGGCGAGCGACGCGGGCTCGACGTGGTGAAACAGCACGACCGCCACGCCGGCGCCCGCGTACTGCGACAGCGCACCGACGACGAGCAGCAGCTGCGGCGGCGGCAGTGGCGCGCGGCCGTCCGGGCCGCCTCGCGCGAGCCGCTCGCTCTGCGGTGTCGCGACGCTCAGCGGGCCCCCGCGAGGCGGTAGGCGAGCGCCTCGAGCGCAAGCTCCTCGGTGACGTTGAGGGCGAGCCGTTCGCGCGTGTCGGCGACCAGCTCGAGCGCGCGGTGCAGGGCGCGCGGGGTGCGGCCGGCCGCGCTCGCCGCAAGCTCGGTGAGGCGATCGCTCGCGTGCACGAGCTCGGGCACGCCCTCGAGCAGCACGGCCGCGTCGCGGTACCACAGCTCGACAAGACCGAGTCCCGTGTCGAGGCTCGCGGCCGAGCTTCGCCGCTGCGTGCGTTTGACCCGCTCGGCGTGCTCGCGCTCGTGGCGCGCGCGTTCGGCGCGGGCGACGAACTCGAGCTCGTCGCGATGGCGGGCCTCGAGCTCACCGGCACTGCGTTCGCCGGCCTGCCTGGCCAGTTCCAGCAGCGCCATCCAGGGACGCTCGCCGAGCTCGCCGCGCAGCGCCGCCACCGCAAAGCTCTGGGCTGCGGCGCGCAGCGCCGGGCCGTCGCCGAGTGCCAGCGCGAGCGCCCGCTCGCCGTCGCCGAGCGCGAGGCGAGCGCAGGCCGCGGCGGTGGCCGGATCAACGCCCTGAGCCTCGAGTAGCTGCGCGAGCCGCGCCGCGCTCGGCGGTTCGAAGCGAACGCCCTGGCAGCGCGAGGCGACGGTCGCCAGCACCTCGCCGGGCCGCGACGTCGTGAGGATCAGGTGCACGAACGACGGCGGCTCCTCGAGCGTCTTGAGCAGCCGGTTGGCGGTCGCCTCCCCCATCGTCTCGGCGCCCTCGATCACGAAAACCCGCCGGTGCGACTCAAACGGCGTCCGCGCCGCGGCCGCCACGACCGGCTCGTCGATGTCGGCGACGAGCATCTCCGCGGCGCCGCTCGGCGTCACCCACGTCAGGTCCGGGTGCGACCCGCGCGCGACTCGCTCCGACGCCGCGAGCGGATCCTCGGCGCCGTCGGCGAGCAGCGCCGCGGCGAACGCCCGCGCGACGGCGCGCTTGCCGGCGCCGGCCGGCCCGTGGAACAGGTAGGCGTGCGATGCCTCCCCCGGCGGCAGGGCCGGCAGCAGCACCGCGCGCGCGTGCGGGTGCTCGTCGATGCCCGGAAGCGTCGAGGCGGCCATGGCTTGCCAGCGTAGTAGGTCCTCCGCGAACGTTGGGCGTGACGGCCCGCGTCCGGCGGCGGGAGCTGCGCTCGCTCTACACGAGTCTCGGCTACGAGAGCTCGCGCCTGCAGATGCACGGGCGCTCTGAGCCCGCGCCCGCCCGCCGCCATCTAGTAAAACCCGCGCTGGCGCCCAACAAGATGGAGATGCGATGAGACGGATCGTGGTGAGCGAGTTCCTGTCGCTTGACGGCGTGATGGAGGATCCGGGCGGCGCCGAGGGGTTCGCCCACGGCGGCTGGACCTTCAAGTTCCCGGATCCGGAGGGGATGCGCTTCAAGCTCGACGAGACGCTGAGTCACGACGCGCTGCTGCTCGGGCGCGTGACCTACGAGGGATTCGCCGCGGCGTGGCCGTCGATGACCGACGAGGTCGGATTCGCGGAGAAGATGAACGCCATGCCGAAGTTCGTCGTCTCGAGCACGCTGAAGGAGCTGGCATGGAACAACTCGGCGCTGATCTCGAGCCACGTCGTGGAGGAGATCGCGAAGCTGAAGGAGCACGACGGCGGCGACATCCTCGTCGCCGGCAGTGGCGGCCTGGTGGCGACGCTGATGGCGAACGATCTGGTCGATGAGTACCGGCTGATGGTGTTCCCGATCGTGCTCGGCGCCGGCAAGCGGCTGTTCGCCGCGAGCGCCGACGCGACGACGCTTCGGCTCACGAACTCCAGGGCGCTGGACTCCGGCACCCTGATCCTCACCTACCACCCGGCGCGCTGACCGCCGCCTGCCTGGCGCGTGTTCAGGGAGCCGGCCTGGCGCGCGTCAGCACCTCGGGGTTGACGACGTTGATCGGAGCGCCGGCCGCGTAGGCGTTGATCTGGTCGAAGATGTCGGCGAACTGCAGCTCGTACTCATCACGCGTCACGTAGCCGATGTGTGGCGTGGCGACGACGTTGCGCAGCGCGAGCAACTCGTCGGCGGGGTCGCGCAGCGGCTCCTGTTCGAAGACGTCGACCGCCGCCATGCCCGGCCTGCCCTGGCGCAGGGCGGCCACGAGCGCGCCCGGCTCGATCAACCCGGCGCGGCTGGTGTTGACGATCAGCGCGTCGGGCTTCATCTGCGCGAGATCTGCCGCGGTGACGATGCCCCGCGTCGCCTCGACCAGGCGCATGTGCAGGCAGATCACGTCACACTGCGCGAAGAAGTCCTCCCTGCGCTCGGCAACGCGGTGGCCGTCGGCGCGCGCCTGGGCGCGGGAGCCCTCCCGCGCCAGGACCTCAACCACCATCCCGAACGTCCTGCCGTATTCGGCGACGACCCGGCCGATCCGCCCGTAGCCGTAAATGCCGAGCGTCTTGTTGCGAAGCGTTGACCCGACGCCGATCTGCCAGCCGCCGGCCTGTAGCGACGCCATCTGCTGGGGGATCTGGCGCACCGCGGCAAGCACCAGCCCCCAGGTCAGCTCGGCGGTCGCGTAGGACGGGCTGCCGGCGTGCTGGCTCGATGAGACGATCACGCCGAGGCGCGTGCACGCATCGATGTCGATGTGCGGGTAAACGCTGCGCTGACTGATCAGGCGCAGTTCGTCCAGCTGCTCGAGCAGCGGCGCGCGTATCTGCGTGCGCTCACGGATCAGCACGAGCGCCTCGCACCCGCGCAGCCGCGCCGCCAGCGGGCCGACGTCCTGCAGGTGGTCGTTGTGGACGGTGACCTCGTGGCCCGCCAGCCGCTCGAAGCACGCAAGCGTGCGCAGCGTGTCGAAATAGTCGTCGAGGATCGAAACTCTCACAGCCACCTCCCGAAGCTGCCCGGCCGGGAGCAACGATAGGCGAGCGCGCGGCGCGCTAGCGGGGCAGTCCCTTACTCTGGGCTGCACTGTGGCGGCGCGGCTGATCACGATCGAGGGGATCGACGGCGCCGGCAAGACGACGCTCGCCGCCGCGTTGCGCGAGGCGCTCCTGGCGCGCGGCATCGACGCCGTCGCGCTGCGCGAGCCGGGCGGCGTCGCGCTCGCCGAGCGGATCCGCTCGCTGGTCAAGGATCCCGGGCTCGAGATCGACGACCGGGCCGAGGCGCTGCTGTACGCGGCCTCGCGCGCGCAGCTTGTCGCGGAGCGCGTGGCGCCGGAGCTCGCGGCGGGACGCTGGGTGCTGCTTGACCGCTACATCGACTCCTCGCTCGCCTACCAGGGCGCCGGGCGCGGCCTCGGGGTCGAGGCCGTGCGCGCAATCAACGAGTTCGCGACGGGCGGTCTCACCGCCGACCGCACGCTGCTGCTGGCGATCGAGGCGGCCGCCGGGCGCCGCCGCCGCGGCGACCGCGGCGAGGACGCCGACCGGCTCGAACGCGAGACCGACGAGTTCTTCACCCGGATCGCAGCGGGCTACGCGTCGCTCGCGGCAGCGCAACCGCGGCGGATCCGCACGCTGGACGCGACGCTCGCACCGGACGCGCTGCTGGAGGCCGCGCTGGCCGAGCTCGCCGACCTGCTCGAGTGACGGGATCCGTCGCCGCGACGATGTCGCCCAAGCCTCCTACCTGTCTCGGCTCATGGTCGAGCTTGGCTTGCATCGACGCCGACCTGAACCCGGCGACGGCCTTGCCGCTACCTTCTAGGATGCCCGCGTGGTGATCGCCTTCGCAGTCCTCCTCGCGCTGCTCGCGCTCGCCGCCTTGGCGGTCGTCGTGCTCAACCTGCTGGCCCTCGATCCACCCTGGCTCGCGCAGACGCGCCACGCCCTCGCCGAGGCTCGCTATCGCGCTGCCGGCGTGCTCGCGGAGTTCGGCGACTGGCTGCGCCTCGGGCGCTAGACGCGGGCGTCCCGGGGGCTGGCCGGCTGGCGCGCCGACCCGCAATTTGCAGGCTTTTAATCGGGCGTGCTGCATGCAGCAGTGCAGTGCCGGATCGCCCGGCCCAGCATCGGCGGGCGGTAGAATTAGAGGTGCGCGCGCACGCCACGTTTCCGTCCGAGCCGAGGCGGAAGATCGTCGGCCCCCACCGATCACCCAGCCAGGGCGCCGACGCCGCTACACAGAGAGGGACAGACCATGGAAGCACGCACCGCCGAGACCACGACCGCCAGCGACGCGCTGACACTCCGCCGCGTCTTCACGACGCCGGGAGTCCATCCCTTCGACAGCGTCGAATGGGAGCTCCGCGACGCACGGATCGGCCACGGCGATCGCGTCGCGTTCGAGCAGCGCGACGTCGAATTCCCTGCCTCCTGGTCCCAGAACGCGACCAACATCGTTGCGCAGAAGTACTTCCGCGGACAGCTGGGCTCACCCGAGCGCGAGCGCTCGGTCAAGCAGATGATCGGCCGCGTCGCCGGCACGATCGCCGACTGGGGGCGCTCTCGCGGGTACTTCGCGGCGCAGGAGGATGGCGACACCTTCGAGGCCGAACTGACCCACATCCTGCTGCACCAGCTGGCGGCGTTCAACTCGCCGGTCTGGTTCAACGTCGGCTTCGAGGAGAGCCCGCAGTGCTCGGCCTGCTTCATCCTCTCCGTGAAGGACACGATGGAGTCGATCCTCGACTGGAACACGAAGGAGGGGACGATCTTCCTCGGCGGCTCAGGCTCGGGCATCAACCTGTCCAACATCCGCGGCTCTATGGAGCCGCTCTCGAAGGGCGGAACGGCATCCGGCCCCGTCTCCTTCATGCGCGGCGCCGACGCCTGGGCAGGCACGATCAAGTCCGGCGGCAAGACGCGGCGCGCCGCGAAGATGGTCGTGCTCAACATCGACCACCCGGACATCGTCGACTTCATCACCTGCAAGGCGAAGGAGGAGGACAAGGCGGCCGCGCTGCGCGACGCCGGCTTCGACATGTCGATCGACGGCGAGGGCTTCCTCTCGATCCAGTACCAGAACGCCAACAACTCCGTGCGCGTCACCGACGAGTTCATGCAGGCGGTCGAGGCCGACGGCGAATGGCGGCTGATCGCCCGCGCAACCGGCGAGCCGGTTGGCGAGCCGATCCCCGCACGCGAGCTGATGCGCGAGATCGCGCAGGCTGCTTGGCGCTGCGCCGATCCGGGCGTCCAGTACGACACGACGATCAACCGCTGGCACACCAATCCGGTCAGCGGGCGGATCAACGCGTCGAATCCTTGTTCGGAATATATGTCAGTCGACGACTCCGCCTGCAACCTGGCCTCGCTGAACCTGATGAAGTTCCGCCGCGGCGACGGCAGCTTCGACGTGCGCGCCTTCAATCACGCGGTCGACGTCATACTGCTCGCGCAGGAGATCCTCGTCGGCCCCTCCAGCTACCCGACCGAGCAGATCGGTGTCAACGCGCGCGCGTTCCGCCAGCTCGGCCTCGGCTACGCCAACCTCGGGGCCTTCCTGATGGCCGACGGCATGCCCTACGACTCAGACGAGGGCCGCGCCACGGCTGCGGCGATCACCGCGTTGATGACCGGCCGCGCCTACGCGCAATCGGCGCGCGTCGCCGCCGTCCTCGGCCCCTACGAGCGCTACGCCGAGAACCGCGACGCCCACAACGGCGTGATGCGGATGCACCGCGACGCGAGCCACGCGATCGCCGAGGAAGGGTTGTGCGAGCCGCAGCTGCTCGGGGCCGCGCGGAGCGCGTGGGACGAGGCGGTCGAGCTCGGCGAGCGCCACGGTTACCGCAACGCGCAGGCGACGGTCCTCGCGCCCACCGGCACGATTTCCTTCTTGATGGATTGCGACACGACCGGCGTCGAGCCGGACTTCTCACTCGTGAAGTTCAAGGAGCTCGTCGGCGGCGGCCAGATGACGATCGTCAACCGCACGATCCCGCTGGCGCTGCAGACGCTCCGCTACAGCGACGAGCAGATCGAGCAGATCGTCGCCTACATCAATGAGCACGGGACGATCGTCGGCGCGCCGGGACTGCGCGACGAGCACCTTCCGGTTTTCGATGTCGCCGTCGGCGAGCGCGCGATCTCCCACATGGGCCACATCAAGATGATGGGCGCCGTGCAGCCGTTCATCTCGGGCGCGATCTCCAAGACCGTCAACCTGCCGGCCGAGGCGAGCGTCGAGGACATCGCCGACGCCTACACGCAGGCGTGGCGCCTCGGGATCAAGGCGCTCGCGATCTACCGCGACGGCTCAAAGACCGCCCAGGCGCTGCGCACCGACGCCCAGGAGGCCGCGAAGCCGCTGGATCCCGAGACGCTCGATGCGCTGATCGCCACTGCGGTCGCGAAGGCGGGACCGCAGCGCCATCGCATGCCGCGCGAGCGCCAGTCGATCACGCACAAGTTCTCGCTCGGCGGCCACGAGGGCTACATCACCGCCGGCATGTACGAGGACGGCACGGTCGGTGAGATCTTCCTCACCGACATCGGCAAGGAGGGCTCGACGCTGCGGGGCATGATGAACGCCTTCGCGACGGCGATCTCGATCGCGCTGCAGTACGGCGTGCCGCTCGAGAAGCTGGTGGAGAAGTTCAGCTACATGCGCTTCGAGCCGGAGGGCATCACCACCAACCCGGAGATCCCCTTCGCCAAGTCGATGCCCGACTACATCATGCGCTGGCTCGCGTCGCGCTTCCTCGACACCGACGCCCAGGAGGAGCTCGGCATCCTGACGCCGGCGGTGCGCGCGCGCCAGTCGGCCGAGCACGCCTCCGTCGCCGTGCACTCCTCCGACACCTCGGTGCCCGCCAGCGAGCTCGCCGCGCCACCCGCCAACGGCGGCAGCGTCGTGAAACCTGCGAGCGCGGCGTTCACCGACTCCCCGCCGGTCGTCCCGGCCAAGCTGCAGGGGCTCGACCTCGGGCCAGCGTGCACCCAGTGCGGCGGCATGATGCAGCGCACAGGGTCCTGCTACACCTGCCCGAGCTGCGGTAACAACACCGGCTGCGGCTAGGCAGGCTGTAGACGGTCATTCGACTGTCCAACGTGGGGCAGCGGTCAATGGTGGCCGCCCGCGGCGGCGGGAGGGTGTGGGTAGCGGGCAGTCGCTTGGATCGCTCCGTCTCGGGCCATCGAGCCGCACCGGCGCTGTCGCTCGAACTTGGCTAATCTCGGCGCTCTTGGGTTCGATCAAGTGACCGCGCTTCGCCCGCATCTCGGGGCTCTTCTTCTCGCCAGCCTGTCGGCTGTGGTGGTCCTCCTCCTCCTCACCGGGCAGGCTAGCGCGACTGCCTCAGGCGAGTTTCAGTCGCCGAGCTGGACTAGCCTTCCGACTGCGTCGGCCTACAACACGACTCCGAGTTGTCCCGTTTCAATCGGGAACCCGATCTGCGATGTGCCCGAGTCCGAGTGGCCTGCGCCTGATCCTGGCAACCCGGAGTGGGACCAGCTCAAGAACCCGGATGGCTCTTGGGACACAGACCTCACCGGGTACATCAACAGCGCGTACTGGCCAGCCGAGAAGCGCCCCGACATCGAGATGTACGCGGTTCAAAAGTACGGGTACAACTACCAGAACTGCTCTTCCTTCTTGCCGCACTACTGTTTTCTGCTGGACGCCGAAACCGTCGGCTACCCCGTCACCCACACGCCGGTGGTTGGGGATCTCTGGTTCTCTCCCGGAGAATGCCTGCTCTGGGCATACTCAACGGTCGAGCAGGAGGCCCCATCCTGCAAGCCTGCAAGTGACACGGACTGGTATATGGGCTACGTCGATCAGGTGTTCCCGGACGGGTCGTTCCTCCAAAGCTGGGGCGGCAGTGACACGCCAGCCGACAGTGGACTGGAGCTCACTCTGTTCTCCGGGGCGATGAACCAAGACACGGATTTCGTTCCTGTGCTGCCCGTAGGCTCTCCGCCTCCCGGCGGCTGGCAGCCTAATGACGTACAGGTCCTTGTCACGCCAACGAGCACCGACGCCACCGTCACCGTGAGCAGCGACGCGCCCGACCCGGTGCTCACCATTACCGGTCCCAGCGACCTTACGCCTCCGCTTGACGCAAACGGCGTCGCCATCGTCACCCTAACGGCAGGGCAATGGACCGCCTGCGCGTCATCCGGTGGCAGTGGCAGTGTCTATAACGTCGCCAGCCACTGTACGACCTTTACCATCCCCAACGCCGGGTCTGCTGGAGCGGGCTCGGGTTCCTCGGCCGGAGATGGAGCGGGCTCGGGTTCCTCGGCCGGAGTTACCGCCCGTCCCTTGGCGAGAGCCAGCTGGCATGTTCACCAGGTCAACGGACGCGTGAGCGTCACCGCTTCCTTCACTCCGAGCCGCGCAAAGCCGACGATCACGGCACGCGCAGGACGGCGCACCGTCCACTTCCGACCGACCGATCAACGAACGGGGCAGTTGACGCTCGTCGCGACACTCTCGCCAGCGCGTTGGACGCTCACGCTGTCGCTGTCGCCGCCGGCCGGATACAGCGGACCGAAACCGACGGACATCACCATCTGGGTGAAGCATGCCACCGGGTGACGTGAGGGCTCCCGGGGCAGCGCAGACGCAAGGCTCGAAGTCACGATCACGCCAGCAGCGAAGGCGTCGACGAGCTCGAATGCGGCCCCGCAGGTCGCGCTCCTAAGCTGGCGCGCAGGTCTAGGACTGGGCGTGGTCAGTGCGACCCTGACCAGCGCTGGCAAGGCGCTGATCGGGCGAACGATCACGTTCAGCGTGGCTGGCCACCGGTTGTGCAGCGCACAGGCCCACGGCCGCGGCGTCGCCCGCTGCACGATCTCGCTGCCTGTGCCCTCAGTGGGAAGCTGGGTTGGCCCGGAACGGGTGCACCAGCCCGGCCCCCGGTCAGGCTTGCGCGAGGTACTGCGTGAGCGGCAGCTCGGCGCGGCCGACGTGGCAGGAGTCCCAGTCGGGGGCACCGATCAGCTGGCGGCGCAGCGGGTCGCCGATCGCCGCCTCCAGCTGCTCGGCGCTCGGGAACTCGCGCTGGACGATCCAGCGGGGCGAGTAGCCGAAAAAGACGACCATCCGCGTGCGGTCGGAGAGGTTGGTGCTGCGGCCGTGCCAGATACGGCGCTCGAAGAGGGTGACGTCGCCGGCCTTGGCGAGGACCTGGATCGCGCCGTCGGGCGTCTGGCCGGGGGTGCGCGGCAGGAAGTCGGTCCAGAGGTTGCTGCCGGGGATCACCTCGAGGTTGCCCATCCCGGGCTCGTCGCAGTCGCTCAGCCAGTAGCCCAGCTTCGCGGAGAGCCGCGCGCGGTAGTCGAGGTCCGCGGTCTGGCGGCCGCCGTCCTCGTGCCAGCGCCAGGCGTCGGGCTTGTCCTCCTCCGGCGGGTGCACGTCGATATGGGAGTGGTAGATGTGGAGGTTCGGCGTGAGCGCTCCGGCCAGCACTCCCATCAGGCGCGGATCGACGGCGAGGTCGGTCAGGCGCGGGTGCAGGTAGGCGGCACCGAGGGCGTGGGTGAAGCCCAGCTGCGGGTCGAAGTGCTCCTGCGCAAGCGGCTCCACGACCTCGCGAAGCTCGCTGACCTCGTCGGGCGAAAGTACGCCCGGAATGTGGACGAAGCCGTTTCGATCGAGCTCTTCGAGGATCTCGCGTGTCTGTGCGGCATCGAACATCTGGCTGGTCGTGCTCACCGTGGCAGAGCCTAACAGCCGCCCAGCGCTCGCGGGCACGCGCGTGGCGCGCGGACGCTCGATCAGCCGATCAGGACGCGGTCCAGCAGCGCATCGACCTCGCCCCGCTCGAGCGAGACAGCAAGCTCGTTGGCGATCGACTCGCGCGTGTAGCCCGCGAGGGCAAGGTCGATCGCACGTACGCGCGCCGAGGCGAGCTGCGGGGTCTGCTCGCGCTCGAGAATGGCGGCGGCCTCGGCTGCCGTCGGATCGAACTGGAACCCCGGCGACGGCGCTTCGGCCGCCGCGGGTGCGCCGGCGGCGGCGTGAACGGCCCGCCCGAGCTCCTCGATCTGTGCGGCGGTGGCCAGCTCGAACGCGTCGAATCTCAGGCTGAGGCGCTCGACTGCGCGGGCCAGGTCGTCGATCGTGGCGTCCAGCGTGCCCAGCGGTTGCTCGCCAACGTCATCGCCGCGTGCGGCAGCGATGATCTCACGCGCCTCGCGCTCGGCCGTGCCCAGAATTTCGCCCACCCGCGTACTGACATCCTGCGGGGTGAGCAGCGGGACATCCGTGTTGTCGCCTGTCTGCGTCACTGCAATACCTCTGTCGGCGTCCTGGAGAGGTTTCTTGAGAGCGCCCCCGTGCCTGCTCCGGTCTCGCGCTCCGTGAAGACTTCAGCATACGTGGGGAAAACCTGCCTAGCCAGCACCAGCCGCCGTGGTGTACGTTCGCTTGGAACACGCCGATGCCAAAGTCACACCCACACTCCAAGCGCGGCGGCGAGGAGCCCCCGCCGGCTGACGCCGAGGTGACCGCCGACGACCTGCGCGCCCAGGTGGCGGTCCTCGCCGAGCAGGTGCGCCGCCTCGGCGGCACCCGTGCAAACCGCAGCACTGCGGAACGCTTCGACGTGGTCAGCGTGGACGCCTGGGTCGCGGGCCCCGACGATCCCCCGCCGGCGCAACCGCCGATCGCGCCGGCGCAACCCGCGAGCCCTCCCGCGCAATCCGCGGTTCCTCCGGCGCAACCCGCGATCTCTGCAGCCGAACCCGCGAGCCTGACGGCGCCGCCTCCGCGCAGCCCCACCGTCGCCGCGGCGCCACGGCGGGAACCGGGCGTGGGGGCGAGCACGACCGCCGCCGGCGCGGAGGGGACGGCGGCCGGCACACGCGGGGAAGAGACGCTCGCCGACCGCAGCATGAGCCTCGTAGCGAGCGTGGTCGCGCTGGCCGAACTGGCTGCGATCGAGCTGCGCACGGGCGCCGAGATCGAGGCGGCGACGATCCGCGGTCGCTCTCGCCAGAGACTGAACGAGCCCACCGCCGATTACCTGGCCGTGCTGCTGGAGCGCCAGCGCCGGATGATCGCGGCGCTCGCGGCGCAGACGGAGCGCATCGAGCAGGCCGGTGCCGTGATCCGCGCGCAGATCCTCGCGCTCGAAGCCGAGCGCGAGTACCTCGACAAGCTCCTGGCGTCGCAGCGGCTGGAACCGTAGGCGTCAGAGCGCGACGCGAGGCGCCCGGAGCGTCAGCGGGCGCCGTGCTTGACGCGGTACATCTCGGAGTCAGCCCGCTTGACCAGCGCCTCGGCACTCGTCGCAGGGTTCTGCTCGACGACCACGCCGATGCTGGCGTTCACGGCGATCAGCCGCTCGCCGATGCTGATCTGCGCCGCGACCGCCTCGGCCAGCCGGCGCGCAAGCGGCTCAGCTGCCTCGATGCGGACGAGATCCTCACACAGCACGACGAACTCGTCGCCGCCGAAGCGCGCCACGGTGTCGCCGTCGCGGACCTCGCGGCGCAGACGGTCGGCCACGGTGACGAGCAGTTCGTCGCCGACGTCGTGGCCGTAGAGGTCGTTGACCTCCTTGAAGCCATCGAGGTCGATGAACAGCACTCCGACCGCGGTGCCCTGACGGCCGAGCCGCGCCAGCGCAACGGTCAGGCGGTCCATCAGCAGTTCGCGGTTCGGCAGTTTGGTCAGCGCGTCGTGCATCGCCCGGTGCTCGAGCGCCCGGCGTGCGCGGAGCTCTCCCGTCGCGTCGCGGAAGCAGATGACGATGCTCTCGTCCTCATCGCCGAAGGGGTTGACCGACACCGCCAGCGCGCCGCCGTCCTCGCCGTGCAGGGCCACCTCGAACTCGTTGTTCAGCGTCTCGCCCTCCTCGTTGGATTTGGGCGGCTCGAGCGCGAGCTTCAGGCGGGCGTCGAAGTCCTGGGGGTCGGCGACGATCCGGTGCACCTGGCGCACCAGGACCGAGATGTCGTGCGTGCCGCCGCGCGAGGGGGGCGAGGGAAGCATCGAGGCGAGCTCGTTATTCCAGGTCGTGAGCGTGCCGCCGCGGTCCAGCACGGCGACGCCGAAGGGCAGCGCGTCCAGCACGCCGCGCATCAGCGTGGCGTAGCCGCGAAGCGCCTCCCAGGAGGGCGCCGTGGACAGCCGAGGAGCGGGACGTACCCGGTCCGCGTCGGCCACTTGGTCGATCTCAGATTGCGTAGTGCTCACCTCGACGAGTCTATGTGCAGCACCGGCCGGACGATGGGTGGAAACCTCACCGCCCCCCGATCCACGCGCAATCTGCACCTCGCTGTATTCAATCTGGACGCTCGCCGCACGGATGTCAAGGGCCTTCGGCAGTAAACCCGCACAGTGCGAATATCCGAGCTGCCGAAGAGGCTCCGCACCTGCTGGTCTTTACGCAAACGTTCTGCGCAAGCGCCCCGTTCGGGGGTGGACGACGGCTGGCCGGCGCCGGCCAGCCGGCCCCGCGGCGGCGGGGAAGACCGTTGCCTGCCTCGGTGCCCGAGCACGGAGGCGCTCACGCTGCAACGTTGCGAGAAGGCCGACTAGCCTCTGTCGCGTGCCAGACACAGAACAGGAGAAGCGCGAGGCTGCGCAGGCCGCGGCCGGCCTGGTCACCGACGGTCAGCTCGTGGGGCTCGGAACCGGCACCACCGTCGCCTACCTGCTGGCGGCGCTGGCGGCGCGGGCGCTCGCGGTTCGCTGCGTCGCCACGTCGCCCGAGACCGAGCGTCGGGCGCTCGAGCTCGGTCTCGAAGTCGTGCCATTCACCGGCATCGAGCGTTTGGACATCGCGATCGACGGAGCGGACCAAATCGATCCTGATGGCTGGCTGATCAAGGGCGGCGGCGGCGCCCATACCCGCGAGAAGGTCGTGGCGGCGGCGGCCGTGCGCTTTGTCGTGATCGGCTCGAGCGACAAGGCGGTGACGCGGATCGGGCCGCCGGTTCCGCTCGAGCTGTTGCGCTTCGGGATCGACTCCACGCTCGCCGCGCTCGGATCGGTGCGCCTGCGCGACGTGCCCGCAAGCCCGGACGGAGGTGTCATCGCCGACTACCTCGAAGACTTCCCCGACCGCCACGAGCTGAGCGCTCGCCTTGACGGCACGCCCGGCGTCGTC
>Ga0302196_10003149_pt1 | contig 15245 bp, 17 predicted proteins | sample II_Bog_N1_3_FD_198794 | JGI IMG/M metagenome (GOLD analysis project Ga0302196, IMG submission 198794) | Peat permafrost microbial communities from Stordalen Mire near Abisko, Sweden - II_Bog_N1_3 | ecosystem: Environmental > Terrestrial > Soil > Wetlands > Peat | place: Sweden: Abisko...
CGGCCGCCTCGACCAGGCCCGGATAATCGTGGGTCTTGAGATGAACCGCCTCGCCGAGCGGCGCGTCGGGCGCCGCCTTCAAGGCGAAACGCGCGTTGGTGCCGCCGACGTCGACGACGATGACCGGAAAAGGTATGACGAAATCGCTCATGGCGGGCCATAAACGCCGCAAGCCGCGCGCGCCGTCAAGGCGGGGGGACGCCGTCGCGGCGGCCACGTCGCCGCACGGGGCTGAAGAATGCTCTATCCTCCTCGCCCGTGAGCGATTCGCAGACCCAGCGCCGACCCGGCTTCTACGAATTCTTCTGCGGCGGCGGCATGGCGCGGGCGGGGCTCGGCGAGGCCTGGCGCTGCCTGTTCGCCAACGACTTCGACGCGCGCAAGGCGCGCGCCTACGCCGACAACTGGGGCGCGGCGGAATTGCGTCTCGCCGACGTCGCGACGCTTGGACCTGCCGATCTGCCCGGCCGCGCCGATCTCGCCTGGGCGTCGTTTCCCTGCCAGGATCTGTCGCTCGCCGGGGCCGGCGCGGGGCTTTCGGGCGCGCGCTCTTCGGCCTTTTGGGGCTTCCACGGGCTGTTGCGCGCGCTTCGCGCCGACGGCCGCGCGCCCCGCCTGGTCGCGCTCGAGAACGTGCTCGGCCTGCTGGCGTCCAAGGGCGGCGATGATTTCTCCGCCTTGTGCCGGGCGCTGGCCGATCTCGGCTACCGATTTGGCGCGTTGACGATCGACGCCGCGCATTTCGTCCCGCAGTCGCGGCCGCGGCTGTTCCTTGTCGCGCTCGCCGAGGAGGTCGCGCCGCCTGAGGAACTGACCGCGCCCATTGCGGTCGCGCCCTATGCCGCTCCCGCCCTGCGCCGCGCCGTCGACGCGCTGCCTGCGGCGCTGGCGGCGCGCTGGCTATGGTGGCGCCTGCCGCCGCCGCCACGCGTTAACCGCACACTTCTCGACTGTCTCGACGCCGCGCCCGACGACGCGCCGTGGCTCGGCGTCTCTCAGACCCAGGCGCTGCTCGCGGCGCTGTCGAAAGCTTCGCGCGCCGAACTGGAGTTCGCGCGCGCCGCCGGCGAACGCCGCGTCGCGGCGCTGTTCCGCCGCACCCGCGCCGACGGCGTGCGCGCCGAAGCGCGCTTCGACGGACTCGCCGGCTGCCTGCGCACGCCGGCCGGCGGGTCGAGTCGTCAATTCCTGCTCGATATCGAGGGCGGAACGGCCCGCGCCCGGCTGATCGGCGCGCGCGAGGCGGCGCGGCTGATGGGCCTGCCGGATTCCTACCGCCTGCCGGCCCGGCGCAACGAGGCCTATCACCTGCTCGGCGATGGGGTCGTCGCGCCGGTGGTGCAGTTCCTCAGCGAATACCTGCTGTTGCCGCTGGCGGAGGCCGGGCGTTTAAGCGAGCGGCCGCCTGAGCCGCTCTCGCCGGCGATCCGGCCTCGCAGACGGCGAGAGGCGAACGTCGCCGTCGCCTGAGCCGAAGCCCAACCGCGACGCCGCGAGATGGCTGAGGTCGGCTGCCGTTCGCTACAAGGTCGAAGTCGAGCGCCGCCCATGCCGCAGTTCCGCAAACCCTCCCCCGAGCGCTCCGCCGTCATGCGGGCGGTGAAATCGCGCGACACCGGGCCGGAGATCGCGGTCAGGGCGATGCTCAGGGCGTTCGCGCCCGGCTACCGGCTCTGTCGCGCCGACCTGCCGGGCAGGCCGGACATCGTCTACGGCCGCCGCAAGCTGGCGATTTTCGTCCACGGCTGCTTCTGGCATGGGCACGACTGCCCACGCGGCGCGCGCATGCCGAAGGCGAACGCCGAATATTGGCGCGCCAAGATCGCGCGCAACCGCGCCCGCGACGCAGCCGCGACTGCGGCGCTGACGGCAATGGGCTGGCGGGCGCTGACGATCTACGAATGCGAGCTGAAGGACCCGGCAGCTCTACGGGCGCGTCTCGGCGCCGAATTTGCTTGAGAATTTCGCGACCGAGCGGATCGGTGGGCGGGGCCAGCTGTCCGCCGTTCGGACGCCGGCCCGAGAGCCGCCCCTCGGGCCGGCCCCAGGCCCTCCAGGCCTCGGGCGCCGCACTGCGCAAATCGCTTGCGTCGCGCTTTGATGCGCTGCACAAATAACGGGGCGCCGGGCCCCCGGCCGCCCGCTCAGGAGACCGCCGATGTCGTTCGCCCTCAAGGAGCGTAGCGAAAAGCGCGAGGCCGCCGAGTCGGAGAAGGACGAACCGCTGCGCGCTGACATCCGCCTGCTCGGCCGCGTGCTCGGCGACACGGTCCGCGACCAGGACGGGTCCGACGTGTTCGACATCGTCGAGCGCATCCGCCAAGCCTCGATCCGCTTCCACCGCGACAACGAGATCGGCGCCCGGCGCGAGCTGGAGGTGACGCTCGACAGTCTCGACAGCGCCCAGACGCTGTCGATCGTGCGCGCCTTCAGCTATTTCTCGCATCTCGCCAACATCGCCGAAGACCAGCATCACATCCGCCGCAATCGCGCCCATGTGCGGATGAAGTCGGAGCCCCGCCCGGGCGCGCTCCCGCACGCCTTCAAGCGCGCCGCCGAGGCCGGGATCGACGCCGCCCAACTGCGCGCGTTCTTCGATCAGGCCTTGATCAGCCCGGTGCTGACCGCCCATCCGACCGAGGTCCGCCGCAAGAGCACCCTCACTCGCGAGCTGGAAATCGCGCGGCTGATCGACACGCGTTACGCCCTGGAGGGCGACGACGCCGCGCTGGCGCGCAACGACGAACAACTGCGCCGCGTGATCCTCATCCTTTGGCGCACCAACATGCTGCGGCTGACGCGGTTGCGGGTGATCGACGAGGTCGCCAACGGCCTCTCCTATTACGACTACACGTTCTTCAACGAGATGCCGCGCATCTATTGCGCGATCGAGGACGAGCTGGCGCGGCAGGCGCCGGCCGAGGGCGGCAAGCGCATCGCCTCGTTCCTGCGCGTCGGCTCGTGGATCGGCGGCGACCGCGACGGCAACCCTTACGTCACCGCCGACGTGCTGAGCGAGACCATGCGCCTGCAGAGCGCAGCGGCGCTCAGCCATTACCTCGAGGAGCTGCACGAACTGGGCGGCGAGCTGTCGATGAGCGACGGCCTCGTGCCGATCACGCCGGAGTTGTCGGCGCTCGCGGAGCGCTCGACCGACACGTCGTCGACCCGGCGCGACGAGCCCTATCGGCGCGCCATCGCCGGCATCTACTCGCGCCTGGCCAAGACGGCGCGCGAGCTCGACCATGTCATCGCCGCCAGGCGGCCGTTGGTCGACGCCGAGCCCTATTTGAGCTCGGCCGGGCTCGCCTCCGATCTCGCCGTGATCGACGATTCACTCAGGGGCACCGGCTCGGAGATCATCGCGCGCGGCCGCCTGAGGTCGTTGATTCGCGCCGTCGACGTGTTCGGCTTCCATCTCGCGCCGCTCGATCTGAGACAGAATTCCGACGTCCACGAGCGCACCGTCGCCGAACTGCTCGCGACCGCCAATCCCGCCTGCGACTATCTCGCGCTCGACGAGGAGGCGCGCATCGCATTGCTGACGCGCGAGCTCGGCACGCCGCGTCCGCTCGTCTCGCCTTTCGTCTCCTACAGCGAGGAGACCGCCGGCGAACTGGCGGTGTTCCGCGCCGCCGCGGCGCTGCGCCAGACCTACGGACCCAACGCGATCCGCACCGCCATCATCTCCAAGACGCAGTCGGTCTCCGATCTTCTCGAACTGGCGCTGCTGCTCAAGGAAGTGGGGCTCGTTTCGGCCGAGGGCCGTTCGGCCCTCAATCTCGTGCCGCTGTTCGAGACGATCGACGACTTGCGCGCCTGCGTCGGCGTCATGGACCGGCTGCTGTCGCTGCACAGCTACCGCCGCCTCGTCGACAGTCTCGGCGGCGAGCAGGAAGTGATGCTGGGCTATTCCGATTCCAACAAGGACGGCGGCTTCGTCACCTCGGGCTGGGAGCTCTACAAGGCCGAGATCGGCCTGGTCGAAGTGTTCCGCCACCACGGCGTGCGCATCCGCCTGTTCCACGGCCGCGGCGGCTCGGTCGGCCGCGGCGGCGGTCCGAGCTTCGACGCGATCCTCGCTCAGCCGGGCGGCGCCGTGCAGGGCCAGATCCGCATCACCGAGCAGGGCGAAATCATCTCCAGCAAATATTCCAACGGCGAGGTCGGGCGGCGCAATCTCGAGACGCTAGTCTCGGCGACGCTCGAAGCGAGCTTGCTGCAGGAGAAGGTCGCCGCCCCCGACCCCGACTTCCTCCACGCCATGGAGGAACTGTCGCAGTCCGCCTACAAGGCCTATCGCAGCCTGGTCTATGAGACCGACGGCTTCGAGAAGTATTTCTGGTCGTCGACCGTCATCACCGAGATCGCGACGCTCAACATCGGCTCGCGACCGGCTTCGCGCAAGAAGACGACGGCGATCTCCGACCTGCGCGCCATTCCGTGGGTGTTCTCGTGGGCGCAGTGTCGGCTGATGCTGCCGGGCTGGTTCGGCTTCGGATCGGCGGTAAAGGATTTCATCGCCGCCCATCCGCAAGATGGGCTCGAGCGGCTCAGGGCGATGTATCGCCGCTGGCCGTTCTTCCGCACTCAGCTTTCCAACATGGACATGGTGCTCGCCAAGTCGAGTCTCGCCATCGCCTCGCGCTACGCGTCGCTGGTGCCCGACATCGCGTTGCGCGAAGCGATCTTCTCGCGCATCTCGCGCGAATGGCGCGATTCGATCGACGCGCTCAACGCCGTCATGGAGCAGCGCGAGTTGCTGGAGAGCAATCCGCTGCTGCTGCGCTCGATCCGAAACCGCTTCCCCTATCTCGATCCGCTCAACCACATCCAGGTCGAGTTGCTCAAGCTGCACCGCGGCCACTCGGTCGCCGACCGCGTGCTGACCGGCATCCAGCTGACGATCAACGGCATCTCGGCGGGACTGCGCAACAGCGGGTGAGCGATGAGGTTGCTGCGGCTCCTCAATCGGTTGTTTCACGGCCCCGCCTGGCTGGCGTTCCTCGTGATGGGCGTCGCCGTCGGCGGCTTCGCGCTATGCTCGTTCAACCTGTTCGAGCTTTTCCACGCCAATTTCCGGCTGCTCACGACCTACGGATTGATGGCCGCATTCGACGGCGGCCTGCTGCAGTTGGCGGCGTTGATCGCCTGGGGCTATCTCGCGTTGGCGTTCTATGTCGTCTTCAAGGGATGCCTGGACGGGCTGCTGCATCGCATTCATCGCAGCAGCGGACCTTGGCCGCGATGAGCGCGGATTACAGTTCGTCGGGCCCGGTGAAGACCTTGCACCAGCCCTGTCGGCCGACGGGCCCGACGACAAGCCGGCACTGGTCGGGCGGCAGAAACGGCGCGCAGATCTCGCAGCGCTCCGCCCCATGCGGATGGTCCTGGTAGGCGACCTCGGCCTGTGAGCGCTTGCCGGCCGCGACGGCGACCCGACCGCCGCTGGCGACGGAGACGGCGGCAATGAGCAGCGTGCGGCGGGAGAGCGGCCGTGCGGCCGTGCGCTTCGTCGGCATGTCCAAGTCCTCCTCCCCGCTTCCCAAGACGGCTCGCCGTCCTCACCGCTCGGCGAGCGTCATGTCGTCGCGGTGGATCATCTCGGCGCGGCCCGGCGCGCCGAGGACCCTGGCGATGTCGCGCGAATTGCGGCCGCAGATGCGCTCGGCGCGCTTCGCGTCATAAGCGATCAAGCCGCGGCCGATCTCGACCCCGCTCTCGTCGCGAATGGCGACGCAGTCGCCGCGGGCGAAGGCGCCTTCGACCCGCTTCACCCCGGCCGGCAGCAGGCTCTTGCCGCTCTTGAGCGCCTTGGCCGCGCCGGCGTCGATCGTCACCGAACCCTTCAGCTCCAGCGTGCCGCCGATCCACGCCTTGCGCGCCGTCACCGGATTAGACGGGGTCAGGAACCAGGTGCACGGGCCGCCATCCCAAACGCGGGCGATCGGATGAGCGACGCGGCCGTCAGCGATCACCATATGCGCACCGCCGGCGCCGGCAATGCGCGCCGCCTCGATCTTGGTGCGCATGCCGCCGCGCGACGCCTCAGAAGCGGCCCCGCCGGCCATCGCCTCGATCTGCGGCGTCAGCCGTTCGACTACCGGGATCAGCCGCGCCGATGGATCCTCCTGCGGCGGCGCGTCGTAGAGGCCGGCGACGTCGGAGAGCAGGATCAGCAGATCGGCGCTCGCCATGGTGGCGACGCGGGCGGCGAGCCGATCGTTGTCGCCGTAACGGATCTCGCTCGTCGCCACCGTGTCGTTCTCGTTGATCACCGGCACGGCGCGCATCGACGACAGGCGGCTGAGCGTTTCGCGCGCGTTGAGATAGCGGCGGCGCTCCTCGGTGTCCTGCAGCGTCAGCAGCACCTGGCCGGCGACGATGCCGTGGCGCTGCAGGCTCAGCGACCAGGCGCGCGCCAAGGCGATCTGGCCGATCGCCGCCGCCGCCTGACTGTCTTCGAGCTTCAGCGCCCCGCGCTTGAGGGCGGCGACGCGCCGGCCGAGCGCGATCGCCCCCGAGGAGACGACCAGCACGTCCGCGCCGCGCTTATGCAACGCCGCGAGATCGTCGACCAGGGCTTCGAGCCAATCCTGCTTGAGCACGCCTTTGGCGGCGTCGACGAGCAGCGACGAGCCGACCTTGACGACGACTCGTGAGAATTGATCGAGTTTGGGCAGCGTCGTCACGGTCGGCGTCTAGCTCGTGGCAAACGGAAAGCCGTGGCCTAGTGCAGGCGTTCTCTCAAAGCAAGCGGCGGTTGACCCGGCCGCCGACTGGTCTCTAGAAAGGCTCCGCCAAGCCGGCTCAGCCGCGCGTCGGCGCGGCGTCGATCCTTCCGTCCTCCTTCAGGAGCCCCGGCGATGCGCAAATTCGACGATCTTTCCGAGCGCGAAATGCTCGCCTTGGCGATCGCCAACGAGGAAGAGGACGGGCGCATCTACGCCGACGTCGCCGAGGGTCTGCGCGAGAACTATCCCACCAGCGCCAAGGTCTTCGTCGAGATGGCGGCGGAAGAGAACGAGCACCGCCGGCGCCTCATCGACCTGTTTGTCTCGAAGTTCGGCGAACACATTCCGCTCATTCGTCGTCAGGACATCCGCGGCTACATCGCCCGCAAGCCGATCTGGCAGATCCGCCCGCTCGGGATTGACGCAGTGCGCAACCGCGCCGCGGAGATGGAGCAGGACGCCGAGCGCTTCTATCGCCTCGCGGTCGCGCGCACGAGCGACGCGGCGATCCGCAAGCTGCTCGGCGACCTCGCCGAAGCCGAGGTCAAGCACGAGCATCTCGCCGCCGACCTCGAGGAGCGCCTTCTCACTCCCGAGGCGCGCCACGACGAGGACGAGCACGCGCGCCGCCGCTTCATCCTGCAGATCATCCAGCCGGGCCTGGTCGGCCTGATGGACGGATCGGTGTCGACGCTGGCGCCGGTCTTCGCGGCCGCCTTCGCCACCCACAACCCCTGGCAGGCGTTTCTCGTCGGCATTGCGGCGTCGCTGGGCGCCGGCATCTCGATGGGCTTCGCCGAGGCGCTCGCCGACGACGGCAAGCTATCGGGCCGCGGCACGCCGGTGCTACGCGGCGCCGTCTGCGGCCTGATGACCATGGCCGGCGGCATCGGCCACACGCTTCCCTATCTGATCCCCAATTTCTTCACTGCGACGGTCATCGCCTGCATCGTCGTCGTCATCGAGCTGGCGGTGATCGCCTGGATCCAGTGGCGCTACATGGATACGCCGCCGCTGTCGGCGGCGGCCAAAGTCATGCTCGGCGGCGGCCTCGTGCTCGCCGCCGGCGTGCTCATCGGCAGCAGCTGATCTCTACTTGCGCTGGGCGGCGAGGAAAGCCTCGAACGCCGCCAGCGTCGCCGACGAAACGTAGTGCTCGATCCCCTCGGCGTCCGCTTCCGCCGCTTCGCGCGGCGCGCCGACCGCCACCAGGAAATCGACGACCAGCCGATGGCGCCGGCGCGAACGCTCGGCCATCGTCTGGCCGGCGGCGGTGAGCGACACGCCGCGATAGGGCTTGGCGACGGCGAGGCCCTCGCGTTCGAGCCGACCGATCGCCTTGCTGGCGGTGGGGTGGGCGACGCCGAGCCGCTCGGCGATGTCGGTGGTGCGCGCTTCGCCGTGGCGGGCGATGAGATCGGCGATCAGTTCGGTGTAGTCTTCGAGCGCGGCGGCGGCGCGGCGTCGACGCGCGGCGACGAAGCGGCGCGCCTGCGCCTCAGCCAGATCGGGCGCGGAAGGCTTCACGTCGGCGCTCGTCGCCATTTTCGTCACCCGCCCTTCCTCAGGCCGCGCCAGCCGCTCTTCATACGCCGGCCGCGGCCGGCCGTTCAACGCCGCGGACGCGCTTCAGCGGCGCGCGACAATTTCGCGCACCCGCGCGACCATCGCCGCCTCTTCGACCGCGAACTGCGCCTTCTGACGCAATTCGAGATAGTCGGCGCGGTCTTTGCTCGCCTTGGCGAGCTCGGCGCCGAGCCTGAGATCGCGGACGACGACCTCGCGGCCGCCCGGCGCGCCGCGCTCGTTCGAGCCCTGGATGATTGCGCAGAGGCTGCCGCGCCGGTCGGCGTATTTGAGCTGGGCGTTGAGGCCGGAGGCGCCGAGGTACATTTCAGCCGCGACGCCCGCCGCGCGTAGCTCGCTGACGAGACGCTGGTAGTCGGCCATATGGTCGCGATCGAGCACGACGACGACGACCGGGCCCGGCTTTGCGGCGCCGGCGACGATCGGACTGGCGATCGCCCGCAGCGCAGCGAGCAGGCGCGAGATTCCGATCGAAAAGCCGGTCGCCGGGACCGGCTCGGCGCGAAAGCGCGCCACCAGCCCGTCGTAGCGCCCGCCGCCGCCGACCGAGCCGAAGCGGATCGGCTTGCCGTCCTCGCCGCGGGTCTCGAAGGTCAGCTCCGCTTCGAACACCGGGCCGGTGTAATATTCGAGGCCGCGCACCACCGCGGGGTCTAGAAGGACCCGGTCTTCGCCATAGCCGACGGCGCGCGCCAGCCCGGCGATCTCGCGCAGTTCTTCGACGCCGGCCTCGCCCGTCGGCGAACCGGCGACCGCAGCCGCGAGCGCGGCCAGCGTCGCGGCGTTGTCCATGGCGCGCGCGGCCGTGTAGGCGAGCACACGCTCGATCGCCGCCGCTTCCAGGCCAGCGCCCTTGGTGAAGTCGCCGCTTTCGTCCTTGCGGCCGGCGCCGAGCAGCGCCCGCACGCCCTCAGGCCCGAGCCGGTCGAGCTTGTCGATCGCGCGCAGCACAGTGAGCCGCGGCGCGGCGTTGGCGGCCCCACCGAGGCCGATCGCCTCCATCACGCCGTCGAGAACCTTGCGGTTGTTGACCTTGATCACGTAGTCGCTGCGCCGGATGCCCAGCGCCTCGAGGCAATCGGCCATCATCATGCACATCTCGGCGTCGGCGGCGGGCGTCGCCGCGCCGACCGTGTCGGCGTCGAACTGCATGAACTGGCGGAAGCGTCCCGGCCCCGGCTTCTCGTTGCGGAACACCCAGCCGGCGCGATAGGAGCGGTAGGGCTTGGGCAGCTTCTCGTAATGCTCGGCGACGTAGCGGGCGAGCGGCGCGGTCAGGTCGTAGCGCAGGCTCAGCCATTGCTCGTCGTCGTCCTTGAACGAGAACACGCCCTCGTTGGGCCGGTCCTGGTCAGGCAGAAACTTGCCGAGCGCCTCGGTGTATTCGATGAACGGCGTTTCGACGGCTTCGAAACCGTAAAGCTCATAGACGGCGCGGATCTTGGCCATCATCGCGTCGGCGGCGGCGATGTCGGCGGGAGCGCGGTCGACGAGGCCGCGCGGCAGGGCGGCGCGGACGCGAGGGCTGGCTTCGTCGGTCATGCTCGATCCTAGGGGGCGGTGTCGCCCGTCAGACCAGCCCTGCGCCGATGTTGATCGTCAGCGCAAGGATGATCGCATTGAAGAGGAACGCCACGACGCCGTGCGCGAGGCGGGCGCGGCGCATCGATTTCGAGGTGGCGTTTACGTCGGCGGTGGCCGAGGCGCAACCGATGACGAACGCCTGACGGCGGAATTCGCCCCAGCCCGGAGCCTTCTCATCCGGGAAGCGCAGGCCCGCCCGCTCTCGCCCGACCCGCGCGCCATCAACAGGGCGATCAACGCAAGGAATAGCCAGGCGTCGACGTTCCAGGCGATCAGGGCCCGGGTCGGGGTCCGCCTCTGGCCCGGAATGAGGAAGAAGGCGACCGCCATCGCCGCCGTGCCGGCGATCAGCCGGGCCCGACCGCGCAGCGCGACCCCGAGGCCGTTTCGGCCCCGCGCTCTTCGACACGCCTGCCGCGACGGCTCCTCAGGGTGAGGGTCTTCGCCACCGGCGATTGACAGCGCCGGCCGGTCTTGCGACGGCTCGATCGTCCGGGCGAAGCCGGGTCAAGGAGGCCCGTCGATGGCCAAAACCCCCGAGGACGAACAGCGCGACATGCGCTCCCGGCTCGACGCGCTGAAAGGCACGCTCGACCATCGGGCCGCCGAGCGGCGCGAGCGCGCGGCCGCGGCGGCGAGCTCCCCGGGCGGCGGCATTGGCGGCCCGGGCCTGACTCTCGGCCTTCAGGCGGGGGGCGAGTTCGTCGGGGCGATCATCCTGGGCGGCGCGATCGGCTGGGGGCTCGACTGGCTGCTCGGCGCGAAGCCCTGGCTTCTGATCGTCTTTTTCCTGCTGGGGACGGTCGCCGGGGTGAAAAACGTCATCCGCGTCACCTCGCCCAAAGGCCGAGACGCAGTCCGCAATTCGCGCTTGTCTGGCGGCCAAGCGCCAGATAAAGACGAGCCGCGCCCGGCCTCCGAGGCCGCGCCGCAAGCCCCACCGGGGCAGGACGAGGACGAGGATTAGACGTGGCAGGCGAAACGGGACCGGCGATCGATCCGATCGAGCAATTCTCGATTACGCCGCTCATCCCGATCCGGATCGCCGGACATGATTTCTCGCTGACCAATTCCTCGCTTTACATGCTGATCGCGGTCGCCATCGCCTGCGCGGTGATGACGGCGGGCGCACGCGGCGGCCCGGGCGTTCCCGGCCGGCTGCAGTCGGCGGCGGAGCTCGCCTATGAGTTCATCGCCGGCATGTTGCGCTCGGCGACGGGCGAGAAGGGCATGCGCTTCTTCCCGATGGTGTTCTGCCTGTTCATATTCATCCTGATTTGCAATCTGGTCGGGCTGCTTCCCTATTCATTCACCGTCACCAGCCACATCGTCGTCACTGCGACGTTGGCGATGGCGGTGTTCCTGACCGTGATCGTCGTGGGAATCTACGAGCACGGTTTCGGCTTCTTCAAGCTGTTCGTGCCGTCCGGCGTGCCGATCTACATCCTGCCGCTGGTCGTGGCGATCGAGGTCATCTCGTTCTTCACCCGGCCGCTCAGCCATTCGGTGCGCCTGTTCGCCAACATGCTGGCCGGCCACATCACGCTCAACGTGTTCGGCAGTTTCGTCGTCATGCTGCTGGGCGCCGGAGCGGCGGTCAAAGCGCTCGCGGTGCTGCCGTTCGCGATGACGATCGGCCTCGACGCGCTCGAACTGCTGGTCGCGTTCCTGCAGGCCTACGTCTTCGCCATGCTGACCTGCATGTATCTCAACGACGCCATTCATCCCGGCGGTCACTGACCGCCCGCTCGTCTTCAACCCCGACAAACCGAAAAAGTGCAGGAGTCTAGAGAAATGGAACCCCACGAACTCGCCATCGCCGCCAAGTACATCGGCGCGGGTCTCGCCGCGATCGGAACGGGCGCCGCCGGCATTGGCGTCGGCACGCTGTTCGGCCAGTTTCTCAACGGCGCGCTACGCAACCCGAGCGCGGTCGACGGCCAGTTCGGCCGCCTGATCTTCGGCTTCGCGGTGACCGAAGCGCTCGGCATCTTTGCGCTGCTGATCGCCTTCCTGCTGCTCTTCGCCGTTTGACGGCGGACGCGTAACGCCAATTGCGGGGCGGCGCCGGCTAAGGCGCCTCCCGCGCTAGGACATCGAAGACCTGATGGCTCAACCGCAGACCCCAGCGCAGCAAGCGACCCAGACCGAAGTCGGTCAGGACAGCGGCGGCCATGCCGTGTTCCCCCCCTTCGACAGCAGCACGTTTCCCGGCCAACTCCTGTGGCTGGCGATCAGTTTCGGCGTGCTCTACTACTTCATGGCCAAGAAGGCGCTGCCGGCGGTCGGGGCGACCATCAAGCAGCGCAAGGACCGCATCGCCAAGGATATCGACGACGCCACGGCGATGCAGCAGAAGGCCGACGCCGCCGCCGCCGCGCACGAGAAGTCGCTCGCCGATGCGCGCGCCCAGGCCCAGAGCCTCGCCCAGGCGTCGCGCGACCAGCTCGCCGCCGAGGCGGACGCCAAGCAAAAGGCAGTCGACGCGGAGCTCGCGGCGAAATTCGCCGAAGCGGAGCGCCAGATCGAGGCGATGCGCGAACAGGCGATGGCCAATGTCGGCGCCATCGCCCGCGACGCGACGGCCGCGATCGTCGAGCGCCTGATCGGCCGTCCGGCCAAGCCCGAGGCGATCGCCGCCGCGGTCGACTCGCAGAAAGCCGGCTGAGTGGAGACGCATGATGTTCGGCGCCGAATTCTTCGTCCTCATTGGCTTCATCGTCTTTCTCTGCCTGATCGGCTATGTCGGCGGCTACCGGATGCTGCTCTCCGCGCTCGACAAGCGGGGCCACGCGATCGCCGAAGAACTCGACCAGGCCGCCAAACTGCGCGCCGAAGCGACGGCGCTGCTCGAGGGCTTCGAGAAGAAGAAGCTCGAGGCCGAGGCCAACGCGGCGGCGATCGTCGCCGAAGCGCGCGCCCAGGCCGAAGTCCTCGCCAAGGAGGCGGCCGAGCGCCTGGCGGACTTCGTCGTCCGCCGCGGCAGGCAGGCGGAAGCGAAGATCGCCCTCGCCGAGTCGCAGGCCGCCGCCGACGTGCGCTCCGCCGCCGCTGACTTCGCCGCCAAGGCGGCCGAAATCGTACTGCGGCAGGAGACCCGGGGTGCGGCCGGGGCCGAATTGGCGGCGCGCGAAATCGCCGCGCTCAAAGACCGGCTGAACTGACCAAACGCGTCACCCGGGACCCTTGACCCCCGGCGGCGCCAGCCGCATGGTGGATACGCCGTTCCGCTCTTTCGCGAGTCAGCCATGAAGCGCATCCTCGTTTGTCTGGCGGCGCTGTTCGTTTTCGCCGCAGGCGCCCAAGCCGCGGGAATCGTCGTCCCCGCTGAAGAACGCTATTCCCCGTACGCTGGCGTGGTGCCCCCCTGCGACGATCCCGGAGTCTTGTCGACGATCAGCGACCGATTCGCGCAGAAGGAAACGGAATTCTGGAATTCGTCGCTCCGACTCGCCAGCTTCGATCGCATTCAAGAGATCGGCTATCGCGCCAACGGCTTGTCCTACATCCCGCGCCGCTACTGCATCGCCCGCAGCATTGACGCCGACGGCAAGCGCCGCCCCGTGCTGTTCGAAATCGGCGAGGACCTCGGCATGATTGGCTGGGGCTGGGGGGTGGAATGGTGCGTCGTCGGCCTCGACCGCAACCATGCCTATGAGCCGGCTTGCGGCGCCCTGCGGCCGTTCGCCGAGCGCTACGTCGGCGCGGCGGCGATCCGCGCCCGTTACTGAGACCGAGCGGAGCGCAGGAATGCGCCTTGCCCTCGCTGCGGCCGCGCTTGTCGCCGCGCTCGCCGGCGCTCAGGCGGCCGAGAACTTCGATTATTACGTCTTCACGCTATCGTGGTCGCCCGGCTTCTGCGACACCGGCGGCGCCGACAAGCAGCCGACCCAGTGCGCGAGCGGCGCGGGCGCCGGCTTCGTCGTCCACGGCCTGTGGCCTGACAGCGCCTATGGCGCAAATCCCGAGGACTGCGGCGGCGGCGGATATGTCTCCGGCGCGGCGCTCAAACTGACCGACGGCGTCTATCCCGACGAAGGCCTGGCGCGCTACGAGTACCGCAAGCACGGAACCTGCTCGGGGCTCGACCCGCAAGCCTATTTCGCCGCGGTGAAAACGCTGCGCGACGCGATCGTCGTCCCAGACGCGCTGAAGGCGCCGCGCGAGGCGCAGACCGTCTCGCCCGACGCGCTGACGCAGGCCTTCATCGCCGCCAACGCCAATCTCGCCGTCGACAACATGGCGGTCACCTGTCGCGACGGCGAACTCATCGACGTGCGCATTTGCATCGCCAAGAGCCTGACCGCTTTCGCGCAATGCCCGAAAGTGTCGGGCCACACCTGCCATGCCGCATCGATCACCGTCGCGCCGCTGCGTTGAGCGCGCAGCGAGCGCGCGCCTGAGATGAACTACCGCCACGGCTTTCACGCTGGCAATTTCGCCGACGTCTTCAAGCACGCAATGCTCGCGCGCATCCTCGTCTATCTGACGCGGAAGGACGCGCCGCTGCGCTACATCGACACCCACGCCGGGGCCGGCCGCTATGACCTGGCGAGCGAGGCGGCCAAACGTTCGCCCGAATGGCGCGACGGCGTCGCGCGGATCGTCAAGGCGCGCCCGCCGGCCGAGATCGCGGCGCTGCTGCGCCCCTACCTCGACGCTCTCGGCCCCTGCGACGACGACGGGCGGCCGAGCTCCTATCCTGGCTCGCCGGCGCTGGCGCAAAGCCTGCTCAGGCCGCAGGACCGCCTCGCGCTTTGCGAAGCCCATCCGGAGGAGCGCGAAGCGCTGATCGCGGCGCTCGGGCGCGACCGGCGGCTGTCGATCGTCGCCACCGACGGTTATGTCGCGCTCAACGCCTACGTGCCGCCGAAGGAACGGCGCGGGCTCGTCCTGATCGATCCGCCGTTCGAGGAGCCCGACGAGAGAACGCGGGTCGAAGCGGCGCTCGCGGGCGCGCTGACGAAATGGCCGCGCGGAACCTACGCGCTGTGGCGGCCGATCAAGGCGTCGCTCGACGACGCCCGCTTCCTCAATGCGATCACCGCGCTGGGCGCGGCAAATATCCTGCGGCTCGAACTCGACGTCGGGGCCGTCGCGCCGGGCGCCCATTCGCCGAACCCGCTGAGCCGAACGGGGCTCTTGGTCGTCAATCCGCCATTTGGGCTGATCGAGGAAGCGCGCGTCCTCATGCCGTGGCTGGCGCAGGCGCTCAAGCGCGCGGCGGGCGGCGGATTCGTCTGCCAATGGCTGAGGCCGCCTGCGTAGGCGCTTCGGCGCAAGGCGATGTCGGGCGCCCCGCCCGACGCGGACACGCGATTGACGGGGTTCGAGAAGTCA
>Ga0302196_10003151_pt1 | contig 15243 bp, 15 predicted proteins | sample II_Bog_N1_3_FD_198794 | JGI IMG/M metagenome (GOLD analysis project Ga0302196, IMG submission 198794) | Peat permafrost microbial communities from Stordalen Mire near Abisko, Sweden - II_Bog_N1_3 | ecosystem: Environmental > Terrestrial > Soil > Wetlands > Peat | place: Sweden: Abisko...
AGTCGGGCTGGGTGACCATGCGGCGGTTCTTGCGCGCGGCCATCAGGGCGGCTTCGTTGACCAGGTTGGCGAGGTCGGCGCCGGAGAAGCCAGGGGTGCCGCGGGCAATCACCTTGACGTCGACGTCGGCGGCCAGGGGCACATTACGCATATGGACGCGCAGGATGCGTTCGCGGCCGACGATGTCGGGATTGGGCACCACCACCTGGCGGTCGAACCGGCCGGGCCGCAGCAGGGCCGGGTCGAGCACATCGGGACGGTTGGTCGAGGCGACGACGATGATCCCCTCGTTGGGATCGAAGCCGTCCATCTCCACCAGCAATTGGTTCAGGGTCTGCTCGCGCTCGTCGTTGCCGCCGCCCAGGCCCGCGCCTCGGTGACGGCCGACGGCGTCGATCTCATCGATGAAGATGATGCAGGGGGCGTTCTTCTTGGCCTGTTCGAACATGTCGCGCACGCGGCTGGCGCCGACGCCGACGAACATCTCCACGAAGTCCGAGCCGGAAATGTAGAAAAACGGCACGCCCGCCTCGCCGGCGACGGCGCGGCCGAGCAGGGTCTTGCCGGTGCCGGGAGGGCCGACCATCAGCGCGCCCTTGGGAATCTTGCCGCCCAGGCGCTGGAACTTGGCCGGGTCCTTCAGGAAGTCGACGATCTCGGTCAGATCCTCCTTGGCCTCGTCGACGCCGGCGACGTCATCGAAAGTCACCCGGTTCTTGTTCTCGGTGAGCAGGCGGGCCTTCGACTTGCCGAAACCCATCGCGCCACGGGCGCCGCCCTGCATCTGCCGCATCAGGAAAATCCAGGCGCCGACGATCAGCACGATCGGGATCGAATTGACCAGGATCTGCACCAGCAGCGTCGGGCCAGGCGGCAGGAAGGTGACCTTGCCGCCCTTGGCGTGCACCTCCTCGGCCAGCTGATCGTTGTTCTCGCTGGCGGCGACGACGTGCCAAGCGCCCTTCTCGCGGTCGTGCATCTCGATATCGCGACCGTGGATGGTCACATCGGTGACGTCGCCCTGATCGATTTTGCTCAGGAGCTGGGAGTACGGCATCTCCTGGGGCGTCGTCGCCCCTTGCCGCTGACCTTGCATCACGCCGGCGATCACCAGCACGGCGATGATGATGACGCCCCAAATGGCCAGGTTGCGCAGATTCATTCCATGGGCCTCGTAACACCGAAGGCTACCAATTTAGGCGCCCGTTGATGGTTTTGCCACGCGCTCGATTGACGCTTCGTTCTGGATGGCTCCCAGAGCGGCCGCAAGGCGCTCGGCTCCCAGCGCAAATGCCAGGATTGGGCGGTCTTGCGCAAGAACTGGGCAAAAGCACGTCCCATCTGGTCCGGTGACCACCGGCAGGGCGCCTCTGACGGCGGCCGGCAGTCCGGCGAGCCCGCGACGCTCCGCCGCGGACAGGGTCTTGGCGACGCCGCGCAACGGCCGCACGGTCCAGCCGGGCTCCGCCGCGATCAGCAGAAATCGGCCGTCGAAGACGGTCTCACCCACGCTCAGACAGGCTTCTGACGGGCCGCCACGCCGAAATTCACCGGCTTCGCGGCAGACCAGCAGCCGATCGCCCCGGGCTTCGATCCGGGCCCCGGCCAGGACAGCGGTGATGTCGTCGACGCTCGCCAGCTGCTCGGCCAGGCGGTCGAGCTGGGCGGCTCGGGGCGGGGTGTCGCCGCCGGAGGCGCAGAGCAAGAGCGCCGAGAGCCACCGGCGCTGCTCGCGAACACCAAGGCCGGTGAGCTTGTCGCGCGCCAGCCTGCACTCGCCGGCCGAGCCGAACGCGATTTCGTGAGCGTCGGCGCCGACCGGTTCCAGGTCGCACGCCAGGCGCGCGGGGTCGTCCGCCAGCGTTCGCCGAGCCCTGGCCCGGGCGTAGCGCGGATCGTCGTTGGCCGGATCGTCGATCCAGTCCTCACCCTCGGCGGCCAGCCAGGCGCGCAGGTCGGCCCGGCGGAGGCTGAGCAGCGGCCGAAACAGGAAAATCCCCCGTCCCTGCGGCCAGACCGGCGATGGCGACCATTCGCGCGGCGTCGGCGTGGTGGATCCGGCCGCCCTCATCGCCGCGGCTTCCAGGCAATCGTCGGCGGTATGGCCCAGCAGGATCACCCGCGCGCCGGCCGCCCGCGCCGCCTCGGCCAGCAAGCGATGACGCGCGGCCCTGGCGGCGGCGGGGAGGCCGGCCACGGGTTTGTCGCCGTCCCAGTGCAGCGTTCGATGTTGGATGCCGAGGCGACGGGCGCGCTGCCCCGCCCAGTGCGCCCAACGCGCGCCGTCGGGCTGCAGGCCGTGGTCTACCGTGAGCGCCAGCAACCGTCGGCCGGCGCGGGCCGCCCAGCGCTCCGTCGCCAGCAACAGCGCCAGGGAGTCGCCGCCGCCGGAGAGCGCGATCGCCACCGGCGCGGCGTCGTTCGTGCTCAGGCGCCGCTCGAAAGGGGCGAAGTCGATCCGAGGCTCGGCCAGTCCTAGCTGCACTGCGCTTCGCCGCGCGCGGCCGTGGCGCCGACGCGCACGTCCGCCGAAGCCTTCGGGTAGCGGCGGTCGAGCTCGGCCAGGGTTTCGCAGGCGTCGGCGGGCTTCTTCATCCCGATCAACGCCCTGGAGAGGTCGAGCACCGCCTCCGGCGCCCAGGTGGTCTGCGGCCACAGCCGGATGGCGGCGACCTCCTGAGCGGCGGCATTGGCGAAGTCCTCGCGCTGCAGCAACACCCGTCCCAGGAGATAGTGCGCTTCGGGCGCCCGGACCGTGTCGCCGAAACGGGTCAGGTAGTCGCGAAAACCGGCCTCGGCGGTGGCGTAGTCCTTGGTCACATAGGCCTGCCGCGCGGCGGCGAAGGCGGCCGAGGGGTCGTCGGCCGGCGCCGGCGGGGCGGCGTTGGCCTGCGGCTGGGCGGGCGACGGCGGCGGCGCGGCGGCGGCGGCCGCGGCGGTGGTCAGCTGGTCGACCTTCTGCTCCAGGATCACCAGCCGCTCCTTCAGGCCGCCGTTCTCCTCGCGCAGGGCGTCGGCCTCGTGCTGCGCCTCGTCGAGGGCGTGGGCGCTGACCTCGAGCTGGCCGTTGATCCGCGTCAGGCTCTGCTCAAGGTCGTTGAGCTTGCCGTTGATCGCCGCCAACTGGCTGTCGGTGTCGGCCGGCTCGACGACCACCGGCTTGCCGGTCTCGCGACCCTGGAACACGATCGCGCGCAGCTCGCGCATCACCTGCTCCATGCGGTCGAGCCGCTTGGCCGAGTGGTCGTCCAGTGGGTCGAGCGGGGTCTGGGCGAAAGCGGGCGCGGCGATCGCCAGGGCGAGCGCCAGGCCAAGAAGGCGGGTGGATTTCATGGCTCTGAATCTTTGCGGGCGGCGCGTCGAAAGTTGGGCGCGCCGCCCCAGATGGATCGACCAGGTCAGCGCGCGCCCTCGGTGATAGCGGTGCGGGCGTTGCGGTTGCGCGCCCAGGCCTGTTCATCCGAGCCCGGATCGAGCGGCCGCTCCTTGCCGTAGGAGATGGTGGTGATGCGGCCGGCGGCGATGCCGTGAGCGATCAGATAGTCGCGCACGGCGTTGGCCCGGCGGGCGCCCAGGGCGAGATTGTATTCCCGCGTGCCCCGCTCGTCGCAGTTGCCCTCGATCCGCACGCGGACGTCCTCGTAGCGACGCAGCCAGGCGGCCTGGCCGTCGAGGATCGGCTGGGCGTCGGCGCGGACATCGAACTTGTCGAAGTCGAAGTAGACCAGTTCGCCGACGTTGATGACGAAGTCCTGCTGCGAGCCGGGAGTGGGGCCGCTCGGCGGCTGGGGCGCTTCGTTGGCCTCGGGCGGCTGCTCCGGCGGCGGCTGCTGCGGCTGCGCGGGTTGGGGCGCTGCCGGCGCCGGCGCCGGGTGCGAGGCGCAGGCGGCGATGGTGGAGGCGGCCAACCCGATCAGGGCCAGTCGAATGAGGTTCTTGCAGCTAAGGTTCATAGCGGTTTCCCTGAAACGGCAGGTCCAGGCCAGGACACATGCTTAACGCACAAAGGCGGGACTTGGAGTAGATTCATCAACCGTCCCCGAGGTTTCTTGGTTTCAGTTGCGCAATGGTCGCGCTGGCGGCGGCGATCTAGTGCAGCAGCGGCGACCAGGCCGGGTCGGAGGCCGAAACCGGATAAGGCGCGGCTTTCTGTATCCGCCCGGTCAGGTCGACGGTCCACAGCCGCGACTCGCCGTCGGAGATCTTGCGCTCGAACATCAGCACCCGACCGTTCGGCGCCCAGGTGGGTTCGTCGGAAAAATAGCTGCTCGTCAGCGAGCGCTCGCCGGAGCCGTCGGGGTTCATCACCCCGATCTCGAAGGTCGCGCCCTCCTGCTTGACGAAGGCGATCAGCGATCCGTCCGGACTCCACACCGGCGCCGTGTAACGGCCGGCGCCGAAGGAGATGCGGTGCGGGTTGGAGCCGTCGGCGCCCATGACGTAGAGCTCCGGCGAGCCGCCGCGGTCGGAGTTGAACACGATCTGCTGCCCGTTGGGCGAGAACGACGGCGAGGTGTCGATGGAGAGGTCCGTGGTCAACCGGCGGGTCGAGTGGCTGGCCAGGTCCATCACATAGATGTCGCTGCTGCCGTCCTTCATCGCCGCATAGGCGACCTTGCTGTCGTCGGGCGAAAATCGCGGGGCCATGGCCATGGTCATGCCCGGGAAGGCGCCCAGCACCTCGTAGCGGCCGGTGTCCAGGTTCATCAGATAGATGGTCGAGCCGGTGGGCCGCAGGATCATGTAGGTGATCTCCTGGCGCTTGGCGGAGAACCGCGGCGCGAAGATCAGGTCCGAGCCGGTGGCGCCGGTGTTCAGGTACTGCGGATTGGCGCCGTCCTGGTCCATCATCACCAGCCGGGTGACCCGCTTGATCTTCGGCCCGCTCTCGGAGACGAACACCACCCGGGTGTCGAAATAGCCCGGTTCGCCGGTGAGCTTTTTGTAGACCGCATCGGCGATCTCGTGGGCGACGGTGCGCCAGCTGTCCGGACTGACGGTCAGGCGCGTGCCGAGCAACTGGTCGCCCGCGTAGACGTCCCATAGCCTAAAATCCACCGCCAGGCGGCCGTCGCCGCCGGTGGAAACCTGGCCCACCAACAGCGCCTGGGCGCTGATCGCCTTCCACGGATCGAAGCTGGCCGGAATGTCGCCGACGCCCAGCGGCGCGCCCTGGACGCTGGCCGGATCGATAGGCCGGAACAGGCCGGAGCGCTCCAGGTCGGCGGTGACAACCTGCGAAATCTCGCTGCCGACGGACGAGCCGGCGAAGTTCTGGATGGTGATCGGCAGGGGCTGCACCGCCGCCTGGTTGACGTCGACCACGATGTCCGCGCGGGCGCTTGGGCTGGCCGCGAAGGCCGCAAGCAGGCCGGCGATCGCCAGCAGGCAGGCTGTCAGTCGTCTGGTCATCGTTTCGCGCACGCCTCCTTGGCGTTGAAGTTCACGACAATTGTTTGACCGCGGAAAGGCTCGGCATAGGGCTCGGCCTCGCGCACGGCGTCGATGGCTCGCCGGGCGGCGGCGGCGACGACGGCATTGTCCGAGTTCTCCAGGCCGCCGACGTGGGGCCCGTCCAGCACCCGGCCATTGACGCCGAGGGTGAACTTCGCGGTCAGCCGCACGCCGCTGCCGCCTGGGGCGTCGCAATTAGGGTTCCACAACCGCTCGAGCAGCTGGGTCAGCCCGAGCATATCGCTCTGAAACTCGCCCTGGCCGGCGTCGGGCTTGGGTTGAGGGGCGGTTTCCAGGCGCGTGGGCCCTTTGGCGGCGCTGGAGGTGGGCTTGCCGGCATTGCGCTGGGCGGTGTCGATGATCGACTGCAGGTGGCTGATCAGGTCGGGCGAGCTGGCGCTGGGCCGGGCCGGATGCAGCGAGGTCTGTTCGGGGACCGGCTTGTCGTGCGCCGCCTTGGCCTTCGGCTGGGCGCTGAAGGCCGGTGGCGCGATCGGCGGGGCCGGCGCTTGCGGTGGCGCGGCCGGGACCGGCGTCGGGGTCTGGGCGCTCTCAGTGTCCGGCGCCTGCACCGCCGGACGGGTGTTAGTGTAGGGATCGCTGGAGACGATGTTGATCGGCACCGACGAGCCGATCGGCAGCAGCGGCGCGCCGCTAGGGACGATCAGGATCAGCGCGAAGATCCCCGCGTGCAGCAGCGCGGCGGCGATCAGCGCCGGAACGCGGTTGTCGTGCTCGCGATAGAAGATCTCGCTCACGGCTGGCTGGCGTCCTGCGACGCCGGCGCCTTGTCGCCCGAGGACGGCCCGCCGGTGTCGGTGATCAGGTTGATCTGCGAAAAGCCCGACGACGACAGCGCCGCCATCACCTGGGCGACCACCGCATAGGGCGCGCGGCCGTCGGCGCGCACATAGATCGGCCGCTTGAACCCCTGGCCGGCCATGTCGCGGAGGGCCGGCGACAGCGAGCTGAACGGCACCTCGGTCTCGTTCAGAAAGACCGTGCCGTTGGCCTTCACCGACACCGTCAGCGGCTCGGTCTGGTCCTGCATCGCCCCGGCTTCGGTCTTCGGCAGCTGCAGCGGCACGCCGACCGTGAGCAGCGGCGCGGAGATCATGAAGATGATCAGCAACACCAGCATCACGTCCACCAGCGGGGTGACGTTGATTTCCGACAGCTGGCCGCGCCCGCGCCGCCGCCCGCCGCGCCTACGGCCCGCCTGGAAAGGATCGTGGATCGAGAGCGCCATCGGCTAGACCGCCCGCTCGGCCAGGCGGCGCTGGATCGCGGTCACCAGCTCGTCGGCGAAGCTTTCCAGCCGGCCGGAGAACTTGCCCGCATCGGTGGAGAACTTGTTGTAGGCGATATAGGCGGGGATGGCGGCCGCCAGCCCGATGGCGGTGGCGAACAGCGCCTGGGCGATCGCCGGCGCGACCACCGACAGGTTGGTGTTCTTCTCGATGGCGATGGCCTGGAAGGCGTGCATGATCCCCCAGACGGTGCCGAACAGGCCGATGAACGGCGAGGCGGTGGCGACGATGGCCAGGCTGCCCAGCCCCTCCTCCACCCGCTGACTTTCCCGGGCGATCACCGAACCCAGCACCCGGTCGATCCGCTGGACCAGGAACGCCGTCTGGGTGTCGGCCTGCGGACCGGTGAGCAGCCCCTTGGAGCGCGCCTCGCGCCATTCGCGCAGCGCCGCCTGCAGCATGCGCGGCAGGGCGTTGCGCGGCCGCTCGCCCGCCGCCTCGGCGACGTCCTCCAGCGCCCGGCCCGAGCCGACCTCGTCCTCGAACCGGTTGGCCTGGCTGTTCAGCACGGTGAAGCGCACCAGCTTGTCGAGGATCACCGCCCACGACCAGAGCGAGGCGAGGGCCAGGAACACCAGCACCCCCTTCACCACCCAGTCGGCGGCTAGGAACAGGTGGACGGCGTCGAAGGTCTCCGGGGTGATCGGGGCGGATGAGTCCATGAGGCTCCTTCAAGGGCTCGGAGGCCCGCGGATGGCGCAGGCGGATGGTTAAACTATGACCCGGCCTCGGCGAGAAGCGGGCGAATGCGGTCGAGCAACTCGGGCGGCGGCCGCCGGGGCCGACCCTGCGGCGTGATGCAGATCACCTCGACCTCGGCCTCGGCGAGCAGCTCCATATCGCGGGTCAGCCGCTGGCTTATTTCCATCCTGACGCCGCGCAGCCGTCGATAGACCGTGCGCACGTCGAGGGCGTCGTCGACTCGGGCCGGCCGGCGGTATTGGATGGTGAGCTTGGTCACCGTGAACGCGCAAGGATCGGGCAGCTCCAGCAGGGTGCGGTGATCCACCCCCGCCGCGCGCAGGAATTCCGTCCGTCCCCGCTCGAAAAACCTCAGATAGCCCGCGTGATAGACAACCCCGGTGAAGTCAGTGTCCTCGTAGTAGACGCGCACGGGCAGGATGTGCTCGCCGGCTTCGAAACGGCCGGAGGATGGCGCCTGACCTGTCATAAAGCAGACGGTTCCAACGGCATCGCCGGAATCAAGCCGCAATGCCTTTCTTCCAACGAGCGGAAACCTGGGTCATCCGGGACAACGACCCGGTCCGGCGTACCGATGAAGACCTCGCTGTGGGCGGCGCGCTGCCCGGGCAGGTTGAAGTAGCCGCACGCAATCGACTGCGGTCCTTCCTGATAGAATTCAACGTCGTGAACCTCCACCGGATGCCCGACCCGCGTGGCCAACTGTGCGTCCAGTCGGTCGATTCTGTGCTGCTCCGCCTCCCACCAAGTCGGTCCACGGTGGCATCCAAGGAGCAGGGTGGTGAGCGAGACGATGGCTGCCACTTTCGCCAGGCCCATCACCCGTCCTCTTCGAACAGCCCCGGCTGCACGACGGGGGGCTGGGTCGGGGCGGGAAGGCCGAGGTGCAGATAGGCCTTGGCGCAGGCGAGGCGGCCGCGCGGGGTGCGCTGGATGAAGCCCTGCTGCAGCAGGAACGGCTCGATCACGTCCTCCACCGCGTCGCGGGCCTCGGCGATGGCGTAGGCCAGGGTCTCGACCCCAGCCGGACCGCCGCCATAGTTCTCGATCAGGGCGCGCATGTAGCGGCGGTCGAGGCCATCGAGGCCGGCTTCGTCCACCTCCAGCCGGGCCAGGGCGCTGGCGGCGGCCTTGCGGTCGATCAGCTCGCAGCCGTCGGCGGCGGCGAAGTCGCGCACCCGGCGCAGCAGCCGGCCGGCGACCCGCGGCGTACCCCGCGCTCGGCCGGCGATCTCGGCGGCGCCTTCGGGGCTGAGGTTGGCGCCCATCTTCCGGGCCGCGGCGCTGAGCACCTGCTGCAGCTCCGCCGGCGAATAGAACTCGAGCCGCAGCGGAATGCCGAACCGGTCGCGCAGCGGCGTCGCCAGCAGGCCCGCGCGGGTGGTCGCCGCCACCAGGGTGAACGGCGAAAGATCGATCCTCACCGAGCGCGCCGACGGCCCCTCGCCGATAATCAGGTCGAGGGCATGGTCCTCCATCGCCGGATAGAGGATCTCCTCGATGTTGGCGGCCAGGCGATGGATCTCGTCGATGAACAGGACGTCGTTGGGCTCCAGATTGGTCAGGATCGCCGCCAGATCGCCGGCCTTGGCCAGCACCGGCCCGGAGGTGGCGCGGAAGCTGACCCCCAGCTCCCGGGCGATGATCTGGGCCAGGGTGGTCTTGCCGAGGCCCGGCGGCCCGAACAGCAGCACATGGTCGAGCGCCTCGCCGCGCGCCTTGGCCGCGTCGATGAACACCTTCAGATTGCCCTTGGCCTGGGCCTGGCCGACGAATTCCGCCAGCGTCTGCGGCCGCAGCGCCCGGTCGGCCGGTTCGTAGCCGCCTGCCTCTCCCGAAACGAGGCGCGTCAACGCCCCAGCTCCTGCAGCGCCGCCTTGATCAACGCCGGTTCGGCGGCCCCGTCACCCAGGCGCAGCACGGCCTGCTCGGCCGCCCGGCGGGCGGCGGGCTCGGCGATGCCGAGGCTCATCAGCGCCGCCACCGCCTCGCCGGTGGGCGACGGCGGCGCGTGCGGCGTGTGAATATTGGCGTGGAAGGCGGCGACCGTGGCCCCGGCGATCGGCTTGTCCTTCAGTTCGGTGACGATGCGCAGCGCCAGCTTCGGCCCGACCCCGTTGGCGCGGGCGACCGCCTCCTTGTCGCCCCGGGCGACGGCGGCGGCGAGGTCGCCTGGCGCCAGCACGTCCAGCACCCCCAGCGCCGCCTTCGGGCCGACGCCCTGGATGTCCTGCAGCAGCACGAACGCCTGGCGCTCCTCGCGGGTCAGGAAGCCGTAGAGCCGCATGCCGATCTGTTCCGACCACTGAGTCTCGACGTGCAACAGCGCCTCGTCCCCCGGCGCCGGCAGCCGCCCCAACGTCTTCGAGCCGCAGCGGACCACATAGCCGACCCCGCCGACGTCGATCAGCGCATCCTCCTCGCCGACCTCGGCGACCAGACCTCGCAGGCGGCCTATCATGCGGCGTTTCCGAAGCGACGCGCGGTGCGGGCGTGGGCGTGGCAGATGGCGACGGCGAGGGCGTCGGCGGCGTCGGCGGTGGCGCCGCCGGCCGCAGGCAGCAGCCGGGCGATCATGAAGGCGACCTGGGTCTTGTCGGCGCCGCCAGTGCCGACCACCGCCTTCTTGACCACCTTTGCGGCGTATTCGGCCACCAACAGGCCGGCGGCGGCCGGGGCGATCATCGCCGCGGCGCGGGCGTGGCCGAGCTTCAGGGTCGACGAGCCGTTGGCGGTCATGAATGTCTCTTCGATCGCCGCTTCGTCAGGCCGGTGCAGCACGATGATTTCGCCCACCCCCTGGAACAGCACCAGCAACCGTTCTGCGAGGCTGAGCTTGTCGTCCGGCGCGATAACACCGTGGGCGACGTGGCTGAGCCGCGCCCCGTCGGCCACGACCACCCCCCAGCCGGTCCGGCGCAGCCCCGGGTCGAGGCCCAGAATGCGAATCGCGTTCGTCATGTGTTCCGCCAGCATCGCGCGGCTGAGGACGAAGGGGAAGCGCCGGGAGGGTTAACGGGAGGTTACCGGCCCGGCGATCAACCGCAGGTCTCGGTCATCGCCCGGGTCTCGATGCGGCAGGTGACCGTGTAGTCGGCCGCGCAGGCCCAGCCACCGAAGGGTGAAGGACGGCAGTCGAAGGTCGTGCGGCCGATGTCGACGCCGGCTAGACGCTCGGTGTCGTCGACTGGCGCACAGGCGGTTTCGGAGGCGTCGGCCGTCGCGCGGGCCAGGGCGTCTGCTTGAGCGGCGGCCTGGGTGGCGAAAGGCCGCTCGGACTGGCGCACATAACTCTTGGCCGTCCGCGGATCGGGGCTGAAGTTCGGCGCGCGGCTCAGCTTGGCGGCCTGCAGCAGCGCGGCGGCCTCGGAGCGATAGGCGCCGTCCGGATAGCGGTTGATCAGATCGCGCAGCGCCTGGCAGCTGCCCGCCGGCCGGCCGGCCCAGGCGATCCGCTCGCCTTGGCTGGGCCGCCCGCCCAGATGCAGCGCGCCGCAGGTGTCGGAGATCGACGGCTGGTCGAACGGCAGGGTGCAGAGCTTGGTCTGGCTGGCGAACATGTTGGTGCTGAAGGTCGCCGCGCCGAGGGCTGCCGCCGCCACGCCGGAGCCCATGGCGGCGCGGCGGAAGAGCGCCTGGCCGGGCGCCTTGGCCAGCGGGACTGGCCGACCCTCCAGCTTGGCCCGGCAAGCGGCCACCAAGTCGGCGATAGCCGGATCGTGCGCGCGGCCGCGCCAGTTCGACAGGTCGATCGCCTGGATCTCGCCGAAGCCCAGCGGCGGCGAGACCCGCTCGATCCGCACCGGCACCAGCACGCCCCGGGCTTTGGCCCGCGAGGCTTCGTCGCGGACGAAGCCGCCGTCGGGTCCGACCGAGCCGCTGGACCAGACCACGATCACGCAGCCGGCCTGGTTCAGCTCGGTCTCGATGTGCTCGCGCCAGGCCTCGCCGCCCTGCAGGTCGCGGTCCCACCAGACTTCAAGGCCCTGCTGTTGCAGCACATGGATGAGGGCGGTGACCCGCTCCTTGTCCTCGTGTTTGTAGGAGACCAGGATCCGCTTCATTTGGCCCCTCCGGCTGCGGACGCGCGGGCGCTGGCGTCGGCGAACAGCGGTGCGTCGGCCGGCGCCAGCACCGAGCCGGCTTTCATCGAACCATATTGCGCCGCCACGTCGCTCCAGGCGACGCCGGAGCCCGGCAGCTTGGCCATCAGGCCGAGACTGATCGCCAGGTCCCGCTTCGCCTCGGCCGAACTGGGGTCGAGGGCGACGAGCTTGCGGGCGAAAGTCAGGCTGTTCTGGCCGCTCTTCAAGGCGCCGGCCGTATCGCCGGCGGCCAGTTGGGCCGCGCCCAGCTTGACCAGGGCGACGCAGATGTCGCGCTCCAGCTGGGCGGAGGTGGGGTTGGCGCTGGAGAGGCTCCAAGCCATGTCCAGGGCTTCGCCATCGGATTTCAGCGCGCCCGGGACATCGTTGGCGGCGAGCTGAGCGTCGGCGAGTTCGTTGAGGCTGACCACCACGTCGCGGGCGGATTCCGAGGAGGTGGGGTCGGCGGCGGACACCTTGCGGGCCTCGGCGAGGCCGTCCTGGCCGGTCTTCAGGGCGCCGGCCGCATCGCCGGCCAAGAGGTCGATCTCCACCAGCTTCTGCAGCACCACCACCAAGTCGCGCTCCGCCTCCGCCGAGCCGGTCGCCGCCGCCACGCCCTTGCGCACCAGGTCAAGGCTTCGATTCAGGTTGGTCAGCGAGGCCTGGTAGTCGCCCTGGCGAGCCTGCACGTCGCCCACCCGCATCACGCACAGCCACTGATAACGCAGCGACTGGCCCGAGGTCGGGTCGGCAGCCACCAGGGCGCCGCTGATATCGACGCATTCCTGGTAGGTCTTCAGCGCCCCCGGATAGTCGCCGGTGTAGAACTGGGCATCGCCGAGCCGCTCAAGGACGAAGGCGACCTCGTAGCGCGCCTGGGCCGAACTGGGGTCGGCCGCCGACAGCGTGCGGCGGATGCCTAAGTCTTCCTGATAGTTCTTCAGCGACGTGCCGATGTCGCCCTGGCGGAACTTGCCGTCGCCGATCCGCTCGATGGCCACCGACAGGTTGAGCTGGGCGGCCGCCGAGCTGGCGTCGGCGGCGGCCAGCTTGCGGCGGATGTCCAGGCTCTGCTGCCAGCTGGCCAGCGCGCCTGCGAGGTCGCCCTGGCGGTATTTGACGTCTCCGACCCGCTCCAGGGCGATGGCGACATCCGCCTGCGCCGGGGCCGAACTGGCGTCGGCAGCCGCCAATCGCTGTCGGATCGACAAGCTCTCTGTGTGCCGCGCCAGCGAGGTCACCAGGTCGCCCTGGCGATAGAGCACGTCGCCCACCTCCTGCAGGCTGGCGGCCAGCGCCCGGGCGTCGTCGTCCGACTTCGGATCGGCGGCCACCAACCGGCGCAGGATGTCGACCGCCTCGTTGTGCGATTTCAGCGCCGCGGCGAAGTTGTTCTGGCGATATTGCGCGTAGCCCAGGCCATCGAGGCCGTTTGCCAGCTCGAGGGCGTTCTGCGCCGACTTCGGATCGGCGGCGACCAGGCGCCGCGCGATCTCCAGGCTGGCCTGATAGGCCTTGATGGCCCCGGCCAGATCCCCCTGGTCGGCCTCGACGCCCGCCAGCTCGTCGTCGCTTACGGTGTGCTGGCCGTCGTCGCTCGCCACCGTGGCGGCCTGCTGGGCGGCGGCCTTGGCGCGGGCGAGATCGCCGAGGGTCTCGGCCAGCCTGGCGCGATTGATGTTGGTCCAGAAGTCGTTCGGGTCGAGCTTGGCCGCGTCGTCCCACAGGCCCAGCACCTCGGCGGCGGTGGCGCCGCCCTCGCCGTGGTCGAGCATGGTCTGCCGCTCGCTGGCCGCCTCGCGGGCGTCGGGGGCCAGCTGGGCGTTGGCGGCGGCCTCGACGGCGGCGACCTTGGCCTGGCGCAGCGCCTCCAGCACCGGCCAGGCGCCCACCCGGTCGCCGTCGGCGAACTGCTGCAGGGCGGCGAGCTTGTCCGGCGTCGCCTGGGCCGCGATGCCCTCGACCTGGGCCTTGTAGGCGTCGATCTGCGCCCGGGCCTCGGTGTCCTTGATGGCGATGCTGGAGGCCAGCTTGGCGTAGTCGCTGCGCGCCGCCGCCAACGCCGCCTGCGCCTTGCGGGTGTCGCCCTGGGCGGCAAGGACGGCGGTCCTGGCCTGCAGCAGCCGTGCGGCGGACTGGGTCAGCAGAGCGTCCTCGCGGTCGTCGGCCAGACGGCGCTCCTTGATCAGCGCCACCTGGAACTGCGCCTCCAGTCCCTTGACCACGCTGTCGCGGTCGGCCTGAACCGCCGCGGCGTTGTCGGCCCGGACGCTGGCCGGCGCGAGGGTGCTGGCGAACAGCACTGCGCCGATCGCGATCCACCGACCTTTCGCCCCGTTGCGCGGCATCTGCGACCCTTGCCCGAACGGCGCCAGCGAGGGCGCGCGGCCGTTGCCTGTCAACCTGTCGAAATCACCAGGGTCGCACGCCACAATTGCCGGGCTCGCGCGTGCTACAGGGTCCGCCCGCCCTGCCCAAGAGGAGGCCGCCTTGGCCAAAGGCCAGAAGAAGTCCAACAAGGAAATCCGCAAGCCCAAGGCCGACAAGCCGAAGGCGGCGCCGGCGGCCCGGTCGTTCCTGACCCCGCCGCCGGCCAAGAAGGGCAAATAACCCCGCCTCAGCCCTTTTTGAGCGCCGCCAGCGCCAGCGGATTGGGCGTCGGCGCGGCGACGCGGGTCAAGGTGTTGCGATCGGTGTGGTGGAAGGGCTCGGGCCTGCCCCTCACCTGTAGGATCGTCTCTTCGAAATAGGACCAGGTCCCGTTGGGGTGCACGGTCACCTGCATGCGGAAGCTGTCGGTCCGGAAGGCGTCTTCGAGGAAGGCGCCCGAACAGATGCCGTTCTCGGTCGACCCGCGCACGGCGGAGACCTCGAACTGGGTCGCGTCGGCCGCCGCCTCGCCCTTGGCCAGCAGGATCTGGCCGCGGGGGATGGTCAGGCTGTGCAGGATCGCGCCGGTAACCGGCTCCCACAGCCAGTAGCCGACCTGGTCGTGGTAGGTCTCCACCTCGCCCGGTTTGACGATGTGGGTGTGGTAGCGAAGTCCGTAGAAATATTGCGGGCCGTTGGATTGCCGGTCGATCGGCTGCAGCTCGATCCGCTCCACATAGACCTGCCGGCGGTCGCCCTCGCCGAACGGGTTCACATCCAGACTCTTGGTCCCCTCCCAGACGCCGGCCAGGCCGGTCAATGGGCCGAGGTTGGCCAGGGTATCGTCGTCGAGGTCTTCGTTCTCGGCGTAGATGTCAGCGGGGTAGTCGTGCATGGGCTCAATCTCCGCACAGGCTTTGCCGGGATGTATTGACCTGCGTCAAGAACCGCCGCTCTCCTGCGACCTTCATTCGCAAGGGGGGGCTCTTGAGATGTGGAATCGGCTTGCAGGCATAGTCGCCGGCGCCGCGCTTCTGGTGCTGGCCGCGACGCCCGCCGCCAAGGCCCAGATCGGCAGCCTGGTCGGCCACTGGCAGGGCGCCTATCAGGGCGTCGCCTTCGAACTGGTGGTGCAGCCCGGCGGCGCCTTCAGCGAAACCGAGCGGGCCGGCCAGATGTTGACCATGCAGAGCGGCGTCATCCAGACAACCGGGCCGGGGATGATCACCTTCGTGATCAATGACTGGCAGCCAAGGTCACAAAATGTCTATCACGCGACCGGGACGGTGGGCGGCTACTTCACCCGCGAGCCGACGGCC
>Ga0302196_10003160_pt1 | contig 15197 bp, 11 predicted proteins | sample II_Bog_N1_3_FD_198794 | JGI IMG/M metagenome (GOLD analysis project Ga0302196, IMG submission 198794) | Peat permafrost microbial communities from Stordalen Mire near Abisko, Sweden - II_Bog_N1_3 | ecosystem: Environmental > Terrestrial > Soil > Wetlands > Peat | place: Sweden: Abisko...
CGCGCACCTCGGAAGCGACGACGGCGAAGCCGCGCCCCGCGTCGCCGGCGCGCGCCGCCTCGACGCCGGCGTTGAGCGCCAGCAGGTTGGTCTGGAAGGCGATCTCGTCGATCACGCCGATGATCTGCCCGATCTGAGCCGAAGACTTGGCGATCGCGTCCATCGCCTCGACCGCCTGCTTGACGACGACCGCGCCCTTCTTGGCGTTGCCGTCGGCGCTGCCGACCTCGACCGCCGCCTGTTTCGCGCCTTCGGCCGACTTCTTCAGCGTCGCGGTGATCTCGTCGAGCGCCGCCGCCGCCTCCTCCAGGCTCGCCGCCTGCTGCTCGGTGCGGCGCGACAGATCGTCGGACGAAGTCGAGATTTCGTGCGAGCCGGCGTGGATCGCGCTGGTGCTGGCGACGACCGCGCGCACCGTCTCCATCAGCTTGCTCGCCGCGGCGTTGAAGTCGTCGCGGATCTTGGAGAATTCGGCGGGGAAGCGCGGATCGAGCCGCGTCGTCAGGTCGCCGCCGGCGAGGCGGCGCAGCCCGTCTCCGAGCACGCCCATCGCCTGGCTTTGCGTCTCGGCCGCGCGCGCCTTTTCCGCCTCGACCTTGCGTCGTTCGGTCTCGGCCTCGGCGCGATGCTCGGCCGCTTCCTTCTCGACCCGCCCCCGCTCGACCGCGTTGGTCTTGAACACCTGCACGGCTTTGGCCATCTCGCCGACTTCGTCGCCGCGGTCGAGCCCGTCGATCTCGACCTGGAGGTCGCCCTGGGCCACGGCGCGCATGCGCTGGACCATGCGCACCAGCGGCCGGGTGATCTTGAACGTGCTCATCCACAACGCGAAGGCGCCGGCTAGCAGGATCGAGGCGACGCCGACCGCCGCCATGTTCAGCACGGCCTGGCCGGCCATGACGTTCAGCCCCTCGCTGGCGGCGGCGTTGGCGGCGAGCAGCGCCTGGTTGAAGACGTTCATGTCGGCGCTCAGCGCGCGCACCTGGGTGTCGACCTCGGTGGCGAGGCTGGCGCCGTGTCCCATCTGGATGAGGTCGATCTGCTGGATGCCGATGCCGTGAATCAGGCCGGGCGTGTCGAGGCTGATCTGCAGCGGCTCCTTGGCCGCTTCGGCGATCTTGTCGAAACGCTCCTTGAACTTGCCGATTTCGGCGGCCTTGTCGGGCAGATGCGCGGCCGCCTGACTGAGCAGCTTGCCGGCCTCGGGGACCAGAGTCTCGAAATCCTTCTTCGACGCTTTGCGCGCGGGATCGTCCTGGTCGTAGAGCAGCATGGCGAAGACGGCATGCGGCACGCCGCTCATCGCCTGCGCGGCGCGGGTCAGCTCGACCGCGGCGAGATCGCGCTTCTCGATGATGTCGCTCGCCGTCGCGCTGACGCCGATCAGGCGCGTCGCGCCGAACACGACCATGGCGATCACCACCGTGACCATCAGCGCCAGCGGAATGAGGACCTTGGTGCGAAGCTTGAGATTGTCGATGCTCATTGCCCGGTTCCCAACGACGTGAACCTCCCCCGCCGTCGCGCCGCAAGCCCCGAATGGGGCGCGTCTTGGTCGGCCAGCGGTCTCAAGAAGAATTCCGGATCAAAACCGGCACGATCAGACGGCTACACGCCTGCGAGCGTCGGCGGAGCCGCTGCGTTCGCCTGTCGTCACAGAATTAAGCGGCCAGAAACGTTAATTGCGATTTAATTTGACGCCTGTGTGACGCCGTCTGCGCCGGCTTTTGTCTAACTTAATCGTGAACCTGCCGCGGCGGGCTGCGGCGGCCGCCTCAATCAAGCGTCTCGCGATAGCGCCAGACGGCGAAGACGATGACCGCGACCGTGAACGCCGCCATCGGCCACACGTCCGAGGCGATCTCGTTCCAGCCGTTCCCCTTCAACAACATGCCGCGGACGATGCGCATGGCGTGGGTGGTTGGGATGAGGTTGCCGAAGACCTGCGCCCAGACCGGCATGCCGCGAAACGGGAACATGAACCCCGACAGCATGAACGACGGCATGAGGGTGAATTGGGCGAGCTGGACCGCCTGCATCTGATTCGAGGCGATGGTCGAGAACGTCACGCCGAGGGCGAGGTTCGAGGCGATGAACAGGCCGAGCGCGCCGAGCAACAGCGGCAACGAGCCGCGCACCGGCAGGTCGAAGAAGACCACCGAGGCGACGAGGATCAGCCCGACCTGCACATAGCCGATGAACACGTACGGAATGATCTTGGCGATCATCACCTCGATCGGCCTGACCGGCATCGCCAGCAGATTCTCCATCGTCCCGCGCTCGCGCTCGCGGGTGATGGCGAGCGTGGTGACGAACAGCGTCGAGAACGTCAGCACGATCACGATCAGCCCCGGCACGATGTTGAGCACCGTGAGCTGTTCGGGATTGTAGCGGGCGTGGACGACGAAATTGGTCGCCGGCGTCTGCGGCAGCGCCTGGCGGATCGGCGGCAGGTCGCGATTGAAGTCGGCGAGCACCGAGTTGAGCGCCGAGACCGCGTTGCCGATCGCAGACGGATCGGTCGCGTCGGCGTCGATGAGCACGCTCGGGTTCTCGCCGCGATCGACCGCGCGGTCGAATCCGGGCGGGATCTCGACCACGAACATCAGATCGCCGCGCGCCAATCCTTCGTCGGCCTCCTGCTCCGTGCGGATCTGCTGCAAGTTGTAGTAGCCGGAATTGTTCAGCGCCGCGGCGATGGTGCGCTCGTATTTCGAAGCGTCGACCGACAGCAACCCGGCCGGCAGATGCTTCGGGTCGGAATTGATCGCGTAGCCGAACAGGAACAGTTGCATGATCGGAATCGCGATGATCATGCGCAGCGTCATCGAGTCGCGCATCACCTGGATCGTTTCCTTGCGCAGCAAGGCGATCAGGCGCGCAAACGAGAATCGGTTCATCGCCGCGCCTCCTCGACGCTCAGCATGTGGATGAACACGTCCTCGAGCCGTGGCTCGACCTCGCGCCATTCGAGGCCGTCGCCCTCCGCCCGCACCGCCGCCTGAAGCGCCGTGCGATCCATGCCGGCGATATGCAACGCTCGGCCGAACACCCCCGCCGCTTCGACGCCGGGCGCGCCGCGCAGCCGGCGGGCGGCGGCGTCGATCCCCTCGCCGGTCGCCTCGAAGGTGACGAGACCGGAGCCGCCGATGACCGCCGCCGCGCCGCCCTGCACGACAATGCGCCCTTGCGCGAGGTAGACGATGCGGCTGCAGCGCTCCGCCTCGTCCATGTAATGGGTCGAGACCAGCGTCGTCAGTCCGTCGACCGCCATGTCGTGAATGAGATCCCAGAACTCCCGTCGCGCCTTGACGTCGACGCCCGCGGTCGGCTCGTCGAGCAGCAGCAGCTTCGGTCCGTGCAGCACGCAGGCGGAGAGCGCAAGGCGCTGCTTCCAGCCGCCGGAGAGCTGGCCGGCGAGCTGATCGCGCCGATCGCCGAGCCCCATGCGCTCGATCATCTCCGCCACCGCAGCGCGACGGTTGGGCATTTCGAACACGGCGGCGACGAAGTCGAGGTTCTCGAACACCGTCAGATCGTCGTATAGGCTGAAACGCTGCGTCATGTAGCCGACCTGGCGACGGATGTCGTGCGCCTGGCGCAGGATGTCGTAACCGATGCAGGTCCCGGAGCCGCCGTCGGGAGCGAGCAGACCACACAGCATGCGGATGGTCGTCGTCTTGCCTGAGCCGTTGGCGCCGAGAAAGCCGCAGATCTCGCCGCGCGCCACCTGCAGGCTCAGCCCCTCGACCACCTTGAGATCGCCGAAGCTCCTGCTCAGATCGCGGACGTCGATGACGAGATCGTTCATGGCGAAGCGGCCCGCGGCTTCACCGTCACCGGCTGGCCGGGGTTGAAGAGCGTCGCCTCGTTTGGCTTCGGCCGCGCCTCGGCGAGAAAGACGAACTTCGAGCGGGTCGATTCCGAATAGATGAACGGGGGCGTGTATTCGGCCTGCGGGGAGACGAACGACACCGTTCCCATCAGATCGGGCGGGCAGTTGTCGCACATCAGCCCCACCGCATCGCCGGGATGCACGTGCGGCAGAGACGGCTCGGGCACGAAGAAGCGGACGAAAATGTTCTCCGGCGGCAGCAGCGAGACGACCGGCGCACCGGCGTCAAGGGTCTCGCCCGGCTGCGCCAGCACGTCGGCGACGACCCCGGCGACCGGAGACGCGACCGAGCGCTGGGCGAGGCGCCAGCGCGCCTGCGCCAGAGCCGCGTCGGCGGCCTCGACCGCCGAAGTCTGGCCGAGAACCTCGTCCGACCGCCCGAGCGGGGCCTGCGCCTGCTTCACTGCGGCTTCGGCGGCGGCGATCTTCGCTTCGGCCGAGGCGAGGTCGGCCTTCTCCTGGTCGACGAGTTGCGCGGTCGCCGCGCCGCTGGTCAGCAGGGTCTGATTGCGTTGAAGATCGACCTGCACCTTGCCGCGAGCCGCAATCGCGTCGTCGAGATTGGCTTCGGCCTGGGCGATCTCGGTAGGCTTGGCCGGGCTTTTCAGGTTGGCGAGCTGGTCCTTGCTCTGCTGCGCAAGGCGCGCCGCCTGATCGACGGCGGCGCGCTCCATCGTGTCGTCCTGGTCGAACAGCGGCGCGCCCTTGACGACACGGTCGCCGCGCTGGACGTGGAGAGCGGTGACCAGGCCCTGCTGGGTCGGCCCGACCTTGACGAAATCGGCCTCGGCGTAGCCCTGCCACTCCTCGGGTCCGCGCGCGCCACGCCCGAAATAGAGCCAAGCTGCAACCGCCAGCGCCGCCACGATCAACGCCAGAACGAGGATTCGCTGGTTCATCGCGCGTTTCGCCCCGCTTTCGCCGACCGCGCCTCGATAGGCCGGCCCGCAGCGGGGCGCAACTCAGGGCGGGCCCCGATCTTGCGGCGAAGGGTCGCCTTGGCGCGCCGACCTGGTGGTCAAAGTCTGATGCTCTGCGCCCGCTCGGATCGGCCGCCGAACGGCCGCACCCGACCATCTGAGGCATCCCCAGACAGATCACCCGATGACCGGAGTTGGCCGGCGGCGGAACGGCGGGTTTGGGCAATCGAAACGTCGGGCCGGACATTCGCTCCTGCACAGCGTTGTGGCAGCTTTCGACCAAGGCTGCGTAAGAACTCCACTTAGCTTGCGCCAGTGCGCGGCGCGACCCGAGTGTCGGCGCGCGGCCTCATCGACGCCTCGTGAGTAGATTCCGGGCCTTCCCCTTAAGAGGCAGCTCCGTATTGTCCGCTGACTCAGCAGCGTCGCGTGGCGATCCATTCCGCCGAATTGAGGCGCGCACGGACCCTCTAGGTCGAGTCGGCACGAGAGCATTTCGAAACATTGCCGGCGACAAGCGCTTGTTTAGAGCCAGAAAACCGCGGAAGTTCACAATGAAACTACTCAACGCAATCACGTTCGCCGCGCTAACGGGCGTGAGCGCCGTGGCCTTGATTTCCACGCGTGCTTCGGCGGGAATCGTCTGCAATTCGGATGGCGATTGCTGGCATACTCAGACCGACTACCAATATCAGCCGTCATTTGGCCTGACCGTCCATCCAAACGATTGGAAGTGGAATGAAGGCGAGAAACATGCGTGGCGGGAGCATAAAGGTAAGGGATATTGGAAGGGCGGTTCCTGGCAGACTTTCTGATCGAGCCTGGGTTGCCGCACGACTGAGCGATTCTCCGTAGCGATCGAACGAAGCCCCCGTGGGGGCCCTTCAGCCGTTGCGGGGGAATGGGGCGCGCGCAGTGATCTCCTCCAACGACGACGGCGATACGGTCAGCACATCCCTTTTGATCGGATTTGCTTCCAAGATCTCGGCGAACAGAGAGAGGTCGAACAGGTTTGCCACCTGATCCTCTCGGGTTGATGCACCTGAACGCGGCGGCAGCGAAATGACGGATGCAAAGCCGAAATCCAAGGCGCTCGCGATACGGGCGGCGCGCATTGCCCGATATCGCGCGCGCCGTCGCCCTGCGCCGAAGGGGCTGCTCGGCCGGCTCGGTCCTGGACTGATCACCGGCGCCTCGGACGACGATCCGAGCGGAATCGCCACGTACTCGCAAGCGGGCGCGCAATTCGGCTACGCGATGTGTTGGGTGATGCTGTTCTGTTTCCCGCTGATGGCAGCGATACAGGAGATCAGCGCCCGCATCGGCCGAGTGACAGGCCAAGGCATCGCCGGCAACATCCGCGCGCACTACTCGCCCTGGCTGCTGCGGGCGATTGTCGGACTGCTGCTCGTGGCGAACATCATCAATCTCGGCGCCGATCTCGGCGCGATGGGGGCGGCGCTGCAATTGTTGGTCGGCGGACCGGCGGGCCTGTATGTCGTCGGCTTCGCGGTCGGAAGCGCATTGCTTGAGGTGTTCGTCAGTTACGAGCGTTACGTCTCCATTCTGAAATGGACGAGCTTCGTCCTGCTTGCCTACGTAGCCGTCGCGCTCGTCGTCCATGTGCCGTGGGGATTGGTCCTCTACCGCACCTTTGTGCCGAACTTCTCACTGACCAAGGACTACGTCGTCACCGTGGTCGCCGTGCTCGGCACGACGATCACGCCCTATTGTTTCTTCTGGCAATCTTCGCAGGAAGCCCAGGACGAAAGGTTGGATCCCTCGACGCACGCCTTGATCGCAACGCCGGAAGAAGCGCCGGCGCAGATCAGTCGGATGCGCTTCGACACGTACGTGGGGATGGGATACTCGAACGTCATTAGCCTGTTCATCATCGTCAGCGCCGCGGCGACCCTGAATGCGCACGGCGTCACCAACATCCAAACTTCCGCGCAAGCCGCCGAGGCGCTGCGGCCGATCGCGGGGGTGCTCACCTTCGCCATTTTCGCGGTCGGCATCATCGGCATCGGGCTGCTCGCGGCGCCCGTGCTCGCGGGTTCCGGCGCCTACGCGCTTGGCGAGGCGCTTGGTTGGTCGACCGGTCTCGACCGAAAACCGCTCGACGCCAAGGCCTTCTACGGCACGATCGCGGTGTCCACCCTGATCGGCATTCTCATCAATTTCGTCGGACTCGACCCGATCAAGGCGCTGTTCTGGTCGGCGGTCATCAACGGCGTGGTGGCGGCCCCGCTGATGGCGATCATCATGCTCATGGCGATGCGCCACGATGTGATGGGCGCTTTTGTGCTGCCGTCGGCGTTGTGGGCCATGGGGTGGTTGTGCACCGGAGCGATGAGCGTTGCGGTGGTGCTCATGTTCGCGACTTGGTGATCCTGTCAGCCGCTTCGCCATTTCATTTTCGCCCGCGCCGGCGACCACTTTCGGACGTCGCTGATGTTGTCCTGAAAGTCTGCCATGGGCGCATTCCCGCCGCCCCGCTCTCGCCTGCGCGACTGACTGTTTTCCGCCCTGGCTTGACGTTCCCGGATCGGCGACAAGCGTTGGGTTTTGAACACTAGGGCTTCGCCGGCCGGTTGCGCTTGCGCGTCTTCACTTCCGTTCGCGGGCCTTCGACCAGCCGCACCACCGCGCCCCACAGGGTGCGCACGTCCTGCTGGGTCATCGCCATGCGGTGGAACATGTTGCGCAGGTTGCGGCGCATGCCCGGCTTCTTGCCGATCGGGCGGAAGAAGCCGGCGGCGTCGAGCTTGCCCTCGATGAATTCGAAGAAGGCGAACGTCATCTCGCGCGTCGCCGGCGGCGAGACCGCGCGGACCACCGCGGGGGTCGGCGGCGCGTCGCCGTGCGCCGACTTGAACCATTCGTAGCCGACCAGCAGCACCGCCTGGGCGAGGTTGAGCGAAGCATAGGCGGGGTTGGCGGGAAAGGTGACGATCTCGTCGGCGAGCGCGACTTCGTCGTTGTCGAGGCCGGTGCGTTCGGGGCCGAACAGCACGCCGCGCCGGTCGGTCGCCGCGGCGGTCGTCGCCATCGCCGCCGCCGGCGTCAGCACCGCCTTGACCTGGCCGCGCTCGCGCGCCGTCGACGCATAGAGGAAGTTGAGGTCGGCGACCGCCTCGCCGACGGTCGCATAGACGCGCGCGCCGTCGAGCAGATGGGCGGCGCCCGCCGCCGCGGCGTAGGCGACGTCGCGGTATTCGCCAGTGCGCGGCCAGCCCTCGCGCGGCGCAACCAGCCGCAGATCGTCGAGGCCGAAATTGGCCATCGCCCGCGCGCACATGCCGATGTTGACGGCAAGCTGGGGCCGCACCAGCACGATCGCCGGTCCGCCGCCGACGTCCGTCCGCGTCCGATCCGTGCCTGCCCCGACCATCGCCCCCTCACGCGGCCGCGGCGCGCGCGCGGGCGAAGCGGCGCGCGATCTCGGCGGCGATGACGCCGCTCGAATCGATTGGCGCGTAGGCGAAGCGCTCGATGCGGCCGTCGAAGCGTCTGACGGCGCCGAGACGCTCGAGCGCGTCGATCGCCTGGCCGAGTTTGCCGGGATCTCCTCCGCTCGGCTCGAACACGTAAACCGGCGCGCCGGTGCCCGTCGCTTCGCCGACCATGTTGGCGCTGTCGCCGGTGACCAGGATCGCGTCGGCGAGCGCCAGCATCGAGGCGTAGGGATTGTCGCCGCTGGTCCCGTCCCAGACAAAGCCCGGCGCTTCGCCGAGCCCCCCGCGCACGGCGGCGAGCAGTTCGGGCGGCGTGCGGCGCGACGGCGTCGCCATGATCGCGAAGCCCTGGCCGACGATCGACCGCACCGCTTCCGTCATCCGCACGAGGTCGCCGGCGGTGAAGGCTTGCGCGCCGCTCGGTCCGCCGAGCACGACGGCGCAGCGCGGCGTCGGCAGCGCGGCGAGCCGCGGGTCGGGCGCGGCGCGCGCAGCGGCGAGCCGGCGCATCGAGAACGGGTGCGGCGAGGTCAGCGTCGCGATCACGTTGGGCCCGCGATGGCGGTCGTGCTCGGGAACCCAGATCAGATCCATCGACGCGCGGGCGAAACGCGGATCCTGGAGGAAGACCGCGAAGACGCGCGAGCCGCCGATGCGCTTGAAGGCGCGCAGATAGGGAACGGTGACGCGGCCGCTGGCGAGAACGATGTCGGGCAGCGGCGGCTTCAGCAGCGCCGCGTCGCGCGGGTCGACCGGCCCGAACGGCGACATCCACAGGAAGGCTCGGCGCGGATTGACTCGCTTCAATTCGTAAGGCGCGCCGAGCGCCTCGGCGACGCCGACCGCGTTGATTTCGTGACCCGCCTTGCCCGACCCAAGCAGAAGGACGCGCACGCCCTCGCCAATCCGCGCATCCTGCATTTCAACCTAAAGTCCCATCTTGCCCGGCAGCCATTCGGCGAAGCTCGCCGCGAGCGTCTCGACGCGGCGGCGGATAATGTCGGTCTGGTAGGGCGAGTTCTGCAGGCTGTCGGCGCCGACCGAGCTGTAGAGCGGATAGGAGCCGACGACGCGGCCGTGAGCGTCGAGAACGACGCCGGCGCCTTCGATGCCGTCGGTCGCGTCGCTACTGAGGAAGCCGATCGACATGCGCGAGCCGGCCGTTCCGATCGTCACGTCGTCGATGCGCGCGACGAGCACGCCGGCGCTGCGGTCGCCCGGCGCGAGATACTTGCCGAACGCCCGCTTGAGATAGCCCGGCAGCACCGCCTCGACCCAATGCGCTTCGTCGGTCTCGTCCTTGGCGATCAGCTGCGAAACGTCGACCCGGATCTCGCGGAACCGGAACTCGCTTGCCGGCGCCGCCGACGCCGTCACGGCCGCCGACGCCGCCGCCATCGTCAGGGCGGCCAGTGCGGCGCGTCGCGTCCATTGCAACTCGCCCATGTCATCATCCTCCGAGGGCGGTCCTGCACGGTCCGCCCTTCATCCTCAAATATAGTCCACTTTGACGATCTCGTAGCTCTTGCCCCCACCGGGGGTGTTCACTTCTACGGTATCGCCGACCTTCTTGCCGATCAGCGCGCGCGCAGTCGGCGACGAGATCGAAACCCTGCCCGACTTCACGTCGGCTTCGGCGTCGCCCACGATCTGGAACGCCTTTTCGGCCTCGGTGTCCCCGTCGACCAGGGTCACCGTCGCGCCGAACTTGACCGTCGTCCCCGACAGCTTGGCGACGTCGATCACTTCGGCGCGCTGCAGCATGCTCTCGATCTCGGCGATGCGGCCCTCGTTGTGCGACTGCGCCTCCTTGGCGGAATGATATTCGGCGTTCTCCGACAGGTCGCCATGCGAACGCGCCTCGGCGATCGCCTGGATGATGCGCGGACGTTCGACCTGCTGAAGGCGCTGGAACTCCGCCTCGAGGGCGGCGTGGCCAGCGGCCGTGATCGGATACCTCTCCATCGGTCACCCTATCTCGAAATGCTCAAACCCTTCGGTCCGCGACCGACGGCCCGCGAACGGGCCAGGTCACGCGAAATAGTCCTGCAACGCTCGGACTTCGAGATCGCCGGCAAGATAGGCCTTGATGCCTTCCGCCGCGGCGATCGCTCCGGAAAGTGTGGTGTAATAGGGCGTCTTTTGCAAGAGGGCGGCGCGCCGCAGCGGCTTCGAGTCGGCGAGCGAAGTCGCCCCTTCGGTGGTGTTGAACATCAGTTGAACCCCGCCGTTGCGCACCGCGTCAGCGGCGTGCGGGCGTCCCTCCGAGACCTTGTTGACCTTGTCGGCGGGGACGCCCTGCGACTCGAGATAGCGCTGGGTGCCCCCGGTCGCGATGATCTTGAAGCCGAGCTCGCGCAGCAGCTTCAGCGGCGCGACGACGCCCGGCTTGTCGGCTTCGCGCAGCGACACGAACACCGTGCCCGAGCGCGGCAGGACCGAGCCCGCGCCCAGCTGACTCTTGGCGAAGGCGATGGCGAAATTGCGGTCGATGCCCATCACCTCGCCGGTCGAACGCATCTCCGGGCCGAGCACGGTGTCGACGCCGGGGAAGCGCGCGAACGGGAACACCGCCTCCTTGACCCCGACATGGCCGAGCGCGCCAGTCTTGAAGGCGAAACGCGCGAGCGGCTCGCCCGCCATCACCCGGCTGGCGATCTTGGCGATCGGCCGGCCGACCACCTTGGCGACGAACGGCACCGTGCGGGAGGCGCGCGGATTGACTTCGAGCACGTAGATCTCGCCGTCCTTCAAGGCGTATTGCACGTTCATCAGGCCGCCGACCTCGAGCGCCAGCGCGAGCCTGCGCGTCTCCTCCTCGAGCGCGGCGATCGTCCCGGCCGAGAGCGAGCGCGGCGGCAGCGAGCAGGCGCTGTCGCCGGAATGGATGCCGGCTTCCTCGATGTGCTCCATGATCCCGGCGACGACGACATCCTTGCCGTCGCAAAGCGCGTCGACGTCGATTTCGATCGCGTCGGACAGATAGCGATCGAACAGCAGCGGGTTCTTGCCCAGCACCGTGTTGATCTGGCCGGTCTTGTCGTTGGGATAGCGCGCCTTGACGTCGGCCGGCACCAGGCTCGGCAGCACGCCGAGCAGGTAATCATCGAACGCGCCCTCGTCGCGCAGGATCGCCATCGCCCGGCCGCCGAGCACGTAGGACGGCCGCACCACCAGCGGCAGGCCGAGGTCGGCGGCGACCAGCCGCGCCTGCTCGACCGAATAGGCGATGCCGTTCTTCGGCTGCTTGAGGCCGAGCTTGTCGAGCAGCCGCTTGAAGCGGTCGCGGTCTTCGGCGAGGTCGATCGAATCGACCGAGGTGCCGAGGATCGGTGCGCCCGACTGGTCGATCGCATGGGCGAGCTTGAGCGGCGTCTGGCCGCCGAACTGGACGATCACGCCCTTCAGCGTCCCCGCCTCGCGCTCCTTGGCGAGAATCGCCAGCACGTCCTCGGCGGTGAGCGGTTCGAAATAGAGGCGATCCGAGGTGTCGTAGTCGGTCGACACCGTCTCCGGATTGCAGTTGATCATGATCGTTTCGTAGCCGACTTCGCGCAGCGCGAAGGACGCGTGGCAGCAGCAATAGTCGAACTCGATCCCCTGGCCGATGCGGTTCGGTCCGCCGCCGAGGATGACGATCTTGTCGCGTCCGCTCGGCCGCGCCTCGCAGTCGGCGACGCCGGCGAACGGCGCCTCGTAGGTCGAGTACATGTAGGCGGTGGGCGAGGCGAACTCGGCCGCGCAGGTGTCGATTCGCTTGTAGACCGGCGCGACGCCGAGCGCGGCGCGCGACTTGGCGACTTCGGCCTCGGCGAGACCGGCGAGCGCGCCCAGTCGCGCGTCGGAGAAGCCGGCCGCCTTCAGACGACGGAGATTGCCGGCGTCGCGCGGCAGGCCGAAGCGGCGCACCTTCTCTTCGAGCGCGAGCATCTCGGCGACGCGCTCGAGAAACCACCGATCGATGCGCGTCACCTCATAGGCCTCGTCGACGCTCATGCCGAGGCGCAAGGCCTGCGCGATCCTGAGCAGACGGTCGGCGGTCGGCTTGCCGATCGCCGCGCGCAGGGCGTTGCGGTCGTCGCCCTTGCCGAGCCCGTCGATCTCGACCTCGTCGAGGCCGGTCAGGCCCGTCTCCAGCGAGCGCAGCGCCTTCTGCAGCGATTCGGCGAAGGTTCGGCCGATCGCCATCGCTTCGCCGACCGACTTCATCGCGGTCGTCAGCACCGGTTCGGCGCCGGGGAACTTCTCGAAGGCGAAACGCGGAATCTTGGTGACGATGTAGTCGATCGTCGGCTCGAACGCCGCCGGCGTCGCGCCGCCGGTGATGTCGTTGGCGATCTCGTCGAGCAGATAGCCGACCGCCAGCTTGGCGGCGACCTTGGCGATCGGGAAGCCGGTCGCCTTCGACGCCAGCGCCGAGGAGCGCGACACGCGCGGGTTCATCTCGATGACGATCATCCGCCCGTCTTCGGGATTGATCGCGAACTGCACGTTGGAGCCGCCGGTCTCGACGCCGATCTCGCGCAGCACGGCGATCGAGGCGTCGCGCATGACCTGGTATTCCTTGTCGGTCAGCGTCAGCGCCGGGGCGACGGTGATCGAATCGCCGGTGTGGACCCCCATCGGATCGACGTTCTCGATCGAGCAGACGATGATGCAGTTGTCCGCCTTGTCGCGGACAACCTCCATCTCGAATTCCTTCCAGCCGAGCACGCTCTCTTCGATCAGCACCTCGTTGGTGGGCGAGGCGTCGATGCCGCTCTCGACGATGTCGATGAACTCGTGCTTGTTGTAGGCGACTCCGCCGCCGGTGCCACCCAGCGTGAAACTCGGGCGGATGATCGCCGGCAGGCCGATGTCGTCGAGCGCAGAGAGCGCCTGCGGCAGCGTCTTGACGTGATGCGAGCGCGGCGTGGCGAGACCGATGCGGGTCATCGCCTCGCGGAACAGCTGGCGGTCCTCGGCCTTGTCGATCGCCTTGGCGGTCGCGCCGATCATCTCGACGTCGTAGCGCTCGAGCACGCCCATCTTCCTCAGCGACAGCGCGCAGTTGAGCGCCGTCTGGCCGCCCATGGTCGGCAGCAAAGCGAAGCCGCCCGGGACGGCGTAGCGCTCCTTGGCGATGATCTTGGCGACGATCTCCGGGGTGATCGGCTCGATATAGGTGCGGTCGGCCATGTCCGGGTCGGTCATGATCGTCGCCGGATTGGAGTTGACCAGGACGATGCGGTAGCCCTCGTCGCGCAAGGTCTTGCACGCCTGGGTGCCGGAATAGTCGAACTCGCACGCCTGACCGATGATGATCGGCCCCGCGCCGATGATCAGGATGGTCGCAATGTCGGTCCGCTTCGGCATCGGGTCCTCTGGCCTCGCGCCGCCAGCCGGTGTCGGACCGCCTCGGCGCGCAAAAAAAGGCCGCGCCGCGGCGGCGCCGCGAGGCGTCCTCCGGCGAGGGTCAATTCCCCTCGCGACCGGCCGCCTTGAGCGGCCGCCGGCCCTAGTAGACGAGTTTAGCGGCCGGGGGAAGGGCGACCCCGGGATCACCCGGAATTGCCGCGGCGGGGGCGGACGTGCGACAGACCGTCGCATCTGGCGCAGCGGCGGCGCGGCTATCCTGGCCCAAATCCGTTACTGTCGCGAAAGGTTTCACAGGTACGCCATGGCGATCGACGGTGCGAAAGACAGGGGATTGGCCGCCATGCGGGAAGACGACGTCAGGAGCGCCGAGATCGAGGCTTTGGCGGCGGATCGGGCCGGCGCCAAGCCGGTCGCCGCGGAACGCACGCCCAAGCCCCTGGTCGGCGAGCGCCCGCCCGCCTTCGTCGTCGCGCCGGTCGGGCCGCCGGCGCGCAAGCCGCAGAAGCTCGCCAAGGCGGAGAAAACGGCGAAAGCCGGGAAACTCGCGAAGGCGGAAAAGAACGCCAGGGCCGAACGGCCAGACAAGACGGAGAAGCCGCTCGGCGTCGAGACGCGCGCGCGCCGCTACCCCGACGCGATCCGCCGCGCTTTCGAGACCGGCGACTATCCCTACTCCACCAAGGTCAAGGAGAAGGCCTATCTCGAGCGCATGCTGCCGCTGCAGGCGGAGCTGCTCAAGGCGCAGAACTGGATCAAGGAGACCGGCGAGAAGATCGTCATGCTGTTCGAGGGCCGCGACGCGGCCGGCAAGGGCGGCACGATCAAGCGCTTCATGGAGCATTTGAATCCGCGCGGGGCGCGCATCGTCGCGCTGGAGAAGCCGACCGAGCGCGAGCGCTCGCAATGGTACTTCCAGCGCTACATCGAGCACCTGCCGGCGGCGGGCGAAATCGTCTTCTTCGACCGCTCCTGGTACAACCGCGCCGGCGTCGAGCGGGTGATGGGCTTCTGCACGCCCGCCGAATATCTCGAATTCATGCGCCAGTGCCCGGAGATCGAGCGCATGCTGGTGCGCTCGGGCACGCGGCTCTACAAATACTGGTTCTCGGTCACCCGCGAGGAGCAGCGCCGCCGCTTCTTCGCCCGCGAGACCGATCCGCTCAAGCAATGGAAGCTGTCGCCGATCGACAAGGCCTCGCTCGACAAGTGGGACGAGTACACCGAGGCCAAGGAGGCGATGTTCTTCAACACCGACACCGCCGACGCGCCGTGGACGATCATCAAGTCCGACGACAAGAAGCGGGCGCGGCTCAACTGCATGCTGCACTTCCTGTCGTCGCTGCCCTACGACAACAAGGACCACCGCGTCATTTCCGGCCTCGATCCGCTGATCGTCGGCTCGTCGTCGCTGGTGATCGGCGGCAGCGCCAACATTCTCGAAGCCGCCGTCCACCCCGCCAATCGGCACGGCAAGGGCTGAGCGCAGACCCGCTCGGACCGCCGCGCCGCCTTTTCAGGCGAATCGCCGCCGCGCCCGCTCCCTCGCGCGCTCCGCCGTCGCTTCGC
>Ga0302196_10003168_pt1 | contig 15180 bp, 9 predicted proteins | sample II_Bog_N1_3_FD_198794 | JGI IMG/M metagenome (GOLD analysis project Ga0302196, IMG submission 198794) | Peat permafrost microbial communities from Stordalen Mire near Abisko, Sweden - II_Bog_N1_3 | ecosystem: Environmental > Terrestrial > Soil > Wetlands > Peat | place: Sweden: Abisko, Stordalen...
TGTCCACGAAGTGCCAGTAGTAGCTGACGCCCTGGAACACTGCCGTCTCGCCGGGGTCGCCCTTGGGACCCTTCAGGCGGGCGAGGAGGAAGATCATGGCCACCAGGCCCAGGGTCACGTGAAGACCGTGCAGCCCCGTCATGATGTAGAAGAGCGATCCGTAGGCCGTGTGGGTCGGATCGGTGGCTGGGTTGTGGGAGAGCGTGATCCACTCGTAGAACTGGTTGGATACGAACATGGCGCCCAGCACCAGGGTGAGCACCACCCACTTTTTGGCACTGGCCCGCTCACCACGCTCCTGATCCCACACTGCCTTCTGCATGGTGAAACTGGACGACACCAGAATGGCCGTGAAGATTCCAGCTTGGAGGGTGTCGAGCTTGGTGCCGGGCGGTGGCCAGACACTGGCACCGGCTCGGATGGTGAAGTAAGCGGCGAACAGGCCGCTGAAGAACATCACTTCGGAGCCGAGCCAGATCATGACGCCGACGGCCAGCATCGGGGGCCTGTCAGGTCGGTGGCGCTGGCGCCGGGGGGTCGCCGCTTCGACGGCGAGGGCCTGAGTCACGGCATCTTTCTAGCCGATGCCGCGGGCCGAAGGCCAACTCATGAATTCGGCCCCGTCAGGCACCTCCCAGGCACGATCGCGGGACACTCCGGCGGCCCCCGGCGGCGGGCTGGAGCGGCTCCGTCCAGTGGTCAGGACCTGGGGTCGAGGGCCACCGGTGGAGTGAGTGACGACACCACCGTCAGCCGCTGGGTCGGGCGGGTCAGGCATACGTAGAGCGTCCGTAGCCCGCGGGCCGTCTCTCCGGCGATCACGGCGGGCTCCACGACCACTACGGCGTCGAACTCCAGCCCGTTGGCGGCATCGGCGGCCAGCAGCACCAAGGGTTCCGACAGACCCCCGCGCCGCATCCCGCGGGGATCCACCACCGGTGAGCCGGCCACCTCGAGTGCGTCGGAAAGCTCCGACAGCATCGGTTCGGGGGCCAGAATCGCCACCCGGCCCGGCGCGACCGCCGCCACCTCGGCTACGGCCTCGGCGGCCACCCGCTCGGCCAACTGTCGGAGGGTGGCACCCGGAGCCCCGTCGACCCCGAGAACCGACACCATCCGGGGAGCCACGCCGGTCCGCCGCACCGGTCGTGGCGGGCGGAGTTCGGGGGCAGCCACCGCCAGTACCCGGGCGGCCACTTCGATGACCTCAGCCGGTGTGCGGTAGCTCACTGTCAGCTCCACCGTCCGGGGGTCGCGTCGGTGCGGCAGGTGCTCAGTGATCTCCGACCAGTCGCGGGGAGCCCAGGGGGCGGTGGCCTGGGCGATATCGCCGACCACGGTCATGGAGCCCGACAGGGACCGCCGGGTGAGCATCCGCAGCTGCATGGGCGACAGGTCTTGGACCTCGTCGACCACGATGTGGCCGTAGGTGCGGGTGGCGTCGTCAGCCGCCCCGTTGCGGAGGCCCAGCAAGTTGCGGGCCTCGTCGACCAGGGCAGCGTCGGCCGCCGTCCAGGTCACTTCCTCCAGCGACGCCGACCGGGGGCGACGGAGCCGTGCCTGCTCCTCGGGCGTCAGAAGGTTGCGGCCGGCGGCGGCGATGAGTGCCGGCGCCCCGAACAGATCGTGGAGCAGCTCGTGGGGAGACAACCGGGGCCACATCCGATCGAGGACGGCTCCGAACTGGGGCACCCGCTGGAGCTTCCGTGAGAAGTCCTCGAGATCGAACTCCTCATCGGTCAACACCGAAGGGTCCTCGTAGCCCGGGAAGCCGGTGATGGAAGCGGTGCCGGCCCCCAGTGTCTGCTGGGTCTGGCGGGCCCGATCGGCCAGCACCCGCACGATGGCCTGGGTCACCAGCCGCCGTCGGGCGTTGTGGGTGCCCGGACGACGGCGCACGGTGTGGATGATGTCGCGGGTATCGGCCGCCGTCAGCCGCAACACCAGCGCCCCATAGGGGATGGCTACCTCGTCACGGAGCGGTCGCTGCCGGGTCCGGACGGCCCTCGCCACCACCTTGGCCATCCGGGCGTCGCCCTTCAGCCGGGCCACCTCGGCCGGCTCGGTGGACCGGACCCGGATCTCCGAGACCAAACCCGACACCGTCGAGAGCGTGACTCCCGTCTCCCCCAGGGACGGCAGCACTTGCTCGATGTACCGGAGGAAGAGGGGGTTGGGTCCCACCACCAGCACTCCCTGGCGCTCCAGCGGGAACCGGTGGGTGTAGAGGAGGTAGGCGGCACGATGGAGCGCCACCGCCGTCTTGCCGGTGCCGGGGCCGCCCTGCACGACCAGGACACCAGGCAACGGTGACCGGATGATCTCGTCCTGCTCACGCTGGATGGTGGAGACGATGTCGGTCATCCGCCCCGACCTGGCCCGATCGAGTGCAGCCAGCAGCGCTGCCGGCCCACCGATGGGAAGATCGCCGACGATCAGCTCCCCGCCATCGACCGGTTCGGAGGTGGCGACGTCGGCGACCGGAAGTGCCGACGCGAACCGCTCGTCCTCCACGCCGACCACCCGGCGCCCGTCCAGGGCGAGGTGGCGCCGGAGCACCAACCCCTGAGGATCACGCCCCGTGGCCCGATAGAACGGCTCGGCGATGGGCGCCCTCCAGTCCACCACCAGTGGCTCGAGATCGGCGTCGTGGATGGCCAGGCGTCCGATGTGGAAGATCTCGGCGGCCTCATCGTCACCGTTCGTCGGTCGTTCGGACCAGGCGTCCGCCCCATTGGGCACCGCCCGGTCGATACGGCCGAAGGTCAGCGCCTGGTCACCGATATCCAGCTGCTCCAATCGGGCCATGCTGGTTCGCACGATGACGTCCCGCTCGGTGCGGGACTGGAAGGTCCCACCTCGGCCCAGGTCCAGCACGTCGTCGCGCATGGACCGAGCGTCGTCCCGCATGGCGTCGAGACGCGCATAGGCCAGGTCGACGAACGCCTGCTCAGCCTGTACATCGCCTTCGACCCCCACCGGCACCTCCGATCTGCCCCTCCCGGCCGAGGGGAACCCTTGATTGTATGCCCGGCCTCCGACCGGTGCGACGGGCGGCTCCTGCCCCACTGCCGGCGGCGTGCCGTCCGGTTGGAGCGCGCCGATCGGCGGATGGCTACCGGACACGGCGGTAGCGTCAGGTGGTGCCCGCCACCACCCTCGCCCGCCACGTCGACAGTGCCTTCATCAGGGCATGCCAGGGCCGTTCCGTGCCACACGTGCCGGTCTGGTTCATGCGGCAGGCCGGACGATCGCTTCCCGAATACCGGTCAGCCAGGGGTCCGGGAAGCATCTTGGACGCCATCGCCCGGCCCGAGCTGGTGGCCGAGCTGACCTGCCAGCCGGTGATCCGCTACGGCACCGATGCCGCCATCTTCTTCTCCGACATCGTGGTGCCGGTGGCCGCCATCGGCTTCGGCGTGGACGTCGCCCCCGGAACCGGCCCGGTGGTCGACCGGCCGTTCCGCACCAAGGGAGACCTCGACCGCCTTCGGCCACTGGAGGCCGAAATCGACACGCCCTACGTCATCGAGGCGGTGCGGATCCTGGCCGGCGAACTGGCCGTGCCCCTCATCGGCTTCGCCGGCGGCCCGTTCACGGTGGCCAGCTATCTGGTGGAAGGCGGCCCCTCCCGCAACTTCACCCGGATCAAGGCCTTGATGCACGGGGAACCGGCGGTGTGGCACACCCTGATCGAGCGGCTCACCGACCTGGCCCTGGCCTCCCTCCGCTCCCAGATCGACGCCGGGGCTTCCGCCATCCAGGTCTTCGACAGCTGGGCAGGCATCCTGGCCCCCCACCACTACGAGACGCTGGTGCTGCCGGCCACCCGGCGGCTGTTTGCCGAGCTGGCCGCCACCCACCCGGACATCCCCACCATCCTCTTCGGGGTGGGCACCGGCGAACTGCTGCCCCTGATGGCCACCGCCGGGGCCACGGTGGTGGGCATCGACTGGCGGGTGCCGCTCGACGAGGCCCGACGACGGGTCGGGCCGGCCGTCGCCGTCCAGGGCAACCTCGACCCCGCCCTCTGCGTGGCCGGCCGAACGGTAGCCGAGCGAGAGACCCTCGACGTCTTGACCCGGGCCGGTACTGCTCCCGGCCATATCTTCAACCTGGGACACGGCGTGCTGCCGGAGACCGATCCCGCGGTGCTGGAACACGTGGCCAACCTCGTCCACGCCGAAGGTCGGGCCGGGGTGGGAGCGCCGACGTGACCGTCGGCAGCCCGTCGCCGGTTGGCGTGCTGGTGATGGCCCATGGCACCCCGGCCCGTCCGGAGGACATCGAGTCCTTCTACACCTCGATCCGACGGGGGCGACCACCCACCCCTGAACTCCTGGCCGAACTGGTGGCCCGCTACGAGGCGCTGGGCGGGGTCTCTCCGCTGTCGGAGCGAACCCGGGCACAGGTCGACGGCCTCGCCGCCGCCCTGGAGGTGGTGGCCCCCGGTGGCTACCGGTTGGCCTATGGCGCCAAGCACACCTCGCCGAGTATCGAAGAGGCGGCGGCGAGCCTGGTGGAGGGCGGCGCCACCCGGGTGGTGGGCCTGGTGCTCACCCCCCATCAATCGTCGCTCGGCTCCGGCGAGTACCTCCGGCGGGCGGAGGCAGCCCTGGCCGGCACGGGAGTCGAGTTCGTGCCCGTGGCGTCGTGGCATCGGGCCCCGGGTCTGGTTGCGGTCCTGGCCGAGCGCACCGAATCCATGGTGGACGCCCTCGGCGCCGAGACGGGTGGCCCGGTGGCGGTCCTCTTCACCGCCCACAGCCTCCCCGAGCGGGTGATCGCCGAAGGTGACCCGTACCCGGACCAGGTGGGCGAGTCGGCCCGAGACATCGCCACGCGTCTCCGCCTCGACGACCGTCCCGGCCTGTCGTGGCAGGTGGCCTGGCAGAGCGCCGGACGGACCGCCGACCCGTGGATCGGCCCCGACCTATTGGCCGAGATCCGTCGGCTGTCCGCCGGGGGGGCGGCGGCGGTCGGGGTGTGTGCTGTCGGCTTCGTCTCCGACCATCTCGAGGTTCTCTACGACCTCGACATCGAGGCGGCGGCGGTGGCCGATTCGGTCGGGGTGGCCTTCGCCCGGACACCATCGCTGAACGCCGACCCCGAGTTCCTCGCCGTTCTGGCCGGAGTGGTCATCGGGGCGACGGCATGAGCGAGGCCCGTCGGCAGGTGGTGGCAGTGGTCGGCGGTGGCATCGCCGGGCTGGCAGCGGCCTGGGAGCTGGTCAACCGAGCCGAGGCCGACCGGCCGGAGGTCCACGTACTGGAGGGCGCCGCCCGGGTGGGCGGAATGATGATGGCCACCGAGTTCGCCGGTCGAACCGTCGACCTGGCCGCCGACGCCTTCCTGGCCCGCCGCCCCGAGGCAGTGGAGCTCTGCGAGGAGCTGGGCATCACTGACCAACTGGTACCGGTGGGAGCATCGGGTGCCTCGATACTGGCCCGAGGGAAGCTGCGGGCCATGCCCGGTGGACTGGCCCTCGGGATCCCCACCCGCTGGCTGCCGCTGGCCCGATCGGGGATCTTGAGCCCTTCGGAGCTGCTCCGGGTCGGCACCGATCTGTTCCGACCTCACCTCGGCACCGGCAGCGCCTTCGGTGATCGGTCGGTGGGTGCCATCGTCGGCGAACGACTCGGCCGTCCGGTGGTGGAGCGGCTGGCCGATCCGTTGATCGGTGGCATCCATGCCGGCCAGGCCGACGAGCTGAGCGCCGCCGCCATCTTCCCAGTGCTCATCGCCGCCTCCCACCAATCGGGGAGCTTCATGCGGCGGCTCGGACGTACCCAAGCCGCCCGGGCGGTCACCCCGTCGGACGCCAGCCCGGGGGGGCCGCTGTTCTGGTCGCTGCAGGACGCCACCGCCAGCCTGGTGGACCGGCTGATCCTCCAACTCGTCGAACGGGGGGTCAGCGTCCGGACCCGGGCACCGGTGGAGGCACTCACCCGGGTCGGCCACCGGCGCGCGGGACGCTGGCGCCTCCGAGTCGGCGGCGCCGGCGACCCGGCCGACACCACCCTCGACGCCGACGGGGTGGTGCTGGCGTTGCCGGCCCGTGAGGCCGCCGTTCTCCTTGCCGTCCACGCACCCACTGCGGCGGGAATGCTCAGCACGGTGGAGTCGGCATCGGTGGCCACCATCACGCTGTCGGTGCGGTCGGAGGCCATTGCCGCACCGCTCCGAGGCACCGGATTCTTGGTACCCCGGACCACCGCCATCGACGGTCGACCGGCACTGATCACCGGCTGCACCTATCTGGCCCGGAAGTGGCCTCACCTGGACCGTCCCGACGACGAACTGCTTCGGGTGTCGGTGGGACGATTCGGTGACGACCGGCCTGCCCAGCTGGGTGATGAGGAACTGACGGCTTCGGCGTACGGGGAGCTGGCCCCCATGCTCGGCATCACCGGTCCTCCCCGCCAGAGCCTGGTGACCCGCTGGCCGTCCGCCTTTCCCCAGTACCAGGTGGGCCATCTCATCCGAGTGGGCACCATCGAAAAGTCAGTGGCCGAGCTGCCCGGCCTGGCGCTGGCTGGATCGGCATTCCGGGGGGTGGGCATCCCCGCCTGTATCGGCAGCGGGCGGTCAGCCGCCCGAACCGTCCACCGCACGCTCACCTCCGGGTCGGGACCGGGCCAGCCGACCGGGTGAGCTCCCCGTCGCCGGCGACGGCGCCCACCGAATCGGCGTCCGAGGAATCGGCAACACCACCTCCGGCCGAACCTCGGAATCCCGCCGGACCGGCGTTTCGTCGAGGTGCCATCGCGCTTCCGTCGATCGTGGCCGGCATCGGCCTCGCCCTCTCCCTCCCGCCATGGGGGTTCTGGATTCTGGCATTTCCATCGGCGGGCCTGCTGTGGTGGCGTCTGGCCGGGATCGGTCCCCGTGCCCGGCTGTGGGCCGGCTGGCTGGCCGGTCTCGGCCTCTACGTTCCGGGACTGGCTTGGGCCCGGTCGTTCACCATCCCCGGGGCGATGGTGCTCATCGCCGTTGAAGCCCTCTTCGTGGCGGTGGCCTGCCTGGCGGTCCCTCCACGGGGCGTGGTGGGCCGGGCTCTGGCCTTTCCGGCCGCCATGACGCTGGCGGAGGCGCTTCGGCTGACCTGGCCGTTCGGCGGGCTGCCCATCGGCGGGGTTTTCCTGGGACAGGCCGACGGGCCCGTCCTCGGCGTGGCCCGTCTCGGGGGTCCGCTGGCGCTCACCTTCGTCGTCTATCTCGGTGGGGTGGCGCTGGCCTCGCTGGTAGAGGCAGCGTTCCGCACCACCGGCGACCGGGGCCTTCCCACGGCCACCCGGTGGCGTACCGGAGCGGCAGCCCTGTTGGCGGTGCTGGTGGTGGTGGTGGTGGGCGGGCTGGCTCCCGATGGCGGACCCTCGGTGGGCACCGTGGCTACGGCGGCGGTCCAGGGCGGCGGAGCTCGGGGCTTCCGAAAGTCGCAGATCGATCCAGCCACCGTGCTGGACGCCCAGCTCGCGGCCACCCAGCGAATGCAGCAGCTCGACCACGGCCATGCCCCGGCGCTGGTGCTGTGGCCGGAGGACGTGGTGTCGCTGGACACTGAGCTCAACAATTCACCGGAAAAAGCCGTCCTGGCCGAACTGGCTCGCCGGCTCCACACCACGTTGGTGGTGGGGATCACGGAGACGGTGTCGTCCACCGCCTTCCAGAACGAGGCGGTGGCGTTCGGACCCGACGGCTCGGTGGTGGCCCGATACGAAAAGGTCCACCGGGTCCCCTTCGGCGAGTACGTGCCGGACCGGTCGTTCTTCGCCCACCTCGGCAACCTGTCTGCCGTCCCCCTCGACGCCATCCCCGGTACCGGATCGGGACTGATGACCACCCCGGTCGCCCCCCTCGGGGCGATGATCTCCTTCGAAGTGTTCTACGGCAACCGGGGGCGGCCGTCGGTGCGGGCGGGCGCCCAACTGCTGATCGTCCCCACCAACACCTCGTCGTACGGCACCGCCCAGGTCCCGACTCAGGAGGTAGCCGCCTCCGAGGTCCAGGCGGTGCAGCAGGGGCGCGACCTGCTGCAGGCGGCCCCCACCGGATACAGCGCGGCGGTCACCAACCGAGGCGTCCTGGTGTCGAGGTCGACCTTGGGCGCCCGGCAGGTGCTGTTCGCCACCCTGTCGCGCCGGGTCGGGTGGACGATCTACGTCCGGTACGGCGATCTCCCGGTACTGCTGCTCGGGACCCTGGGGCTGCTGGGTGGATGGCTGCTGGGCAGGCGACGCCGCCCCGTCGGCCGCCACCGATCAACACCGACCACCGGCTAATCTGCGCCTTCTAGCGCCGTGGGGTCATGACGCGGCCCCGACTCCGATGTTCGATGCGGATGCCGCTGGCAAGGGTTACCCCCGCTGCCACCGGCCCGCACCGGAACCGACCACCCGCCAACCACGAGAGGGACGCATCCGTTGACGCAATTGGACGCGCCGCAGGACAACGGTAACGCCGCCGTACCCGGAACCCCTGCCAACCCGCCGACCACCCGCGCCTCGCTCCGCCAGCAGCGTCGGCGAGCCGGGCGGACTCGGACCTGGTGGATCGTCGGTGTAGTGGCGGCGGTGGCGGTGGCGGCGGGTGCCACCATCGGCATCGTCGCCTCGTCGTCGGCCTCCCCACCCGCCAAACCGCCGCCCGCCGCTTCCACCAACACCCCGGCCGGGCTGATCGATCGCTCCCACAACTTCCCCAGTCCCTACGTGCTGACCGGCGGATCGAAGGACTACCTCTATACCGGCGGCAACGCCCCCGGAAAGGGCCTGCTGGTCCCGGTCCGTTCCTTCACCTCGCTCAACCACCTCTCGACCGCCACCAACGCCATGCCGACGGTGCCACCCGGATCGTGGGGATGGGTCTGGACCGCCGATGTCCAAAAGGCCGCCTCCGGCTACGCCATGTGGTTCACCACCCAGTACCCGGCAAGACTCAACCCCGAAGGGGTCCCGAACCAGTGCATCGGCAACGCCACCTCATCAAGCCCACTGGGACCGTTCACCCCGAGTAGCGGGCCGATCATCTGCCAGACCTGGGGCAGTATCGATCCGAGGTCGGTGATCGCCCCCGACGGGACCCACTACCTGATCTGGAAGGCGGACACCAACGCCGACAAGGCGGCGGTGATCCCCACCACCATCTGGGAGCAGCAGCTGGCCCCCAACGGCATCACCCTGTTGGGATCGCCGCGGTTGATCGCCACCGCCACCCAGCCCTGGGAGGGTGCCCTGGCCGAGTCGCCCGACATGGTCGACCTCGGCGGCACCTACTATCTGTTCTTTTCCGGAAACACCTCGCTGGGCGCCAACAACGGGGTGGGCATGATGACCTGCACCAGCATTCAGGGACCGTGCAACGACATCCGCACCGCTGCCTTCATCGGCTCCAACAGCCAGGGGACCGGACCCGGCGAGGAGTCGCTCTTCCAGCAGAACGGCAACACCTGGCTGCTCTACTCTCCCAACGCCATCTTCGGGACCTACTACTTTCGGCCACTGGCGGTGGCTCGGGTCGTTGCCGGCACCCACGGTCCGTATGTGGCGGCTTTTCACGGGGCCGTCCCCGGCGTCTGAGCGGTTTCCCCTCAGTCGTAGTAACCCGAGTGGATGTAGACGCACGGGATGCCCTCGGCGTGGAACATGGCGAAGTTGTTGGGGTCGTCCTCGAAGGCCAGCCGGAGATCGAATCCGTACTCCCGGAGTGTGGCGACCTCCTCCCGTTTGAACCAGGTGACCTGGGCGTAGTCACCTCTGGCCCGCATCACCAGCAGGTCCCACCGCAGCCCGTAGCGCTCCAGCCAGGCCAAGGTCTGGGGCTGCACGCTGAAAGGACGGCCGGTGAGCAGCACCACCTGCAGCCGCGGGTCGAGCAGGTCCATCAATCGGGCCAACTCCTCGATCACCGGGTCATCTCCGCAGGCGGCGAAGAACCGGTCCCAGTCCCTTCTGCCGGCCTCGATGAAGTGCTGGCGACCGACGGCGTCGGAGAGGACGCCGTCGACATCGAACACCACTGCCTCACCCGGAGCCACCGGGCCACGGTGCCAGGCCCAGTTGGATGGCGATCGCCGATCGGTCACCGCCGGCACGTCGACTGACGGCCTGGATCGGTGCTGGCGTCGTCCACTTCGTCTCCTCTCGGCCTGTCCCGGCGGATCCCGTCCGGGCCCGGCCGAGCCTAACGCCGCCGGACCTCTACGATTGGCGGAGCGTGAGCACTCCCCACCCAGCGACCGATGCCCCGTCCGCTCCCGAACCGGGTACCGACAACCGTCCGACCGTCGTCGAGGTCCCCATCGGTCAGCGGGTGATGGTGGTCAGCGATCTACTGCTCACGGCGGTGGCCACCCCGTCCTCCACCATCCTGAGCACCGAGCTGGCCCGCTCGCTGAACGCCTGGGAGGGTCCGGGCGTCCTCATCATCGCCGGCAACCTGTTCGATCTCACCGGCTGCGATCGTCCGCGGGTCCAAGCCGAGCGGAGCATGGCTGCCCATCCACAGCTCGGCGAGGCGTTCGCCCGGTTCCTCCACACCCCCGGCCGACGGGTGCTTCGCCAGACGGGAACCCACGAGCCCGGCTACGGCTCCGACGCCGAGACGGCGGCCGCCATGGAGGCGATGGGGGTCGAGAAGTTCGGGGTGGTCGACCTCCACCTGTCGACCACTTCGGGACTCCGCCGAGTCCGGGTGGAGCCCGGCGAGCACGCCTATGCCCCCGGGCTGGTGGCCCCCGATGGGCGGTCCGAGCCGACCGCCGACGCCAAGCCGGGAGCCGTGGGTGGTGAGCGCTGGCAGCTGCTGGCCGAGCAGTCGCAGGACGACGCCCCCTGGTTGGAAGGACTTGACCGACTCAGCGACCCGTCGACCCTTTCCCGATTTGTCACCTCCCGGGTCCTCTACCGACGGTTCGGACGGTACGCCTGGTGGCTACTCGTCCCGTTCGGCGTCATCGTCCTCCTCCGGGTGGCGGTGACACCCTGGGTGCTCGACCACCTCGGCAACGGGCTCCCGGGACGGGCCATTCGTCACGCCCACCAGGCCGGCTGGAGCGACCAGCTGGTGGTGGCCAGCCTGCTGACGCTCTTGGGCCTCGCCGTCCTGGCGCTGGTCCTGCGACTGCTCAGCCGACGGGCGTGGTCCATCCTCGGAGGTGGCTCGCTCGAGTCCTTCCAGAGCGAAGGCCAGGCCAACGACCGGGCGAGGGACGCCGCCCGGCGTCTGGTGGGCGACGGGTACGCCGGCCTCATCACCGCCGCCACCTTCCACTCGGAGCTCACCAATCTGGGTGTCGGGTTCTATGCCAACGTCGGAGCCACCTCCGAAGTCGTGGAGGAGCAACGGGCCCGGCTCGGCCTCCCGCCGGTGTTCATCCATCGCCAGCGGATCAGCTGGATTGAAGTGGAGACCGGGGCAGAGCTTCACGTCCGCCTGCTGCTGGCGCAGAGCGATCTCCGTTCCCCCAGCCTCCTTGAGCGGGCGGTCGTGCTGCGCCGCACCACCCACACCCTCCATCCGACCATGGCCGCCTCCTTCCCCCGAGGCGACTCTTGGCCGCCGGCGCCCGATCTCCGCCTGGCCCACCGACGGACCCGACGGGTCCGTCGGTGGGCGGCTGGCGCCATCCTGGTGGCGGGGGTCCTCGACGTCTTGGACGCCATCACCCCGCCGTTGCGGGCCCGGCTCCACTTCCTCCTGGAGTTCCTCCCGCTCCGTGCCACGGTGGCCGCCGGCGCCTTGGTGGCGCTGGCCGGTCTGGCCCTGATCGGCCTGGGGCGCGGCATTCTTCGAGGACAACACCTGGCGTGGCAGGTGGCGACGGTGCTGCTCGGCGGCACCTTGGTGCTCCACCTGGTGGCCGGCGGTGACGTCGAGGAGTCGGTGCTGGCACTGGCAATCCTCATCCTGCTGGTCGTCAACCGACGAGAGTTCACCGCCGCCGCCGACTGGCCGTCCATGCGGTCGGCGGTGCTGGCCCTGATGCTCGGGGCCTTGGCTATCACGTTGCTGGCGGCGACCTCCATCGAGCTGTTCGCCCACGTCGGGTACCACCGCAATCACTTCACCATCTCGTGGTGGACGGCCTGGTGGGCAGCGGCCGAGCGACTCGTCGGTGTCACCACCGTCGCCCTCCCACCGCACCTCGAGCGATTTCTGGCCCCCACGTTGCTGGTCATCGGCCTGGCACTGGTCGCGGTGTCGCTGTTTCTGGTGTCACGACCGGTGGTCGACCGACGGTTGACCAGTGGTCGCGCCGCCGAGTTCCGAGCCCGAGACATCGTCCGGCGTCACGGAGCCTCCACCCTCGACTACTTCGCTCTCCGCACCGACAAGCAGTGGTTCTTTCACCGCGACAGCCTGGTGGCCTACGCGGTGTACGGAGGTATCTGCCTCATCTCGCCCGACCCCATCGGCCCCCTCAACGAGCGCGAGCAGGTCTGGGACGCCTTCCGGCGGTTCTCCGACAGTCATGGTTGGATCCCGGCGGTGATGGGAGCCGGCGAGAGTTGGTTGCCGGTCTACCGCGAGTCGGGGATGCACAACATCTACCTGGGAGACGAGGCGGTGGTCGACGTCCAAAAGTTCACGCTGGCCGGCGGGGACAAGAAAGGTCTGCGTCAGGCCCACAACCGGGTGCAGAAGAAGGGCTATACCGTCACCTTCCACGATCCCTCCCGACTCGACTCCGGACTCTCCGGGGAGCTGGTCGCCCTGATGGGGATGAGCCGGCAGGGTGAGCACGAGCGGGGCTTTTCGATGATGCTGGGGCGGGTGTTCGACCCCCGGGATACCGGCCTGTTGCTGACCGTGGTCCGGGGGCCTGATGGTCGGGCGGCGGCGATGTGCCAGTTCGTGCCGGCCACCGGCATCCACGGCTTCTCCCTCGACCTCATGCGTCGCGATCCAAGTGACCACCCGAACGGTCTGTTGGACTTCGCCCTGTGTTCCACCATCGAGCACCTTCGGGAGGGCGGCTACGAGGGACTCAGCCTGAACTTCGCCGCCCTTCGGTCTACCCTGGCCGGCGAAAAGGGGGACGGGGCCGTCCAGCGGGCCGAGCGGTGGTTCCTGAAGCGCCTGTCCAGCTTCGGTCAGATCGAGTCGCTGTGGCTGTTCAACGCCAAGTACGGCCCCGATTGGCTGCCCCGCTATGTGGTCTTCGACACCGCCGAGCATCTGATGCCGGTGATCATGGCCATCTTCCGGGCCGAGTCACTCTGGGAGATTCCGGTGTTGGGTCGGCTGCTGGCGGCGGGAGCCGAGAAGCGGATGGTGGCGGCCCAACACGAGACCGAGCAGTTCATCGCCGACTCATTTGGTGACCTTGACCTTCCTCCGGTCGACGACACCCGGACGGCGTCGCCGGTGGACACCACCAACCGGAGGTAGCTCGGAACTGGACCTCAGTCGTCGGTGGCGTCGACGTCCGCCTCGTCGGTGGAGGCCGCCGGCTTCGCCGATGCTGCCTTCTTCACCGGCGTGTCCTTCTTCACCGGCGTGTCCTTCTTCACCGGCGTGTCCTTCTTCACCGGCGCCACCGGCTTCACCGGCGTGTCCGCCTCCGTAGCCGTGGCAGCGGACGAGGCTCCCGGGATCGCCAGCTCCATCCCTGGGACCCCTGGCTTGGCCACGTAGGCGATCAGGGCCACCAAGGCGAAGACGACCAGCACCACCACGATGACCACCAAGGGGGTTGGGTTGTCCCAGGTGAAGAGGATCAGCCCACCGATGACCACGATGATCCACTCAAAGGCCCGGCGGAAGGTGGTGAGGACCTGGATGAAGGGGCCCTCCTCCAACCACGACGGTGTGCGCAGATTGCCCAGGACGGCCCGGAGCCAGGTGTTGCCAAGGGCGAGGGCGATCACCGCGGCGATGAGGGACAGCACCAGAATGATCCGGATGGCGCGCAGCGGCTGGGCGGTGATGATGTCGTAGGCCGACTCCGCCGCCGTCAACGGGGCACTGCTCGGGAGGGCGTGGAGGTACTGGTTCCGCCCAATATCGAAGCCAGCCAGGAGCACCCCCATGCTGACGGCCATACCCCCGGCTGCCCGGGTGAATCCCTTGCGGCGGTTGATGGCCAGCAGCACCGACCCGGCGAACAGGAGAATGGTGATGAGGGGGAGTATGAGCGCCACCTGGTTCAGCCGCTTGGTGAGCTTCTGGGCCTTGGCCAGCTGGGTCGACTTGAAGAGCACCAGGGTCGGGCCGTTGCCGGTATTGATCTTGTCGAAGATGGTGATGCCCTTGGCATCGAGCTTGGACTTGACCTGCGAAGCCACCGTCCCCAGATTGAGGGTTACCTCTCCGTTGTTGCCGGACACGGCGCCGGTATGGCTGCCGGTCAGCAGCGCCACCAGCTGGGTGTGCGCCGACCGGTTGATGGCCGTCCAGGCCTGGGCGAACTGATCTGACTGCACCGCCTTCAGCGCCACGGTGTGCACCGCGGTACTCACGGCTCCGGCGATGGGCGTGGCCAGAAAGTCGGCCTTCGCCGGCAAGGCGTCTTGGATCTGCGTCTTGACGTTGACCTTCTCCAGCAAGGCGTTGGAGACGGCGTTGGCTACTGCCGCTTGGATGGCCGGATCGTGCGCCAGCGGCGCCACCGTGTTGACGTACTTGTCGGTGTTCAGCGCCTCGTTGCGGACGAACACCACCAGCACCGAGACGACAGCCAGAAGGCAGGCCAGCACCAGCACGACCCAGGCGGAAATCCGGCGAAGTCGCTTGGGCCGACGGACGCCCTTCGACTTCCGCAACTCGGAGTTCTCAGCGGCCAGGCGCTCATTCTCCACTCGGAGAGTTTCGGCTTCCTCGTCCTCGGTCGGCATCGATTTACCCTACTTCCGACGATGTCGGCACATCGTGACTGGTCTCCGTCCGACGATCTCAGGGCACGGTGGATGGTGGCCCCAGCCCCTCGGGGACACCGCCGGGCTGGCGATCCAGGATCACGAAGGCGATGGACGGGAAGAGCAGTACCGACAGTACGGCGGCGGTCTCCAAGGCGGCGGCGGTCCCCGGCTCGATCAAATTGGCGTGGAGGCCGAGCTCGACGATGACCACCACCAGCGGCAGCGTGGTGGCCGAAAACAGGGCGAACGGCAGCTTCTTCCCGGGCGCCAGTGCCCGCCGATAGAACAGCCACACCGGTACCCCGCGAACCGCCAGGAA
>Ga0302196_10003171_pt1 | contig 15175 bp, 15 predicted proteins | sample II_Bog_N1_3_FD_198794 | JGI IMG/M metagenome (GOLD analysis project Ga0302196, IMG submission 198794) | Peat permafrost microbial communities from Stordalen Mire near Abisko, Sweden - II_Bog_N1_3 | ecosystem: Environmental > Terrestrial > Soil > Wetlands > Peat | place: Sweden: Abisko...
GGCCGCGGGCTGCCAGAGTGAGCGACAGCGCGATCTGCCGATGGATGTCATGGTTTATTATGTCATCGCGTTGGGCCTGTACCTGCCGGCGGCCTATCAGGAGGTGCTGCGCTGCCTGGTCGAGGGCTTGAGTTGGCTTGAGGGGACGGAGCCCGTGCGGGTGGCGGGTAAGTCGGGCATCGCTAAAGCTCGGCAGCGCCTGGGCGCAGCCCCACTGGTGAGTCTGTATGGGCTCTGCGGGCCCCGGGCGGTGTCCGGTACACCTGGAGCATTTTACGGCCGCTACCGGCTGGTCTCGGTCGATGGCAGCACTCTGGCCGTGGCGGACACGCGGGAGAATCGGGAGGGACTGGGACGCCACGGCAGCGACCGCGGGGCGGCGGCGTTTCCCTCCCTGCGGTTTGCCGCTTTGGTAGAGACGGGCACCCATCTGATCTTCGCCGCGGAGATGGGCGGGGTGGCGACGACCGAGGTCGCCTTGGCCGAGCAGCTCCTGCCCCGAGTGGACGCCTCGATGCTGATCTTGGCCGACCGGCTCTTTGCGAGTTTCTTTTTCCTGGCGGCGATCGCGGACACCGGGGCCAGGTTCCTCGCGCGCATTCGCAAGGAGGTCATCCTGCCCGTCCTCGAGCGCCTCCCCGACGGCAGCTACCGCAGCCGGATGGCGGACGGCCGCAGCCGGCTCCGCGGCCGGCCGCTGCGCAAGGACACTCTCGCCGTGCGGGTCATCGATTACCAGGTGGCCCCGGGCCAGGAGACCTTCCGGCTGGTGACCAATCTCCTCGATCCCGTCTCCGACCCCGCTGCCAGGCTGGCCGCCCTCTACCCCCAGCGCTGGGAGCACGAGGGAGTCTACGACGAGTTCAAGACCCACCTGCGCGGCGCCCAGGTCGTCCTGCGCAGCAAGACCCCGGAACTGGTGCGGCAGGAGTTCTTCGGCCTCTGCCTCGCCCACTACGCCGTGCGCAGCCTCATGCTCGAGGCCGCCGATCAGGACACCCTCGATCCCGATCAGCTTTCGTTTACCCATGCCGTCCGAGTCGTGCGTCGCAAACTGGCCAGCCCGCCAGTTTTTCCCCCCTCGGCTACGTCGCGCCCGCCATCGCCGGCTGATTGAAGAGCTGGCGGTGGGACGCGTCAGCTCCAGCCGCGGACGTCAGGTCCCCCGGGGCGTTAAACGCAAGATGTCCAATTACCACCTGCGACCCCGCCAGCCCCTGCCCACTTTCCGTCCCCAATTCCAGATCGTTCTAATTCAACTCCGACCTTAAGTGAACAGTATTGCGCCTAGGCTAGGAGACCCGCGTAACCAGGTGCACGACCGGCCCCAGCCGGTCGGCGATCTGCACTGCGTCCCCCTGCCGCCGCCCGAGGAGCTGGCGGCCGAGGGGGGAGGCGGGCGTGACGACGGTGGCCGTCTCGGCGCCGTCCCGGGCCTCGAGGCCGCCGGAGTGGGGCCCGAAGAGGTAAGCGCTCACCCGGCCCTTGGCCTCTAGCGTCACGAGGGCCCCGGCGGCGATCGCGTCCGCCGGCCCGAAATCCCGCAGGACGAGGGCGTTCCAGGCCTTGAGGGCGGCCGAGATCTCGGTCGCCAGCCGGGCTTGCCCCTGCGCCAGATAGGCGGCGCTCTGGCTCCGCATGTCGTACTTGTCCTCCGCCTTGCTCTCCTCGTCGGTCGCCTCGGCCCGCGAGCCCAGGGCCGCGGCCGTCTGGAGCGCCAGGTCGGCCTCGAGCTGGGCGATGACCGACCGGATGAGGGCGCTCTTGTCCATTGAAGGTTTAGGGCTATATCTGGTGGATCCCAATGCCGTCAAAGCCGATCCCCGGATCCACAGGCGAGGTCCTGACCTGCCTCCCGTCGCCCTACCTGGCGCATGGGCCCACCGGGCTGCTCTACCTCCCCCGCTTCATCGCCAAGTGCAAGTACGTCCGGGCCCATGGTTCCCTCCCGGCCTCCTACGCCAAGAACTACAAGCGCGGGATGGACCGGTTCCTCTGCCTGCACCTCGGGATCGACCCGGCGGACGTGGAAAAGCTTGTCCACATGGCGCCGGATGACGCGGCAATTGAGGCCGGGCTCGCCCGGCTGATTCCGGCCGACCCCCGGCCGGCCAAATGGAACCGGGAGTTTGTGCAGAAGGGCATGACGGCCGCCGGCCGCGAGTTCCTGGGGGAGGCCCTGGCTGCCATGGGCTGCGCCGACCGCGCCGAGGACATCAAGAGCGTCCCCGACCTGATCGAGTTCGACGAGGGGAGGATCGAGTGATCAAGGGCCAAAAGGTCGTCTGCATCAACGACACCTTCAACGAGTTCGTGAAGGCGGTGTACAAGCAGCTGCCGGTGAAGGGCGACACCTACACGATCCGCGAGGTCTTCCTCGGCCGGGAGAAGATCGTGAAGGGCGGGGACTCCGCCACGGTCGGCCTCCTGCTCCAGGAGCTCACCAATCCCCCGGATCCCTTCCACGTCGGCAAGCAGGAGCTCGGTTTCTCCTCGGAGCGCTTCGCGCCGCTCGAGGAGCACCCGCCGGAGGAGATCGAGGCCGAGGTCGGCGAGGAGGTCGGGGCCGGCAAGTCCGGGTACTGGATGAACTGACCCCGCGGGGTCAGTCCAGGTCCCTGACCGTCACGGCCAGGGTGCACTTGGCGGCCGGGACCGCGTCGGTGTCGTTCGGGTGCACGAGGACGAACCGCAGCAGGCTGTGGCCGGGGTGCGCCGCGTAGAAGGTCATGGAGGTGGTCGCCGGGTCCCCGGCGGCCCCCGGCGGGTCGCGCCGCAGGGGCGAGAGCTCCCGGAGCACCCGGACATTGTTGCCGACGATCTCCCAGACGTAGTCCGCGCCGGGGGGCGGCGTCGGCAGCGTGACCCGCAGGCCGGCCACCGGGTCGATCGCCACCGGGGGCGCCGGCTTGTCCGGGGCCAGGGCCACCGTCTGCATCGAGTGGGGCCTTTGGTCCGGGCGGTCCTCGCAGCCGGCGGGGAGGCCGGCGGCCAGGAGCGCCGCCGCCAGGAAAACGGTGCGCCGGGCCGTCATGGCACGTTCGGCATCACCTCCGAGAGCGCCGGCCGGCCGACGTGGCGCCGGATCGACTCCAGGTTCTCCCGGACCAGGGCCCCCATCGACTGGCAGGCCAGGTACTCGTCCCGGCCGTAGTGCTCCGCCAGCGACTCGCGCAGGGCCCGCACCTTTTCGGGGGTCGAGATGGTGTCGTGCTCCATCTCCCCAATCAGGAGGCCGAGGCGGGTGGCCGCAAGCTCGGCGCGGTGCAGGATCAGGGTCTGCTCCTCGCGCAGGTACTGGCTCGCGGTCTCGAGCCGCAGGTGCTTGGCGCAGAAGAGGGCGAGGGCCGCGTTCTCCTTGAAGAACTGCGGCCGGTAGAAGTTGCGGCGCCCGTTGTAGCTCTGCTGGTCGAAGTCCATCGCCCGCACCCGCAGCTGCACGTCCTCGAAGTCCGGGGTGACGACGACGACGAAGTTGTAGGAGCGCATGTCCCCCAGCAGGCGGACGAAGCAGCGCTCGTTGAACTTCACGAGCTCCTTCGCCACCCGGACCGGGCTCAGGTCCGGGCGGTTGAGCCAGTTCGTGATGAAGATGTCGCCCGGGATCCCGGGGATGTGCTCCTCGACCAGCGTCGTCCCCTGGGTCAGGAAGTTGAGCCGGTTGGGCGAGAGCAGGTGCTCAAGCTCCAGGCCGTAGACCCGGGAGGCGTCCGCCTTCTTGATGTAGAAGTAGTCCTGGTTGTCGTTGTAGGCGTTGACGATCCGGATCCGGAAGGGCGTGGAGTTCCCGAAGGTGCAGAAGTCCACCCGGTCGGCGTAGAGGTGCTGCACGACCGACATGTCGCCGTCGACCTTCAGGAGGGCGTAGACCTCCTTCAGCGCCTCGTTGAGCGCCCGCATCTCGTTGCGGTCGTAGATGACGGTGTCCCAGAGGGTCGGCTTGCCCTCCGCGTCCGTCAGCGGGATCACCTCGGTGAAGCCCCGCAGCCGCTCGTAGGTGACCGGGAGATTCCGCTCGCGCTTGTAGGTCCGCAGGTAGCCCCGCAGCCCCTCGCCGATCGGGAAGGTCGGCTTCCGGCGGGTGGTGGGTGGGAGCTCGCCCCCGCCTTCCGGGATCACGGGGCGGCCGGGGCCTGGTCCCGGTAGCGGTCCCAGTGCGCGGCCAGCTCATGGGTCACCGCGCTGCCGACCCGGTAGGCCGCCTCGAGGGAGGGCAGGTAGCCGGCATACTCGGCGTGCAGGCTCGCGTTGATGTCCTGGGTCGGTGCCGGCTCGCAGTAGTTGCTCGCGGTCCGCAGGAAGAGGACGCGCTGGAAGTCCACCTTGCCCATCTTCCCCAGGCGCGAGAGGGCCGAGGCGAACCCCTGGTCCTCCATGTCGGACATCGCCATGACCCCCTTGCCGTCCGTCCAGAGGACGGTCCAGTCGGACGCCCAGCGGGTCATCGTCGTCCCGTGCCAGTAGCGGCTGGAGCCGAAGGTCTCCCCGCAGAGGACGAAGGGCGGCCGCTGGGCGGCCTGGAAGCCCGCGTAGGTCGCCCGGTAGGCCTTCATCTCGTCGTTGTCCGGGATCGGGGTGTCCTTGGTGAAGCCGTAGGCCCAGTCGACGAGCCCGGGGTTCAGGCGGTAGGCCATGTCCGCGGGCTCCCAGCCCTCGCGCTTCGGCTTCTCGTTCGGGACCTTGGAGCCGATCGGGATGATGGCGTAGGGCCACGCGGGGGCCGCCTCGCGGGAGTCGATCTCGTAGGCCACGTCGCCGTCGACGACGTAGTGCGCCCAGGCGGCGCTCCCGATCGACGCCACCGCGGGGTTCACCCCGGCGATGCCGTTGATGACCCAGTAGGTCTTGGAGAAGTCGAAGACGCCGCTGAGGACCAGCGCCATCAGCTGGTTGCCGGCCCGGCCGGTCGTGCCGGCAACGACGCCGATCGTCCCCTTGCCGTCCGTCAGGACGGGATGGTCGACACCCGGGACCACGATCTGCTGCGGCCACGCCTCGCGCTCCGCCCAGTACTGGAACTCGCCCGGCCGGTCGCCGCGGTCGGCCCCCACCTCGAAGGTGACGACGACCGCCACCTTGACGGGGATCGGGGCGGCGCGGAGCGCGGCGCCGGAGAGCGCGATTACAAGCGGCAGGAGGCGGAGGCTGGGGAGGGTCATTAGGCGTCAGGTGGAGGGGGAGGAGGGGGACCGCGGGGGCGGGCTGGCCCCGCGCCGGCACCCAGGTGGGGTACCAACTGCTGCGCGGCGGCGTCGAGTCGGGTCGCGACCTCGACCAGGACGCCGGAAACGACCGCGATGTTGTCGGTCGCCTCCTGCCAGCGGCGGCCCTCGAGGGCCTCGCGGATGCCCGGGAGCGTCTTGGCGCCGTAGCCCGTGAAGGTGCCGGGGGCCGTGAGCGTGTGCCGGAACCAGGGTCGGCCCGGGAGGCCCTCCTTGGCCAGCAGGCCCTGCTCCACGCCCTGGAGCAGGTCGTTCAGCATCAGGATCTCGGCGGGAGGCAGGCGGAAGTCGGACGCGGCCGACCTGGCGAAGGCGGCGTCATAGGCCTGGGCGCTCGAGCGCAGGCGGATGACCGCCGCATGGAGGGCGGAGAAGTCGATCGGGGGCACCTCCCCGGGCGGGGCCGGGGGCGCCCGCACCACCTCGGGGTCGGCCGCCAGCTTGAAGAGGCCGTCGTCGATCATCTTCTGCAGCCGCCTGCTGCCCGCGCGCTCCGAATTGGCCAGCCCCTCGACCTGCTCCGCGTAGCCGGCGACCGCGGCCGCCAGGTCCGTGAAGCGGAGCGGGAGCACGTCCGCGCCCGCCGTCCGGAGCATGATCCGGCCGGAGGTCTGGGCCAGGGCGAGCACGTAGGCGAACTTCGGGTCGCCGAAGCGCACGTAGTGGTCGAACGAGTCGTAGGCGGAGTGGTAGATCCCCTGGTCGGCGTCCTCGCCGTTGAACGCCAGGTCGATGGTGGCGATCCCGAGGTGCTGCAGGAAGGGCGAGTAGTCGGAGCCGCCGCCGAGCGGGCGCATCGGCAGGTCGGCGCCGGCCTCGGCCGCCTTGTAGACGTCGCCCTCCTCGGCGTAGCCGCCGGGGCTCTCCAGGTGCGCCACCTGGATCGAGGCGCGGTCGCGGGCGAGGAGGCTGGCGCCCGTCTCGGGGTCCACCACCTCGCCGGCCACCTCGTTGACCAGGTGCTGGAAGGACGGGCTGCCGCCAAAGCCGATCAGGCCGCGGCCGATGGTGTCGGAGTTGACGTAGAGGACGGCCTTGCGCCGCAGCTCGGCGGCGTGGGTCTCGGCCCACTCGGTCGAGCCGAGGAGGCCGTACTCCTCCCCGTCCCAGCTGCAGTAGACCAGGGTCCGCTTCGGCCGCCACCCGGTCTTCACCAGGGCGCCGATCGCCTTCGCCTCCTCCATGACGGAGACGTTGCCGGCCAAGGGGTCCCAGGCGCCGGTCACCCAGCCGTCATGGTGGTTGCCGCGGATCACCCACTGGTTGGGCAGCGTCGAGCCCGGCATGAAGGCGATGACGTCGTAGATGGTCTTCAGGCTCCAGTCGGACGCGACCGCCAGGTGCACCTTCGCCGGGCCGGGCCCCAGGTGGTAGGTGAGGGGGAGCGCCCCGCGCCAGGCGGCGGGGGCCACCGGGCCCGTGAGCGCGGCCAGCAGCGGCTTGGCGTCCCCGTAGGAGAGCGGGAGCACCGGGATCCTCGGCAGGACCTTCGCGTCGGCCAGGTCGAGGCGCTTCGCGTCCTTCGTCGCCCCGACCCCCGGGGTCAGCGCATCGCCCGAGTAGAGTGTAATGTCCTCGACCGCGCCGCGCTGGATGCCGTCCTCCGGCCGCCAGGCCCCCTTGGGGTAGGTGTCGCCGAGAAAGTAGCCGTCCTCGTGCGGGTCGGAGTAGATGAGGCAGGCGACCGCCCCGTGCGCCTGCGCGTTCCGGGCCTTGAGCCCCCGGAAGCACGAGCCGTAGCGGGTGAGGACGACCTTGCCCTTCACGTCGATCCCCCGGCGCTCCAGTTCGGCGAAGTCCGACTCGAGGCCGTAGTTGGCGTAGACCAGGTCCGCGGTCACGTCGCCGTCGGCCCCGAAGGCGTTGTAGGCCGGCATCGTTCCCGGGGCGCCCGCGGTGTGGTCGCCCTCCACCGCGCCCTCGGCCAGCTTCGCCTTGAAGGCCGTCGGGGCCACGAGCTCCAGCAGCACGGACTTGGGGGACGGGGCCAGCACCTCGAAGGTCTCGATCCGGGCGTCCCAGCCCCACTCCTTGTACTTCGCCAGCATGAAGTCGGCGTTGGCCTTGTCATGGTCCGAGCCGACCGGGTTCGGCTCGGCGGAGAGCTGCTGCAGCCAGGCCCGCATCTCGGCGGGGTCCAGGGCCCCGTCAAAGGCCTTCTCCGCCGCCAGCTCCGCGTCCGACGCGGCCGACTTGAAGCCCGTCAGACCGTCGGCGGCCGCCAGCGCGACCGAGGAGAAGAAACCCGTGGCCGCCAGCAGGGCGGCGCCCGATCGCAGCGATTTCATGCCCGGGAGGAAAGCCGGTGCCCCGGCGGAGGGCAAGCGCCCAGCCTCCGCATTAGGGTTTGCGCCGCCCCGGCGGCAAAAGCAGCCTCCCGCAGGACTCCCCCATGAACCTGCGAATCGCCGCCCTCTGCACGCTCGCGGCCGCGCTCCTCGCCGGCTGCGCCCCCGACGCCCAGCGCTCGTACAAGGAGGAGCTGATCGCCGCCGACCGGGCGTTCAGCGCCCTGTCGGCCAAGAAGGGCCCGAAGGCCGCCTACCTCGAGTACATGACGGGCGACGTGAAGATCCTGAAGCAGTACCGGAGCGGCACCGCCGGCATCCACGACATCTTCGTCCAGTTGCCCGAGAACGTGCAGCTGACCTGGGAGGCGGCGAACGTCGACGCCTCCTCCTTCGGGGACCTGGGCTACACCTGGGGCCGCTACACCCTGGTGCTCCCGGCGCTCCCGATGAACAACCTGAAGCCCTACCGCGACATGGGCGACTACGTCATGGTCTGGAAGCGCGACCACCTGGGCCACTGGAAGGTGGTCCTCTTCGGCTCCATCCGGGACCACTAGGCCCCGCCGGTCACTTGGTCACGTCCTCGGAGGCGTACGGCTTCCCGTCGGTGTCGAAGATGGCGATCCGCAGGTGCGCGGCGTCGACCTCAAGGGTCAGGAAGCCGAAGCTCGACTCGGCGAACTGGGTCCCCGGGGTCTTGGCGTCGACCCTGCCGAGCGCCGCGCCGCCGCCGCCGCTCATGAAGAAGTGGACTCCGTCCTTGGGCTCCATGTGGGCCATGGCGTGCTGGTGCCCGCAGAGGTAGGCGTCGACCCGGTGCTGCAGGAGCGGCCAGAGGCGGCCCTGCATGTAGGCCAGGTACGACCCGGCCTTGGCGCTCCGCTCCGGGGCGTAGATCGGGTGGTGGCCGTAGACCACCTTCCAGCGGGCGGTGCTGGCGGCGATCGCCTGGTCGAGCCACAGCACCTCGGCCTCGGAGACCTCCGTCGTGTCGACGGCGAAGAACTGCACCGGGCCGGCCGTGTAGGTGTAGTAGGGGGCGGGGAAGCGCCAGGTCGGGCTCCGGTAGGCGAGCTCCGCCGCCGCCCCGTCATCCGAGTAGTACTCGTGGTTGCCCATCGTGGGGTAGAAGGTCACCCCGAGCGGCCCGTAGAGGGCCTCCCACCAGTCCCGCCAGCGCGGGTCGTCGGTGGCCCGCATCCCCGAGGGGTAGAAGTTGTCGCCGAGCGTGATCCCGAAGTCGAAGGGCGCCGCCCGGCCCATCCGCACGATCTCGGCCGCGACGTCCCGCTGCGCGGACGTGCCCGAGCCGAAGTCGCCGAAGCCGACGACCCGGATCGGCTGGTCCGCCGCCTTGACTGAGAAGAGGGCCGGCGGCTTCCGCATGAAGGCCGGCAGGCTGACACCGCGCTCGGTCTCCACCCAGTGCTCGTCGGCCTGCGCCAGCGCCTTGAGCGCCGCGGCGTCGCCGGCCGCCCGCGCCGCCGCGATCCGGGCGGTCAACACCCGCCGGAGGCGCTTGGCCTCCAGCCGCCGCTCGGTGTCGAGGCAGGCCAGCATCAGGGGGTCGTCCTTCGTCGCCGCGGCCAGGGAGCCCAGGGCCGCGTCGACCCCCGGGACGTCGACCCAGAAGGCGTCGACCCCGATGAAATGCAGGATCTCGATGTCGGTCGCGGGGGGCTCGGCCGGCAGCTTGCCGAGGACGAAGGGAGCGGCGCCGGCGTCGCTGGCCAGGGACTCCATGACCGCGTGCTCCAGGTCGGGACCGGAGAAGGCCGTCATGGCCTTCAGGTCCTTCTTGCTCTCGCCGCTCCACTTCCGGAGGGCGTCGCCGACGTCCGGCGGGAGCTTGGCGGCCAGTTCCTCGACCGGGGTCAGCGGGCTCTCGGAGGCGCCGTGGAAGTCGGCGCGGCAGAGGAAAGGCGGGGCGAGGAGGGCGCCGGCAGCGAGGGCGGCCAGGACCGGGGACGTGCGCATGGCCCGATCCTTGCGACGGCCGGTCCCAAATCCAGAAGGAACTGGCGGCGGCCCGGTGACGATCAGTAGGCGTCCATCACGACGAACATGATCCACGCCACCGTCGCGGTGACGAGCGTGATGCCCGCGATCCCGTAGATGAACATCATCGGGTTGTGCATCACCTTGATCAGGACGGCGATCGCCACGTCGATCGTGCCGACGACGAGGAGGAAGTCCCGGAGGCGCCGCATCTTCCGCGGGGCCTTCGGCTTCAGCGCGTTGGCGCCCGAGGCGTCCTCGGCGACCCGGTTCTCCTGCAGGATGTCGTGCACCCGGATGCCCTCCAGGTCGTCCTCGGGCGCGGGGGCATTCACCGGGACGACCTCCTTCTTCTTGAAGCCAGGCGGGATCGTCCCGTCCTTGCGGACCGGCGGCTTGGAAAGCAGGGGCTCGGCCGCCTTGGGCGGGTCCGGCTGGGCCATGGGCGGCGCGGTGACGCCCTTCGGCGCCTGCACCTTGAACCCCGGCGGGACGGTGGAATCCTTCGGCGCCTCGCCGGTCAGGCTCGGCTTCTTGCGGGCCGCCCGCTTCTCGTCCGCCAGTGCGTTCTCCTGGTGGATCCCCTGGACGCTGATCGCCGTGCCGTCGCCGGGCGTCGCGACCTTGTCCGTGGGTTCCACGACCTTGGGCTTCAGCACCAGGTGGCTGGTGTCGGGCTTCTCGTCCTCCATGGCCTCAATAATGATCCATGACCCCGTAAAGAATCCACGCCATAATCGCGGTCCCGAAGCCGACGGCGAGGAGGCCGAGCCCCATCACCTGCAGGTTCGCGCGGAAGACGACGGCCAGGGTCGCGCCGGCCGCCCCGGCGCAGGCCAGGACGAGGACCATGTCCCGGGTCCGCCGCGACCGGCGCGGGGCCGGCATCGCGATCGGCCCCCGGTCGATGTCGGCGGTCGCGTCCAGGTTCTCCTGCAGCATCTCGTGGACCGTGATCGCCTCCTCGTCCTTGGGCGCCAGGAACGGGTCGCGCGGCGGGACGGCGGCCTTGTTGGCCGCGATCCAGTTCACCTCGTGCATCAGCTTCACGCTGATCGCGGTGCCGTCGCCGGTCCGGGCCGCCGGGTCGGTCGGCGTAATGTCCTCCTTCGGCCTCAGCGCGAGGCGGCGGACTGGGGGCGTTTCTTCGTCCATGGCGGGCCGGGGGCGATCCAAACACGCTGCCCGCCGAAAAGCAACCGGCCGGTCACCGGCAGACGACGGCGAGGAACCAGAGGACGGCGTAGTCCGACAACTGCCCGGAGGGGCTGCGGGGGTTGAGCTCCAGGGCGTGCGTCGCCCAGGGGAGGGACAGGAAGTAGTGGGGGACGCCGGCCTCCGCCAGCCGCGCCGCCAGGCGGATGCTGTGCCGGTTCCAGACCAGGGTGTCGATGGAGCCGTGGACCAGCAGGGTCGGCGGGGTGCCCGCGTTCACCTGCAGGAGGGCGCTCGCGCTGTCGTACTCCGCCGGCCTTGTCTCCGGCGTGCCCCCGAGGAAGTCGCGCATCAGCTTCGGGGAGTTGAGGGCGTCGTCCGGCCGGCCCCACTTCCAGGCGAAGTTCATGTCCGAGGGCGCGTAGAGCCCGATGACCCCGCGGACCGCGGGGTCATGGAGCTCGTAGCCGGCCGCCTCGGCGATCTGGCCGCCGGCCGAGCGGCCGAAGATGACGAGGCGGCGCGGGTCGACCCCCAGCTCCGCGGCGTGGCCCTTCACGTAGGCGACCGCGGCCGCGACGTCATCCCGCTGCGCCGGCCACAGGGCGGCGGGGGCCAGCCGGTAGGAGATGTCGGCCACGGCGTAGCCGTTCCGGGCCAGCCCGTCGTTGAAGTTGGCGATCTGGCCGCGGTCGCCGTCGTCCCAGCCGCCGCCGTGGATCACGATCACGCAGGGGGCGACCGGCCGGCCGATGGCCGGGTAGAAGTCGAGGAGGAGCGCACCCGCGTAGGCAAGGGTCCGCTTGGGCGCCGCCGCCGGCCAGGGCCGGAAGAGGCCGGTAAAGGTGAAGGGCGAGCCGGCGACCGTCGCCGGCCCCAGCTGCCGGGTGAGGTCCGCCGGCAGCTGGCGGGCGATCCGCCAGGCCTGGAAGCAGGGCTGGACCAGCATCAGGAAGGCCGCGGCCGCGACGGCCCCGACGGTGCCGGAAAGGGCCCCGGCGGGACCGGCGGGCAGGAAGACGCCGAGGGCGATCGCCAGCGGGACCGCCGCCAGCAGGTAGCCGAACTGGACCGCGAGGATGCTCAGCTTCCAGCTGAGCCAGTCCGGGGAGCGGAAGACGGTCAGGAGCCCGAGGCCGAGGAAGAGCGCCGCGACCAGGAGGAGGAGCCACCGCATCACGGAAGCAGCCTGCCAGAGCAGGTCCGCCTGTACAGCTCCTCGTACCGGGACACGATCGCGGCGGCGGAGAAGAGCGCCCGGGCCCGGGCCTGGGCCGCCACCCCGAGTGCCCGTCGGCGCGCGGGGTCGGCGATCAGGGCCTCGATGGCGCCGGCGACTGCACCCGCGTCCCCGGCGGGGACCAAGAGGCCCGACACCCCCGACTCCACCACCTCGGGCACGCCCCCGACCGCGGTCGCGACGCTCGGGCACCCGAAGCACATGGCCTCGAGGATGCTGAGGCAGAAGCTCTCCAGGTCCGAGGTGAAGACGCCGAGGTCGGCCGCCTGCAGGTAGTCCTCGATCTCGCTCACCTGCTCCTGCACCACCACCCGGCCCTCGAGACCCAGGCGCCGCACGTCGGCCAGGAAGGGCGCGAAGTCGCCGCCCGCCAGGACGACGAGCTTGAAGGAGTCGCGGGGGCGGACCCGCGCCACGCTCTCCAGCAGGACGTCGATGCGCTTCATCGGCCGCAGGTTGGAGGAATGCAGGAGCAGCACCTCGTCCCCCACCCCCAGCTCGGCCCGCACCTCCGCCCGCGTCCGCCGGGCGGCCCGGGGCTCGAAGAAGTTGGGGATGACGTCGATCGGGCGGTCGACGGCCAGGAGCTCGCGGGTCTCCCGCGCCAGGTAGCCCGAGACGGTCGTGACCGCGTCCGACTGGTCGAGCGCGTAGCGGATCGCGGGCCCGTACCCCGGGTCGCGCCCGAGGAGCGTCGTGTCGGTGCCGTGGAGCGTCGTCACGACTTTGGGGACCCGGTCGCCCGCCAGCATCGCGCGGGCGAGGATCGCGGCCGTGGCGTGCGGCACGGCGTAGTGGACGTGGAGCACGTCGAGCCCGTGGCGGCGGCTCACCTCCGCCATCTTGACCGAGAGCGGCAGCGTGTAGTCGGGGTACTTGAAGAGCCCGTAGTCGTTGATCGCGACCGGGTGGAAGAAGACCCGCGGGGCGTCCACCGGCAGCCGGAACGGCCGGCCGTAGCTGATGAAATGCGCCTCGTGGCCCCGGCGCGCCAGCTCCTCGCCCAGGGCCGAGGCAAGGATGCCGCTGCCGCCGACGGAGGGATAGCAGGTGATCCCGATCTTGAGGGCGCGGCCGTCCATGTCAGAAGCGGCGGGCCGCCCGGCCCAGCGGGGCCAGCGAGTCGAAGACCAGGGGGTCGGCGGGATAGAGCGCCTGGGCATACTCCCCGCCCGACCGGAGCCCGAGGACGCGGGCCCGGGCGAGCTGCAGCTCCACGTAGTTGCGGGTGCCGAGCTGGGAGGCGTGCGCCGCCATGGCCGAGGTCCAGAGGGCCAGGTCCTCCGGGGCCGACAGGTCGACGACCACCGGGACGGCCCCGGCCGGCTCGCCCTCGGGCGTCACGGCGTAGAAGAACAGCGAACCGATCGCGTGCGCCGGGCGGCCGGCGAGTTGGCGGAGGCCGCCGTAGCGGGCGAGGCGGGCCGCGTCCCGCACCAGGCGCCCGAGCCGGGCGTGGTCGGGGTGCTGGTTCTCGACCAAACTCGGCGCGAGGACGATGCCCGGCCGGACCCGGCGCAGGAGCGCGGCCAGCTTGAGCGCATGGGCCGCCTTGGCCTCGAGCCGGCCGTCGCCGTCCAGGGCCACGAACTCGAGGGTGGCGCCGAGGAGGGTGGCGGCCTTCCGCGCCTCGCGCACCCGGACGGCCGGCGTGCCCCGGCTCGCGGACTCCCCGCGGGAGCAGACGACAAAATGGATCCGCCGGCCGGCCCGGGCCTCCCGCGCCACCACCCCGCCGCACCCGAACTCGATGTCGTCGGGATGGGCGCCGAAGGCGAGGAGCGGGGCGTCCTCAGGCCGGGGCGTCGCAGAAGGCTTCATCGGAGCGGTCAATCGGGTCGCGGTTCACGAAGGTGACCCCGGGCGCGTCCTCGCGCCGCAGGTAGGCCTGCTCCCCCGCCCCGGCCACGTAGTGGGTGCAGCGCACCACCGACTGCATCCAGCGCAGGCGGGTGTCGCGGGCCGGGCTCACCTGGGAGGGGGCAAAGGACATCGGGGGCAGGGTGAGGAATGAACCCCCGCCCTCGTGCAGTTGCAACGCACCGGCGACGAATCGCGCCCGCACTACCTCGCCCCCGTGGGGCACGTCGACGAAGAAGTCCTCGACCGCGCAGGCGGCCGCGCGGAAGGCGGGGTCGCTCGAGCGCACGACGCGGATCCCGTCCAAGAGCCCCATCCGCCCGTACATCCCGAGGCAGAAGTCCGCGGCGGTGGTGGCGGGGACGGCGCGGAAGGCCTCGACCCACGGCGCCGCGTCAAAGGCCGGCAGCTGCCGGGCGGTGTTCTCCCGCCAGCCCGCCGGCACCCGCTTGGCGTAGAGCGGCGAGTACTTCCGCTGCAGCTTGTTCTCGAAGGTAAAGTTGAACGCCTGCTTCCGGCCGGTCTGCCGGTGGGTGAGAGTCGTCTGGGTCTCGCGCGGGTCGTGGTCGCTGTCATGGCAGAAGAACACGATCTCCCCGCCGAGCTCCGCCTGGAGGCGGCGGGCCGTCGCCACCTTGGCGGCGAGGAAGCGGCGCGGGAAGAACCCGCAGGGCTGCTGGCCGAAGCAGATGACCGGGGCGATCATGCGGCGGCCGGCGCGCCGCGCCGCCCGGTGAGGCTGAGGCCCGCCTGGAGGAGGACCGCGAAGCCCATGCAGGCCGCGCAGCCGATCACGTTGTACCAGAGGTAGGAGATGCCGAGGGTCAGGTAGAGGGCGAAGACGAGGGCCTGGCCCGCCAGCGCCGCCCAGAAGACCGCCGTGCCGCCGACCCGCTTCAGGAAGAAGGCGACCAGGAAGATGCCGAGGACGACGCCGTAGAAGAGGGAGCCGAGGATGTTCACCGCCTGGATCAGGTTCTCGGAGAGGTGGGCGAAGAGGGCAAAGGCGATCGCCACCAGGCCCCAGAAGGCCGTGAAGCACTTGGAGGCGACGACGTAGTGCGCGTCGGTGGCGCCCGCCCGCGCGAGGTGCCGGTAGAGGTCCACCGTGGTGGTGGAGCCGAGCGCGTTCAGTTCGCCGGCCTTGGAGGAGAGGGCGGCGGCGAAGAACGCGGTGACGAGGAGGCCGATCAGCCCGTGCGGCAGGTAGGCGAGGATGAAGTCGATGAAGACGTAGTCGGAGTCGTTCGCCGCCGCCCCCGGCTTCGTGGCCAGGAGGACCTGGGTCTGCTCCCGGGCCGCCTGCGCCCGGTCATGGGCCGCGGCGGTGGCGGCGCGGGCCGCCGACTCGCCCGCGGCGTCGCCGGCGCGCCGGGCCGCCACCCAGGCCTCGAGGTCGGCCCGCTCGG
>Ga0302196_10003180_pt1 | contig 15145 bp, 14 predicted proteins | sample II_Bog_N1_3_FD_198794 | JGI IMG/M metagenome (GOLD analysis project Ga0302196, IMG submission 198794) | Peat permafrost microbial communities from Stordalen Mire near Abisko, Sweden - II_Bog_N1_3 | ecosystem: Environmental > Terrestrial > Soil > Wetlands > Peat | place: Sweden: Abisko...
CGCCGAGGCCTATGCCGGGGCGAGCAGCGCCACCAACCAGAACTCGTCGCCGTTCGTCACCGCGTTGGTGCGCCGGAACGGGCGCTGGTACGCCACCGGCTTCTGAGTCGGCCGGCGGGTCGCCGACGGCCGCACCGGGGATGGGGACCCCGGATGGACCGCCCCTGGGATCAGCCGGCGGGTGGCGGCGCGACCGGGCCCTCGTCACCGGGCGGAGCCGCCGCCGGAGGAGGTGGTGGTGGAGCGGCCGGCATCGGGATCGCCTCGGACGCCGCCGGTGACGGCGGAGCAGGTGGTGGTGGCGGTGGTGGCGTAGGCGGTGGGACGTCGGTCACCCCGGGATGGGGAGACGGCTCCGGGGCCGCCGACGGGGCGGGCGAAGTGGGGTAGGCGGGCGCAGTGGGATAGGCGGGGGTGGTCGGATAGGCGGGGGCCGCTGTCGGGGCGGGGGCGGTGGGGTAGGCGGGCGCTGTGGGATAGGCAGTGGCCACCGGCGGCTGGCCGGCCACCGGGTCCGGGTGGGCCGCGTACGGGTACGCCGGCCCGGGTGGGGGTGGCGGCGGGGTCGACGGGTACGGGTAGGGATAGGGCGCCACCGGCGCCGGTGGGGCGGACGGCTGGTTCCAGGCCAGGGTGGCCGGTGCCCCCGGAGCGCCGATCAGGGCGGCGGCGCCGACCAGTTCGGGACCTCCTCCGCCCGGACCGTTCGGCCAGTCGGCGGCCCCGTCGACGTGCTCGTCACGGTCCCGGTCCGCCCGGGACCGCCGGGCCACCCAGACCAGGCCGATGATCGACACCGCCAGGGAGCCCACCAGGATGGCCAGGGAGGCGATCCCCCGCCGGTCGGCCAACGACTGACACTGGTCCACGAAGGTCTGCCACTGCTGGCGTCCCGAGGGGTTGGCGGCCGACGGCCGGGGCCCGGCACCGATGGACCCGGGCTCGACCAGGGCCTCGATCGCCGCCTCGGACCCGGTGGACGGGCCACAGGTCCCGCCGGCCGCCGGCGCCGGGAGTGGGGTGAGCATCCCGGCCGCGGCGAAGGCGACGCCGAAGCAGCCGATGAAGATGAAGAGGAGCATGAGGGCTACTCGGGTGGGTGACAGCTTCAACGCGGGTCCTTTCGAATGCCCGCGATCGTAGCCAGGGAGCGGCTCGGCGCGGCCGCGGTCCACGGTCCGGTCCGGGTCCGGGCCCCGGTGGGGCACCGGCTATCGTCGTGCCCCGGAGGGAACGGGGAGGCCGCCACCAGCCGGATCCTCCCCGTCACGACAGGAGAGCCATGGACATCGAGCAGTTCTACAGCGCCGACGAGCGCCGTCGGCGGTCGGCCGAGGTCGAGTTCGGGAACAACTGGTTCGACGCCAAGGGCAGCCGGTACGAGATCAGCTGGGTCGAGGACACCGGGGAGCTCTACGCCATGCTCGAGCTCACCCCCGAGGCCGACACCTGGACCCCCTTCGGGGACGTGGAGGTCGAGGACACCAAGGTCGACACCCTCCAGGTGACCCTGCTCGGCAACGTGGCCACCCGCGACGAGGTCGAGGCCCTGCTCGACGGGTGGGCCGACCGCATGGCCCAGCCGGACGGGGTCCATTGGGTGGCGGACCGCCTCCAGGCGGCCGGGATCGCCCGGCCCCCGCTGGACTGAGCGGAACGCGCCGTGGAGGTCCTGGTGGATCTGGCCGAGCCGCGGGTCTGGCTCGAGGGGTGGGAGGACTTCGGCTCGTTGGCCGTCAGCGCCCGCGCCCACCGGCCCGGCGAGGTCGACGAGCGGGCCGGCCTGGCCCTGGCCGAGGTGCTGGAGGAGGCCGGGGCCGGTCGCCTCGACGCCGACGGTGACGCCCGGATCCCCCCGGACTCCTTGCGCGACCTGGCCGCCCGGGCGGCGGAGGACGAGGGGCGGGAGCTCGACGGCGGGTGGGAGGCGGACTTCGCCGACATGCTGGACCACGCCGGCAGCAGTGGTTGGATCGATGACGACGGTGCCGTGAGGGCCCACGTCGAGTGGAGGGATGCCTGATGCGGTTCTCGTACGCGGAGTCCATGGTCGACCCGGCCTACTACCTGCCGCTGGCCGTGGCCGCGGAGGATGCGGGCTACGACTCGATGGTGGTGCCGGACAGCCTCTGCTATCCCGAGGTGTCGGACTCCACCTACCCGTTCAACCCGGACGGCACCCGCGAGTTCCTGGAGGGCAAGCCGTTCCTGGAGCCCTTCTCGCTCATCCCGGCCATGGGGGCGGTCACCCAGCGGATCCGGTTCGTCACCTTCGTGCTCAAGCTGCCCATGCGCCACCCCCTGATCGTGGCCAAGCAGGCCACCTCGGTCGCCGTGCTGACCGGCAACCGACTGTCGCTCGGGGTCGGGACCAGTCCGTGGCCCGAGGACTACCAGCTGGTCGACGTCCCCTGGGAGGGTCGGGGCCGACGGATGGACGAGGCGGTCGAGGTGGTCCGGGGCCTGTCGGCCGGCGGCTACTTCGAGTTCCACGGGGAGTGCTACGACATCCCGTCGGTGATGATGAGCCCGGTCCCCACCGAGCCGCTGCCCATCCTGATCGGGGGGCACGCCGTCCCGGCCCTCCGTCGGGCCGCCCGGTGCGACGGCTGGCTGCACGGCGGTGGCGATCCCGCCGACCTGCCCGGCCTGTTGGCCACCCTGCGCCGCATGCGGGAGGAGGAGGGGACGGCGGACCGGCCCTTCGAGGTCCACGTCATCTCGCTCGACGCCTTCACCCCCGACGGCATCCACCGGCTCGAGGAGGAGGGGGTGACCGACGTGATCGTGGGCTTCCGGTGGCCCTACGACGTCGGGCCCGACACCGAGCCCCTCCAGGCCAAGCTGGACAACCTCCGTCGGTTCGCCGACGACGTCATGGCCAAGGTGGCGCGTTGAGCGCCCCGGCCGACGGGCCGGCCACGGCCCGGGACCTCGGGCGGGCGTCGATGGCGGCGGTGGAGGCGGGGGACCGGGCGGCGTGGCTGGCCCTGTTCGCCGACGACGCCGTGGTGGAGGACCCGGTCGGTCCCTCGGCCTTCGACCCCGAGGGGCACGGACACCGTGGTCCCGAGGCCATCGCCGCCTTCTACGACAACGTCATCGGCGTCAACGAGTCGATACGGTTCGACATCCGCCAGACTTTCCTGTGCGGTGACGAGGTGGCCAACGTGGGCACCATCCGCATCGGGTTCGCCGGCGGTGGCGCCGTGGAGGTCGACGGGGTCTACTGCTACCGCCGCGACCCCGACGGCCGACTGGCCGGGCTGCGGGCCTTCTGGGAGCCGGACCAGATCCGCGCCGTCGAGTAGTCCGCCGGTCAGGCGGCCGGGCCGGGCAGGTCCCGCACGGCCATCGGTGCCTGCCAGTCGGGCATGGCCAGGACCATCTGGACGTCGCTGATGTGCCGCTCGAGGAAGGCGCCCTCGCAGTAGCAGAGGTAGAACTCCCACAGTCGACGGAACCGCTCGTCGAGCCCGAGGGCGGCCACCTCGTCGATCCGCCCGGCCAGGTTGTCCCGCCACCGGCGCAACGTCTCGGCGTAGTGGCGGCCGATGTCCTCGACGTCCACCACCACCAGGGGGGTGGCCCGCCGTACCGACCGGGTGATGGCCTCGAGCGAGGGGAGGCAGCCGCCGGGGAAGATGTACTCCCGCACGAAGTCGGTGCCGTTCTTGGCCCGCTCGAAGCTCCGGTCCTCGACGGTGATGGCCTGCAGCGCCATGAGTCCCCGCTCGTGCAGGAGCCCGCTGCAGGTGCGGAAGAACGTGTCGTGCTGGCGCCAGTCGACCGCCTCGATCATCTCGATGGACACCAGCTTGTCGTAGGTCCCGGTGAGGTCCCGGTAGTCCTGGTTGAGCACGGTGACCCGGTCGGCCAGCCCGTCGCCCACCACCCGCTTGGAGGCGTACTCGAACTGGGCGTCGGAGATGGTGGTGGTGGTCACCCGGCACCCGTAGTGGGTGGCGGCGTGGCAGGCGAAGCCGCCCCACCCGGTTCCGATCTCCACCACGTGGTCGTCGGGCCCGAGCCCGAGTTTGGTGCACAGCCGGTCGAGCTTGACCCGTTGGGCGTCGACCAGGGACTGGCCCGGCCGGGTGAACATGGCCGACGAGTACATCATCGTCTCGTCGAGCATGAGGGCGAAGAAGTCGTTCGACACGTCGTAGTGGGACCGGATGTTGTGCCGGTCGACGTGCTTGGACGGGGGCCGGAAGCGTCGGAACCAGTCGGTGGACACGGCGACGGCCTGGCCCACACGGTCCTGGACGGAGGTGACCGGGCGGAGTCCCCGGTTGAGGATCCGGGTCCAGGTGGTGAGGTCGTCGCAGTCCCACAGCCCGTCGGCGTAGTCGCGTCCCAGGGCCACCGAGCCCTGGCGCAGCGTGTTCCAGTAGACGACCGGGTCGTGGATCACCATGGTCACCTCGGGACCGCCGACCCCGAACCGGTGCGTGCCGGTGTCGTCGACCACCACCAGCGTTCCGCCGCCCAGATGGGAGGCCATGAACCGGAGGAAGCGGGTGGCCAGTGGGGTGCCACCCTGGGGACCGAGCCAGCCGATCGGGAGCTCCGCCATCCTCACCCCTCCTGTTCGAGGGTCGGGGCCGTGCCCGGCGGGGTCTTGTCCGGGTGCCGGTGGAAGGGTACGCCCTTCCGCCGGAGGGCCAGCGCCTGCCGGTAGATGCCGAGGGAGACCCGCACCGTCATGACCGGGTAGTGCCACAGCAGGTGGCCGAGGGACCGACGTCCCGGAGGCATCCGGGTGAGGGCCATCGACGCCGAGAACACCAGGTCGTCCCCGTGGAAGTCGTCGACGGCCAGGGTCAGCCGGTCACCGGGCACCCCGACGGTGAACCGGTGGGTGAGGTCCATCGGTAGGAAGGGCGAGACGTGCATGCCCTTGGCCACCCGGTGGGTGCCCGTCCCGTCGAGCACGTAGGCGGTGCGCTCGTGCCAGGGGGTGTTGGTCACCTCGACCACCGTGGTGTCCACCACGGTCCCCGTCGGGTCGTAGCAGTAGTAGGTGGTGATCGGGTTGAACAGCCAGCCCCAGGTGCGCAGCTGGGTGAGCATGGCCACCGGCCCGGTCGGCCGCCGGCCGGTGCGGGCCTCCACCAGGTCGCGCACGGCCACGTCGAGGGGGACGGCCGGGTCGCCCAGGAAGTCACGCCGGCGGAACGAGACGGCGTTGGCCCGCTCGTTGCTCCACAGCGGGTGGAGTCGGCAGAGGGCGTCGACCTCGGCCAGGTCCACCAGGACCAGGGCGAGGCGGTAGGAGAAGCGGTGGTCGACCGGGGTCCGGCGGTGGTGGACGACCCGGCCCTCGTAGACCGCGCTGGCGAGCCCGGGCCCGGGGTCGGCCGGGAGCGGGCCCCGGACGGGGTGGGAGGTGGTGACGGCCGCTGCGGCGGGGACGGCGGGGGCGGTCACAGGTCCTCGTGGGCCAGTCGGCGGCACACCACCCGGGCGCTCTCCACGCCGTCCTCGTGGAAGCCGTAGCCCCAGTAGGCACCGCAGAACCAGGTGCGGTCCCGGCCGTTCAGCTCCTCCTGGCGCGCCTGGGCGGCTACGGCGGCCACGTCGTAGACCGGGTGGGCGTAGTCGAAGGTCCCGAGCACCCGGGCCGGGTCGATGGCGTCGTCCCGGTTGAGGGTCACCAGCAGCTCCTCGCGGGAGTCGATGCCCTGGAGGCTCCGCAGCCGGTAGGTAAGGGTGGCCACCCCGGGCCGGTCGGCCAGGTGGTGGTAGTTCCAGCTGGCCCACGCCCGGCGGCTGGTGGGCAGCAGGCGCTCGTCGGTGTGGAGGGTGGCCCGGTTGGGCTGGTAGCGGATGGCCCCCAGGACCTCGCGCTCGACGGGCGACGGGTCCGACAGCAGCTCGAGGGCCTGGTCGCTGTGGGTGGCCACGACGATCTGGTCGAACCGCTCGGGACCGTGGGCGGTGTGGATCTCGACCTCGTCGGCGGTGCGGGTGATCTTGGTGACCGGGTCGTCGAGGCGGACCGCCGGGCCCAGCGGGTCCAGGATGGCGTCCACGTAGCGGCGGGACCCGCCCTCCACCGTGCGCCAGTCGGGCTGGTTGCCGTACTCGAGGAGACCGTGGTTGGCGAAGAACCGGGCGAAGGTCACGGCCGGCATGTCGAGGAAGGTGGCGGGGTCGGCCGACCAGATGGCCGACCCCATCGGGATGAGGTACCAGTCGAGGAAGGCGCGGGACCACCGGCCGTCCTCGAGCAGGTCGGCCAGGGACACCGAGGTGTCCGCCGGCCGGTCGAGCAGGGTCCGGGCCCGCCGGTTGAAGCGGACGACGTCGGCCAGCATGCGCAGGAACGCCGGTCGGACCAGGTTGCGCCGCTGGGCGAACACCGTGTCCACCGAGGTGCCCTTCCACTCGATGCCGCGGACCTCGTCGCTGACCCCGAAGCTCATGTCGCTCGCCTTGGTGGCCACGCCCAGGTCGGCGAAGAGCTTGACCAGGCCCGGGTAGTTGCGCTCGTTGTAGACGAGGAAGCCGGTGTCCACGTCGAAGGTGCCGTCGGGGCGCTCGACCCGCACGGTGTGGGCGTGGCCGCCGGGTCGCTGGTCGGCCTCGAAGACGGTGACGTCGTGGCGGCGGGAGAGGAGGTGGGCGCAGACCAGACCGGAGACCCCGGTGCCCACGATGGCGATCTTCATTCCTCCGGCCCGCTTCCCTTCGTCCTCGCGTCCTGTGCCAACCGTGCCCGGCGCCAGCCGTGCCGGGCGCCACCTGTGCCCGGGACGACCGTGCCGGGTCGCCCGTAGCTGTATTCGGAGCAGGCACCTGGTCGGGATGACGCCGATCGGAGGCCGTAGGGGGCTCAGTATATTTGGGTGGGCGACGCCGACGTCCGACACCGGACCCGGAGCTGCCCGAGCCGTCGCTTCGAGGAAGGCACCACATGGCCCGCTACCGGGGCACCGTCATCTCGACCCGATCGGCGGAGGCCACGTTCGACTACATGGCCGACTTCGCCAATGCGGCGGAGTGGGACCCCGGCACCGCCTCGGCCGAGCGGCTCGACGCCGGTGAGGTGGGCCTCGGCGCCACCTTCCGGCTGGGGGTCAGGATCGGGTCGCGCACCACCCCCCTGGACTACCGGATCGTGGCCTTCGACCGCCCCCACCGGGTGGTCCTCCTGGGCGAGTCCGACACCATCCGCTCCGAGGACTCGGTGACCGTCGTCCCGGCCGCCGACGGCGGGTCGGTCCTCACCTACGACGCCGACCTGACCCTGAAGGGCGGCTTCGCCCTGGCCAATCCCGTCCTGGGCCTGTTCTTCGACCGCATCGGCGACAAGGGCGTGGCCGGACTCCGGCACACCCTGGGTGCCCCCCCCGGACCCGGGGACCACCCCGGCGGCGGGGCGGCCCTGGCCGGTGCCGTCGACGGGGTGCTCGAGGCCACGGTCGTCGGGAGCTTCTCGTCGATCGGGCCGGCGGTCCGGCGCCGGACGGCGGGCTGGACCCCACCGCCGCGGCTGGACGGGCGCCGGGCGCTGGTGACCGGGGCCACCTCGGGGATCGGACTGGCCACGGCCAAGGGCCTGGCCCGGCTCGGGGCCGAGGTGGTGGTGACCGCCCGCGGCCACGATCGCGGCGAGCAGGCCGCGGCCGAGGTCCGCGCCGCCGCCCCGGGGGCGGACGTCTCCTACCTCCTGGCCGACATGGGTGAGTTCGACCAGGTGCGGGGCCTGGCCGACGACTTCCTGGCCGCCCACGACCGCCTGGACGTGCTCGTACACAACGCCGGGGCGCTGACCGCCGAGCGCACGCTCACCGGCTCGGGGGCCGAGCTCACCGTGGCCTCCCAGGTGGCCGCCCCCTACCTGCTCACCGGCCTGCTGCTCCCGGCCCTGGTCGCCGGGACCCCGTCCCGGGTGATCCAGGTGTCGTCGGGCGGGATGTACACCCAGAAGTTCGACCTCGCCACGCTGGAGATGGGGCCGGACGAGTACGACGGCACCGTCGCCTACGCCCGGGCCAAGCGGGCCCAGCTCGTCCTGATGCACGAGTGGGTCCGCCGCACCCCGGGCTCGACCGTCGTCTTCCACGCCATGCACCCCGGGTGGGCCGACACCCCGGGGGTCCGCCACAGCCTCCCCGGGTTCGCCAAGGTGATGGGGCCGTTCCTGCGCACACCCGACCAGGGCGCCGACACGGTGGTGTGGCTGGCCGCGGCCCCCGACGCCGTGGCGACCACGGGCGGGTTCTGGCTCGACCGACGGGAGCGGTGGGAGCACAAGGTGCCCTGGACCCGGCTGTCCGAGGCGGACTTCCGGGACGCCGGGGCCGAGCTGTGGGCGTGGTGCGCCTCGCTCACCGGGTGGGACGGACCGACCCGGACGGTCTGAACGGGCCGTCCCGGCCGCCGAGCGGCCGGGCCCGTCGGCCCCGGGGACTCAGCCGGTGAACCCGTACTGCTCGTGGGCCCCCATCACCGCGCACTCGAACATGCCGTAGCCGACCTGGCCCTCGCAGGTGAAGCGGGCGGCGTACTCGGTGAGCCCCCAGTCGGTGTAGTTGTCGGGGGCCGGTGGGACCGGCTGGCCCTGGACGACCAGGTCGCCCTGGTACATCCCGTGCTTCCAGTCCGGCTCGAGCCCGTACCCGGTGCCGAGCAGCAGGGGGAAGGCCAGCAGGGTCTCGACCTCGATCTCGGTGGTCTTGTGTCCGTGGGGCCCGAAGAACGAGAGGGTGGCCCCGGTCACCGTGCGGGTGCCGGGGGCGAACCGCAGCTCGTGCTCGGGCCGGCCGAGCCACTCGGGCTCGCGGCCCGAGCCCAGGGAGAACACCCGGTGGGCGTCCTGCATGATCCGCTCGCCGTTGGACCGCTCCTGGATGATGGTGACCATGGCCTGGTCCTCGAACCGGACCGGCGCGTAGACCCAGAAGAACCCGAACGAGGTGTCGGTGACCCGGATGCCCGGGTGCTCGGCCTCACCCACCGGCCGGACGCCCCAGGAACGGTCGCGTGAGCCCCACCACCGGTCGGGGGTGAGGGCGATCTCCCGGTCCCCGACCTTCAGGGTGCCCTCCCACCCGCCCACCTGGGCGAAGCGGGTGGAGTCGAAGGTGACCCGGGAGAACTGGCGGTCGAAGTGCCGGGCCTCGAGGTGCGCCTCCGAGAACCCGTGGTAGACGGCGTCGAGCTCGAGTCCCCACTCGTTGGGCTCGAGGATCACCCGGACCTGCTCGAGGCCCTTCACCACCTCGACCCGGATCGGGCCCACCGAGGCGTCCATGCGGTCCGCCCCCAGCACCTTCGACGAGCGCACCACCCGGTGGTCGTCGCCCAGCTTCACCGTCACGAAGGCGTCGGCCACCCCCAGGTTGGGGTACTGACCGACGCCGATGACGCCGAACAGCTCCTCGTCGGTGCCGTGGACCTCGCCGGTGCCGTGGATGTTGAAGTAGTAGCGGTCGTAGAAGTTGCGGTCCGAGGTGCCCACGTGGCGCATCGGCTCCGAGATCTGGTGGACCGGGTAGTCGTCGAGGGGGGAGAGCACGTCGAGCTCCACTTCTCCGGCCGTCGCCGGTGGTCGTCGCCCGTGGTGGGCAGGTCGGGCGAAGCGTACCGCCACGCCCGGGGCGCGGGCGGTCCCGTGGGCGCCCGGCTACGATCGGGGCAGGCTGTGCTGTGACCCGGACCGGGTGGGGGACCAGCCGAACCGTACCGATCCGTCGCCGTCCAGGGAGGACCCATGAAGTCGTACGATCGTCTGTTCATCGGAGGAGACTGGGTCGAGCCGTCCTCGTCGTCCGTCTTCGACGTCCACTCGCCGTCCACCGGGGAGCTGGTGGGGCGCACGCCCGAGGCCCAGGAGGCCGACATCGACCGGGCCGTGGCCGCCGCCCGCGAGGCCGTGGACCACGGGCCGTGGCCCCACATGAGTCCCACCGAGCGGGGTGCGGTCCTCGCCCGGGCCGCCGAGCTGATCCGTGGGCGGGCCCAGGAGCTCGCCGACCTGATCTCGGCCGAGATGGGCTCGCCCGTGTCATGGGGCCTGCTGGCCCAGGTGTTCGCCCCGACGATGTCCCTCGACTACTACGCCGGCCTCGCCTCGACGTTCGCCTTCGACACGGTGAAGGACGGCCTGCTGGGCCCGGTGCTGGTGACCAAGGAGCCCGTGGGCGTGGTGGCCGCCATCACCCCGTGGAACGTGCCGCTCTTCCTGGCCGCCGCCAAGCTCGGCCCGGCCCTGCTCTCGGGCAGCTCGGTGGTGTTCAAGCCGGCCCCCGAGACCCCGCTCGACGCCAACGTGTTCGCCGAGATCCTGACCGAGGCCGGGCTGCCCAAGGGCGTGCTCAGCGTGGTGCCGGCCGGCCGTGAGGTCGGCGAGCACCTGGTGAACCATCCCGGCGTGGACAAGGTGTCCTTCACCGGGTCGACGGCGGCGGGCAAGAAGATCGGCGCCGCCTGCGGGGCCAACCTCAAGCGGGTCAGCCTCGAGCTCGGCGGCAAGTCGGCGGCCATCCTGCTCGACGACGTCGACCTGGGCGAGTCCCTGCCCCTCATGCTCCCCAACGCCATCATGAACAACGGCGAGGCCTGCATCTCGCTGACCCGCATCCTGGCCCCGCGGGACCGCTACACCGAGGTCACTGACGCGCTGGTCGAGCTGGTGCGGGCCATGAAGGTCGGCGACGCGCTCGACCCGGCCACCGAGGTCGGGCCCCTGGTGGCCGAGCGCCAGCGCGACCGGGTCGAGGGCTACATCCGCATCGGCCAGGAGGAGGGGGCCAAGGTCGCCGTCGGCGGCGGCCGCCCGTCCGGGCTCGACCACGGCTGGTACGTCGAGCCGACGGTCTTCGTCGACGTGGACAACTCGATGCGGATCGCCCAGGAGGAGATCTTCGGCCCGGTCCTGTCGGTGATCCCCTACGACGGGGACGCCGAGGCCGTGCGCATCGCCAACGACTCGGACTACGGACTGTGCGGCGGTGTCTTCACCGCCGACAACGACCGCGGGCTCGGCATCGCCCGCCAGGTGCGGACCGGTACCTACATGGTCAACTCGTCGATCCCGATCGACTTCTCGTCACCCTTCGGTGGCTACAAGGAGTCCGGGGTGGGGCGCGAGTTCGGCGAGGACGGCCTTGAGCTGTTCCTCGAGAAGAAGACCATCAACCTGCCGGCCGGCTACAGCCCGTCGATCTGACCGCACGGTGGTGACGGCGCGGCGCTGACCGCACCCGGCGCACGGTGCCGGCCGGCGTCGGCGGACGGGCACCCGGTGCACGGTGCCCGTCCCACCCCGTGGATCAGGCGTGGACCCCGGATCAGGGGTGTTCACCGGGGCGCCCATCTGCGAACATAGGGGCGCCATGACGAGCCGTGCCCAGGGTCCCGCCGACCCGACCCGCCGTCCGGGGACGCCCCGGTGGTGACCGCCCCGACGGTCGAGCCTCCCGCCTCCCCCGCACGGGCGCGTCCACGGGGCCGCACCATCGTGTTCGGGTTCGTGCCCGGGCTCGACGGGATCCGGGCCGTGGCCGTCCTCGGGGTCATGCTGTACCACGGCGGCGCGCCGCTGTCCTCGGGGGGCTTCCTCGGGGTCAACATGTTCTTCGTCCTGTCGGGCTTCCTGATCACCTCGCTCCTGCTCGGTGAGTGGGCCCGCCGGCTCACGGTCAAGCTGGGCCACTTCTGGGCCCGTCGGGCCCGCCGCCTGCTCCCCGCCCTGCTGCTCCTCCTGGTGGGGGTGGCCGCCTACGCCCGGTTCCTCGCCTCCCCCGGGGAGTTCCCCGACCTGCGGCTCGACTCGCTGTCGACGCTGGTCTACGTGGCCAACTGGCACTTCATCCTCGGTGGGTCGAACTACTTCGCCGCCGCCGCCCAGCCGTCGCCGCTGTCCCACATGTGGTCGCTGGCCATCGAGGAGCAGTTCTACATCGTGTGGCCACCGGTCGTGCTCCTGCTCCTGCACGCGGGCCGCCGGCTCCGACCCTCCCGTCGGCTGTGGCCGGTCCTGGCCGCCGCCGTGGTCGGTGCGCTGGCCTCGGCCGCCGACATGCGCTGGTCCTACCTGCACGGGGCGTCGGTCACCCGGCTCTACGAGGGGACCGACACCCGCTGCCAGGACATCCTGGTAGGCGCGGCCCTGGCCACCGGGATGGCCATCTGGGCCCAGCGCCGTCGGCCGGTCCCCCTGCCCGTCCCCGACCTCGACGACGTCGAGTTCTCGCGGGTCCATCCGTCGGTGGGCACCGCCGGCCTCGGCACGCCGCCGTCGAACCGCCGGGACATCCAGCGTCGCCGGGGCGCCAGCGTCAAGCCCATCACCGCCTGGGAGCTGTCGAGCACCACGGCCCGGCTGGCCGCCCAGGTGCTGGGCTGGGCGTCCCTGCTGTTCCTGGTGGCCCTGTGGGGGAGGCTCGACGGACCGACGGGGTTCCTGTTCGCCGGCGGCGAGCTGGTGGTGGCCGTCGTTGTCGCCGCGCTGCTGTTCTGTGTGGTCACCGCCCAGCGGGGATCACTGGCCCGGTCCCTGGCCAACCCGGTCTTCGTGTACCTGGGCAAGATCTCCTACGGCCTGTACCTGTGGCACTTCCCGCTGTTCCTGCTGCTGAACGGCGAGCGCCTGCACCTCTACGGCCTGCCCCTGCTGGCCGTGCGGTTCGGGGTCACCACGGTGGTGGCCACCGCCTCCTTCTACCTGGTCGAGCAGCCGATCCGCCGGGGCCGGATGGCCACCCTGGCCGAGTGGCGGGGGTGGCTGGTCACCTCCGGGGCGTTCCTCGGGGTGGTGGTGGTGACGGTGGCCGCCACCCTGCCGTCGGCGGCCGAGGCGGCGGCGCCGTCGCTGGCCCGGGGGGTGCAGGTCACCGGCCCGCCGGTCCGGGTGGCCGTGCTCGGGGACTCGGTGGCGTGGCGGCTCGGTTTCGCCCTGCTGGCCGACCAGCCCCAGCAGTCCTTCGACGTGGACATCGACAACGGCGCCATCGTGGCCTGCGGCGTGGTCCGGAGCACCGCCTACGTGGCCCACGGGGTGTCGGACCCCATGGCCGCCCAGTGCAACTCGTCGTCCCCGGCCTCCACCCAGTGGCCGGCCCAGTGGGCCGGGAACATCGCCGAGTTCCACCCCGACGTGGTGATGGTCCTGGCCGGCCGGTGGGAGGTGATGGACCGGGAGATCGACGGGACGTGGAGCCACATCGGCCAGCCGGCCTTCGACGCCCTGCTGACCCGGTCGCTCGAGCAGGCCGTCCAGGTGGCCGGCTCGGGGGGCGCCGACGTGGTCCTCCTCACCGCTCCGTGCTTCGACTCCGGGGAGCAGCCCGACGGCCTGCCCTGGCCCGAGGACGCACCCGGTCGGCTCGCCCGCTACAACGCGATCCTGCGGCGGGTGGCGGCCGAACACCCGGCCACGGTGCGGGTGGAGGACTTCGGGGCCATGGTCTGCCCCGGTGGCCAGTACTCGACCACCGTGGACGGGGTCCAGCTCCGTGACGGTGACGGTGTCCACATCGTCCCCACCCCGGCGGCCGGGCAGTGGCTGGCCGATCACCTCCTGCCCGAGGTGGTGCAGGTGGGACGCCTCCAGATGGCGGGGCGCAGCCTGGCCACCCCGACGACCCCGGCCGTCGGGACCCCGGCGCCGACCGTCTCGGCTTCGGGGACGCTCACCCCGTAGCGGTGACCGGGCCGGCGGCCCGGTCACCGGTCACCCCCCGGAGCCCGCCGGGGACGACGGGGGCGGCAGCTGGCCGAACACCGACGCGTCGGCGTTCTGGCACTGGGCCTGCAACGCCGGTACCAGTGTGGCCTCGGGCACCCGGTTGGCCTCCGACAAGGTGGTGGCCAGGGACTGCCACTGGATGTCGTGGTAGGCCGCCTGGGCGGCGATCGGGAGGGCCTGGAGCAGCTGGATGTACGCCCGTTGGTTCAAGGTGGCCGCCTCGGCGGCGTCGGTGGTGCGGGACGCCCGGTGGAGCAGGGCGATCGACGTGTTCACATGGGCACACGAAGCCTTGGCCAGGTCCCCCGCACTCGCCCCGCAGGCCGACAGGACCGCACCCGATGCCACCAGGGCGGTGACGGCGGCGGCCCACCGGGGGCGCCGGACCCGGCCCGGTCGTCTCACTCGAGCCAGCTGGGCGCCGAGTCGAGGAGGTAGCGACTGACGGCCAGGCAGCGGTCGAATACGTCGCACATCATCTCCTCGCCCGACAGCACCCGGGCCAGGGACACCGGCGTACGGGCCACGATGCTGAGCCGCCGTTCGGCCGCATCGGTCGCCGAGGCGTAGGAGTCGATGGCGGACACCTCGAGCGGGAGTTCGATGCCCCCGACGCCGGCCAGGTCGATGGCCAGGCGCAGCAGGTCGGGGCCCTGGGGGAGCGGGGGCAGGGCCCAGGTGAAGGTGAGGGCGAAGTGGAACTCGTCGGGCGGGTCCTCGTCCTCGGGCAGTCCGAACACCGCGTCCTCGAACGACAGCAGGGTCCGGGGGTCGACCTCGAGCGCGAGGTGCAGGTCGAGGGGGCCGCCGCACCCGTCCTCGGGGTGGAGCTCGACCTCCCACACCTGGCGCAGCGAGTACGTCTCGACGAAGTGGCGCTCGTCGTGCACGTGGAAGCCATGGTCGACCGAATGGTCCTTGAGGTCGGCCACGTATCCGGCCACATCGATGACTGCCACAGGAGTTCCACACTACCGGGTGGGCCGCGCCCCGGTGGCCGGGTGGGGCTCCGGTAGGGTCGCCCGTATGGACGACGCCACCCTGCTCGGGGTCCTCCACGACACGGCATCGGCCGTGGCGGTGGCCCTCGCCGGTCTCGACGACTGGGGCCTGGCCGGCACCCAGCCCGGCCAGTACCACCACGACCTCGCCGCCGACGCCGCCGCCCTGGCCGTGCTCGCATCGGCCGGGGTCGGCGTCCTGTCCGAGGAGTCGGGGACCCGTGGCCTGGACCGGGAGATCGTGGTGGTCGTGGACCCGGTCGACGGCTCCACCAACGCGTCCCACGGGATCCCCTGGTACGCCACCAGCCTGTGCGCCGTCGACGCCGACGGCCCCCGGGTGGCGGTGGTGGTCAACCAGTCGTCCGGGGTGCGCTACGAGGCGGTGCGCGGGGGAGGGGCGCGGCGGGACGGCACGCCCATCGCCCCCAGCGGGTGTGAC
>Ga0302196_10003193_pt1 | contig 15113 bp, 11 predicted proteins | sample II_Bog_N1_3_FD_198794 | JGI IMG/M metagenome (GOLD analysis project Ga0302196, IMG submission 198794) | Peat permafrost microbial communities from Stordalen Mire near Abisko, Sweden - II_Bog_N1_3 | ecosystem: Environmental > Terrestrial > Soil > Wetlands > Peat | place: Sweden: Abisko...
TGACCTTGCCCGCGCAAAACGTATCCCATAGCTGAGAATCAGCAAAGGGGAGAACGATGGAAAGAGCAAAGCGGGCGAAGTACACGCTGGAGTTTAAGCAGGAAGCGGTAAGGCTGGTGGAAACCGGGCAGACTCTGGCAGCTGCGGCGCGCAGTTTGGGGCTGGTAGAACAAACGCTGCACAACTGGGTGAAGGCGGAGCGGCAGGGAAAGCTGAAGGGGGCGGAGAAGAATGCGGTCAGCGCCGAGCAGATGGAAATCAGCCGGTTGCGGTCGGAACTTGCGCGCGTGAAAATGGAGCGCGACATCCTGGGAAAAGCGACGGCGTACTTCGCGAAAGAGCAGAGATGAAGTACGCCTTTATTCACAACCATCGCGCTGTCTGGCCGATCGGCGTTCAGTGCGGGGTGCTGAAAGTGAGCGTGTCGGGATATCACGGACACTTCGAGAGGCGGCAGCGGATCAGCAGGCGACGGCACCTGAGCCCGGAAGCGTTGGCGGTGTATGTGCGCGCCGCATATCAGGAACACCGGGGAGCATACGGCTGGCCGCGCGTCTGGCGGCAACTGCGAGCCCAGGGAGTGCGTGTGGGCAAGCAGCGCGTTCAGGAGTTGATGCAGCAACAGGGCCTTCGCGCACGCGGCAGGAAAGCGTTCCGGATAGCCACGACCGACAGCCGGCACGATTTTCCGATTGCTCCAAATCGGCTCGACCGGCAGTTTCAGACAGAAGAACCCAATCAGGTATGGGTAGGAGACATAACCTACATTGCCACGGAGGAAGGCTGGCTTTATCTTGCTGTGGTGCTGGATCTGTTCAGCCGCCGCATTGTGGGCTGGTCGCTACGAGCGGAAATGCGCACGGAGATTGTGACGGGAGCGCTGCAAATGGCGTGGTACCGGCGCGCGCCCGCACGAGGCCGGGAACCAATGTTTCACAGCGATCGGGGAAGCCAGTACGCCAGTGAAGATTTTCAGCGAATGCTGAAGCGCTTCGGCATGGTCTCCTCGATGAGCCGCAAGGGGAACTGCTGGGATAATGCATGCGCGGAGACGTTGTTCGGCTCATTGAAGGTGGAACGGTTGCACGGGCAACGTTTCGCTACAAGACGCGAGGCGCAGGACGAGGCGCTGGCATGGATCCGCTGGTACAACCAGACGCGCATGCATTCAACGCTGAACTATGTCAGTCCGGCTGAGTTCGAGAATAACTGGGGTGCGACAAAGCGGCACGGCTGTGGAAAAGTTGAAAAGCAAAAAGCGCTTTCCAACTTTCCCACAGCCACGACGACGACTACGGGTTTATAAACTGCTAAGAGATACGGATTCTGCGGGCAAGGTCAGGTAGCCGCGATTACAAGACAGACCCAAACCGAGACCCAAACTGCGCGCAACGCCCCGTGCCCCTGCAACTCCGGCCAAAAATATAAACGCTGCTGCGGCAAAAACGCCCCTGCGGTGCTCAACGCGGCCTGAAATTTCACACAAGAATGGCCGTCCACGTGCTCCCCACCATACAGATGCGACGTACAGCCATGAGCAAATTTACAGAACTGAAATTCGGCACGGTTGTCGTCGCCGTTATACTGGCCGGTCTTTCTGGCTGCAATAAGGCCGCCGACCCCACACAAGCTCAGGCGCCAGACAGTACCGTCGCCGCCGATTCCGATCCGGCAGCCGGCAATCTCGCGCCCGTGTCGGCCACACCAGTCTCAGCCACACCAATGCCGGCCGCTCCTCAGCAGATGGCCCAGAACTACCCACCCGATTACAGCAGCGGTTCTGCCGATCTACCCACGGACACACAGGATTATCCCGCCGACTACGCCTACGACACTGCCTCCAACCAGCAGCCCATCGAGGCCACGCAACCCCCGCCGCCGCTCCCGGAATACAGCCAGCCTCCCTGTCCCGGCGACGGCTATTACTGGACGCCAGGCTACTGGGGCTACGCTCCCGATAGCGGCTATTACTGGGTTCCCGGAGCCTGGGTTCTGGCACCGTGGGTCGATGCCCTCTGGACTCCTCCTTACTGGGATTACGAGGGCAATAACTATCTCTGGCACTCCGGTTACTGGGGTCCGCACATTGGTTTCTACGGTGGCATCGACTACGGTTTCGGTTACACGGGCCGGGGTTATTATGGCGCGTACTGGAATCACGGCGCGCTCACCTATAACCGCGATGTGACGAACATCAATACCACGGTAGTGCACAACGTTTACAACTATTCGGTGCCGCGCGGCGCCAATAATCGCGTGAGCTACAACGGTGGACACGGCGGCATCAGCGCGCGCCCCAGCGCCCAGGAACTGGCCGTCGTGCGCGATCCCCGTACGCCTCCCGTAGCGGCGCAGGTGCAGCATTCCCGCCAGGCCTCCACGAACCGTGAACAGTTTGCTTCCGCCGGACATGCGCCGGCCGCTCTCGCCGCCACCGCACCGCTTCCGGCAAGCTACAAGGCTCCCGCAGCCAGGCCTCCAGCCGCCGCGACGCGCCTTGCCGCGCGTCCCGCAGCCCAGCCCGCTGTCGCACAGCGCCCAAGCCAGGAAAACAGGCCCGCACCCGAAGCCCGCCCCCAGGCCGTAGCACCCAGACCTGAAGCGGCGCCCAGACCCGAAGCCCGCCCCGCGGCCCCGCAACGTCCAGCGCCACAAGCCCGCCCCGCTCCAGAACGCCAAGCCGCACCACGACCCGAACCCGCAGCACGCCCCGCGGCCCCGCAACGTCCAGCGCCAGAAGCCCGCCCCGCTCCAGAGCGTCAGGCCGCACCACGACCCGAACCCGCAGCACGCCCCGCTGCCCCACAACGTCCCGCGCCAGAAGCCCGACCAGCGCCACGGCCCGCACCGGCGCCACAAGCCCGACCCGCGCAGCCCGCACCCAGGCCCGCCGCCGAGCCACCCTCCCGGCCCGCTCCGCCCGTGAGGCCCGAGGAAAAGAAGGGCTAATCCGGCATCAGCCGGTCCGGAAAATTGGAAATCAGCCCGTCAACCCCCAGAGACCTGGCCCGTGCGATGTCGCGCGCCGCGTCCACCGTATAAGTGAAGACGTATAAACCGGCCTCTTGTAATCCGTCCACAAACGCCGGTTCCAGAGATTCGAACGCAAGACCCGCATGTGTAGCCCGCGCTTCAAGCGCGAACGCAGTGAATGACACCGGAACCGCCTCGATCAGCGCAATCGTCTGAGCAGCCGGCCCCAGTTCCCGCACGCGCAGCAGTTCTGAATGCAGGAACGAAGCATAGAACACGGAGACTTCCGGAACCTCCGCCGTAGCGCGCATGACTTCCGGCACAATACGACGAACCTTAATCTCAACCATCAGGGCGGCTCGGCCCCTGACCGCCTGGAGGACTTCCGGCAGCGTCGGCACTCGTTGCCGCGCCGCCATCTCCAGCTTCTGGAGTTGCGCCAGCGTCAAGTCGCGAATATAGCCGGACCCGTTGGTCGTTCTATCCACCCGCTCGTCGTGCATCACGATCAGCTGGCCGTCGAGGGAGCGGTGAACGTCGATCTCGATTACCTCGGCGCCCAGTGCCAGCGCCGTTTCAATCGACAGCAGAGTATTCTCAGGCGCGTGCCCCGCCGCCCCGCGATGCCCGATTCGCAGCGGGACTTGTCTCGTATGCCGCATCATGACTTCCATAGTCCCGCAACGCATCCTGCCATACTAATGAACGGTTTGAAACTCGAAAGCAGATGTGAACCCGGCAGCTGTGAACCAGGCAAGTCACTCGCGCGGACAGTCTTCCGGTCCGCCGCGCTCGCAGCTCTCGGCTTTGCCGCCACGGCGATTCCGCTCCACCTGCTGCTGCGCAAAGAGCTTCGCAACGCGCCCGAAGATATACGCGCCCAGGGCTGGCCCATCCGCCTGATGCAGGTTCTGTTCGCGAAGTATGTACTGCAGTGGCTCGACGTGGAAGGCCTCGAAAACCTGCCGGAAGGCTCGTATATCATCGCCGCCAACCACGCCTACAAGTCGGGCGTGGATGGGTTCATTCTGGGCCATCTCATTGCCACCCGCGCGCGCCGCGTGCCGCGCATCCTGATGACCGCGGACAACCGCAACTGGGTAGTTCGCGCCGAGCGCTGGGTGCTGCATCACTACGGCATCGCGCTTCTGGTGCCGGATGAAACCGCGAGCCCCGTGCGCCGCAAGCTGGGTTTATCGGACACGATATCCGAGTATCTCCGCGAGAGTTCGAAGCACGCCGTTCTGATTTTCCCGGCGGGCCGAGCCATCGCGGATCCGTCTCTCCAGCTGAAGAACTGGAGCACCGGAGCCGTAGTCGCCGGCGAAAAGAGCGGCTGTCCCATCGTTCCCGTCGCGGTGGGCGGTCTGCGGCTCGATTGGACCCCGGAGACCGTCATCTTCGCCGCGCTGGAGGCCGTTCCAGCCGAGCCGCCGTTCGGATTTCACGTGCGCATCGGCAAGCCCATCACGCCCACCGGCGATGTGCACGCGGATCTCGATCTTGTGCGCGGCGCCGTCGCTGGCCTGATGCAGCAGATACCGGGCCTGCAGCCTGCGCCCGGCGAATCGGCGCCTGGCTTCGGCAAGATGACCCTGCATGACGGACGCACCCTGGCCTATATGGATCGCGGTCCCCGCAACGGAACGCCGGTTCTCTATTTCCACGGCTTCCAGGGCTCGCGCCTGGAGCGTGTTCCGGGCCTCGATGACATCCTGGCGAAGCTCAATGTCCGCCTGATTTCACCCGACCGGCCAGGCATCGGCCTCTCCACTCCGGCGCACGCCCGCACCATCGCCGGCTGGGCCAGCGACGTCCGCCAGTTAGCCGAATGGCTGCTCGGGAAGGAGCCGTGCTACTCGATCCTCGGCTTCTCCGCCGGAGCTACGTATGCGCTGGCGTGCGGCCGTTTGCCAGGCCTGCAGGCGATATCGCTGGTGAGCGGCATGGGCCTGCCCCACCTGATTTCGGGCTGGCGCAGGTATTCGCAGGAGGCTTGGTACATCCTGCTTTCGGCGAAGCTGGCAACCTTCCGCTCGGCGGTCTTTCTGAGGATCGAAAAGAAGAACCGCGATCTGATTTATAGCGACTGGGAGAAGTACTTCAGCGACGTGAAGAAGGCTCTGTCGCCCGACGACCAGCGCATCCTCTCGAAGCCGAAAGTGGACGAATTGTTCCGCGAGAACCGCCGCGAAGGCCAGGCGCAGGGCGCGGGCTGCCTCCTCAAAGACGTGCAGGCGCTCTACTCCGATCCGCTGATCGACCTGCGTCACCTTTCCGCCTGCACCGTGCTGATCGTGCATGGAACGGACGATAGGGTGGTGCCGGTCGAAGTCGCGCGCGACCTGCATAGGAGACTGCCGTCGAGCGGGATTCATGAACTGCACGGCCGCGGGCATTACTTCATCTACGACGACGGCCAGATGGAGCGCGTGCTGACGGACCTGCTTGAAGCGCACAGGGTCTGCGCGCTGCCGCGGTCGGCTTAGATTATTTCGTGATCCTCGCCGGGCTGATCAGATTGGCCAGGATCTGGTACGCGCCGTCGGTGCCGGCCGGCAACTGACGCCATAAGCCAAGGCCCAGATAGAACCAGCGGCCCTTGCCGTATTTCGCTTCCACCAGCGAACCGAGTTTTTCGCCAGGATTGTCTTTGAACGGGTCCGTCATGGCGACCAGATCGATGTACTTCGGATCTTTATCGCCGAGGAAGTAAAGCCCGCGCTCCTGCGTCCAGTTGGCCCAGGTGACGGGCCCGAGCTTGTTGGGGAAGTTGAAGACCTGATCGGTGGGCACCAGAAGCTTCACCGGCGCGTTCTCATCCGTGATGCGATTGGAACTGACCTTAGCCGGATACGGACCGTATTCCGCCTGGTTGAATTCCATCTTGTTGTATTGCACGATGACGGTGCCGCCGCGCTGCACGTATTCGAGCAGTCGCCGGTTGTAAGCGCGCAGATCGGCGCGCCGCTCGTAGGCGCGAACGCCGGTGATGATGACGTCGTGCTTCGAAAGATCGCCGAACGCCAGTTCGTCCTGATCGATGTATGAGACTTTAGCGCCCAGTTGTTCGAGCGCGGGGGGCACCTGGTCGCCGACGCCGATGATGTAGCCGACCCTGATGCCAGGTGTGACCTTGACGTCGACCACCTTGAGCGAGGTCTCGGCCTGTTCGACTACCTGGCGGCGCTGTACATGCGGGTATTCGATTTCCTTGTAGCCGGTCGAGAATTTCTGGTCGCCGGTGACCGATGAAGTCACTATGGCGCTCAGCGAATACTGGCCGACTTTGACCATCGGCGGAGGCGTGACCTGAAACCGCGCCGAGAGTGCTTCGTCTTCGTGCTCGAAGCTGATGGGTACGCTGGCCGGTGTGGCTTTCCAGCCTGCGGGCAGGTCAAGCGAAACGGTTGCCTGCGCGGCGCCTTTGGTGCCGTTGGTGACGGTGACGTGTAGCTCACGCGCGGCGGGTTTCAGCGTGGCGGTGGGAGCGGGAATTACGGCCAGGCCGGGATCGACGCGGACGGAGAAGGCTGGTACGACATTCAGTTCCATCCGCTTGTCGCCGAAGTAGATGTCCTTCACGTAGCGGTATTCGACGGGCAGTTCCTTCGTGACTTCCTGGTTGCCGAACTTCAGATGGAAGGTGGCGCGGAAAGGAGAAGGTGCGAAGGGAACTCCGAATTCCACCGACGGATCGAAGATCTGGATAGCCTGGTTTTCCGGATGCTTCCAGTAATTATCGTGGAAATACGGCGTAGTCGCTTTGGCATCGGCCGGAATGTGAGCGTCGGAAGTGCAGGTATAAACGGCATTGGGTCTCGCGGCGCCCGGGGCGCAGGCGACGGGAGAATCGAAGCCCGAGATGGTGACGGCGGAAACATTGGCGTCGGATGCGCCGTGATTCAGCGCGAGCAGCGAGAGGCGAACCGGCTGTCCGGCGATGACGAGGCCATCGTCTGCCACCGCGTCGAACGTGACGTCGTGCGCAGCGAGCACGGCGTCCTCAAAATCGCGCTCTTTGGTGTTGAGACGGAAGTCGAGTTCGTATTTCGCGGAGTCGCTGAGGCCCAGTGAAGGAAGCCGCGCGCGAAGAGCACGGAGAGCCGCGAGGCCGGCTTCCACAGGGGCTGCGGTGGCGGCGTCACTGCCATCGGCGAAGGCCCTTTGCGCCTGTTTCGCGTCACTGAGAATAGATGCCAGCGCGGATGTCAGCGCGGCTGGCGGATTGGGGCCGGCGTAGTTCGCGAGCGAGGTTAGGCTGGTATCGATGCCATCGAACATCGATGTTTCGCCCGGCTGCGCCTGGGCTTTTTGCAGCTGGCCCGGAATGCTGCTGTCCATTAATTGATAGCCGCCTCCACCGCCTCCGCCGCGACCAGCCGCGCCGGGCAGAGGAGGCAGGCCGGAGGTGCCCTGGCATTTGTGGTAGCTGCGTGCGTCGTTGCCGATATCGGCGTAGGTGCGGCCCAGAAGTGCGTCGTAAGTCTGGGATGCGACCGGTGTGAGCGGAGGTCCGGCCGGGCCCGATGCGCCAGCGGCGCCGCGACCACCACGGCCTCGTCCCGCACCAGCCACTGCTGCGCCAGATGCGCCCGCTGCTCCTCTGCCGCCGGGTCCGCCAGGTCCGCCGCCTGCGGCAATGGCGCCGCGGCCGCCGGGGAAATAGAGCTTCTTCGGCTGCCATGCATGCAGCCCTTCTTCGCGAATCTGCTCGGGATACATGGAGGGATCGCCCGCGGCCTGGAACGCCTCGCGAAACAGAACGGTGGTGGCTTCATGGGCGCGATCGCCGCCGCTGCCCTGTATGTTCATAGTGACGGTAACGTCGGGCCGCAGGGTTCGGATGAGGCGAACGTAATCGCCGACAATTTCCTTGCGGCCCCACTTGCCGATCACCTCATCGGGGTCGAAGGAATAGCCGTAGTCGATGGCGCGCGTGAAGAATTGCTCGGCTCCGTCGATGCGGTGCGCGGAGAGCAGTTCCGAGGTGCGCAGCACGGCGATATCGCGGAAGAGTTCGGGGCCAATTTCGTTTTGGCCGCCATCGCCGCGGTTGTTTTGGAGGTCGATCACGCGCAATCCCATGCCGTAGCCGAATAGCGCAAACAGCGCGTTGGTTTCGTCGTCGGGATGCGCGGGGGCCTGCATGAAGGTGCCGGAAACGCTGAGTTTGCGCAGCGCGAGACCCAGGGTGACATGGCCGTTCGGCGACAGCGGCGAGAACGCCATGCGGTTCTGCGCCTGAACCTGACTATAGAAGGAAAGGCCAATCACGGCGGCAGCGGCGGTGATGGCAAGGGCCGACTTCCGAAGGGTGCGATGGGTCATTTATTAGAAGATGATACCCTTTTTCCGGCTAACGGCGGTAACGGAATGCAGTCACATGTGTATGAAGCGAGCGTTGTTGTTGAGTGCCCTGCTGAGCCTGATGGCCGTCGCGGCGCCGGGGCAGTTCGATGCGGTATCGATTAAGCCGAGTTCGCCCGATGCGCGCGGCGGAGGGTTCAACATGTCTCCCGGGCGGCTGAATGGCAGGAACGTGAGCCTCAGCGAACTGGTGAGCTTCGCATATGGATTGCACGCTTACCAGCTTTCCGGGGATTCGGGCTGGATGGACAACGATCATTACGAGGTTGTGGCCACCTTCCCGGCGGCTACGACGGACGCGCGGCGGGCCGTCATGTTGCAGACGATGCTGGCGGAGCGCTTTGCGCTGACGATCCATCGGGAATCGAAAGAGGTGGCGGGCTATGCGCTGATGGCGGGCAGGAACGGTGCGAAGCTGCAGGCCCCCGAATCTGCGCAGCATGGCATGTTGCTGAGCCGCAGCCCCACCTCAGGGCAGAGGACTCTGCATGGCACCAGCGCAACCATGGCGGATATGGCGGGCATCCTGGCGGATGTGCTGGGGAAGCCGGTGGAGGACGCGACCGGCATTGCGGGGAGCTTCGATTTTGCCATGGAATGGACGCCCGACCCGGTGAGCGAGGTTGCGCTGCGCAAGGGCAGCGGTCCGCAGGAACCGCCGCCCGGCGAGCAGACTGGACCTTCCATTTTCACCGCGCTGCAGGAGCAACTAGGCCTGAAACTGGAGACGAAAAAGCTGCCGGTGGAGGCCATCGCGATCGATCACGCGGAGAAACCGTCCGGGAACTGAAATTTGTTGTACATTTGGAGCTATGTCGGGAAAGCATGACGCCGCACACACGCACGAACACGCAGCCGCAATCGAAAAGAAGGGCTGGGCGCTGTTCGAGGCGGGTTCCTGGCAGCCAGCGATCGCGGAGTTCGATGAACTGCTGAAAATCGACGACGCGAACGCGGGCGCGCTGCAGGGCAAAGTGGCCAGTCTGCGGAAACTGCGGAAGTTCGACGACGCGGCCGTACAACTTCAGGCGGCACTGCAGAAGCGGCCAAGCCACCTGGGTATTCTTTGCGAACAGGTCTGGCTCGACGTGGACCAGCGGCGCTTCGACGCGGCCGTGACCGCGCTCGACAAGGCTCTGGAACACTCGCCCGCGACCGATGCGCTACTGGCATGGAAAGTATCTTTGCTCCGTTCTCTCGAACGTTTCGATGAGGCGGGGCAGGTTGCGCGCGGCGCGCTGAGGGTATTTCCGCAGAGCCTCGCGCTTCTGATTCAGCTCGCCTGGGTGCAGTTTTATCGGAATCATTTTGAGGACGCGGGCGACACGTTTGGTGAAATAGTCCGAGCCGACCCGCGAAACGAAGAGGCTTACCAGGGACTGATCGCGACTTTTCGGCTGCGGGGCCGCTTTGCCGATGCGAAGCGGGAAGCTCAGTACGCGATGAAGGTGTTTCCGGCGAGCGCGGGAATTCAGAGCGAACTGGCGTGGGTGAATTTCGCGTGTGAGGAATTCGAAGAGGCTGTGAAAGTATTTCGCAAGGTTACCGCGCTGACGCCAGCCGATCCGCGGTGTCTTGTCAATCTTGCCTGGGCACTGGCGAGCGAAGGCGGAAAGGAATCTCTGGCGGAGGCTTACACGCAATGCCAGGCGGCGCTCGATCTGGAGACGGATCTTCCGGAAGCGCTGGGATGCCTGGGTGTCGTAGCGTTTCGCCAGGGCCGGACTCATGAGGCGGAGACGTATCTGCGGCGCAATATCGCAGTGGATGCGGCTCATGGGCAATATGCGGACCTGGGCGCGCTTTACGTCCACATGGGCAGGTTCACGGAGGCGCAGGTCATTCTCACACAGGGCCTGACCGCGAAGCCGCAGGAAGCGGCGCTGCACCTGGAACAGGGTAACCTTTACAACCACACCGGGGAGCCGAAAAAGGCGCTGATGGAATTCCGGCAGGCCGCGATGCTGGATCCGGCCAGCGCGGATTTTTCTCGCGCGCTGGCGATTTCCATGCTGGACAACAACAAGGCCACGGAAGCGGAGACTCTGCTTCGATACGCGGTGCGGAATGTGGATGAGATCGGGCGCTGGAAGCTGCATCTGGCGCTGAGCCAGGTGCTGGTCCAGCTGGCCGAAGACACCAGCGATCCGGGTTTGCTGGGCGACGCGCTGAAAGAGGTGAACAGTGCGCTCCGTCTCAGGCCGTCGCATGCCGACCCGCATTTTTGCAACGGCATCGTGCGCTTCAAGCTGGAGGATCTCGACGGATCGCGGAACGCTTTCCGGCGTTGTTACGAACTGGATCCGGAGCGTGTGGAGGCGGAAGTCAACGCGAAGCGGATACAGGCGATGATGCGGGAGGAGACAATCCGGTCAAGGGCGAGCCTGGTATCGAGCCTGGTGGTGGGGGTTGTGGCGCTGGGCCAGCTGGCGGGCCTTTGGTTCGTGCGGTTGCGCGGCGGTCCGGTGAGCGATGTGATGATCACTGTGCTGGTGCCGGTTTGCCTGGGGCTGCTGGTGGTGTCGGTTTTGTTGCCATCGCTCACGAAGCTGAAGCTGACGGGGATTGAAGCGGAACTGAGCGAGCCGAAGCCGAAGGCGGTTGCGGCCGGGCCGAAAGGCGAGATCGGCTTTGGGCGAGGTTCAAGCGCGCCGGTGAGAATCTGACTGCGCCCGGGCGCCCAGGGGAACCCTATGCCGGATAAGAGAGATGCCGACCGTGAATACGCTTTTGAAATGGCCGCTTCCGGCATTCGTTTCGGCTTCGGCGCTACGCGCGAGGTGGGCGCGGACCTGGCGGATATGGGCGTGCGGCATGCGCTGATATTCACCGATCCCGTGGTGCGGGCGCTGGGGCCGGTCGCGACCGTTCTCCAGTCTCTCGAAGACAACCGTATTGCGTTTACGCTGTTTGATCGCGTGCGGGTAGAGCCTTCGGACGAATCTATTCAGGAGGCCGCGCGATTTGCAAGCGCCATCGATTACGATGCGATTGTCGCGGTGGGCGGCGGTTCCGTGATCGATACCGCGAAGGCCGCCAATTTGTACGCCTGCTGGCCGGCGGAGTTTCTCGATTACGTGAATCCTCCGATCGGGAAAGGCAAGCCGGCGCCGGGGCCGGTGAAGCCTCTGATCGCGATTCCGACTACGGCCGGTACGGGCAGCGAAACGACGGGCGTCGCGATTTTCGATTACAAGCCGCTGCGCGCGAAGACCGGCATTGCGCACCGGCGGCTGAAGCCGACGCTGGGGATCGTGGATCCGGAGAACACGCGCACACTGCCTGCGGAGATAGCCGCTTCTTCGGGGCTCGATGTGCTCTGCCATGCGATTGAGTCGTTTACCGCAATGCCTTATTCGGAGCGTGCGCGACCGGAGCGGCCGATTCTGCGGCCGGCGTATCAGGGTTCGAATCCGATCAGCGATATCTGGAGCATGGAGGCACTGCGCATGACCGCGAAGTATCTTCGGCGCGCGGTGGCAGACCCGGCGGACGACGAAGCGCGCGCCAACATGATGCTGGCGGCGGCCTATGCGGGCGTGGGTTTCGGCAATGCAGGGGTTCATCTGCCGCATGGCATGTCGTATCCGGTTTCCGGGCTGGTGCGCGATTACCGGGCGCCGGGCTATGCGGCCGATCGTGCACTGGTGCCGCATGGGGTCTCGGTCATCCTGAACGCTCCGGCGGTGTTCCGGTTCACGGCGTGCGCCGCTCCGGAGCGGCATCTGCTGGCGGCGGAGGCATTGGGCGCCGACATTACGAATGCCAGGCCACAGGATGCCGGTGAAATACTCGCGGAGCGGATTTTGCGGATGATGCAGGACCTTCACATGCCCAACGGATTGCGTGCGCTCGGTTACACGCCGGCCGACATTCCCGCGCTGGTGGAGGGGACCCTGCCGCAACACCGCGTAACGAAACTTTCGCCACGTCCGGCGGGGCGCGACGAACTGGCCGGGCTCTTCGAAGACGCGATGCTGGCGTGGTGAGAGTTCGTCTGAGAGCTCCGATACCCAGACCGGATGCTGAATACCATATAATCTCTCTTGGTCATTCTAACCAAGGAGTGTATATGGGTAAGAGGTACGCATTCATAACGGCAATAGTGGGCGTTGGTTCACTCATCGTCCCGCTGATGGCGCAGGGACAGGGCCGGGCGGGCGCCGGGGGCGCATCGGGCGCAAGCGGCGGGCGAGCCGCTCGTGGGGGCGGACGCGGTGTGGCGGCCGCCGGTCAGCGCACCAGCGGATTTCCGCAGTACACAAGGACGCTGCCGTCGGAAGACGTGCTGGCGCGAGGGAAATCGCTCTACGATGCCAACTGCGCATCGTGCCACGCGTCCGATATACGCGGAGTGCTGGCTAAGAACGGTCCGAATCTGATGCGCTCGACCGAGACGCTCAGCGATAAGGATGGCGAACTGATATCGGCGAGTCTTGCGAAGCACAGCCCGGCGATTAATCTTCCGGCGACGGACGTTTCGGCGATCTCCGGATACATACACAGTATTCAGGCCACGATGGGCGCGCAGGGGAGCCCTCCCGGCCGGAATCCCGTGGGACTGACCTATAACGTGCTGGTGGGCAACCCCAATGCGGGTCAGGTGGCATTCGGCACGCTGTGCGCAAGCTGCCATTCCGTCACCGGCGACCTGAAAGGCATCGGGACGAAGTACGACGATCCGAAGACGCTGCAGAATACCTGGGTATCCGGTGGAGGCGGCGGCGGGCGCGGCGGCGGAGGAGGCCAGCAGGCGACGGTGACGCTGGCGAACGGCCAGAAGCTGGAAGGCCGTCTGGTGCGCAAGGACGATTTCCTGGTGGTGATTGTGCTGCCCGACGGGACGCGGAAATCGATCGCGCGCGACAACGGGATTCCGCAGGTGGAAGTGAAGGATCCGCAGGAAGCGCACAAAAAGATGATGCTCGCGATGGACGATCCGGACAACAAGAACATGCACGACATCACCGCCTATCTGGCGACGATCAAATAGAGGACGAAGACTGAAATGAACAAACTCTTTTTCATCACAACCCTGCTGGCGACGCCGATTCTGCTGGTGGCACAGAGCGGCGGTCTGGATCCGGCGGACATTCTCAAGCCGTTATCGGACCAGTGGACGAGCTATTCGGGCGATATGACGGGCAAGCGGTACAGCGCGCTCAAGCAGGTGAATACGCAGACGGTGAAGAACCTGAGCCTGCAATGGGTGAATCCCGGTATTACGACTGGCTGCGGACCTAATGGAACGGGCCAGGCAGCTGCCACCGATGGCGCTGCGGCGGCTGGCGTTGGTCGCGGAGGCGGTGGTGGCCGCGCAGGGCGTGGTGGCGGAGGCGCGGGCGCGACGGGAACGATCGTCACCGGCGGCTTTGGAACAGGCGAAGTGAATACCTGCGGGCCGACGCGATTCGGAGGCGGCATTCTTTTCGTGGATGGAATTCTCTACGGCGCTTCGCAGAACGATGTTTATGCGATCGACGCGCGCGATGGCACGGTGTTGTGGCATTACTACTGGAAGTATCGCGGCGGAACGACCACGGGTACACGGGGTCCGAGCATGTGGCACAACTACATCTATTTCGAACTGCATGACGACTGGGTTGTTTGTCTGGATGCAAGAACCGGAAAAGAGGTTTGGAAGAAGGAAATTGCGCCGTTTGAGCAGCAGTATTTTTCTTCGAACGTGCCGATGGTGATCGGCAACCACATCATTGTGGGCACCGGTAACGACACGGACGAACCGGCGTATCTCAAGGCGCTCGATCCGGAGACTGGCGATGAGCAATGGAGACTGTATTCGACGGCGCAGAAAGCGGGCGATCCCGGCCTGAACACCTGGCCCAGTCTGGATGCCGCGCGTCACGGAGGCGGCACGTCGTGGATTCCGGGCTCTTACGATCCGGATACGCACCTATATCTGTTTGGCACCGGCAATCCGACGCCCGCTTATACGCAGGGACGCGGCGACGGGGACAACCTTTACACTTCGTGTCTGCTGGCCGTTAACATCGATACCGGCAAGATCGTGTGGTATTTCTCGACCTCGCCGCACGATACGCATGACTGGGATTCCACGCAGACGCCGATTATCGCCGATCTGCCGTTTGGCGGCAAGACGCGCAAGCTGGTGATGATGGCGACGCGCAACGGCTACTTCTACGTGCTCGACCGCGTGACGGGCGAGCATCTGGTGACCAGCAAACTGGGTCTCGTGAACAACTACGCATCTGCCGTCAGCCCGGATTCGCCGCTCCATCTGAATGCGCGCGGCGAGGTGCAGCGCAATCCGAACAAGGACGCGACCATTGCCGGATCTCTGGTGAACAGCGACGTGCTGAATTTCCCGCCGCCAACTTTTTCGCCGGATACCGGGCTGTTCTACGTGCATGAGACCAATTCGCTGCGCATCGAGTATCTGCTGGAGCCGGATCCGCGCGGCTCGATGGGCCTGGGCGGATCGGGCGGCGGCGCTGGCGCGTCGTTTGGCACGAACCTGGACGCGATCGACTACAAGACCGGCAAAGTAATGTGGCGCCACGAACTGACGAATGGCAGCGTGGGGCTGACTTCGACGGCCGGCGGCGTGATTTTTCTTTCCAACGGCGGGGGCATCGAGGCGATTCAGGCCACCGATGGCAGGCCGCTGTGGCATTCGGAGATTGGCGCGCTTTCGAGTCCGCCGGAGACATTCCTGCTGGATGGCAAGCAGCATGTGCTGGCGAGCGCGGGCACGGGGCTCTATATGTTTGAGCTGAACTAGCCGACGG
>Ga0302196_10003200_pt1 | contig 15085 bp, 10 predicted proteins | sample II_Bog_N1_3_FD_198794 | JGI IMG/M metagenome (GOLD analysis project Ga0302196, IMG submission 198794) | Peat permafrost microbial communities from Stordalen Mire near Abisko, Sweden - II_Bog_N1_3 | ecosystem: Environmental > Terrestrial > Soil > Wetlands > Peat | place: Sweden: Abisko...
CCGCCGTGCCCGCCGGCTCCGCCGCCCGCGCCGCCGCCGAAGCCGCCGCCGCCGGCGGCCGACCCGCCGCCGCTTGCCGCGGCCGCCGATGAGTCCGCGCCCGCGGCCGCCTTATGGCCGAACAGGCCCGCCAGCCAGGCGAAGAAGCCCGGCTTCTTGGCCGGCGGGGTGAAGCCGTGCGGAATGGTCCCGGGCAGGACAATGGTCCCGCCGTCCGTCAGCCGGTCGCCGCCGTCGGTGATCACCTGGTCGCCGACATTGACGCCGGAGGCGATGGAGGTGCGGTCGCCCTGGGACGGACCGACCTTGACCGTGACCATCTGGGCCACCGGCCCGCCCATGATCGGGTCCTGGCCGACGGTGAACACATAGTCGCCATTGGCGCCGTGGCGCACGGCGGCCGTGGGGATGACCACCGCGTCCTTCAGGGTGTCGACCAGCAGGGTCACATTGACGAACTGGTTGGGGAACAGCACGCCGCTCCCGTTGGCGAAGCGGGCCTTGGCCTTGATGGTCCCGGTCGAGGTGTCGATCTGGTTGTCCAGGGTCAGCAGCGTTCCTTGCGCCAGGGTGTTGGCGCCCGTGCGGTCGAGGGCCGTCACCGGCAGGGTCGCGCCCTGGGCGACGCGCTGGGCGATCTGCGGGACGTTGTCCTCCGGCAGGGTGAAGACCACGTCGATCGGATCGAACTGGGTGATCACCACCACGCCGGTCGAGGAACCGCTGGTGATGTAGTTGCCAGGATCGACCTGACGCAGGCCCACGCGGCCGGACGCCGGGGCGACGATATGGCAGTAGGTCAGGTTCAGCTTGGCCGAAGCGACATTGGCCTCGTCGGTTTTCACCGTGCCTTCGTCCTGCTTGACCAGGGCCGCCTGGGTGTCGACCTGCTGGCCGGAGATCGAGTCCTGGGCCTTCAGGGTCTGATAGCGCTTCAGGTCCAGCTGGGCGTCCGCCAGCGAGGCCTGGTCGCGGGCCAGCTGGCCTTCCGCCTGGGCGAGCTGGACCACATAGGGACGGGTGTCGATCTCGGCCAGCAGCTGGCCCTTATGGACCGTCTGACCCTCGGTGAAGTCGACCTTTTCCAGCGTGCCCGCGATCTGGGTCTGGACGGTGATCGTCGCTTCCGGCGTCACCGTGCCCAGGGCCGAAAGGGTCAGGGGGATGTCGCCCTTGACCGCCGTCGCCACGCCCACCACCGTCGGCGTGCGTCCGCCGCCGGGGCTGCCGCGCCCGCCGCCAGCCCCGCCGGCCGGCTTGCCGCCATGGGGAGTCAGCAGCATGGCCACCACGATCGCGGCGACGATCGCCACCACGATCCACACCAGCGTGCGCCAGACCGGACGCCGCCGGGGCGGCGGCGCGCGATAGAGGGGTGAAGGGGCGCCGGAGGATGGGGTCGGTGGCGTCTCGCTCATACGGTCTCCTGGAGGCCTCTCATCCCGCGGTCGGTCGCGCTGTTAAGGCGCGGCCCGCCGCCAAAGGCGAGCGTGAGGTCTATGGCGCTGCTGTACGGCGCCAATAGGTTCGGCTTATCTCAAACTTGAAACGTACGGGCCCTCTTGGTCCGTCTCTGCAACGTTAAATCGAGCGCCAAACCCTAGCGGCAAACGCTGACTCGCGACAGGTGATGTTTTCACCGGACCCCCCCAAGGCGCGCCGCGGCCTGGCCTAGATGTCACCCACCAGCTTCAGCGCCAAAGCCACGCAAAGGGCTGTTACGCCGGCGGCCGCCAAAAGGATCAGGATCATCGGATCCTCCTCAAGCACGCGTCCCGGCCCCGCCGGGATCCAGGCGGATCATCGCCCGCGATATGGTAAATTTCCGTGAACGAATTGGCCGACGCGGGTTCGGGATTTATGCCCTTCCGCCGCCACCGTCGGCGCCGATAGGATGCACGCCAGTCGCCAGCCGGAGTTCGCGCCGCCCATGTCCACTGTCGTTACGTCCGTAAAGCCCGAGTCCGTCGGCCTCTCCGGCCAGCGCCTCAACCATCTCGACCGCTTTCTCGAGCGCCACTACATCGAGACCGGCAAGATCAAGGGCGCCGCGGTGCTGGTCGCCCGCCGCGGCCAGGTCGCCCATTTCAGCGCCCTGGGCCAGGCCGACGCCGAACGCGGCAAGGCCATGAGCAAGGACGCCATCTTCCGCATCTATTCGATGACCAAGCCCCTGACGTCCATCGCCTTCATGATGCTGGTCGAGGAGGGCCTGGTGGCCCTGGACGATCCGGTCGCCCGCTTCATTCCCGAATGGAAGGACCTGGGCGTGTTCGACGGCGGCACGCTGAAGACCGGATTCCGCACCAAGCCGCTGTCGCGGCCGATGCTGATGGTCGACCTGTTGCGGCACACCTCGGGCCTCACCTACGGCTTCCAGAACCGCACCAACGTCGACGCCGCCTACCGCGACCTGGGCATCGGCGAGGTCGGCTCGACCATCGACCTGGACTCCATGATCGCCGGCCTGGCGCGGATTCCGCTGGAGTTCTCGCCGGGCGAGGCCTGGAACTATTCCGTCTCGACCGACGTGCTCGGCTACCTGGTCGGCAAGATCAGCGGCCGGCCGTTCGAGACCTTCATCAAGCAGCGGCTGATCGACCCGCTGAAGATGACCGACACCGACTTCTACGTTCCCGGCGCCAAGGCCGACCGTCTCACCGCCTGTTACGCGCTGGGCCCGCGCGGGGTCAGCCTGCAGGACGATCCGCGCAAGTCGCCCTATCTGGCGCCGCCCAGCCTGGTGTCCGGCGGCGGCGGTCTGGCCTCGACCGCCAGCGACTATCTGCGCTTCTGCCAGATGCTGCTGAACGGGGGCGAGCTGGATGGCGCGCGCATCGTCAGCCCAAAGACCATCGAGCTGATGAGCCAGAACCACCTGCCGGGCGGTCAGGACCTGACGAGCATGTCCCGCTCGCTGTTCAGCGAGGCGGCCTACGCGGGCCTCGGATTCGGCCTGGGCTTTTCGACCACCATCGATCCGGCGGCGACCCTGATTCCGGCGAGCAGGGGCGACCTCTCCTGGGGCGGCGCGGCCTCGACCTTCTTCTGGGTCGACCCGCGCGAGGACCTGGCCGTGGTGTTCATGACCCAGCTGTTGCCCTCGTCCGCCTACCCTGTCCGGCGCGAGCTGCGGACCCTGGTCTATGCCGCGTTCACGGAGTCGAACGGGTAAGGGGGAGTGCGTCCTTCGAGACGCCCGCAAGGGGCGGGCTCCTCAGGATGACTAGATTGGGCGGGTTACGCCGCACCTACCCAAGGTGAGGGGCGCGTCTTCGCGCGTCGCGAACCCCGCACTCAAGTCAGCTCGAACGCGGCCCGGGGTTCGGGCGGCAGGCGCGAGAGCAGGTCGGCGGCGCTGCCTTCGATGGCCGCGCGCGACAGCGCCCCGTTGCTCACCGCCTGGGTCAGGCAGCGCTGCAGCTGGGCCGCGCCGTTCATCAGATTGATGTCGCCCGTCCCCACGGCCACCGCCTGCAGGGCGTCGGCCTGGGCCTGCATGGCGCGCAGCGACTGGCCCGGATCGGTCTCGATCGCCCGGATCGCCGACGCCAGGATGCGCAGCGCCTGTTCCACCCGGTCGTTCGGCCCGAGTTCCGGCGTGTCGGTCTGGCGCTTGCGCCGGCCATGGTAGTCGCCGGAATTGAAGCGACGCCGGTCGGGGCCGACATAGTTCACCGCCTCGATCCAGTCGCGCCTGTGCAGCATCACAGCCTCGAGGCGACGGGTCAGGTCGCGGATGGTGAAGGGCTTGGCGAGAAATTCGTGCACCCCGGAATTGCGGGCCGAGATGATGCTGGCGGCGGTCGGCTCGCCGGCGATAACGATCACCGGTCGGGCGCGGCAGGCCAGGCTGGAGCGGCGCAGCTGACGCACGAACCGGAGCCCGTCCAGGGTCGGACCGGTCAGCTCGGTGACGATCAGCTGCGGGTCAAGCTGCTTGCACAGGGCCAGCGCCTTGGCGTCCGCGGTTTCGGTATAGATGCGCGAGGCGCCCAGGTCCTTGAGCACCTCCGACGGCAGCCGGGCGGCCAGCTGGGTGGCCTCCAGCACCAGTACGCGACGCAGGAAGGGCGCGTAGGATCGGGACTGCGCGGCGGCGTTGCTCATCATCGTCGGGGTCGCACCTTTCCCCGACACCCTATCCCCTAGCCGTAAAGATCGGCTTGACGGCAAAGGTTGGAATCAATCCGCGAACGGATCGCGCATCAGGATGGTGTCTTCCCGGTCCGGACTGGTGGACAGCAGCGCCACCGGCGCGCCGATCAGCTCCTCGATGCGGCGGACGTACTTGACCGCATTGCCAGGCAGGTCCTTCCAGCTGCGAGCGCCGGCGGTGGTCTCCGACCAGCCTTCCAGCTCCTCATAGACCGGAATCGCCGCCGCCTGGTCCTTCATGCCCGAGGGCAGGTAGTCGAGCGTCTTGTCGCCGATCCGATAGCCAATGCAGACCTTCAGCGTCTTCAGCCCGTCCAGCACATCCATCTTGGTCAGGGCGATGCCGTGGATGCCGTTGATGGCGATGGTCTGACGCACCAGCACCGCGTCGAACCAGCCGCAGCGGCGCGCGCGGCCGGTGACCACGCCGACCTCTCGTCCGACGACGGACAGATGCTGTCCGATCTCGTCATCGAGTTCCGTGGGGAACGGACCTTCGCCGACTCGGGTGGTGTAGGCCTTGACGATACCCAGCACGTAACCGACCGACCGGGGCCCAAGTCCGGAACCCGCCGCCGCCTGCCCGGCCATGGTGTTGGAGGAGGTGACGAAGGGATAGGTGCCGTGGTCGACGTCCAGCAGCGCCCCTTGCGCGCCCTCGAACAGCACCCGCTCGCCGGCCTTGACCTTCTGATCCAGGATGCGCCAGGCCGGCTGAGCGTAGGCCAGCACCTTGGGCGCGACCTCCAGCAGCGCCGCCAGCAGCGCCTCCGGATCGGCCGGGTCCATCCCCAGGCCCTTGCGCAGGGCGTCGTGGTGGGTCAGCAGCCGGTCGATCTTGGCGCGGAGGCTTTCCGGGTCAGCCAAGTCGGCGACGCGGATCGCCCGGCGCCCGACCTTGTCCTCATAGGCTGGGCCGATGCCGCGGCCGGTGGTGCCGATCTTCTGGCTCGACTGGGCCTCGCGCGCCTTGTCCAGGTCGCCGTGGATCGGCAGGATCAGCACCGCATTGTCGGCCACCACCAGCAGCTCGGGGTTGATCTTCACCCCCTGGCCTTCCAGCTTCTCGATCTCGGCCAGCAGCGCCCAGGGATCGACCACCACGCCGTTGCCGATGACCGACAGCTTGCCCTGCACGACGCCCGACGGCAGCAGCGACAGCTTGTAGACCTGATTGCCCACCACCAGGGTGTGGCCGGCGTTGTGCCCGCCCTGGAACCGGACCACCACATCGGCCCGGTTCGACAGCCAGTCGACGATCTTTCCCTTGCCCTCGTCGCCCCACTGGGCGCCGACAACGGTCACATTGGCCATGAGCTTACGCCTTCTCGCCTGCCCGGTAAGTCCCCGCGCCCTTCGACAGGTCTCGGCGGGGGGACATGGCTTGCGATGTTCGGGACGCCCGAGGCTGCGGCGCGTGGCGCGGCGATTCAGGTGTCAGGGGTGTAGAGCATTGGAAGGGGCGCGGGGTCAAGGGTGGGGGGATGATCGGCGCCTTCTCGCGTAGGGGCTATTTCGGTGACAGTTTACTTATCTCCCGACGTCGCGACGGCATGGGCTGGCGGGCTATCGGGAGATAAGTAAACTGTCACCGAAATAGCTGCGCCAGCCCAAACCCTCACCAGATCCGCACCCGATCCTCCGGCGCGCGATACAACTTGTCCCCCGGCTTGATCCCGAACGCCACATACCAGGCGTCGATGTTCGACAGCACCACGTCCACCCGGGCCTTGTCCGGCGAGTGGGGGTCCGACACCAGGGTCATCCGCTGCATGTCCTCGCGCCACTCGTTGCGATAGTACTGGGCGAAGGCCAGGAAGAAGCGCTGGTCGCCGGTCAGGCCGTCGATCACCGGCGCCGGCTGGCCGTGCAGGCTGGCGTGATAGGCGTCGAGGGCGGCCAGGGCGCCGGCCAGGTCGGCGATGTTCTCGCCCATGGTCAGGGCCCCGTTGATGTGAGCGCCGGGCAGGATCGGCATGGCTTCATACTGGGCGCCGAAGGTCTTGGTCGAGGCGACGAACTTGGCCGCGTCATCGGGCGTCCACCAGTCGTTCAGGGCGCCGTGGGCGTCGTACTGGCGGCCCTGGTCGTCGAAGCCATGCGACATCTCATGGCCGATCACCGCGCCGATGGCGCCATAGTTGACCGCCGGATCGGCGTTCGGGTCGAACACCGGCGGCTGCAAGATGGCCGCGGGGAAGACCACCTCGTTGAATTCGCCGCGGTTGTAGGCGTTCACGGTCTGGGGGGTCATGCCCCACTCGTCCCTGTCCACCGGCTGGTTCAGCCGCGCGACGTCATAGTCCCAACGCCAGCCCCTGGCCCTGGCCACGTCGCCATAGAGGTCGTCCTCGCGGACGCGCAGGGCGGTGTAGTCCTTCCATTTCTTGGGGTAGCCGATCTGGACATCCATCGCCGCCAGCTTCTCCAGCGCCTTGGCCTTGGTCTGCGGGCTCATCCAGCTCAGCGCCTGAATGCGGGCGCGATAGGCGGCCTTCAGGTTGTCGACCAGCGCCTGCATCTTGGCCTTGGACTCGGGCGGGAAGTATTTGGCCACATAGAGCCGGCCGATCGCCTCGCCGAATCCGCTGGAGACGGTGCGCACCCCGCGCTTCCAGCGCGCGGCCAGAGCCGGCTGGCCGCTCAGGGCCTTGCCCGAGAAGGCGAACTGGGCCTCGACGAAGGGGTCGGACAGATAGGGCGCGGCGCTATCGGCCAGGTGGAAGGCCTGCCAGGCCTTCAGGGTCTCCAGGGGCGTTGCGGCATAGAGGGCGGCTATCCTGGACACCGAGGTGTTGGTGTCGACGATCACCCGATCGACGCCGCCCAGGTCGGCCGCCGTCAACAGGGCCTTGAAGTCAAACCCGGGCGCGGCGGCGGCCAGCGCGCCGACCGACATGGGGTTATAGGTCTTCACCGGATCGCGCAGCTCGGCCTTGGTCCAGCTGGCGGCGGCGATCGCGGTCTCATAGTCGACCACGGCTTTCGCGTTCGCTTGCGGGTCTGGCCAGCCGATCAGGGCCAGCATCTGAGCGACATAGGCCTGGTAGGCCGTCTTCTTGGCCGCGAAACTGTCCTTCAGATAGTAGTCGCGGTCGGGCAGGCCGAGGCCGCCTTGGGACAGTTCCACCGCATAGCGATCGGGGTTCTTGTCGTCCGTGCCGACGCCGAAGGCGAACAGGGCGGGCTGGAAGCCATGGCACCCCTGCCCCATCAGCACCGTCAGCGCCTCGCGGTCGCCGGCGGTTCGGATGGCGGCCAGGTCCGGCTGAAGCGGCGCGGCGCCCTTCGCCTCGATGGTCTTCTCGTCCATGAAGGCGTTGTAGAAGGCGCCGATCTTCCCCTGTTCGTCGGTGGCGGCGGGCGCGACCGGCGCGGTCGCGGCGGCCTCTTCCAGCAGGCCATGCACCCTGGCCTCGGACAGATCGCGCAGGATGTTGACGGTGCCGTACCAGGTCAGGTCGGCGGGGATCGCGGTGCGGGCGAAATAGGCGCCGTTGGCGTAGGCGAAGAAGTCGTCGCCCGGCCGGACGCTCAGGTCGCGCCCCGTCAGGTCAACACCCCAGGCGCCGTAGGGGTGCGCGGCGAGATCGCTCGCGGAGGGTTGGGCGGGGGCGGGCGCGACGGCGAGGGTGGTCGTGGCCAGCAGCACAGCGGCGAACGCGGCGCGGCGGGCAGTGCGGAACGTCATGCGAAGTTACTCCACTTCGGCGGATCTGTGATTGGCGCGGTCAGTAACCCGCCTGTCCGCGCGCGCCAAGCATCCGGCCCGAACCTTCCGCGTCAGGAGGGTTCAGCGGCCCTGCGGCGGGGTGTCCTTCACCCGCGCCACGTGAGCGGCGATCTCCTCGGCGGTGTAAGGCGTGACAACCCGCTTGGCCGACGGCGGCTGACGCAGGCGCGACAGCCCCGCGCGCCACTCCTGCAAGGGACGGATCGGGCGGGGCGACAGTCCACCGCCGCAATTGATGCAGACATTGGCCAGCACCCCGTCGGCGCAGTCGGCGCAATAGGTGCATTCATAGCTGCAGATCCGGGCCTCGACCGCCTCGGGCGGCAGGTCCTTGTCGCACAGTTCGCAATTGGGCCGCAGTTCCAGCATGAAGCGAGCCTAGGCGACGCGGCCGGCGTCGGAAACGACAGAAACACCACCTTTTCCGCCGGGCGCGGCGCTCAACCGGCGCGTCGACGAAGCGGAACCAGGTTCGGCGGGCAGCGGGGACGCACCAGGCCGACCGCTGAGGTCGTGGGCTGCGGCGCGGCCCAGCCGGCGGCCCTGAGGTCGGCGAGAATGGCGTCGAACGCCCCCTCCGCGCAGGCCCGGTCGATCGCCCCGTCCGGCAAGGCCGTCGGCAGGGATGGCGGCCCCACGAACAGGTAGCGCGGCAGCTGGGCATCGCCCGCCTGAACGGGACGCTCGACCTCATAGAGCTTCAGGCCAGCCGCCACGTCGTGGCGGATCAGATCGTATCGGCTGCCCTGGATCATGCGCCCGCTTCCTCAAGTCCGTTGCCCGGTGCCGCCGATCAGCGACGGCGACGGCGGAGGTTGGCGGCCGAGCCCCGCGCCGGACCATCAAAATTCCCTTCAAAATTTCTCAAAAATAACGTCGGTACGTCTTACAGTGGCGGCGTGTCTCGCGCCCACGCCAAGCGCGGCGCGAGATACTGGGGCGAAGCGGCGATGGATGCTGGGGTTCGCGAGGGTAAATACTATCAGTTCGGGGCCTTCGTCCTGGACCCGACCCGGCGCGTCTTGAGCCTCGACGGCGCCCCGGTCGCTTTGTCTTCGACCCCGTTCGAGACCCTGCTCTATCTGGTGGAGCATCCCGGCCGGGTGGTCAGCAAGGACGAGCTGCTCGACGCGGTCTGGCCCAAGCGCGTGGTCGACGAGGCCAACGTCAGCCAGACCGTCTTCACTCTGCGCAAGACCCTGGCGGCGGCCGGCGGGACGCTGACCTACATCGCCACCGCGCCGGGCCAGGGCTACCGCTTCGTCCAGCCGGTCGAGGTTCACGGGCACAACGTCGCCTTCGCCGGCGCGACGCCGCTGAAGGCGGCCGTAGAGTCCGCCGACCGGGAGTCGCCCAACGGCGAGTCGTCGACGCGACCCGGCCGCCGGCTTCCGCCGGGCCTGGCGGTCGCGGCGTGCGTGTTGATCGTGCTCGTCGCCGGGGCGGCGGTCTGGCGCCTGCGTCACCCGCCTTCGGCGAGCGGCCAAAGGGTCGTGGTGCTGGCCGATTTCCAGAATCTCACCGCGGACCCGATGTTCAACCGGGCCGTCAGCAAGGCGGTGGAGATCGATCTCGACCAGTCGCCCTTTGTCACCGCCCTGCCGCCGGCGAGAGTCGCCGACACGCTCGACCTGATGGCAAAACCAAAGGACACGCCCCTGACCACCGACGTGGCGTCGGAAATCTGCACGCGCAACGCCGGCAGCGCGGTGGTCGACGGGGCGATTGCGCCGATCGGGTCGGACTATCTGGTCGCCCTGACGGTCACCAACTGCGCTGGCGACCAGGTGATCGACGCCGAAAAAGCCCAGGTCTCCGGGCGCGAGGCGGTGGTGCCCGCGCTCGACGGGCTGGTGACCCGCATGCGCGGCAAGCTTGGCGAGCCGCAAGGCTCCATCGACCGGTTCAGCGTGCCGCTGGAGCGTGAAAAGACCGCCTCGTTGGAGGCGCTGGAAGCCTACAGCCAGGCCGACTGGCTTGAGCTGCACGGTTCGCCCACCGAGGCCATACCCCTCTATCAGCGCGCGATCGGCCTGGATCCCAACTTCGCCATGGCCTACGCCGGCCTGGCCGCGGTGCTCTACAACAGCCACGATTTCCAGCGGGCGGCCGACACCCTGGCCAAGGCCTACGCCCTGCGCGACACCGTCGGCGAGCGCCAGCGCTACAATATCGAAGCCCACTACGCCGAAGGCGCCCAGAACGACACCCTGGGCGCGATCCGCGCTTATCGGGCCTGGGCCCAGGCCTATCCGTTCGACAACAAGCCCTGGTCCAACCTCGCCAACGCCGAAAACTGGCTGGGCGACTATCAGGCCGCGCTTGAGCCCGCCCGGCGGGGCCTGGCGCTGTCGCCGCAGCGCGAGCCCTCCTACACCGTGCTGGCCCGGGACCTGATGCATCTTAACCGGTTCGACGAGGCCGCCGCGGTCTGCGCCGAGGCGGTCGCCAAGGGCGTCGCCGGGCAGGACATCCACGGCCTGTTGGCCGAACTGGCCGCCGCGCGGGGCGATCAGGCGGGGATCGACGCCCAGCTGGCCTGGGCCAGGGGCAAGCCGGCCGAACGGACCCTCCTGCTCTACGCCGCCCGCTACGCCGCAAGGCTTGGCCAGATCGGCCGCAGCGAGCCGATGTACGACCGGCTCTCGCAAATTTCGAAGGATCAGGGCCTGGTCGACTACACCCTGCCCTTCCGCGCCCGCGAACTTGAGGATCTGGGCCGGCCGGACTTGGCCCGCGCCGCCTTGGCCAGGGTTTCGCCCGACAGCAACGACACCGACTATGTGTTCGACCTGGCCGAGTTCGGCGACGCTCATCGCGCCGAGGCCATGCTGGGCCCCAATGTCAGCGACGCGCCGAAGGACACGCTGGAAAACAACATCTTCGCGCCGGAAACCCGGGCGGTCCTGGCCCTGCGGCGGGGCAGACCCCTCGACGCGGTGGCCGCCATGGCGCCGACCCAGCGCTATGAGATGCGCGCCTACGACTCGCCCTATCTCAACGGCCGGATAGACCTGGCGGCCGGCGAGGCGACGAACGCCGCGGTCGAGTTTCGACGGATCATCGACAACCCCGGCATCGAACCCACCTCGCCGCTCTATCCCCTGGCCTGGCTGGGCCTGGCCCGGGCGCTGGCGGCGCAGCACGATCTCGCCGGCGCGAAAAAGGCCTACGAGCAGGTCTTCGTCCTTTGGAAGGCCGCCGATCGCGATTTGCCGCCGCTGCTGGCCGCTCAGTCGGAATATTCGCGGTTGGGACGGTAGGCCGGGCGATGGAGGACCCCTTCGACCTGCAGCGTTTCGTCGAGGCCCAGGATCCGGTGATGGACCGCGTCCGGGCCGAGCTGCGCGCCGGTCGCAAAACCAGCCACTGGATGTGGTTCGTGTTTCCCCAGATCCAGGGTCTGGGGCACAGCCAGATGGCGCAACTCTACGCCATCGGATCGGCGGACGAAGCGGTCGCCTATCTGACCCACCCGGTGCTGGGCCCCCGGCTGATCGAATGCGCTCACCTGGTGCTGGCGGTCGAGGGACGGACGGCGGAATCGATCATGGGCGGCGTCGACGCGGCCAAGCTCCGCTCGTCGATGACCCTGTTCGCGGCGGTCGCGAAGGGGCAGTCCCTGTTCAGCGAGGTGCTGGCGAAATATTTCGGCGGCGCGGGCGATCCGGCGACGCTGGCGCGACTCTAGCGCGGCGCGTCCTTCGACACGCGCCTTTGGCGCGACTCAGGATGACGACGACCATGTCTTCACAAATCCCGTCTTCCTGAGCCGGCCACGAAGCGGCCGTGTCGAAGGACGCACCGGCCTAGAACACCAGGGCGCGGGCTTCCTTCACGTTCGGCAGCTTCTGCACCTTGGCCAGCAGGTCGGCGCTCGGGGCCTGATCGACCCCGACCAGGGCGATGGCGTCGTCGCCGGCTTCGCGGCGGCCCAGGTTGAAGGTGGCGATGTTCACGCCCGCCTCCGACAGCAGCATGCCCAGGGCCCCGATGAAGCCGGGCTTGTCGAGGTTGTTGACGTAGAGCATGGCCGGCATGAACGGGCTGTCCAGTTCCATGCCCTTGACCTCGACCACGCGGGGCGCGCCGCCGATCAGGGCGCCGGCGAAGCTGCGCTTGCCCAGTTCGGTGGTGACGGTGATGCGCATCAGGCTGTCGAACACCGGGCTGTCGTCCTGGCGCGACTCGGAGACGACGATGCCGCGGTCCTTGGCGATGGCGGGGGCGGAGACCATGTTGATGTCCGCCAGCATCGGCCGCAGCACGCCCGACAGGGCCGTGGCCGTCATCGGCTTGACGTTCAGCTTGGAGACGTCGCCCTCGTAGGCGATGTCGATGGCCTTGATCCCGACGTCGACCATCTGGCCGGCGAAGGCCCCCAGCTTTTCCGCCAGGGCGATGAAGGGCTTCAGACGGGGGGCTTCTTCGGCGTTCACCGAGGGGCTGTTGAGGGCGTTGGTCACCGCGCCGGTCAGCAGATAGTCGCTGATCTGTTCGGCGACCTGCAGGGCGACATTCTCCTGGGCTTCCGAGGTCGAGGCCCCCAGGTGGGGCGTGGCGACAACCTTGTCGGAGCCGAACAGCGGGTTTTCCTTGGCCGGTTCGGTGGTGAAGACGTCGAAGGCCGCGCCGCCGATATGGCCCTCGTCGATCAGCTTGCGCAGGGCGACTTCGTCGACCAGGCCGCCGCGGGCGCAGTTGATGATCCGTACGCCCTTCTTGGTCTTGGCCAGGTTCTCGGCCGACAGGATGTTGCGGGTCTTGTCGGTCAGCGGGGTGTGCAGGGTGATGAAGTCGGCGCGGGCCAGCAGGTCGTCCAGCTCGACCTTCTCCACGCCGATCTCGGTGGCGCGCTCGGGCGACAGGAAGGGGTCGTAGGCGATGACCTTCATCTTCAGGCCCAGCGCGCGGTCGGCGACGATCGAGCCGATGTTGCCGGCGCCGATCAGGCCCAGGGTCTTGGCGTAGAGCTCAACGCCCATGAAGCGGTTCTTCTCCCACTTGCCGGCCTGGGTCGAGGCGTCGGCGGCGGGCAGGTCGCGGGCGATGGCGAACATCATGGCGATGGCGTGCTCGGCGGTGGTGATGGAGTTGCCGAACGGGGTGTTCATGACGATCACCCCCTTGGCCGTGGCCGCCGGGATGTCGACATTGTCGACGCCGATGCCGGCGCGGGCGATGACCTTCAGCTTGGTCGCCGCGGCGATGACGTCCTTGTCGACCTTCGCGCCAGAGCGGATGGCGAAGGCGTCATAGTCGCCGGCGACGGCGATCAGCTCATCCTTGGTCAGGCCGACCTTGATGTCGAAGTCCAGGCCGCGCGACTTGAAGATGTCGACAGCGGCGGGGGAGAGTTTGTCTGCGATCAGAACGCGGGGAGCCATGGGAGGTCTCCTTTCGGTTGGGGTGCGTTGAATTGTGGAAGGCGGCGCGAGCGTGCGTCCTTCGAGACGCCCGCAAAGCGCGGGCTCCTCAGGATGACTAGAGGGGTGGGCTTCAACCCGACCTAGTCATGGTGAGGAGCGCCCGCGGGGGCGCGTCTCGAACCACGCAAGCTTTAGGCCGGCTGCAGCATCTCGTCGGCGACGGTGGCGAAGGCCCAGTCGAGCCAGGGCGTCAGGGCTTCCAGGTCCGAAGCCTCGACTGCGCCGCCGGCCCACACGCGAATGCCCGGAGGCGCATCGCGATAGGAGGCGGCGTCGAGCGCCACGCCTTCCTTCTCCAGAAGGTCGGTCAGCTTCTTGGCGAACTCGGCCTGACGCTCGGGCGCCAGGGCGGCCACGCGCGGATCGACGATCTTCAGGCAGACGCTGGTGTTGGAGCGCGTCGCCGGATCTTCGGCCAGGCTGGCCACCCAGGAGGTCTTGTCGGCCCAGTCGTAGAGGACGGCGGCGTTGGTGTCCGCGCGGCGATACATGGCCTCCAGGCCGCCGATCGAGGAGACCCACTTCAGCGCGTCCAGATAGTCTTCCACGCACAACATCGACGGGGTGTTGATGGTCGAACCGTCGAAGATGTCCTTGGCGAACTTGCCCTTGTTGACCATGCGGAACAGCTTCGGCATCGGCCAGGCGGGGGTGTAGCTTTCCAGCCGCGCCACGGCGCGGGGCGACAGGATCAGCATGCCGTGCGCGGCTTCGCCGCCCAGCACCTTCTGCCAGGAGTAGGTGACCACATCCAGCTTGGTCCAGTCGAGCGGCTGGGCGAAGGCGGCGCTGGTGGCGTCGCAGATGACGATGCCCTTGCGGTCGGCGGCGATGAAGTCGCCGTTGGGCACCTTGACGCCCGAGGTGGTGCCGTTCCAGGCGAACACCAGGTCGGCGTCAGGGCTGACCTTGGATGTGTCGGGCAGCTTGCCGAATGGGGCGGTCAGGGCCTCGGCGTTCGGCAGCTTCAGCTGGTCGACCACATCGACCACCCAGTCCTTGGAGAAGCTTTCCCAGGCCAGCACCTGGACCGGCAGCGGGCCAAGCATCGACCACATCGCCATCTCGACGGCGCCGGTGTCGGACGCGGGCACCACGCCGATCAGGAAGTCGTCGGGCACCTGCAGCACTTCGCGGGTCCGGTCGATCGCTTCCTTCAGCCGGCCCTTGCCGACCTTGGAGCGGTGCGAACGGCCGAGCGGCGCCGCCTGCAGATTGGAGAGACTCCAACCCGGGTGCTTGACCGTCGGTCCTGAGGAAAATTCGGGGCGAGCCGGGCGTTGGGCCGGCTTGGCGAGGGTATTCATGATGTCTCCCATCCTTGCAGATGGACAGCGCCCCGTTGGGAGGGCGTGGCCCGGGGCGGTGTTTACACCGTGTCGCGCCGGACGCCAGTGAATTTTCGTCGCGGGGCCCGTAGTTTATTTTCGCCCGCCAGAAGCCGCGTGACAGAGGCTGTTCATTCGCGTTTCATACGCCGGTTGCTCAAAAGAGGCGGCGCGGGGGCTGCCCAAGCGAACATCTCGAGGATTTTGTATGAAGACGTCTTTGCTTTCCCTGGCCGCCACGGGGCTTTCGTTGATCGCCGCAGGGACCCTGGCGATCGCCGCGCCGGCCGCGGCCGCCTCGTCAGCCGCCCCCGCTCACCACTGGCACAAGGTTCCCACGGTCGATCCGGACAAGGGCAAGTCCGACGCTCACCACGGCGGCAAGGCGACGGCGCACGCCGATAAGAAGGGGGTTACCGCGAAGGACGCCCACCTTC
>Ga0302196_10003201_pt1 | contig 15082 bp, 13 predicted proteins | sample II_Bog_N1_3_FD_198794 | JGI IMG/M metagenome (GOLD analysis project Ga0302196, IMG submission 198794) | Peat permafrost microbial communities from Stordalen Mire near Abisko, Sweden - II_Bog_N1_3 | ecosystem: Environmental > Terrestrial > Soil > Wetlands > Peat | place: Sweden: Abisko...
CCGTCCGTCGGGGACACCTGTCCCGGACACCGGACCGGCCTCCGGGTGCGGGCGGTCAGCCGCCCCGGAGGGAGGTGGCGTCGAAGGCCGGGGTCGGATCGTCGAGCGGAAGGATCATCCGCGGGGTCAGGCGGGTGTGCCGGTCGACCAGACGGACCACCGTGCCGAAGGCGGTGAAACTCACGGCGTGGGAGGCGAAGGCCATGGGGCCCTCCTCCACATGGACCTGCACCACACCGGTGCCGTCCATGGCCAGGGCCGCCGACTGCATCCGCTCCATGGCTGATTCCCGCGCCGAGTACATGGCCTCGGTGAAGTTGGTGAGCTCGACATTCTGGTTCTTCTGCTTCATGGCCACCCCGGCGGACCGGCGCGGGGCGTAGACGAAGCTGGCCCCCGCGGCCAGGCCCAGAGGTGTCCATCCCGCCTGGTGGAGGAGGGCGAAGTCGCGGCCGGAGAGGTCCGAGACGAAGACCGGATCGGCCGACAGGCCGCGGGAGCCGACCGGCCGCACGGCCGTGCCCACGATGGTCACGTCCACGTGGTGGCGGTGCACCTCGACCTCGACGTGGGCACCGACCACGCCCCGCCCCCCCATGGTGGTGCACTCCTGGTGGAGGCGGTCGCTGGCCCCGGCGAAGGCCCGGGCGTAGGCCTCGGAGGCGGAGGTGATCTCCCCCTGTCCCCAATTCCACACCCCCATGGGCACCGAGTAGAGCGAGGCACCGCACACCAGCTGGACCGGTTCCCACCCGATGGCGTGCAGGGCGAACTCCTCGTCGATGGACAGGTCGGACGTCCGCCCGGCCCGTCGCTGGGCCGGGGGCGCGTCGGAGGCGGCAGGCCGGCTCAGGTACCCGGCGGCGTCGAGCATCTCCTGACGGATGTCGACCGGATCGGCTCCGGCCCCGAGACCGTCGGCGCTCACAGCAGCCGCACCGTGGGTTGCGGTGGGGGCAGGGGATCGAACGCCTTGAACCGGCGTACCCGGTTGCCCCGCAGGATGCACTGGACCTCGGCGTCCCCGTGGCCCAGCTCGCGCTCGGTGGTGATCATGGACGCCCCCCGCAGCGAGTCCCCCTCGAGCTGGGTCCGCACCTGCTGGCGGGCGATCCGGCGCACGGCCATGTGGGCCTCGGACATCTGCTCGATCTCCGCCGCCGCGCTCTGGTACCCCCAGCCCCCGGCGGATCCCTCGGTCAGGTACTCGGTGATGCAGTAGGCCCACACCCGGACCGACGACACCGTGGCGGCGATGGACACCGGGGCCAGGCCGGCCTCGATCGACTTGGCCAGGCGTTGACCGGCCAGGTATGTGGTCCACGGGATCCCACCGGCCGGAGGGGGACCGTCGGTCACCCGCACGGCGGTGCCCTGCACCCGGAACTCCAGGACCCCGAGATCGCTCAGGCGATCCGACGAGTCCACCACCCCCACCACGCCGTGGGCCCCGACCGAGGTGGCCTCTTCGATCATGCGGTCGTAGGCCGAGACGAAGCCCTGGCGCCAGGCGTCCTCGATCCAGGACTGCTCGTAGTTCTGGCCCCAGGACCGGTGCTCGGCGGACACGAAACCGTGCGGGCACTGCCAGGTCTGGGAGTAGCCGCTGGTGCTGCCCTGGAAGGGGACGCCGAAGGTTCCGTAGGGCGATCCCATGCCGTACCACTGCCACTGCATCACGCAGAAGCCCTGGACGAACCCGACCGGCTCCAGTCCCATCTGCAGGCAGGCGGCGAAGTCCGGCACGGTCAGTCCGGAGGTGAAGGCCCCCCCGGCGAACCTCCGGGCGGCGGCTTCGGGGACATCGTCCGGTTCCGGGGCGGTCGTCATCGGGTGGAGGGCGCGCTCATCGGGTGCCGGGCCCTCTCAATTGTCGAGCGAGATGATGGTGGTGGGCCGGGGCAGGGTCACCGTGTCGGATGTCTTGCCCACGGCGGTCCCGAGGGACAGGAATTCGATGGTGTGGCTGCCCCACTGGTGGGACTTCTCCTCCAGCCGGACCCCGACGATGCCCGAGGCGTCCAGCCGGGTGGCCTCGTCCTGCATCCTGGTCATGGCCAGCTCCCGGGCCTCGTACAGGGCCTGGGTGAAGTTCGGGAGCTCGACGTTCTGGCCGGCCGACCCCAGGGTCTGGCCCAGGCCCCGGTGGGCGATGTGGTACACGCAGGTCCCCATGACCAGACCCTGGGGGATGTACCCGGTCTGCATGAGTGTCCAGAAGTCCTGTCCCGAGAGATCGGAGGTGAAGGGCTTGCCCAACTTGTTGAGATGGGAGACCCCGCTCTCCGCCTTCACCGCGGTGCCGACGGCGATGAACTCGGCGGCGTCCTTGCCCCACTCGTAGTAGTTGACGTCGAGCCGCACCCCGACCACCCCGTCCGCCCCCAGCTCGGCGGCCTCCTCCTCCATCCGGGTCATGGCCAGCTCGCGGGCCTCGTACATGGCCCCGGTCAGCTTCTCCAGCTCCTGACTCTGGCCCCACTTCCGGGTCTGGATGCCGGTGTGGTAGATCGAGGACCCCATCACGAAGCCCACCGGATGGAAGCCCACCTCCTTGATCAACAGGAACTCGTTGACCGAGAGGTCCGAGGTGAACAGTCCCGCCTCCAGCTCCTCGAGCCGGTGGCCGGCCTCTTTGGGCAGATCCTGCGGGACGTCACTCATGTGCCTCCTCCGATGACCATGCTCTCGAGTGCCTGGCGGACCGCCTGGCTGTGGGCGGCCTCAGCCTTGAGCACCGCCAGCAGCCGGGCCAACCACTCGTCCACGCCGACCTTCTCGCTCCGGATGCGTATGCCCCCCGACGAGTGGCCGATGGTGCACCGCAGCGTGGTCCCGTCGACCTCGGCGTCGAACTGGTCGTCGCCGAGGGTGATCCGGATCGACCGGACCTCGTCGGACCGGCGGAACCGGCCGCCGGCCCTCTTCACCTCCAGCCGCGATCCGAGGGCCTCGGACAGCTGGTCGGCCAGCACCGACACCAGGATGCGGACGTCGCCCCCGTCGGCCCGGAGTGACGCCGCCGCCAGCTCCAGGTCCATCGAATCGTCCATACCGCTCACCTGGGCACCCTACCGCCCCCGCCCTGGGGCCGTTCAGCGGGTGGTGGCGGTGTCGCGCTCCTCGGCGCCCGCCCGGACCAGGGGGAGGAGCCGCTCGCCGAAGTCGACGGCGTCGGCCAGCGGATCGAAACCCTTCAGCAGCAACGTGGTGATCCCGAGGTCGTAGTAGCGGAGCATGGCCTCGGCCACCTGGTCCGGCGTCCCGACCAGAGCCGTGGAGTTGCCGGCGGCGCCGGTCAGGTTGGCCACCTTCATCCAGAGGCGCTCGTCGTAGACGTCCTTGTCCGAGGACATCTCGATCAACCGCTTGCGTCCCACCGACGTGGTGCCCCCGGTGTCCCGGTCCACCGAATAGGTGGCGTTCTGCGCGCCCCCGAGTCCCCGGTAGCTGTCGCGGTGGTCGGCCATCCGTTGCTTGGCCTGTTCGATCCGGTCGGCGGTGGTGGCGGCGATCCACTCGGCCTTCTCCCACGCCTCCTGCTCGGTGTCACCGAGGATCGGGCGGAGGGAGATGCTGTAGCGGAGGGTCCGGCCGTACCGGGCGGCCACGGCATCGATGGTCTCCATGCGGGCGGCCACGGCGGCCCGGGGCTCGCCCCAGAAGGCGTACACGTCGGCCTGGGCCGCCCCCACCTCGACGGCCGGGGGTGACGCCCCGGCGAAGTACAGCGGGATCCCGCCCGGGGTGACCGGCTTGACCGAGCTGAAGGCCCCCTCGTAGTGGAAGAACTCGCCGTCGAGGTCGAACGGCTCGTCCTCGGACAGGAGCCGGCGCACCATGGACATGACCTCGCGGGTGCGGGCGTAGCGGGCGTCGTGGGCCACGAAGTCGCCCTCCCGGTGCTGGTCGGCCTCGTCTCCCCCGGTGATGAAGTGGATGGCGATCCTCCCACCCCCGGTCAGGTGGTCCAGGGTGGCGGCCATGCGGGCCAGGACCAACGGCTGCACGGCCCCGGGGCGGTGGGCCACCAGCACCTTCAGGTGGGAGGTGCTGTGGAGCACGGTGGCGGCCACCGCCCACCCTTCGGGGGCGACGGCGCCGTATCCCACCAGGACCCGGTCGAAGCCGCCACGGTCGTGGGCCCGGGAGATCTCCACCAGATAGCCGGGGTCGATGACCGGGCCGTCCATCCAGTCGACCACCGGTCCGTCCACCAACGGCCCTTTGATCTCCGAGGCGTCCCTCGTGCCCACCATCCCGATGATCTCGACTGGCATCCCCGGTGCTCCTCCTCGATGGTCCGGCCCGACCGGGACCTCGCGTACCTGCCCCTGCACCAGTTGGCCGCCAGCTCCGGCATGAGCTCCGGCACCAGGTCAGCCCCTGGTCGTTCGGGGGCGAAGACCCGTCCAGACGCTAACATCTGGATGGTGGGACGGGGCACAGAGGCGTCGAGTTCCAATGTCACCCGACCGCTGGTCGCCGTGGGATACGGCCCCCGATGCGTTCCGGTGATGCAGCTGGCCGAGGCGGCCGGAGGGCTGTGCGATCTCGTGTGGATGATCGACGCCTCGCTGCCGGAGATGGCCCAGATGGCCGATCTGTTGAACCGGTTCGGACCGGTGGTGGACATCGGCGGCCTGGACGGGGACGGAATGGCCAAGGCCCTGGCGCCCTATCAGCCCGACGGCCTGGCCACCTACCTCGATGCCGGCATGGTGGCTTTCGCCGGGTTGGCCGCGGAGTTGGGACTGGCATTCCACTCGGCGCCCACGGCGGCCGCCCTGACCGACAAGGCGACCCAGCGCCGGGTCCTGGCCGGGGCCGGGCTGCCCATGCCCCCCTGTGAGGTCCTCGCCCCCGGGGCATCCGGGTCGCGGGTGGCCGCTGCTGCCGGGGTGGTGGGCTGGCCGGCCATCCTCAAGCCGCGGTCGGCCCAGGGCAGCCGCTACACGTTCCTGGCCCGCGACGCCGCCGAGTTGGACGGACTGCTGGAGGCCCTCGGTGCCGGTCGACCGGAGATGGTCCTGGAGGGGTACCTGGCCGACGACCCGGCCCGGGAGGGGGACATCTATGCCGCCTATGTCTCGGTCGAGAGTGTGGTGTCCCGGGGGGTGATCAGCCACCTGGCCCTCACCGGGCGGTTCCCGCTGGCCGAAAACTTCCGGGAGACCGGATTCTTCATTCCGGCGGCCCTGGGCGCCGACGAGCAGGGGGCCGTGGTGGGCCTGGCCACCGCCGCCATCGAGGCCCTCGGTGTGCGCACCGGGTGCCTCCACACCGAGGTCAAGATGACCTCGGACGGCCCCCGGATCATCGAGGTCAACGGCCGGGTGGGAGGCGGGGTGCCGGAGATGATCGAGCGGGCCGCCGGGGTGCGCCTGCTCGAGCTGACCCTGCGGTTGGCCCTCGGGGAGGCCGTCGTCCTCGACGGGCCGCTGGCCACCGACCGGATCGGGTACCGGTTCTTCCTGCAGCCGCCGGCGGTGTCCGCCACAGTGGCCGCCATCGAGGGCGTGGACCGGGTCAGCGACCACCCCGGCGTGGACACCATCAGCGTGCACCAGGGCCCGGGGGCCGATCTCGACTGGCGGGACGGCTCGCGGAACCACATCATGGCCGTGGTCGGATCCAGCGCCGACCATCAGGAACTCCAGGCGGTCTACCGGCTTCTCCACCAAGAGGTGACCGTCACCTACGCCGACGTGAGGCACTAGTGCCCGTCCGGCTGGCCCGGGCACCGGACACCGGCCACGACGGCCCCCCCGCCCGCTGGACCTGCGGCCTGGTCAACAACATGCCCGACGGGGCCTTCGAGGCCACCGAACGCCAGTTCCTCGACCTGGTGGACGCCGGGTCGCAGGGCCGGACGGTCGAGGTGACCCTCTGCACCATGGACGGGATCCCCCGGGGGGAGAGGGCGGCGGCCCGCATCGCCGGGCGCTACCACCCCGTCGGCACCCTGCGGCAGAACCCGCCGGACCTGCTCATCGTGACCGGCGCCAATCCGCTGGAGCCGGTGATCGAGGACGAACCGTACTGGGACGAACTGTCGGGCCTGCTCACGTGGGGCGTGGACCACGTCCCGACCATGTTGCTGTCGTGCCTGTCGGCCCACGCCGGCCTGGCCGTGTTCGACGGCATCGTCCGGACCACCCTCGACACCAAGTGCACCGGGGTCTTCCCGCAGCGCCCCCACCCGACCCACCCCCTGGCCTCCGGACTGGGCACCGAGGTGGTCCTGCCCCACTCGCGGCTCAACACCGTGCCCACCGAAGGGGTCCGGGCCGCCGGCTACTCGGTGGTGCTGGACTCCGAGGCCGTGGGCTGGAGCGTCGTCACCCGCACCCACGGGGGCTGCGAGGTGGTGCTGGTCCAGGGCCACCCGGAGTACGATCCCTCGAGCCTGTTGCGCGAGTACCAACGCGACGCCAGGAGGTACGTGCTCGGCGAGCGGGACGCCCCTCCGTGTCTGCCCGTCGACTGCGTGGCCCCCGGTGACCGGGCCCGGCTGGGAGAACTCCACCGGCGCATCGTCGGGGGGGAACGGGAGCCGGCCCTGGTCGACTCGTTCCCGTTCGGGGAGATGGGCGAGCGGGCCGGATGGCCCTGGCGGGAGGCGGCGGTGCAGCTCTACACCAACTGGATGGCGGGTGTGACGGACAGGACGGAGAGGAACGGCTAGGCCCATGCACGACGAGACCATCGCCATCCACGGCGGCTACACCGCCGACGGCACCCGGGCGGTCGCCGTCCCCATCTACCAGACGGTGGCCCACGATTTCACCGACGCCGAGCACGCCGGCGCGGTGCTGGACCTCGAGGTGCCCGGGTTCCACTACAACCGGATCAACAATCCCACCAACGACGTTCTCGAGAAGCGCCTGGCGGCCCTGGAGGACGGCACGGCGGCCCTGGTGCTGGCGTCGGGCATGGCCGCCGTCAGCTCGGCCATCCTCACCGTGGCCCGGGCCGGCACCAACTTCGTGGTGGCCCCCCAGCTGTACGGAGCCACCTTCACCTACTTCGCCCACGTGCTGCCCACGCTCGGCATCGAGGCCCGGTTCGCCGCCGACGACCGGGCCGAGTCCATCGCCCCCCTCATCGACGACCGGACCTTCGCCGTGTTCGCAGAAACCATCGGCAACCCGGCCGGCAACGTGGTGGATCTGGAGGCCGTGGCTGACGTGGCCCACCGGGCCGGGGTGCCGCTCATCGTGGACAACACGGTGGCCACACCACTGATGCTCAAGCCGCTCCAGCACGGCGCCGACGTGGTGGTGCACTCGCTGACCAAGTTCGTCGGGGGCCACGGGACCACCACCGGGGGTGCCATCGTCGACGGTGGGCGGTTCCCCTGGGGTGACCACCCCGACCGGTTCCCCATGTTCACCGAACCCGAGCCCGCCTTCCACGACGTGGTGTTCGCCCGGGACTTCCCCGAGCGTCCCTTCACCGTCCGGGCCCGTTCCATCCAGCTCCGCAACACCGGGGCCACCCTCTCGCCATTCAGCGCCTTCCAGCTCCTCCAGGGGCTGGAGACCCTGGCCGTCCGGCTGGACCGGCACGAGGCCAACGCCCGGGCGGTGGCCGCCTACCTGGCCGCCGATCCCCGGGTGGGGTGGGTCAGCTTCGCCGGGTTCCCCGACCACCCCCACCACGACCTCGTGCAGCGGTACCTGAAGGGCCGGGTGCCCTCCATCATCACCTTCGGTGCCGCCGGCGGCTACGAGGCCGGATTGGCCTTCTTCGACTCCCTGCAGCTGTTCAAGCGGCTGCTCAACCTGGGGGACGCCAAGTCGCTGGCCATCCACCCGGCCTCGACCACCCACCGTCAGCTGTCCCCGGCCGAGCTCAGCGCGGCCGGGATCCGCCCGGAGACCATCCGCCTGTCCATCGGGCTCGAGCACATCGACGATCTGATCGCCGACATCGACCAGGCCCTGGACGCGGCCACCCCCTGACGCGGGCCACCGTGGCCCTAGTCGACGATGTTCTCCACGCACTCCTGGGCGTCGAGCACGGCCCGGAGCCGGCTGCGGGGCGAGGGCAGGTAGTGGGTGAAGTAGCGGACCCCCTCGGTCAACACCCCGAGCAGGGAGAGGTTGGGCTGGAGCCGACCTTCGGCGTCGTAGGGGTGGAAGTCCTCGCTGATGGCCACACTGCCCACCGCGGTGTCCCCGTAGCGCAGCTGCGTCAGGCGTCCCTTGGCGTAGAGCCGGCTGAGGAGGGGTGAACTCGACCGGGCCAGTGACGGGAGGTCCAGGTGGCCTCGGACCACCCCGTCCACCACCACCCGGCGGGGCCGGTCGAGGTGGGTGGAGGACAGCTCCACCCGACCGTCGGGCCGGGCGGTGAGGGTGGGGTCCGGGCCCAGTTCGATGTGGACCACACCGGCATCGATCAGGGCCAGCAGCTGCTGGGACCGCAGTGGGGGAGGGCCCGCCTCGAGCCGGTTGATGCGCCCCCGGACGTTGGACTGGAAGTCGATGTAGGACTCGAGGGACAGCCCGCCGAACTCGATGACCGAGCGCAGCTGGTCGCGCAGGATCCGGAGCACCTCCTGGGCCGCCTTCACCGGACTGCCTCCCTCGGTCAGGGCCTCGTCCAGGTCGGACTCGATCATCTCGTACACCTGGGACTGGTAGTCCGCCCCGGACGTGTAGTGGTTGTCGGCCCCGGCGAAGATCTGGTCGGCCGGGTCGAAGGGCCCGTAGAGCAGCTCCAGGCCGGCCACCGCCTCGGCGTAGCGGCCGTCCTCCCAGGCCGCCCGGAGCCGGTCCCGCACCTCGGCCGACTCGTCGATCCCCCCTTTGAGGTAGGCCGCGTGGGTGTGGTAGCGGGCCTGCATCTCGGCGAACAGGAGAGGCAGAAGCTCACTGCGGAAGTCCACCTTCCGGCGAACCCGTGAGCCGCCGGGGTGGGTCAGGGCGGCGAACGCCTCGGGGGTGCACACCACCGGCTGGTACTCCCCGTACGGGTCCACCCCGTGGGCGGACTTGGCGCAGTAGGGGATGCCCGAGCGCGAGTAGAGGTGGATGACCGGCTCGCGTCCACTGGGGACGTAGCGCTTCCGGGCCCCGACCGCCTCGAAGGACCCGCCCCGACCCACGGTCAGGGCGGTCAGGATGTCGAAGGCCACCAGGCCCATGCCGGCCACGGCCACCGTGGACCCCGGGGGGAGGGGCTCGTCGAAGTACTCCACCGGGTAGGGGCGGAGGTAGTGCACGGCGGCGGCGTCGCCGGGCGGCTCGTCGTTGAACGTGTGGCCCGAGGTCAGTACCACGTGGTCGACCGTCAGGGTCCGCCCGTTGTCGAGCAGGACCGCCTCGCGTCCGCCCATCTCGGGGGTGATGTCCACGGCGGCCGAGTAGTGCCGGACGATCTCGAGGTTCTGCGGGGCGTCGGCCAGGAGGGTGTCGTAGAACCACACCAGGTACTCGCCCATCAGACGGCGGGGGAGGTAGTCGGTGGGCCGGATGGGATCGCCCTCGGTCCCGATCCGGCACTCGTGGCCGACCCACCGGAATCCCCGGACCACCGCCCACTCGTAGAGACCCACGGCGTAGGGGGGGTGCTCGTCACTGTTGGGGGACGCGTACAAGGAGAGCTGGCCGCAGGCGTTGTTGAGCACCAGGTAGTCGGGTTGCCCCGACGAGTACACCCCACCTCCCAGCTGGCCCGGGTCCACCAGGTGGACCCGGATGCGGGCACTGGACTGGCGGGCCCGGACCACGGTCCGTTCCAGCACGCACAGCCCCCACGATCCCAACCCCACGATGGCCAGCTCGATCACGGGCACCGTCCTGTCGTGTTCACGACTGTCGGGCTCACGACGGTCGTGCTGACGCCGGACCCCATTTCGGGCATTGCCACTCCACCCACGGTAGGTCCCTGCCGATAGGGAGGACAAGCACCCGGGCCCGGTGGCAACCGGTGACGGGTAGGCTGGGTCACCGCCCCGGTCTGCCCCTGCGAACTGCACACTGGTCCTGGCTGCACACTGGTATGTCGGCAGCCGACGGGAGGAAATGAAGGTAATGGTCCACGACTCGGGAACCCTGGAGCTGGGCTCGCTCACCGTGCACCGGCTGGGATTCGGCACCATGCAGCTCACCGGCCCCGGCGTCTGGGGTCCACCCGCGGACCACGACGGGGCGGTGGCGGTGATCCGCCGTGCCGTGGAGCTGGGCGTGGACCTCATCGACACGGCGGACTCCTACGGCCCCGACGTGGCCGAGGAGCTCGTCCGTGAGGCCCTTCACCCCTACCAGGGCACGGTCAGGATCGCCACCAAGGCCGGGTTCATCCGCACCGGCCCGGGCCAGTGGGTGGAGTGCGGCCGCCCCGAGTACCTGCGCCAGCAGTGCGAGGGCAGCCTGCGGCGCCTCGGCGTGGAGCGGATCGACCTGTTCCAGCTGCACCGGGTGGATCCCGGGGTGCCGGCCGACGACCAGTTCGGGGTGTTGGCGGACCTTCGGAACGAGGGCAAGGTGGCCGAGGTGGGCCTGTCCGAGGTCAGCGTGGACCAGGTGGAGGCGGCGGTCCGCATCGTGCCGGTGGTCAGCGTGCAGAACCAGTACAACATCGCCCAGCGGGGCGCCGACGCCGTGGTCGACCACTGCGAGAGCAACGGCATCGGCTTCATCCCCTGGTTCCCGCTGGCCAGCGGCAAGCTGTCCCGTCCCGGGGGTCCTCTGGACACCGTGGCCCATCAGCTCGGGGCGACGGTGTCCCAGGTCTGCCTGGCCTGGCTCCTGCGCCGGTCGCCGGTGATGCTCCCCATCCCCGGCACGTCGTCGCCGGAGCACTTGGACGACAACTGCGCGGCCGCCGGCCTCACCCTCACCGACGACCAGTACCGGGAGCTGACCGACGCAAGGAAGTCCCTGCGCCGCTGGGCCCTGGCCGACTGACCGGACGCGGAGAGACCGTGGCTGCGGACCTGGTGATACGCAACGGCACCGTCGTGGACGGGAGCGGTGGGCCGGTCCGGCGGGCCGACGTGGCTGTGGAAGGAGGGCTGATCACCGAGGTCGGTGACGACATCGGCCGGGGCCGGCGCGAGCTCGATGCCGAGGGCCTGCTGGTCACCCCGGGATTCGTCGACCTCCACACCCACTACGACGGCCAGGCCACCTGGGACCCGTTGTTGGCACCGTCGTCGCACCACGGGGTCACCACGGTGGCCATGGGCAACTGCGGGGTCGGCTTCGCGCCGGTGGCGCCGGACCGTCACGACTGGCTCATCGGGATGATGGAGGGTGTGGAGGACATCCCCGGCACCGCCCTGCACGAGGGTCTGCGATGGGACTGGGAGTCGTTCCCCGACTACCTCGACGCCCTCGACCGTCAGCCCCGGACCCTCGACGTCGGGGCCCACCTTCCCCATGCCGCCCTCCGGGCCTTCGTGATGGGGGAGAGGGGGGCGGACCCGGGTGCCCATCCCGACCGGGCCGAACTGGACCGGATGGCCCTCCTGCTGGCGGAGGGGCTCCAGGCCGGGGCCCTCGGGGTCACCACCTCCCGGACCGAGCGGCACCGCACCAGCGGAGGGGAGAACCTGGGGACCCTGCGGGCCCGGGAGCCCGAGCTGATCATGCTGGCCTCCGTGCTGGCGGAACAGGACCGTGGGGTCTTCCAGTTCCTGTCGGACAGTTACCGCACCACCGACGACGGGTTCGCCCGCTCGGAGTTCGAGCTGGTCACGGCGTTCGCCCGGGCCAGCCGCCGCCCGGTCAGCTACACGGTCCAACAGGACATCGAGGCGCCCGACCGGTGGCGGGATCTCATGGCCCTGGCCGGGACCCTGCAGGCCGGGGGACTCGATGTGAAGGCCCAGGTGGCCCCGCGGCCCATCGGGGTGCTGCTGGGACTGGAGGCGTCGGCCAACGTCTTCACCCCCACCCGGGCCTACCGGAAGATCGCCGGCCTGCCCCTCGACGAGCGGATCGCCGCGCTGCGCCACCCGGACCTCCGGCAGCGGATCATCGACGGGCACGCCCAGCTGACCTCGGGACCCGATGCCTTCGCCGGCTACGCCTTCTTCGGCCGCTTCGACGACATGTACGTCCTCGACGACCCGGTCGACTACGACCTGGACGCCGGCCGGTCGCTGGCCGCCGTGGCCCGGCGCAACGGCGTGGATCCCCGCCAGTACGCCTACGACGTGCAGCTGCAGCGGGACGGCCGCCAGCTCATCTACACCCCGCTGTTCAACTTCGCCCACGGGAACCTCGACGATGTGCGGGAGATGATCACCTCGCCGGTGGCCATGTTCGGCCTGTCCGACGCCGGTGCCCACTGCGGCCAGATCTGTGACGGGAGCATGACCACCACCTTCTTGTCCCTGTGGGTCCGCGACCGGCGCCACCGGGACGGACTGCCGCTGGAGTGGGTGGTGCACCAGATCACCCGGCGCACCGCCGCCCATGTGGGCTGGCTGGACCGGGGCCTGGTGGCCCCGGGATATCTGGCCGACCTCAACGTCATCGACCTGGAGGCGCTGGGGTGCGCCCCTCCGGAGATCGCCGCCGACCTGCCGGCCGGAGGGCGCCGCCTGCTCCAGGCGGCCACCGGCTACCGCTGGACGGTCAAGCGGGGCGCGGTGACCTTCGAGGACGGTGTCCACACCGGTGCCCTGCCCGGTGTTCTGGTCCGGGGCGCCCGGTCGGGCCCGGAGGGGTCCACCGGTGTCCCCGCCTGACGTCGTCTCGGTCATCCTGGGGCACGCCGGCGACGGGGGCGGGCGTCCGGCCGTCCGGGACACCGACGAGGACCTGAGCTACGGCGACCTGGCCGACCAGGTCCACCGGGCCGCGGCCGGCCTGGCCCACCTGGGGGTGGCCCCGGGGGACCGGGTGGCCCTCCACCTCCCCAACTCGGTCGATTTTGTGGTGGCGGCCCTGGCCTGCCTGTGGACCGGCGCCGTCTTCGTCCCCCTGGCCACCACCGATCCGCCGGCCCGGCTCCGCCTGGTCCTGGACGACTGCGCCCCGGCCGTGGTGGTCACGTCGGACCGGGCCGGGGGCGGAGCGGGGGCCGATCCCGGCCCGGATGGGCGCTCGTGGGTGACGGTGTCCGACCTGCGCCGGTCGAAGCCGGGTCGGGTGAGCCCACCCCGGCCTCCCGGGGGACCGGCGTACGCCATCTACACCTCGGGGACCACCGGTTCCCCCAAGGGTGTGCTGATCGGCACCCCGGCCTTCACCGCCGCCGTGGCCGCCACCGTCGACGCCCTCGGACTCGACGCCTCGACCCGGACCCTGTGCGTCTCCCCGTTCCACTTCGACGGGTCGTTCGCCACCCTCTTCCCCACCCTGTACGCCGGAGGGGCGGTGGTCATCCGCCCCCGGGAGGCCCTGCTCTTCCCCCGCACCTTCTTCCGGGCCGTGGATCAGGAGGCCATCACCTACACCGGCTTCTCCCCCAGCTACCTGAAGCTGCTGCTCTCCAGCCCGGAGAAGGAACGCCTGGCCCCGTCCACGCTGGTGGTGGCCCTGGGGGGCGAGGCCGCCTCGGTGGCCGACATCCGGGCCCTGTGGGAGGTGGCGCCCGGGGTGCGGGTGTTCAACCGCTACGGTCCCACCGAGACCACCATCGCCGTCACCCACGTGGCGGTGACCCCCGGGTCGCTGGCCGGCGGCCCGGTTCCCCTGGGCCGGCCCCATCCCGGGGTGACCTTCCACCTGGTGGACGCGGACGGCCGGTTGATCGACGCCGCCGATCAGGTCGGGGAGCTCTACATCGGCGGGTCCCAGCTGATGGAGGGGTACTGGGGCGCCCCGGAGCTCACCGCCCGGGTGCTCCGGGACGACGTCGTGCCGGGCGTGATGCTCTACCGCACCGGCGACCTGGTCTACCGCACCGGTGCCGGGGAGTACGTCTATGTGGACCGTGCCGACCGGGTCATCAAACGGCACGGCGTCCGGATCTCCCTCATCGAGCTGGGCGAGGCCCTGGGTGGCCTGGACGGGGTCTCCGCCGCGGCCTGCGTTCCCTACGCCGACGGTGACCGGACCGGCATCGTGGCCTACGTCGTCACCGACCACCCGGTGGAGCCGCTGGAGCTGCGCCGTGCCGCCGGCCGGATCCTGCCCGAGACCATGCTCCCCGACCGGATCGAACCGGTGGGGGACCTGCCGCTGACCCGGTCCGGCAAGCTCGATGAGGGTCTCCTCCTCGGACGGTCCGGTCTGCATCCGGTCCGGACGGCCGGTCCCCAAACCGTGGCGGCACCGCCGGGCTGAACGCGGATGGACCCCCGGTGGGTCAGGCGTTGGCCATGACCCAGCGCGGCCGGGACCACAACTGCCAGTGCTCGACCTCGGCGTAACCCAGGCCCCGGTAGAGCGTCTGGCCGGCCAGTGAGGACTGGAGCAGCGACCCGGAGACCCCGGCTTCGGCGTGGTGGGCCAACACCGCCCGGAGGAGGCGCTGTCCGTAGCCCCGCCCCTGGCTCCGGCGCCAGGTGGCCATGGACCACACCACCATCAGCCCGTCCTCCACCACCACCGTGACGCACGACTCGAGCCGGTCGTCGTCGTAGAGCCCCCAGACCCCCATGTCACCACTCTCCGAGGCCCGGTCGGGTACGGCGGCCCGGGCGGAGGCATCGTCCAGCCCGTAGGTGTCGGCCAACAGGGCGCGGGCGCCAGCCAGTTCGGCCGGCGGGAGTTCCCGGACGACGGATCCGTCGGGGGGCACCACCGGGCCGGTCCGGGTCATCAGGGGCAGGGCCCCCACGTCCACCCAACCCACCTCGACCAGCTTCTGGGCCGTGGCCAGGCCCGGTCCGGCCAGCATGACGATGGCCGGCCGGGCCAGATCGAGCAGGGGCTGCAGACACCGCTGGGTCACGACGTCGGGGTCGGCCGACTGGGAGAAGGCCACGTTGTAGTTGACGTTCCGCTCGCCGCTGCACGCCAGCCACCAGGTCTCTCCGACCTCGTGCAGAGCCGGGGACGCCCACAGCCGGGCCGCCGATCCGAGGGTCTGTCGCAGGGCGGCGGGGCTCGGACCCATGGCGTCGGATCCTAGCCAGGGCCCGGTCCCTCCCCGTGGAGCCCCGGAACGGCCC
>Ga0302196_10003218_pt1 | contig 15031 bp, 9 predicted proteins | sample II_Bog_N1_3_FD_198794 | JGI IMG/M metagenome (GOLD analysis project Ga0302196, IMG submission 198794) | Peat permafrost microbial communities from Stordalen Mire near Abisko, Sweden - II_Bog_N1_3 | ecosystem: Environmental > Terrestrial > Soil > Wetlands > Peat | place: Sweden: Abisko, Stordalen...
CATATCATTGAGATCAATCATACCAGGACGAACCACCTGGACGAAGTTTCAGGCTTGCCTCATGCAAGATGAGCCTGTGGGGAAGTTCACCCAACCTGAAAAGTGGCCTCAAGGCTCCGCGGTGCTCACCAGGCGATATCCGTGAGCGGGCGCCGATATGCAAGAATTAAGGGTTTCCGGTTTGTTCATGACTCCAGACACTGGCCAGGCGGGGGAGCAACTTCATCGCGACTGGCCCTACCAGCCGAACCCCGGCTATTACGACGAGATGGTGGCCGTGGATGGGACCATGCGGCCACGCTGGCGGCCGCTGATCGAGCCGCTCGAACGGATGGGGCAGGCGGGATTCGCGCGCCGCTGGCAGGAAGGCCGGCGGGTCATCCACGAAAACGGAACCACCTACAATGTCTATAGCGATCCACAAAGCGCCGGCAGGCCCTGGCCGCTCGATCCGCTGCCGATGGTTCTGGACAGTGCGGAATGGTCGTACATCGTTGCCGCGGTCGCGCAGCGCGCCAAGCTGTTAAATGCGATTCTCGCGGATCTATACGGATCCCAGAAGCTGTTGCGAGACGGTCTGCCGCCGGAACTGGTGTTTCCCAATCCGGCATTCCTGCGGCCCTGCTGCCAAGTGCCGGTGCCCGGCGGTATTCACATGCACGTTTATGCGGCCGACTTGGCCCGTTCCCCGGACGGCTGCTGGTGGGTGATTGCCGATCGCACCCAGGCGCCCTCTGGCGCCGGCTATGCTTTGGAGAATCGCCTGGTCTCCACACGCGTGCTGCCGGATGTCTTCCGCACGGCGCATATTCACCGCCTGGCGGCTTTCTTCCAAACCTATAAGGAAACGCTGCGTTCGCTGGCACCGGGCCAAAAGGAAAATCCGCGCATCGTGTTGCTCACGCCCGGACCTTATAACGAAACATATTTCGAACACGCCTTTCTGGCACGGTACCTGGGCTTTACGCTGGTGGAAGGCGGAGACCTGACAGTCCGCGACAACCGGGTGTTCCTGAAGACGCTGGGCGGACTCCCGCCGGTGGATCTGATCGTGCGGCGGCAGGACGATACGTACTGCGATCCCCTGGAATTGCGGCCGGACTCGATGCTGGGTGTGCCGGGGCTTATGCAAGCGGTTCGCTCGGGGACGGTGACGGTCGCCAACGCGCTCGGTTCCGGTCTGGTGGAATCGGCCGCTCCAGCGAGTTTCTTGCCGGGACTATGCCGCCGCCTCCTGGACGAAGAGCTCAAAATGCCGGCAGTGGCCACATGGTGGTGCGGCGAAGAGCGGGCGCTCTCCTATGTTGTCCAGAATCTGTCGAAGCTGGTCATCAAGCCGGCATTCTCGCCGGGCCTGCAGCCGGTGTTTGGCGCGCTCCTGAGCGAGGCGGACAAGGCGGCGCTAGTGCAGAGGATTCGCGCCACGCCAAGCGCCTACGTGGCTCAGGAACAGGTGCCGCTGTCCACAGTTCCGGTATGGGAAGACGGGGTGCTCCGCCCGCGGCACCTGGTGCTCCGGGTCTACGCAGTTGCCTCGGCCGGATCCTACATCGTGATGCCGGGCGGGCTGACACGGGTCACTGCGTCGCTGGACGACCTGGTGACATCCATGCAGAGCGGCGGCGGCAGCAAAGACACCTGGGTGTTAGCCGAAGGGCCGACTTCGCAGTTCAGCCTCCTGGCGCCTGCCCCGTCGCGGTTGGATGTCAGCCGGGCGACCTTCGATTTGCCCAGCCGTGTGGCCGACAATCTTTTCTGGCTGGGCCGTTACGTGGAACGCGTGGAGCCGGCCATGCGGGTAGCGCGCGCCATTTTGCCCCGGCTGATCCAGGAATCGGATCTGATGGCGATGGCGGGCGTAGCGGCGGGGGAGCGAATCCTCACCGGGATGGGTTACATTAGCCAGGAACTTCAGCCATCCAACAGCCACCTCGGTTCGCTGGAACGGGCACTGCTGGCCATGATTTACGACGGCGCGGCGCGCCACGGCCTTCCAGCTAATATCCACCGGGTACGCAGCGTGGGGGGGCTGCTGCGCGACCGGATTTCCGCGGACGCATGGCGTATCCTCAACCAACTGGATTTGCAACTGTCGGCGCCGCCTCCTCCGGAACCAATCCGCGTCAGCGGGGCGCAGGCTCTGCTAGATCAGGCCATCAGCACGCTCTCGGCCTTTGGCGGCCTGGTGATGGAGAGCATGACGCGCGGCGATGGCTGGCGCTTTCTGGATATCGGCCGGCGGATCGAGCGGGCCGCCCAAATGGTGGACCTGATCCGCCATGGATTCGGTTTCGAGAGCGATACCGACAGCGGCCAGCTCGAGGTGCTGCTCGAAATCGCGGACAGCTCCATCACCTATCGCTCGCGTTATCTCACCTCCATGCAGCCCGAACTGGTGCTCGACCTGCTGCTGCTGGATGAAGCCAATCCGCGATCCGCCGCCTATCAACTGGCGCAACTGCACGAACACATCGACCGTCTGCCCGGGAGCTGGTCGCCGATACACCGCGCGCCGGAATCGCGCATTGCCATATCGCTGCTTACCGCGGTTCAACTGGCGGAAGCCCGTGAATTCACAGTCACCAACTCGGATGGCCGGCGGGAAAATCTCGAGATCCTTTTGAATCGCCTCACGGGCGAACTCCAATCGCTGTCGGAAACGCTGACGCGCCAATACTTCAGCCAGGCGGTCGCTTCCCACCAGTTTTCCGATCCTCAGGCCATGCCATGAAGCTCCGTGCTACTCACACCACCGCTTATCAGTACACCGAGCCGGTCTCGATCTGCCACACGGCAGTCCACTTAACGCCTCGCGACGGCCCGAATCAGAGAGTGCTGGACCACACTCTTTCCATCGATCCGATGCCGGAAACTACTTTCAGTCACAAGGACTATTTTGGCAACGACGTAACTTGTTTCTCGATCCACGAACCTCACCGGACTTTGACGATTTCGGCAGCCACTCTGATTGAGATGGAACCGGGCGACCCGCTCGAACCTTGTCTGACGCCGGCCTGGGAAGAGGCGCGCGGCGAAAAATGGCGTCACGCCGATAGTCACGCGCTCGACGCATACCAGTTCGTGTTTCCCTCTCCCCGCATCACGCCCGCCGCGGAATTCGCGGCGTATGCGGAAACCTCGTTCACCGCCGGCCGGCCGTTTCTCGATGCGGCCCTGGATTTATGCCATCGCATCTACACGGAGTTTCACTACGACCAACGTGCCACAACGGTGGCGACCTCGGTGGCCGAGGTGTTGGAATCGAAGCGCGGGGTTTGCCAGGATTTCGCGCACTTCACGATTGCGTGCCTGCGGTCGCTGGGCTTGGCGGCGCGATACGTGAGCGGCTACCTGACCAGCGGCGAATGGATCGGCAGCCAGGCGTCGCACGCCTGGGTATCGGTCTATTTCCCAGGTCTGGGCTGGCTGGACCTGGACCCAACCAACGACCTGATGGTCAGCGGCCGCCATGTCACGCTGGCGTGGGGCCGCGACTACTCCGACGTGGCGCCGGTAAACGGCGTAGCGATGGGCGGCGGCCGGCAGTCGATCCATGTTTCCGTCGGGGTGGTGCTAGCGGCGGGTGAGTGGGTTTAGCCCCTCGGCACCGATCAGCGAACCTGAACTTCCAGCTAGCGCAGCCCCTCCGCGGAAAACCAGCTTTGGCAATACGATAGGCGACAACGGCCCACGTGTGACGGCATTTCCCGGGCCGCACCGGGCAGAATGCCATCTGGCAAAGTTGGCACAAGCGGTCAACAAATTGCAATCTCCCGGCGTCTAAGTGTTAACGTCGAATGTTGGCCGGGAGGTCAGTGACAAATTCATCGGCGGGAGTTGTGGCCGCGGTGCTGACGGCGATCCTGGCGGGCGCCGGATGCGGAGTCCGCAAAGCTCCGGCGAATTCCGCGCCGGAAACGAGCCAGAGCGCGGCCGCCGTGTCCCCTGCCCTGGAGTTCGACACCACCGCGCAAATCAAAGCGCAACGCGACGCACAAGCCAAGTTCGACGATCTATCCCACCAGGTGGAACAGAAGATGGCCGAGGATCGCAGCAATGCCGCCAAGCGAGCCTCGGACCTGGCGCAGGCCAACGCGGATCTGGAAAAAGCCAAGCTGGAAATCCGCAAGGGGCCGGTATTGAGCGACCTCGATCAGCTCAAGAACGCCGAGAAATTGCGCGACGCCGAAGAACACGTCAAGAGTCTGGTGCGGTCCAGCCAGTTCCACGATGCGGCCGAGCATGCGGAAGTCGGGGTACTGACGCTGCAGCGCGACCGGCAGAAGCTCACCCTGGCGCAATTGCAGAGAGACCTGGATAAGTTGACCGTGAAAGCTCCGATTGACGGCATGGTGTCGCTCGACAACGTTTGGAAGAACAATTCCATGGGCCACTCGAAGGAGGGCGATCAACTGTGGGCGGGGAATCCCCTGTTGCATATCTTCGATCCGGCGAGCATGGTGCTGCAGCTTTCGGTGAACGAAGCGGATGGCGCCATATTGGTGCCAGGGTCGACGGCGGTGGTGCATTTGGATGCGTACCCATCGCTGACCTTCACGGCGCGTTTCGATTCGGCCAGCCCGGTGGCTGCCTCCGCACTGGATAGCCCCGTTAAGACCTTCGCGGCTCGCTACCTGCTGAATTCCAAGGATCCGCACCTGCTGCCGGACCTGACGGCGGCGGCGGACATCCTGCCACCGGAAGCGGGCGCGAAATGAGGCGCGCCGGCAAGGCCCGCTATTGGTTCGCGGCAGTGCTGGCGCTGGCTGTTGTGGCAGGCGCATTGGCATGGTTCAGGATGCGGAAGGTGGAAGCGGCCGCGGACCTACCCATGGCCAAGGCGCGCCGGGGCGAGTTTCTGGTGCTGGTGCGTTGCCGGGGAGAATTGGCGGCGGAGCGCTCCATCCAGCTCACTGCGCCGGTGCGCGTCTCGGACTTGCAAATTGTCTGGCTGGCGCCGCCCAACAGTCCGGTGACCCAGGGCCAAACCGTAATCCGCTTCGATCCCAGCGCGGCCCAGCAGGCCATTCGGGAACATACCGCCGCACTGCGCCAGGCGAAAGCGAACCTGGAGCAGGCCGTGGCGCAAGCGCGCATCACGGCCGAGCAGGACAAGCTGGACACGGCGACATCCCAATACGATCTCGAAAAGGCGCGCCTCGCGGCATCGCAGCAAGCCATCATGAGCGAGATCCAGGGCGAAGAGAGCAAGATCGACGCTCGCGTGGCGGAAGAGAAACTGCACGTCGAGCAGGCCGCCGTGGAGTTGCACCAAAAATCCGCCGAGGCCAAGATCGCATCGCTCGCCAGGCTGCGCGACCAGGAGCAGGCGGAACTGGACATCGCCAACCACCAGGTAGTGCTGATGGAAGTAAAGGCGCCGGATAACGGGGTGATCAACTATTTAACCAACACCTCGCAAGGCTGGCTCAACGCTCAGCCATACAAGGTGGGAGACCGCGCGTTTCCCGGTGCGGTGATTGCCGAAGTGCCGGATCTTTCCACCATTCGGGTGGAGGCCAAAGTGGACGAAGTGGATCGCGGCCAGATTACGCCTGGCGATGCCGGGGTGATCAAGATCGACGCCTTGCCGGAGAAGACGTGGACCGGCAAACTGACGGGAGTCTCGCCGCTCACCGAGCAGAATTTCGACTGGCCGCCCTCCCGCAATTTCACGGCTTACATCGCGCTGGATACTCCCGCCGCGCAACTGCGGCCGGGCATGAACGCCAGTGCGGACGTGATCACAGCGCGCATTCCGGATGCGGTCAGCGTGCCGGCCAAAGCGCTGTTCACTTACAAAGGGCGACCCATCGTGTATGTCGGCGGCGCGCACGGCTATGAGGCGCGGGCGGTCACGGTGGAAGCGCGCAATCCGGACGAGGTTGCGGTGAAGGGCCTGGCGGCAGGCAGCATGGTAACCCTGGTGGAACCGCCGCGCAACGGAGGCCAGAAATGAGCTCGACGGCCGCGCCAGCCACGCCTTCTGCGGCAGCCGGCCCTCCCCGGCCGCGGCGCGCGCGGCGAATCCTGCGCGGCATCTGGAAGGCGCTTGTGGTTACGGCAGTGCTCGCCGCAATCGGCGCTGCGGTGGTATGGCAGGCCGAGCGCATGTACAAAGCCGTGAAGCCGCCGGCGGACACGGCGATTCCCACCACCAAGGTCCGGCGCGGAGACCTCACGCTGACCGTGTCGGCGCCCGGCGAACTGCGGGGTGGCAACTCCGAAGTGCTGAGCGCGCCGATGACCACCGGAGGCGAACTGCGAATCACCACGCTACGCAAGACCGGCGAAGTGGTGAACTCCGGCGACGTGGTGGTGGAGTTCGATCCGACCGACCAGCAGTACCGGTTGGAGCAGGCCGAGGCGGACCTGGCGGAGGCGAAACTGAAGGTGGAGCAAGCGCAAGCGCAGGCGCAGGCGCAGTTGGAGGAAGACACGTACTCGATCGCAAGCGCCGAACATCAGGTGCACCTGGCGGAATTGGATGTGCGCAGGAACCCCATCCTCTCCGCCATCCAGGCCCGGCAGAACGACCTGGCTTTGCAGGCCGCCCAGGACCGTCTGAACCAGATCCGCCAGGACATAGGGAGCCGCAAGGACACCAATCGGGCAGCCGTAGAAGTGCAGGCGGCGGGAGTGGGCAGAGCCGACGTGGAAGTGGCCATGGCTAAGAAGAACCTTGCGGCGCTCACCCTGCGGGCGCATGGCGCGGGCTACGTGGCGCTGAAGCAGAACACCCAGACCAACTTCTACATGGACGGGATGTCGTTGCCGGATTTCCAGCCGGGCGACGCGGTGCGGGCCGGCATGGCCATAGCCGAGATTCCGGATCTGCACAACTGGGCCATCACGGCCACCATCGGCGAACTGGATCGCGGCCACCTGGCGCTCGGCCAGAAGGTGGACGTGACGGTCATCGCCCTGCCCGGGCGCGCGTTTCACGGGCACGTGGTGGACTTGGGGGGAACCAGCGGCTCGCCCTGGGAGCGGCACTTCGAGTGCAAGATGCGGCTGGACGATCCGGCTCCGGAGATGCGGCCCGGCATGACCGTGCGCCTGGTGATCACCACCGATGTGTTGCGCGGCATTCTCTGGATCCCGGCCCAGGCGCTATTTGAAGGCGGTAGCCGGACTTACGTATATACACCCTCCGGCGCGAGTTTCACACCGCAAGATGTGAAGCTGGTGCGGCGCAGCGAAAGCCAGGTGGTGGTGGAGGGGCTGCGCGAGGGCCAGGTGGTGGCGCTTTCGAACCCCGAACAGACGCCGCGGAAAAAGGCGGCCGGAACGGCTTCCCCGTTACCGAAATGAGGAACCCGAGGGCATGGCGATGAAGGCGAGAGCCGCGGCAGGAAAGACGCGATTCGAGCGGGTAGGCTTTGTGCGCCGCTACGGTTCCGATTTTGCCCTGGCGGCGGGAAACCTGCTCAGCCAGAAAACGCGCACGCTGCTGACGGCGCTGGGCATTATTTTCGGCGTGGGAGCGGTGATTGGGATGCTGGCCATCGGCGCCGGCGCGCGCGACGAATCGCTGCGGTTCATCGAGCAACTGGGCGTACGAAATCTCCTGGTGGAGTCGATTCCCTCAACCAGCAGCGCGGAGAGGCAGCAGCGGCGAAAATCGTCGCAAGGTCTGAACGAACGCGACGTCCGTATCATTCAGGCCAACCTGGATTCCATGAACGTGTTGTCGCCGCGCAGGACGCTACACCCGTCCCGGCTGCTGCCCAAACCGGTGGGCGAAGCACCCTGGCTCTATGGCGTGCGTCCGTCCTACGCGCAGATCCATAACTGGGTCTTCGCGGAGGGATCGGCGTTCGGCGAGGCCGACGAGCAGTCGAGCGCCGCGGTCTGCGTGCTCGGCGAAACCGCCAAAACCGGTTTACTGGGCTATGAGGCGGGGGTGCGCCGGTACATCAAAGTGGAAGATACCTGGCTGCGGGTGGTGGGTGTGCTCCGCGGGCAGGCGTCCTCCGGATCGCAGAACCTGGCAGCCGCGGGAAGCGATGTGAACAACCGGATTTACACTCCGCTGAACACATTTCAGTACCGCTTCTGGGATTTAACCGGCTATTTGCGCGATCCGCTGGACGGGGTAGACGTGCAATTGAAGAACGGAGCCGACAGCGTGCAGGCGGCCAAAGTGGTGGCGGCGATTCTGAATTCGACGCATCGCGGAGTACAGGATTTTACGGTGACGATTCCCGCCGAACTGCTGGCGGAACAGCAGCGGGCGCAGGTTATTTTCACTTACGTGATGGTGGCGATCGCCGCGATTTCATTGCTGGTGGGAGGCATAGGCATCATGAATATCGTTCTGGCCACGGTGCTGGAGAGAACGCGCGAGATCGGGATACGGCGCGCCACGGGGGCGCGCAGAAGCGACATCGTGCGGCAGTTTCTGCTGGAGTCGGTGTTGATCTCGATTGCCGGCGGAGTGCTCGGAATCGCCTTCGGCTACTTCCTTTCCTGGTTCATCGCGCGCGCGGCGGATTGGAAGACCATCGTAACTACCTCGTCGATTTTGATTGCGTTCGGAGTGTCGGTAGGAGTTGGCGTGGTGTTCGGGATCTACCCGGCGCTGAAGGCGGCACGGATCGATCCGATCGAGGCCCTGCGCTATGAGTAGAGGCGGTTGGCGCGCGCTGGCGCTGGTCGCGGCGGCCGGCGCGGCGCGCCTGGCGTGGTGCGATTCGTTTCCCCTGCTGGGAAGCTATGAACGCCGGTTCCATCCGGATACCGTGGTCGAGCGCGACGTGGATGGCCTGGAGCAGCGCATTCAGAACGGCAAACTGGTTTTGAACCTGAAGACCTTTCTCGCCCTGGTGCTGAAGAACTCCACCGGCATCCTACTGACCCAACTGGACGTTTATACCGCGGCCGATGCGATCACCAGCGCCTTCGCCCCGTTCGATCCGCAGGTGCTGTTCCAATTCAACGCGCAGCGCTCCGTGCAGCAGGAAGCCGCCCAGACCAGCGGAACGGAATCGCTCAGCGATTTGGAGCAGACCTCGACGGCATCCTACAGCCAGGTGTTGGGCGCCGGGCCGACGGTGACGGCCGGCTTCAACGCGACCCGTTCGTCTTCCAACAGCCCTTTCAACTTCTTCAACCCCAGCGTTGCTACCGGCCTGAATCTCACGGTGACGCAGCCGCTGTTGCAGAATCGCGGCAATCTGCAGATACGCGCGCCGCTGATGGTGGCTCGCACTCAGTTTCGCATCGTCACCGAGCAGAGCCAGGCGCAAATCGCTACCACCATTGCCAATGCGGCGGGGCAGTATTGGGAAGCCATCCGGGCGCGCGAGAACATCCGCGTGCTGGAGCAGTCGCTCGACCTGGCGCAAAAGTCTTACGAGCGGGACCGCCAGTCGCTGGACCTCGGGGCGATTTCAAAGCTCGATATCCTGCAATCGCAGTCGCAGGTGGCGCAGCGCAAGCTCGATCTGATTCAGGGCCGGTACGCTTACCAGCAGGCCCTGGACGGCCTGCGCCAATTGATCGGCGCGGACTTGAAGCCGAATACGCTGGGGATGGAGATTGTATTGGAAGACGATCCGCGTGAGACGCCCGCGGGGTTCCATCCGCTGCCGCTCGGCGAGGCCATCGCCAAAGCCCGGCGCGACCGGCCGGAACTGAGTGCGGCGGGCCGTCGCGTCGGCGTGGACGAGTTGAACGCGAGAGTCGCCCGCGACCAGATGACGCCCCGATTGGACCTGAGCTTGCAAGCGGGAAGCAGTGGGCTAGGCGGCAACCAACTGCCGGTAGTATTGCCGGTGGGGGGAACAACCTCCCTGGTGACCGGCGGACTGGGGGATTCGCTGTACCAGCTCTTTGGTTTTTCCTCGCCCTATTACGGCTTTAGTTTGACCTTGGGAATCCCGGTCCGCAGCAGCGCGGCGCAGGCCAGCCTGACGGACGCGCTGGTGAATCGCGTGCGCGACCGCTATAGCCAGCGCCAAATCGAGCAGCAGGTGATTCTCGACGTGGAGACCGCCAACCGGCAGCTCGATCTGGCCCAGGCATCGGTGGAAGCGGCCAAGACATCGCGCGATCTGTCGCAGCAAAACGTGGATGCGGAGCAGATGAAGTACCAGCTCGGCACGGTGACCGCCTTCGAACTCCTGACGGCACAGAGCCAACTGGCCACCGTGGAAGCTTCGCTGGTGAACGCTTACGTGGATTATCAGAAGGCGGTAGTGGCCTACCGGCGCGCCACCTGGACGACGCTCGACGATCTGGGATTTGTGTTGGAGTCGCCGCGAGTGCGCTGATAACCGTTCGCTCCCAAGAATGCAAAGGAGTTCCGGAAAACCAAGCGCGATTCAGGGGTGAGGCCGAATCGCTTGGTGTTACCAGCAAGGTCTTCCGGGTGGGAGTTTCGGTCAGCGAACCTGCACTTCCAGCGCTTGTATGAACAGGCTGATCGCGAGGCCGTTGTCGAGGCCGCGGGCGTCGAGCGGCTTCTGGTTGTTGAAGGGTAGATAAGAGACCCACATCGACGGTGGAGGAACCGTCGGTGCGGGCTGGCTAGCTGGCAGGTTGGCGAGCATCGCCGGCGGGATGGTGAAGCTTCCTGCAGCGCCCGCCGCGGCGCAGTAACACGCGCCCCAGGCGGACGCCGACGAGTCGACACTCATCAAGCCGATCAGCATCACGCCTTCTTCGGGTAGCGGCCGCCAGCGCAGGGTCACTCCGAGCCGCCGATCCACCGTGCCGGTGTTATCGCGGTTTTCCCACACGAAAGGTTCCGGCGCCGGCAGCGGGACCAAGAACGGGCCGATATCGGCGCCGCCCGGAGCGGCCACCACCAGGGTGCCCGGCTCCAGAAAGAGCGGCCCGCCGCGCCCGGGCCGTTCCCCGCGTTGCTCGCCCAGCATCCGCTTGTATACACCGGGTGCGCCGTGCACCGGCGAAATCGGCAGTTTCCGATTGCCAAGCGTTACGCTGAGGCGCGGGCCGGCATCGCGCCCGGCGGCATGCGGGGATGACATCAGCGCATCCGCGGCCGATGGCGACGGCTGCGGCCCGGAGGCCATCGCACCGGTGTACGCAGTGCACGTTCCGAGCGGCGGAATCAAAAGGATCGGATGCAACGTCGGGCCCAGGTCCCTATGCGCGACAAAAACCGCCATGCCTTCGTCGGTGATGGTTGAGTCGGTTGATTTCACGGTTCGCGAAATCACCACCAGGCCGCTGCTGTGGCCTTCCCACGCCGCCATGGGAAGGACGGGCGGCGGTTCGCAGGTTCCGCCGCCGGCGTGGACCGAAACCGTTACCGTATTGCTCGGGGCAGCGTCCGGCTGGCGAACCTGAAGCGGAACGTAACAGCCGGCCGGGCTGTCCGGCGGAAGTCGAAACACAATCTCATCGGCTGTATCCGCAGCGCCGCGCCGCACCGTGTCCACCATCGCGCGGCGGAAGCCTATCCAAACTTCGGGGCGCGATGGACCGAGCCCAGTTCCCGACAGAACCAGCGGCTGACCGGGCTGGGCCGAATTGCGCAGGCCGTTGGGGGAACGGGAACCATCGGTGGCCTGGTTGTCCACGCGGCCTGGACCCCAGCCCTTCTGGCTGCGGCTGAAGATACCGAAATTGGCGCGCACCACTTTCAGCGCGTATGGCGGACTTGGCACGCCGTTGACCGTCACAGTGAGCGAGATATCGCCCAGAGGCGCGCCCACCGGCAACCGCCCTTCGATGCGCTGCGGCGACACCGCGTACAACGGGACGCGGAGCGAGGAACCCCGCGCGGAGACCGTCACTGAAGTTGTCTGCGCGCCCGTCCCCAGCCGGATTCCTTCGATATCGAAGAGCGCGCCGCGAGCGATGGGGCCGCCCGGCAGTATGGACGGCGTGCGGCTGGCGGCGTTGACCACGCCGCCGGTACGGATCGCCGGCGGCTGCGCCCACAGCGGGACCGCTGCCAGAATAAGGACCGCGGCAGCGCGCATCCTTACTGAATGGTAACGTGACCGGGGTTGGCGGCCTGGCCATCCACAGTGACCTGAATCACCACGTCGCCCTTTCCAGCCAGGCTTTGCGGCAGCAGCACATCGATCTGGTCCAGCCCCGCATACTGCGGCTGCGCGCCCGCGTATATTGGGGCGGGCAAGGCGACACTCCCGGCTGTGACGGTGACGCTATTCGATGCGGAGCTGTGACCGCGCAGGCCGGTCCCATACAGCACCAGGTACACCTGGCTACTGGCCGGGCTGAGATCGATGGGCGCCGCCACGATTCCGCCGCTCGAGTTGAGCGTGTAAATGTTCTCCACGGTTTGCGAGCCGTCCGCATTCACCCGTTGCACATACGCGGCGACGATATCGGTTCCCTCGAACAGGAACAGCCCCGGATCGATGGCCGCGATAACGGCCGCCGCGCTGGACGTGGTACCGCCATTGGCAACCGTGACGGTGGCCTGTCCCAGGGCCGTCGAGCCCGGAACGATGTAGTTGACTTGTGTGGGTGAGACATAAGACAGCGGTGCCAATCGCGCCACGCCCAAAGCATCGGTCACCGTGACCGTGGTGCCGCCGACGTTGGTTGGATACGGCGACGCGGCCGGCTGCGTCACCGTAGCCAGGCTGGAGCCAAACGCGCTAACGAACGAATTGGGAGCTATTGGACCCGACAGAAAACTCGCGCCGTTCAAGTCGTTAAGCTGTCCGGAGATGTTCAGGAAGACGGAAATGTAGAACGAAAGGGTCCCGGGGAGGCCGATCAGGAGGTCCGGCTTTCCATCGCCGTTCAGGTCCGTCACCAGCACCGTGCTCGGATTGGAAGTGGCTGTGAGGTCCACCTCCGGCTGGAAGGTTCCGTCACCGTTGCCGAACATGAAGCTGGTATAGGTGCTGCCTCCGTAGTGAGCGATCGCCAGATCCTGCTTGCCATCGCCATTGATATCCGCCACGGCGATGTAGGTCGGGTCAGTGTCGGTAAGCAACAGCGACGTTGCGCCGAACGTCCCATCGCCATGGCCCAACAGGACCCCTATATCAAATTCGAAGTTGGTCGTGAAGTCCGGGTTGGTAGCGGACAATATCAAGTCCGGGATTTTATCTCCATTGACGTCCGCGGCGACGATGAAATTGGGATACCTTCCGCCGGGGTAGCTGACCGGGTCCTGGAAGGTGCCATCCCCCACGCCGAGATAGACCAGCACGCCGCCGATGTCGGTGCCGACGCCGGGTGTTCCCTTATTGGCGATGGCCAAATCGGGTTTGCCGTCCTTGTTGAAGTCGGCCACCGTCAGCCAATACGGCCAGTTGCCAAATTGGGTGAGACTCTTGACGGACTGGAAGGTGCCATCTCCGTTCCCCAACAGGACGCCGGCAGCCCCCATCCCGCAAGCCGCAATGTCGGGTTTGCCATCGCCATTAAAATCGGCCACCGCGACCGAGGTGATCGAACCGCCCATGGGGTACGCGACGGGGGCCTGGAAAGTGCCGTCGCCATTCCCCAACAGGACGTAGACGCCGCTTCCGTAGTTGGCCCCGATTACCAGATCCTGCTTGCCGTCGCCGTTGAAATCGCCCGCGGCCACCGAACTGACTACGGTATTCGATGGGCTGGCGATTTGAACCGGAGTCTTGAAGCTGCCTCCGCCCTGCGACAGGATGATCCAGAGTCCACCGGCCGCGACGGCCAAGTCGGGCTTGCCATCGCCGTTGAAATCGGCCAGTACCATGGAGGTGGGGACGCCGCCCACCGAGTACGCCGGCGGCCCGACAAGGGTGCCGTCTCCGCGGCCGAAAAATGCCGTGACGGTGTCGGAATAAGTGTTCGGCGCCAGCACATCGGGATGGCCCAAGCCGACGACTACGTCGAGATTGCCATCGCCATCCAGGTCCGTGGCGAGGATGCTGCCGGGCTGGAACCCGGCTACATAGTCATATTCGCCGGCAAACCCGCCCTTTCCATCTCCCAGCAGGATCGACACCGTGCCAGCATCCGTATCACTGATGGCGAGATCCAGTTTGCCATCGTTGTTGAAGTCGCCGGGAGCCATGGCGTAGGCGCTGATATGCTGGGGCAGATTGACGGCGGCGCGAAAGGTGCCGTCGCCATTGCCCAGCAGCATCGAGAGATTCTGGCTGGCGCCGGCCACCAGGTCCACGTGCCCGTCGCCGTTGAAATCCCCTAATACGAGGGATTGAGCCCCTTGCGCGACCGGGTAATTGACGGGAGCGGCGAAGGTTCCATCCCCGTGCCCCAGGAAAATCCCAACATTGCCAGCGGTGAGGACTGCGAGATCCAGCTTGTTGTCGCCGTTGAAATCGAATGCCACCGCGGCGAACGCACCAAAGCCCGTGGCGTAGGTTGCCCCCGGCGTGACTGTTCCGTCTCCGTTGCCGAGGAAGACGGCGACGGTAGCGGGGGAGGCATAGGTGCCCAAGCTGATGACCACCACATCTTGCTTGCCATCGTTATTGAGGTCCGCTACCAGGAGGCCCATCGGGTTTGCGGGCACCGGGTAATAGGCGATCGGCTTGTGGCCGCCGCCCGGCGTGAAGAGCGTTATCGCCAGGCTATCGACGGCAAGACCCTCGAAGCCGGCGGGAGCGACGCCCAGCCCGGCCACATTGCCGTCGCCAACGAAATCGGAGAATAGCCCGACTTGCGACGACGCCCCCGGTTGAGCGGCCAGCGGAACCCAACCCGCAGGGGTCTTGAATATGCGCGCTCCGGCCCCCGAGCACAGAAAGCCCGTTTGGAAGTTGGTGGCTGAATCGATCAGCTTAAACGGAGATTGAACCTCATAGTTATACTCGGTGAACGATCCGTCCGGTTGGCGGTAAAGACCGCCAATACTGCTGGAGTCGTACGTTGTAACCGATGCCCCTTGCAGAAAATTCAATGCCGGACAGGATTGAGCATCAAGCGCAGTAACTGAGCAGCCAACAGCCAGAACCCAGCGCAGCAGTTTCATCGCACCCTCTTGGATCTACAGTAGCGGTTTCTTGGCCGTTGTTCAATCGTTGGTTGGCCGGTTTAGTACTGTCAAACCGAATCCGGCGTGGGGGCC
>Ga0302196_10003223_pt1 | contig 15022 bp, 11 predicted proteins | sample II_Bog_N1_3_FD_198794 | JGI IMG/M metagenome (GOLD analysis project Ga0302196, IMG submission 198794) | Peat permafrost microbial communities from Stordalen Mire near Abisko, Sweden - II_Bog_N1_3 | ecosystem: Environmental > Terrestrial > Soil > Wetlands > Peat | place: Sweden: Abisko...
AGCCAGGGACCGCTGTTTCTCTATCTGATCGCCGTCGCCATCCTGATCCGCAGCCTGATCTCCTGCTACGAGATCCCGTCCTCGGCCCTGGCCGCCGAGCTGACCACCGACTACGACGAGCGCACCACCCTGCTCAGTTGGCGCTACTGGTTCGGTTGGATCGGCGGCCTGGCCATGTACTACGCCGCGACCCGGTTCTTCCTCACGCCCGACAAGACCCACCCGGTGGGCATGCTCAACGACGCGGGCTACTCACGCTATGGCGTCGTCGCCGCCACCCTGATGCTGACCGCGATCCTGGTCTCGGCGATCGGCACCCACCGCCAGATCCCCAACCTGAAGCACCCGCCGCAGCGCCGGCTGACCTATGCGGTCCTGTTCAAGGAGATGCTTGGGACGCTCTCGCACCGCACCTTCCTGATGATCCTGGCCGGCAGCTTCTTCAACGCCATGGCCATCGGCCTGGGCTTTTCGGTCAACCTCTATTTCCAGATCTTCTTCTGGCAGCTGCATTCGGCCCAGATCGCCAATTTCACCTTCTCCAGCCTGATCGCGGTCTGCGCGGCCGCCGGCTCGGCCTCATGGCTGGCCAAGCGGTTCGGCAAGCGGGGGGCGGCGATGACGCTGATCATCGCCTCGATCACCATCGGCGTGACCCCCGTGGTGCTGCGGCTTGTGGGCCTGTTTCCGGCCAACGGGACGCCATGGGTCTATCCGATCCTGTTCGTCGCCAACATCCTCGCCAACGGCATGGGCACAACCGGCCAGATCCTGTTCTCGTCAATGATCGCCGACGTCGTCGAGGATTCGGAGCTGCGGACCGGCCGGCGGCAGGAAGGGCTGTTCTTCGCCGCGGCGGCCTTCATCGCCAAGGCCGTGTCCGGGGTCGGGGTCTTCATGTCGGCGATGATCGTGGCGCTGATCCACCTGCCGGCGCGGGCGGTCCCTGGCGCCGTCGATCCGGCGGTGGTGCGCCATCTCGGCGAGTTCTACGTCCCGACCGCGATCGGGCTCTACGGCTTGGCGGTGCTGTTCCTGCTTGGCTACAAGATCACCCGGTCCGGGCACGAGGACACCCTGCGCCGGCTGGCGGCCGCCGCCGATCTGGTCGCCGAGGGCGAGCCGGCGGGGAGCGCCGGGGAGCTGAGTTAGGCTTCTTCTCCTCCCCGGTCTTTACGGCGGTGGGGGACCACGAAGTGGTGGAGGGGACGCGGCTGCTTGAGGCTTCCCCGGACCGGCCGGAATGCCCCTCCGTCACGTCGTTCCGCAAGCGCTACGCACCGCGCCACCTTCCCCGCTGCGCTTCGCTTGCATGGAAGGAAAGCAGGTTCACCGCCCCGTAAACGCCGGCGCCCGCTTCTCCAGGTAATGCGCCACGCCTTCCTTGAAATCCTCCGACGTGAAGCTGGCGGCCATGTCGGCGTTGGCCGCGTCGATCGCCTGGCCCAGGCTCTGGAACTGGGCGTTCCAGAGCTCGCGCTTCATCTCGCGCAAGGAACGGGGCGAGACCTCGCTGGCCAGCATATGGGCGTATGCGGCGACCTCCGCCTCGAAGCTCTGGTGCGGGATGACGCGGTTGACCATGCCCATCTCCTTGGCCTCGAGCGCGGTGAAGCGGCGGGCCGAATAGAGCAGGTCGGCGGCGTTGGCCATGCCGACCAGGCGCGGCAGCAGCCAGCTGACCCCGTGCTCGGCGATCAGCCCGCGCCGCGAGAAGGCGGTCGAGAACACCGCCGCGTCGGAGGCGAAACGCAGGTCGGCGTAGAGGGCGATCACCAGGCCCAGGCCGGCGCAGGGGCCATTGATGGCGGCGAGGATCGGCTTGGGCACGGCCGGAAAGTAGGAATAGGTTTTGCCGAAATCCTCGCCCGCCGCCGGATCGAACGGCGGCTCGACGCGGGTCGCGTCCGTGTCGCCCGCCTGGACGTCCTGCAGCACATTCATGTCCGCGCCGGCGCAGAAGCCGCGTCCCGCGCCGGTCAGCACGATCACCCGCGCCGCGTCGTCGTCGGTCGCCGCGCGCATGGCGTGCTTCAGCTCGGCGTGCATGGTTCCGGTCCAGGCGTTCAGCCGGTCGGGACGGTTCAGCGTCATGGTGGCGACGCCGCCCTTCACCGCATAGAGGATGTCCGAATAAGCCATGGTCCAGGCCTCCCTTGTTTTGCGGCCATCCTAGTCCCAATCGGTCGGCGCCGATAAGGCTGACGTCGGGGCGCCGTGGACAGGGGCCATTGTGCTCGGCCACTCTGTCGGCGAGCCGGCGCCCACAAGCCGGACGGGGGAAACGGTCATGGCCGCTCAGACCTATGCGCCGACGCTGCAGTCGCTGAACAGCCGGCCGCTGCCCGACTGGTATGACCAGGCCAAGTTCGGGATCTTCATCCACTGGGGCATGTGGGCCATTCCGGCCTTCGCCGCCAGCAAGGGCTCCATCTCCGACGCGTTCAAGACCGACTACGACCGCGCCGTGGCGATGACGCCCTACACCGAGTGGTACGCCAACGCGATCAAGGTCAAGGGCACGCCGTCGGCGGACTTCCACAAGGCGACCTATGGCGACGCGCCCTACGAGGCGTTCAAGGAACCCTTCCTGGCGGGCCTCAAGGACTGGGACCCGGCCAGTTGGGCCGAGGCGTTCCGCGACGCCGGCGCCCGCTATGTGGTGCTGGTGACCAAGCACCATGACGGCTTCTGTCTCTGGCCGAGCGGGGTGAAGAACCCCAAACAGCCCGGCTGGGAGGCCGAGCGCGATCTGGTCGGCGAGATCGCTACGGCCGTGCGCGCGGCCGGCCTGCGTTTTGGCGTCTACTATTCGGGGGGGATCGACTGGACCTTCAACCGCGAGCCCTTGCGCACCTTGGCCGACTTCATGGGCTCGACCCCCGGCGGCGCCTATCCGGCCTACGCCGACGCCCAGGCGCGCGAGCTGATCGAGCGCTATGAGCCGAGCGTGCTCTGGAACGACATCTCCTGGCCGACGGACCAGGACCGGCTCTACCGCTTGTTCGCCGACTATTATAACGCCGTGCCGGACGGGGTGGTGAATGACCGATGGGTCTGCGCCAGCCTGGCGTCCAAGGCCCTGCGTCTGAAGCCGGCCCGCGCGGCGCTGGATGCGCGGATCAAGGCGTCCATCGCCAAGAACCCCAAGGCGTTCGAGGGGATCATCCCCCAGCCCATCCCGCACAGCGACTTCCGCACCCCCGAATACACCCGCTTCCCCGACATTCAGGAGAAGAAGTGGGAGGCCACGCGCGGCATGAGCCACTCCTTCGGTTTCAACCGCAACGACCGGGACGAGGACTACGCGAGCGCCGAGACCCTGATCAGCGACTTCATCGACGGCGTGTCCAAGAACGGCAACCTGCTGCTGAACGTCGGGCCCCAGGCCAATGGCGTCATCCCGACAGCCCAGCTGGCGCGGCTCAAGGCGTTCGGCGCCTGGCTGAAAGCCAATGGCGCGGCGGTCTATGGCTCGCGGCCCTGGACCCAGGCGGACGCCACGACCGCGGACGGCTTGCCGCTGCGGATCACCCAGACCGACGCGGCGCTGAACCTGATCGTGCTGGGCGCGCCGAGCGGCGATAGCCTGCGCATCAAGGGGTTGGCGATCAACGCCCCGGCGCGGCTGCTCGATGGGGACGTCCCGGCCACGATCGCCGCCGAGGGGGACGACAGCGTGATCACCTTCGCGCGGCCGCTGAACGGGTCGTTCGCGCCGGCGATCCGGGTGGCGTTGGACTAGGATTGGGGGGAGGACTGTGCGTCCTTTGAGGCTCCGTTCGATCGCGCCTCAGGATGCGGACTTTTTTTGTGAAGCCCATCCCCGTTCCTCGTCCTCATGCGCCCGCGTAGCGGGCCTCGAAGGATGCAGGCTCGCGCCCTGGAGACAGAATCGCCTCAACATCGCGCCCATGGCGAACGACACGCCCGACGGCGAAGTCATTTTCGAGTTTCGGCGCATTGGCAATTCGGTGCGGGTGTCGGCCGTGCACGTGTCCACCAACACGGAAATCACCCTGGTCGGGGCGCCGTCTGTCGGCGAGTACGGGCTGAAGCTCGCGGCCTTGCGCAAATTGAACTATGTGCTGGCCCAGAAACGGAACGGCGCCTGATCGCCGCCGATCGAAGGCCGCACCATGCCCCAGCCCGAACCCAGTGACGTCGAACCCTTTCGCGCCATCTCCCTCAGTCACCTGGCCCACACCCTGAAGGCCGAGGGCAGGTCCATCATCCATATGGAGTTCGGCCAGCCCTCGACCGGCGCGCCGGCCGCGGCGATCGCGGTGGCGCACAAGGTGCTGGACGCCGAGCCCATGGGCTATTGGCAGAGCCAGCCGCTGAAGGCGCGGATCGCCCAGCTCTATCAGGACCGCTATGGCGTGAAGGTCGAGCCGGTCCAGGTGATCCTCACCTGCGGCGCCTCGCCGGCCCTGGTGCTGGCCCTGGCGCTGCGGTTCGGCGCCGGCGCGCGGGTGGCGCTGGCCCGGCCGGGCTATGTCGCCTATCGCAACACCCTGCGCGCGCTGCACATGGCGCCGGTGGAAATCCCCTGCGGACCGGAAACGGGCTACCAGATCACCGCCGCCGCCATCGCCGCCCTGGAGCCGGCGCCGGACGGGGTGATCATCGCCAGCCCGGCCAACCCGACCGGGACCATCATCGCGCCGAACGAGCTTGCCGCCATCGCCGAAGTCTGCCGCGCCCGCGGCATCGGCATCGTCTCCGACGAAATCTACCATGGCCTGACCTATGGCGAGCCGGCCCAGTCGATCCTGCAGTACGACCGCGACGCCCTGGTGATCTCCAGCTTCTCCAAATACTTCAGCATGGCCGGCTGGCGGCTGGGCTGGCTGCTGGCGCCGCGCGACAAGGTCGCCAAGGCCGTCGCCTACATGGGCAACCTTTTCCTGACCCCGCCCTCGCTCAGCCAGCACGCGGCGCTGGCGGCGCTCGACTCCACCGAGGAGTTGGAGGGTCATCTGGACACCTACCGCCGCAACCGTGCGCTGCTGCTGGAGGCCCTTCCGCGGATGGGGTTGCGCTCGATCGCGCCCCCGGACGGCGCCTTCTACATCTACGCCTCGGTCGCCCACCTGACCGACGACAGCTTCAAGTTCTGCGAACAGTTGCTGCGCGACACCGGCGTCGCCGCCGCGCCCGGCGTCGATTTCGACCCGGTGCTGGGGCATGAGTTCGTAAGGTTCAGCTTCGCGGTCTCGACGCCGGAGGTGGAAGAGGCGCTGCGGCGGATGACGCCGTGGTTCGCGGCGCGGACGGGGGTGTCCGCTCATTCTGTGGGGCAGGCCGAAACGGCCAGCTGATCCTGGCGTACAGATCTAGCGTGGTCGGCCCGGGCACACCTCTCCCGAAGGGAGAGGGAGGGGCCCAATGCGCAGCATTGGGAGGGTGAGGGGTTAGGGACGGTTCAGGATTACGTCCATCGCCCGTACGCCCTCATCCTCCCACGCCCTGGGGGCGCGGGCCCCTCCTTCTCCCCACGGGAGAAGGTAAAGAGCTAGCTCGCCAGCCGAACCGGTTCGACCTCGGCCGAGGCCCGGTCCAGCCGCAGCGTCATGCAGTAGGCGCCGCCGCCGGACAGCATGAAGGGCGCCAGGTCCACCTCAACCACGCGATAGCCGCGCTCGGTCAGCCGGTCGCGCAGGCGTGCCGGGGCCTTGGCCATGATGATGGTGCGGCCGATGTTCACGGCGTTGACGCAGAAGGCGGCCGCGTCCTCGGCGGTCGCCTCGAGCCGCTGGTCGGCGGTGGTGTTGGCGTGGACCGCCCGCAGCGACGCCTCGGTCAGGGCCGGCGGATAGAACAGGATCTCGCCGCCGCTCAAGGGGCAGAAGCAGGTGTCGAGGTGGTAGAACTGCTCGGTCGCCAGTTCGAGCCTGACCATGTCGCGGCTGAACACAGCTTCAATGGCGTCCAGCGACTCGGCCGATGAACGCGGGCCGTGGGCGGCCCAGAACAGCTGGCGGGTCTGGTCCCAGATGCAGTCGCCGGCGCCTTCTTGGAAGCAGCCGTTGGGCAGCTCGACGACCGCCTCGATCAGGCCGCGGCGCGCGAGGCCTTCGAAGGCGGCGCGGAACAGGGCCTGCTCGCCCTGGCGTTCGGCGCGGCGGAACCGGGCCAGCAGCACCTGGCCGTCGAGCACGACGGCGGCGTTGGCGGGGAACACCAGGTCCGGCCAGCCGGCGGCCGGGGGGACGATCTCGACCGCGCCGCCCTCGGCTTCGATGGCCGCGCGCAGGGCTTTGGAGGCATTAACAGCCCGAGCCTTGAAGCCGCGAGGATCGGCGGCCCAGGCGCCGGGGTCCATCCAGGGATTGATCTGATAGCTGACCTCGAACGAGGCCGGATCGGTCATCAGGAATGTCGGTCGCATGGCTGGCCCTCCGCAATGTGGAGATCGCAGTGTGATCGGCGGCCACGCTTAGCGAAAGTGTGGAAAGTGTCTCGTTTTGACAAGTCAAATGATCAAAATGTATCCACTGCATGAGCAATTATGTCGACTTACCCCAACCGCGTCATCCTGAGCCGCGCTCTTCTTCAGAGCGCGTGTCGAAGGACGCAGCGGCGGTTCCGTGCGTCCTTCGACACGGCCGCGAGAGCGGCCGGCTCAGGATGACGAGGTGGGGGAGCAAGAGTTTGACCCTACACCGAACTCAGCAGCAGGCTGGTCTCGCTGTTCAGCACCCCGTCGACTTCGCGGATGTTGCGCAGCACCCGGTCGAAGTCGCCGAGGCTTTCGGCGCGCAGTTCGGCGACCAGGTCCCAGGCGCCGTTGGTGGTGTGGAGGGCGTGAACCTCGGGAATGCCGCGCAGGCTCTTGATCACCGCCGCGGTCGACTTGCCGGCGACCTCGATCGACATGATCGCCCGCACCCCCTCCAGGTCGTAGTCCTCGCGAAAGCGCAGGGTGAAGCCGAGGATAGCGCCGCTGGCCTGCAGCCTGGTCAGCCGGTTCTCCACCGTCGCCCGCGAGACCTTCAGCAGCGCGGCCAGTTTCGAGATCGGCGCGCGCCCGTCGCTGCGCAGGGCCGAGATCAGCCGGCGATCCAGGTCGTCGATCCGCGATGTGGCGATATTCATATGGGGCCGATGCAATTTGCGAATTTCACCCGCAATATTGCTGCCAAAGTTGAATATCGGCAAGCGCTGCTTCCGCCTACGCTTTGAGTCGCACACTCAGGCCACGGGGAAGACCATGCAGTTCGTCAGCGTCCAAAACGTCATCGATCTGATCGCCGCGCGCGGCCTGGAGCCGCTCTTGTTGGAGATGGCCGACTATCTCGAACAGGACTTCTCCCGCTGGCCTCTGTTCGACAAGGCGGCGCGCTACGCCAGCCATTCCAAGGACGGCGTGATCGAGCTGATGCCGACCAGCGACGGCGAACGCTTCGCCTTCAAATACGTCAACGGCCATCCGGCCAACACCGCCGCGGGTCTGCAGACGGTCACCGCCTTCGGCGTGCTGGCCGATGTCGCCACCGGCTATCCCCAAATGATCGCCGAGATGACGGTGACCACGGCGCTGCGCACCGCGGCGACCTCGGCCCTGGCCGCCCGCCGGCTGGCCCGTCCCGACAGCCGGGTCATGGCCATCATCGGTCTCGGCGCCCAGTCGGAGTTCCAGGCCCATGCCTTCAAGGCCCTGATGGGCATCCGCTCGCTCCGCGTCTACGACATCGATCCGGCCGCGACGCGGAAGTTCCTGGCCAACATGGCCGGCGCGGGCTTCGACATCGTCGCGGCGGACAGCGCCGGCGACGCCGCGCGCGGCGCCGACATCATCACCACCGTGACCGCCGATAAGAAGTATGCGGTGATCCTCTCCGACGACATGGTCGGCCCCGGCGTGCACGTCAACGCGGTCGGCGGCGACTGCCCCGGCAAGACCGAGCTGGAGGCGGCGATCCTGGAGCGCGCCTCGGTGTTCGTTGAGTTCGAGCCCCAGACCCGCATCGAAGGTGAGATCCAGCAGATGCCGGCCGACTATCCGGTGACCGAGTTCTGGCAGGTGATCACCGGCGAAAAGCCCGCGCGCCGTTCGGCTGAGGAGATCACCATCTTCGACTCCGTCGGTTTCGCCATGGAGGACTTCTCGGCCCTGCGCCTGTTGCGCGACCTGGTCACCGGCACGGCGTTCTGCTCGGACATCGATCTCGTCGCCGGCCCGGCCGACCCCCGCAACCTGTTTGGCCTGCTGACGCCCAAGCGCGAGCGGCAGGCGGCGTAGGCCGTCCGACCCAACCCGGTCGTGTCTTCGTCGACGCACCCCGTCGTTGTAATCCTGAGCCGCGCTCTTCTTCAGAGCGCGTGTCAAAGAACGCATCGGCGGTTCCGTGCGTCCTTCGAGGCTCGCCCAGGGGCTCGCGCCTCAGGATGAGGAGCTTTGCACGGTGGGTGCGTGGTTCGAGACGCGCTCGAAGAGAGCGCTCCTCACCATGACTAAATATTCTGCAATTCAAATACTTAGTCATCCTGAGGAGCCCCTCTTGGGGCGTCTCGAAGGACGCATTACCCTTCGTGCAAAGGTCTCCAGGATGACGAAATTGGGTGGCGCGGGCGCTTAAACCTCACCGCGCCAGATTGAGCAGCGACGGGTCGCCGCCCTGGGCGGTGATGTTGACGCTGACGGCGCGCTCGACGCTGTAGCGGGTCAACGCGTTCGGACCGCCGGCCTTGGGACCCGTGCCGGACAGGCCTTCGCCGCCGAACGGCTGGACGCCGACCACCGCGCCGATGATCGAGCGGTTGACATAGGTGTTGCCCGCCGGAACCAGCGCCCGCACCTCATCGGCGAAGCTTTCGATGCGCGAATGGACGCCCAGCGTCAGGCCGTAGCGGGCCGCGGCCAACTCGCCGGCGATCCGGGGCAGGTCGTCGACATCGTAGCGGACCAGGTGCAGCACCGGGCCGAACACCTCGCGCGCCAGGACGCTCGCCGAGGAGATCTCCGCCAGCACTGGGCCGAAGAAGGTCCCGCCGGCGGGCGCGGGCAGGCGGTGCAGGATCGTCGCCTCGCGCTCCAGCCGCTCCACGTGGGCCTCGAGCGCCGCCAGCGCCTCGGCGTCGATCACCGGGCCGATGTCGTTGGCGGGGTCGGCCGGGTCGCCGACCGACAGGGCGTCCATGGCGCCCTTCAGCCCCTCGATCAGCCCGTCGGCGGTGTCGCGCGGGACAAACAGGATGCGCAGGGCCGAGCAGCGCTGGCCGGCGGAGCCGAAGGCCGAGACGACCACGTCGTCGATCACCTGTTCGCGCAGGGCGGTGGTGTCGACGAACAGGCCGTTGAGGCCGCCGGTCTCGGCGATCAGCGGGAGGATCGGTCCGTCACGTCCGGCGAGCGTCTGGTTGATGCGGCGGGCCGTATCCGTGCCGCCGGTAAAGGCGACGCCGTCGCAGGCGGGGTGGGCGACCAGCGCCGCGCCCACGGTCTCGCCGCGTCCTGGCGTTAGGGCCAACAGCCGCCGGTCCAGGCCGGCGGCGTGGAACAGGCGCACCGCCTCGCCGGCGATCAGCGGCGTCTGTTCCGCCGGCTTGGCGATCACCGCGTTGCCGGCGGCGAGCGCTGCGGCGATCTGGCCGGTAAAGATGGCAAGCGGGAAGTTCCAGGGGCTGATGCAGACGAACACGCCGCGTCCGTGCAGCTCCAGGGTGTTGGTCTCGCCGACGGGGCCCTTCAACATCTCCGGCGCGCCGAATTTCGTCTCCGCAAGATGGGCGTAGTAGCGACAGAAGTCGGCCGCCTCGCGCACCTCGGCGACGCCGTCGGCCAGGCTCTTGCCGGCCTCGCGCACGCAGATGGCGATCAGCCGGTCTCGCTCGGCTTCCAGGCTCGAGGCCATGGCGCGGAGGACCTTGGCCCGCGCGGGGCCGCCGATCGCGTCCCAGGCCGGCTGGGCCAGTTTGGCGGCGGCGAAGGCGGCATCGATCTTGGCGGCTGTCGCCTCGCGCGTATGGCCGACGACGCGGGCGGCGTCCGACGGCGAGCGAACCGCGTCACCGCCGTCGACGAGGGGTTCGAGCGCGTCGATGGCGGCCGTCAGCCGGTCGCGCTCGGCCTTGGCCGACAGGTCGATTCCGGCGGAGTTCTTGCGGTCGCCGTAGAGGTCGGCCGGTTTGGGCAGACGCGGATGGCGCTTTCCGCCGGCCGCTTCCACCGCCGCGATCGGATCAATGACCACGGCGTCCGGCGGAGTCTTCTCGTCCAGCAGCAGGTGGACGAAGCTGGAGTTGGCGCCGTTCTCCAAAAGCCGGCGGACCAGATAGGGCAGCAGGTCCTCATGCTCGCCGACGGGGGCGTATGCGCGCAGGGTCAGGCTTGGGTCACGCGCCAGGGCGGCGGCGTAGAGGCCTTCGCCCATGCCGTGCAGCCGCTGGAACTCGACCTTCACGCCCGCCGCGCGCGCCAGGGTCTGCACCGCGGCCAGGGTGTGGGCGTTGTGCGTGGCGAACTGGGCGTAGAGCGCCGGGCTGGCGGCGATTAGGGCCTTGGTGCAGACCAGGTAGGACAGGTCGGTCGCCGCCTTGGTGGTATAGACGGGATAGTCCGGCCGCCCGTTGACCTGGGCGCGCTTGATCTCGCTATCCCAATAGGCGCCCTTGACCAGCCGGACCATCAGCCGCCGGCCGCTGTCACGGCCCAGCGCGGCCAGCCGTTCGATCACCTCCGGCGCGCGCTTCTGATAGGCCTGTACGGCCAGGCCCAGCCCGGTCCAGGCGCCCAGCGACGGCTCGCGCGCCAGCCGGTCCAGCAGCTTCAGCGACAGGGTCAGCCTGTCGGCCTCCTCGGCGTCGATGGTGAAGTTGATATCGAACCGCGCGGCGATCTCGGCCAGCCGCAGCAGGCGCGGATAGAGCTCGGTCCAGACCCGCGCTTCCTGCACCGCCTCATAGCGGGGCGACAGCGCCGACAGCTTGACCGAGACGCCGTGCCCAGTCTCGGGACCAGCGCCGTCGCTCCAGCGCCCGACGGCGGCGATCGCCGCGGCATAGGCGGCCTCATAGCGCTCGGCGTCGGCGGCGGTGCGCGCGCCCTCGCCCAGCATGTCGAAGGAGCAGAGGTAGCCTTCGCCCTTGGCCCGGGCGAGCGCGGCCTCGATGTTGCGACCGAGCACGAACTGCTCGCCCATGATGCGGATGGCCTGGCCGACGGCGGCGCGCACCACCGGCTCGCTCAGCCGGTTGGCGAGGCTCTTCAGATAGCCGCGGAAATCGGCGCGGGCGGCCTCGTCCACGTCGGTCAGCTTGCCGGTCAGCATCAGCCCCCAGGTCGAGGCGTTGACGAACAGGCTGCCGGACTTGCCCAGGTGGCTGGCCCAGTCGGCCTGGCCGATCTTCTCGGCGATCAGCCGGTCGCGGGTCTCGTCGTCGGGCGTGCGCAGCAGCGCCTCGGCCAGACACATCAGCGCCAGGCCCTCCGGCGTGGAGAGGGAGAATTCCTGCAGGAAGCTCTCGACCACGCCCTGGCGGCGCGCGGCCTTGCGGGTGGCGACCACCAGGTCCACCGCCTCGGCGCGGACGGCGGCGCGCGTGGCGGCGTCGAGCGGCGAGGCGGCGAGCAGGCCGGCGATGGCCTCGGCTTCGTCGCGGAAGCTGTTCCGGTCGAGTTCGTCCCATCCGCTCATCGCGCGTCTCCCTGGTCGATCTAAGAACTGACGGCGTAATCCTTGTTCGGCCGGATGTGGTGCGGCATATTCTGATCATTGCCCGACAATTGACGGGTATTCGTTAGAATGGGGCGCAATGATTCAGATTGACGACACCGACCGCCGGCTGTTGCGCGTGCTGCAGCTCGACGGGCGCATCAGCAACCTCGACCTGGCCGAACGCTGCAACCTGTCGCCGTCGGCCTGTTCCGACCGGGTCCGGCGCCTGCGCGAGCATGGCTTCATCACCGGCTACGCCGCCGTGCTCGATCCGGACAAGGTCGGGCGCGCGCTGATGATCTTCGTCGAGGTGCTTCTGGATCGCACCACCAAGGACGTGTTCGACGACTTTTCCGCCGCCGTGCGGCGCGTGCCGGACATCCTGGAATGTCACATGGTGGCCGGCGGGTTCGACTATCTGATCAAGGCCAGGGTGCACGACATGAACGCCTACCGCGCGTTCTTGGGCGATGTTCTGGTCGATATGCCCGGCGTGCGGGAGACCCGCACCTACGCGGTGCTCGAGGAGGTGAAGAACACCAGCGCGCTGCCGGTTTAGGGGGGCTTCTACCCTGCTCGTCATCCCGAGCCGCGCCTTCTTCAGGCGCGTGTCGAAGGACGCAGTGGCGGCCCACGTGCGTCCCCTTCGACGCCGCCTGCGGCGTCGCTCAGGACAGGCTTCGACACGGCCGCAAGGGCGGCCGGCTCAGGATGACGAAGTAGGGTGGGCGCGCCTCAAACCGCCTCCGCGTCCGCCTGTCGCGACGGATGGGCCGCCTCAAAAGCCGGCAGCGCCCGCGCGCGGTCCGCAGCCGCCAGCAGCCGCGGAAACGGCGACAGGTCCACCTTGAACCGCTCCGCCGAATAGACCTGCGGGACCAGGCAGCAGTCGGCCATCGTGGGCGCGTCGCCGAAGATGAAGGCGCCGCCGTGGCGGGCGGTCAGCTGCTCCAACGCGCCGAAGCCCTCGCCGATCCAGTGGGCGATCCAGGCGTCGATCTGGGCCGGGGTAGCGGCGAAGTCGGCGCGCAGCCGGTTCAGGACCCGCAGATTGTTGATCGGATGGATGTCGCAGGCGATCGCCTCGGCCATGGCGCGGACGATCGCGCGCGGCCCCGGCTCGGACGGCAGCAGCGGCGGGTCGGGATAGCGCTCATCCAGCCATTCCAAGATGGCCAGGCTCTGGGTCAGCACGCCGTCCTCGGTCTCCAGCGCCGGCGCCAGGCCCTGCGGGGCGATCTCCAGATAGGCCGGCGCGCGTTGGGCGCCGAGGCGCAGATCGTGGGCCGTGCGGCTGTAATCCAGGCCCTTGAGATTGAGCGCGATGCGGACGCGGTAGGCGGCCGTGGAGCGCCAGTAGTCGTGCAGATGCGGCCGGCTCATGACGCGGCCATCGGCGCCGGCAGGATCTGGGCGCGGCAGGCGCCGAAGCCGATCGAGGCGTAGCCGTCGCGGCTTGCGCTGGCGGTCAGGATCACCTCGTCGCCGGTCTCCAGGAAGGCGCGGGTTTCGCCGTTCGGCAGGGTCAGCGGCTCGGCGCCATTGCGGGTCAGCTCGAACAGGCTGCCGAACCCGTCGCGGGTCGGCGCGGAGATGGTGCCGGTGCCCAGCAGGTCGCCGGGCGTCAGGTTGCAGCCGTTGGAGGCGTGGTGAGTGACGATCTGGGCCACGGTCCAGTACATGTTGGACGCCGGGCCGGTGGTCAGGCGGTGCGGGGGCAGGCCCCGCTCGCGCATGGCCGCGGTGAGCAGGCTGACGCTGAGCTCAAGGCCAAGGGCGCCGCCGCGCTGGTCAGCGTCGTCCCAGAGGTAGGGCAGGGGCGTCGGGTCACCGTCCGGCCGCGTGGGCTGGGCGACGCGGAAGGGCGCCAGGGCCTCGGCGGTGATCACCCAGGGTGAGACGGTGGTGTGGAAGCTCTTGGCCAGGAAGGGGCCGAGCGGCTGGTATTCCCAGACCTGCAGGTCGCGGGCCGACCAGTCGTTCAGCAGGCAGAAGCCGGCGATGTGGTAGGCCGCCTCGCCGATCGGGATCGGCTGGCCCAGCGGGTTGCCGGGGCCGATCCAGACGCCCAGCTCCAGCTCATAGTCCAGCCGGCGCGCGGGGCCGAAGTCAGGCGCGTCGCTGTCGGGCGGCTTGCGCTGGCCGTTTGGCCGCGTCACCGCCACGCCCGTCGGCCGCACCGAGGAGGCGCGGCCGTGGTAGCCGATCGGGACGTATTTGTAGTTGGGCAGCAGGGGATTGTCCGGCCGCAGCTGGGCGCCGATGTTCCGGGCGTGGTGGATGCCGACGTAGAAGTCGGTGTAGTCGCCGACGCGGGCCGGCAGGCCGAGTTCGCACGCCGCCTCCGCGTAGAGCAGCGGCTTAAGCGCGGCGGCGTGCGCCTTGTCCGACAGCAGCTCCGACAGACGTCGGCGCAGCGCTGTTCGGTCGGCGGCGGGCAGGGCGAACAGCCGGTTGAGGCTGGCGTCGTTCAGCACCATGGCCGAGGCCACGGGCAGCAGCCCCAGGTCGGCGCAGGCCCGCAGGTCCAGGATCAGCTCGCCGATCGCCACGCCCGCGCGCGGCTCGCCGCCGTCCGGCGCGAACACGCCGAGCGGCAGGTTCTGAATCGGGAAATCGGCGTGGCCGTTGGCGCTGTCGACCCAGCTGGCCCGCGCCAGGTCGTGGGTCTCGTCGATGGCGGGCAGACTCATGTCGTCGGGCTCGTCGGTAGGGTCGCCTTGGCGAAATCGGACCAGCAGGCATCGTAGTCGTCCTGCAGCAGCGGCGTCTCGGTGGCGAAGCGGGTGGGGCGGATCACGCGGCGGCTCTCGAACATGAAGGCCAGGGTGTTGTCGATCTTCACCGGCCGCAGGTCGGCGGCGATGGCCTTCTCATAGCTCTCGCGGTCGGGGCCGTGGCCGTTCATGGCGTTGTGCAGCGAGGCGCCGCCAGGCGCGAAACCGCCGGCCTTGGCGTCATAGGCGCCGGTCACCAGGCCCATGAACTCGCTCATGATGTTGCGGTGGAACCAGGGGGGGCGGAAGCTGTGCTCGGCCACCATCCAGCGCGGCGGGAAGATGACGAAGTCGCAGTTGGCGGTGCCCGGCCGCTCCGACGGCGAGGTCAGCACCGTGAAGATCGATGGATCGGGATGGTCGAAGCTGACGGTGTTGATGGTGTTGAAGCGGGCCAAGTCATAGCGGCAGGGCGCCAGGTTGCCGTGCCAGGCCACCACATCAAACGGGCTGTGGTCCAGCGTGGTGGTCCAGAGGCCGCCAGCGAACTTCTGCACGATCTCGGTGGGCGAATCGCGATCCTCGAACCAGGCGGTTGGGCTCTCGAAATCGCGCGGATTGGCCAGGCCGTTCGCGCCGATC
>Ga0302196_10003232_pt1 | contig 14991 bp, 13 predicted proteins | sample II_Bog_N1_3_FD_198794 | JGI IMG/M metagenome (GOLD analysis project Ga0302196, IMG submission 198794) | Peat permafrost microbial communities from Stordalen Mire near Abisko, Sweden - II_Bog_N1_3 | ecosystem: Environmental > Terrestrial > Soil > Wetlands > Peat | place: Sweden: Abisko...
GGCCCCCACCTCGACGGCGGCCCCCATCCGCTGGAGCACACCCACGAACCCGGTCCGCTCGGCGCCCAGGTGCACGTCGACCACCGTGATCCGGCTGCCCGGCACCACCGCCCCGGCCACCACCCAGAAAGCCGCCTGGGAGGGATCCCCGGGCACCGTCCAGTCCACCGGCACCAGGCGGCTCCGGCGGAGCCGGATCCGGCGCCCGGCCCCGTTGGCGGTGATCCCGATGTCGGCGCCCATGCGGGCCAGCATCTCCTCGGTGTGGGCCCGCGTGGCCACCGGCTCGTCGACCACCGTCTCGCCCTCGGCGTCGAGGCCGGCCAGCAGCACCGCCGACTTCACCTGGGCCGAGGCCATCGGCGGCGTGTAGGCGATCCCCCGGAGATGGCCGCCGGTCACCGTCACCGGCGGCAGGCAGCCGGGGCCGCGCCCGGTGACCGTCGCCCCCATGGCCTCGAGCGGGACGGCCACGCGGTCCATCGGCCGCCGGTTCAGGGACGCGTCCCCGGTGAGGGTGGCCCTGAGGGGCAGCCCGGCCAGCAGGCCGAGCAGCAGCCGCATCCCGGTCCCCGAGTTCCCGAGGTCCACCGCCCCCGCCGGGGCGTGGAGGCGCGAGCGCCCGCCGTGGACGGTGACCGAGCCGGCCCCGTCGACCACGTCGGCCCCGAGGGCCTCGACGGCCAGCCGGGTGCGCCGGACGTCATCCCCGTCGGAGAGGCCGGTGATGGTGGAGGTCCCCTCGGCCAGGGCGGCCAGGAGCAGGGCGCGGTGGGAGATCGACTTGTCGCCCGGCACCCGGACCTCGCCGGTCAGCGGCGATCCCCCGGTCAGGGTCACCACCCCCGACTCGGCGGCGGTCACCGGCCGGGTCCCACCGGCGTGCTGGTGGCCCGGTAGCCGCGCTCGGCCAGGGCGGCCACCAGGGTCGGCGCCGCCGTCCCGTCGACCACCAGGACCAGCACGCCGCGGTCCCCTTCCACCGAGTGGGCGATGTCGTCGTCGACGATGTTCACCCCGAGCTCGAAGGCCAGGGTGTAGATCTCCGCGAACACGCCCGGCCGATCGGCCACCGGCACCCGGACCTCGACCAGGTCCTCGACCTGGGGGAGCCGGTCGGCCAAGGCCCGGCGGGCCACCGCCGCCCGGTTCAGGACGCCGAGCAGCGCCTCGTGGTCGTGCTCGGCCACCACGCGCCGGGTGGTGGTCAGCGCCTCGATCAGCAGGTCGAGCGTCTCCACGATGGCACCGGCGTTGTCGTCGCAGATGTCCGGCCAGATGCTCGGCTGGCCCGCGGCGATCCGGGTCATGTCCCGGAACCCGCCGGCGGCCAGCTTGAGCAGGGCGCCGTGCTCCTCCCCCAGGCCGGCGGCCAGGTCCATCAGGGTGGCGGCCGTCAGGTGGGGCACGTGGGAGACCACCGCCACCAGCGAGTCGTGCTGGTCGGGGGCGAGGGCCACCACGTCCGCCCCCAGGTCGGTGAGGACGGCGCGCAGCCCGGTGAACGCCCCGGGGTCGGTGATGGCCGTGGGCGTCAGCACCCAGGTGGCCCCGACGAACAGGTCGCCCGACGCCCCGTCCACCCCCACCTGCTCGGAGCCGGCCATGGGATGGCCGCCGACGAAGAACGGGTGGTCGACGGCCGCCACCAGGGGGCCCTTGACGCTGCCCACGTCGGTGACCACGGCGTCGGCCCGGCGGTCGGGACGGCCGAGCAGGTCGGCGATGACCCCGGCGGCGGCGTGGACCGGGGTGGCCACCACCACCAGGGAGGCGTCGGGGTCGTCCCCCTCGGTGGACAGCGCCCCGAGTTCGACGGCCCGGGCGGCCACCCCGGGGGCGGCGTCGACGCCGCTGACGTGCCAGCCCCGCTCGCGCAGGGCCATCCCCACCGAGCCTCCGATAAGTCCGGTGCCCACGATCAGGGCGCGGGGCTCCCCCGGTCCCCGGAGCGCCGATGGGGTGGTCGGGTCGCCGACCTCAGTCGGGGAGGTCGTCACGGAGTCCCCTGGCGCCCTCGAGGTAGACGTGGTGGATGTCGTGGCGGGGGCGGTCGGTCTCCACGTGGAGCATCACCCGGACGCAGTGCGGCACCGAGCCGACGATGGACAGCTCACGGGCGCAGATCAGGGGGACGGCCCCCAGGCCGATGCTGCGGGCGGCGGTGGCGGGGAAGGTCGACACGATGTCCTCGGTGGCGGTGAAGAGGATGGAGATGATGTCGTCCTCGGCCAGGCCGTTCCGGTCCATGATCTGCTGCAGCAGCGCGGTCACCCGCTCGGTGATGGATTCGACGTCGTCGGCGTCGACCGTGGTCGCGCCGCGGATGGCTCGCACGGACAGGGGCACAGCCAGGCATGTTAGTCAGGGGCGGGCAGGCCCTCGTCCGTGGGGACGGCCGCCGAGGCCAGCGAGCGGACCTCGTCGATGGTGAGCGGGCGCCACGAGCCGGGCGACAGGGTGGGGTCGGTGACCGGTCCGATCCGGGTCCGGACCAACCGGACCACCGGGTGCCCCACGGCGTCGCACATCCTCCGGACCTGCCGGTTCCGGCCCTCGTGGATGACGATCCGGAGGAGCGACGGGGCCACGGTGGACACCCGGGCCGGCGCCGTGGTCCCGTCCTCGAGCTCGATCCCCTCCCGGAGCCGACGGACGGCCCCGGCGGAGGGCTCACCCTCCACCTCCACCAGGTACTCCTTGGGGACCCCGAACGACGGGTGGGTCAGCCGGTGGGTCAGGCCGCCGTTGTTGGTGAGGATCAGCAGACCCTCGCTGTCCATGTCCAGGCGACCGACGGGGAAGACCCGGGGCTCGGCCGGCACCAGGGAGACGACCGTGGGCCGCCCGTGGGTGTCCTCGGCGGTGCTGACCACCCCCACCGGCTTGTTGAGGAGGTAGTGGACCAGGCCGGGCATCACCGGGAGCGGCACACCGTCGAGCTCCACCTCGTCCACCGAGGGGTCGATCCGACGCCCCAGCACCGGGATCCCGCCGTTGACGGTCACCCGCCCGGCGGTGATCAGGTCCTCGCACACCCGCCGGGAGCCCACCCCGATCCGGGCCAGCACCTTCTGGAGCCGCTCGCCGTCGGCGAGCGGGGCCGGCCCGGGGTCAGCCATCCGCGACCGGACGCAGCTGCTCCTCGAGCTCGCCGACCGCCTCGGGGCCGGGGAGGAGGTCGGCCACCGGGGGCAGCTGGTCCAGGCGGTCGAGGCCCAGCCGCTCGAGGAAGGCGTCGGTGGTGGCGTAGAGCACGGCCTGGCCGGGGCCGGTGGCCCGTCCCACCGGGGCGATGTAGCCCCGGTGCTCGAGGAGGCGCACCACGCCGTCGACGTTGACCCCGCGGAGGGCGGCGATCTGGGCCCGCGACACCGGCTGCTTGTAGGCCACGATGGCCAAGGTCTCGAGGGCGGCCGCCGAGAGGCGCGAGGACACCCCCACGTTGGCGAACCGCTCGACGTAGGGGGCGAGGTCGGGATCGGTCTGGATCCGCCAGCCGCCGGCGATCCGGGCCACCTCGAAGCCGCGCCGGCCGGAGCGGCACGACTCGGCCAGCTCCTCGCAGATCGGCTCCACCCGCTCGACGGGGATCTCCAGGAGCTCGGCTATGAGCCCAGGTCCCACCGGCTCGACCGCCACGATCAGCACGGCCTCGACGGCCCGGGCCTCGTCGGAGAGTGGCACCCGATCAGCCCTCGTACTCGTCGTACTCGGCGCCCACCGGAACCGGCACCCCGGACCCGCCGACCCACTCGACCTGCAGGTCGCCGAAGGTGTGGCCCTGGTCGAGCGCGACCCGGCCCTGCTTGCAGAGCTCGAGGAGGGCGAGGAAGCGCACGATGACCTCGATCCGGGTGTGGAGGTGGCCGGTGAGGCCGCGGAAGGTGGCCCGGCCCTCCAGGGGCAGCCGGACCTCGAGCTCGCTGACCGCCTCGGCCACGGTGACCGTGTCCACCGTGACGTGGTAGAGGTCGACGGTGGGCACCGGCTGGGCGGCGGTGGCCCGCAGGTAGGCGGCAGCCACGAGCGCGGGGGTGACGCCCTCCAGCAGGTCGGGGGCGTGGACCACGAAGCCGTCATCGAGGCCGGCGGTCCGGGGGACGGCCCGGGCGGCCCGCTCGGCCAGCAGGGTGAAGGCGTCGGCGGCGGCGGCGTAGGCCTGGCACTCGAGGAGGCGGGCCAGCAGCAGGTCGCGCTCCTCCCAGCCGATCAGCTCCTCGTCGGGCTCGACGTCGTCCGGCCCGGGGAGGAGGCGCCGGGACTTGAGCTCCACCAGCACCGCCGCCACCACCAGGAACTCGGAGGCGGTGGCCATGTCGACCGACTCCCACGTGGCCATCTCGGCCACGAAGGCGTCGACCACGGCCGCCAGCGGCACGTCGTAGATGTCCACCTGGTGGGTGTTGACCAGCTGCAGCAGGGCCTCGATCGGGCCCTCGAAGACGGAGGTGGAGACGGTGGCGGCCACGGCCCCCGACGTTACCGGCTGCGGGCGGGCCCTCCGTGCACCGTGCCGGCGCCGCCTACGATGACCGCCCATGGCGAAGGTTCTCTCCGGTATCCAGCCCAGCGGCGATCTCCACCTGGGGAACTACCTGGGGGCGATCCGGAGCTGGGTGGCGGACCAGCACACCCACGACGCCGTCTACTGCGTGGTCGACCTCCACGCCCTGACCCTCGACATCGACCCGGCCGTGCTCCGGACCCGGACCTACGAGACGGCCCTCGATCTGCTGGCCGCCGGCCTCGACCCCGGGCGCTGCACGCTCTTCGTCCAGAGCCACGTCCCCGAGCACCCCCGGCTCACCTGGCTGCTGGAGTGCATCGCCACCGAGGGCGAGCTGAGCCGGATGACGGCGTACAAGGAGAAGTCCCAGCGCGGCGACTCGGTGCGGGCCGGCCTGTTCACCTACCCGGTCCTCCAGGCCGCCGACATCCTGCTCTACGACGCCGACCGGGTGCCGGTGGGCGAGGACCAGCGCCAACACGTGGAGCTCACCCGCACCCTGGCCAACCGGTTCAACACCCGCTACGGGGACACCTTCGTGGTGCCCGAGGCGGCGGTGCCCGCCATCGGCGCCCGGGTGATGGACCTCCAGGACCCCACCCGGAAGATGTCGAAGTCGGTGAGCTCCCCGCTCGGCACGGTGCTGGTCCTGGACCCGCCCGAGGAGATCGTCCGCAAGGTCAGGAAGGCCGTCACCGACACCGACGGTGAGGTCCGCTACGACCGGGAGGCCAAGCCCGGGGTGGCCAACCTCCTGGAGCTGCTGGCCGTGGCCACCGACCGCTCCCCCACCGAGGTGGCCGAGGGGTACACCCGCTACGGCGACCTGAAGCGCGACACCGGCGAGGCGCTGGTCGAGCTGCTCCGACCGCTCCAGGAGCGCCGGGCGGACCTGGCGTCCGACCCCGGGGAGGTGGCGGCGCTGTTGGCGGTGGGGGCGCAGAAGGCCGGTGCCATCGCCTCGGTCACCTACCGGCGCGCCGCCGACGCCATCGGCCTGCTCGCCCCGGCCTAGGACGCCCGGGCGCCCCGGCGCCGGCGCCGGACCCCGACCGCCTCGGCGGCCACCCAGGCCAGCAGGGCCAGGCCGGTGAGGGTGGAGACGGCCACGCCGACCACCGCGGAGGTGGAGTGGTAGGTGAACGACACCCGGTAGGTGCCCGAACCGGGGATCCCCACCGCCTGGATGATGCCGGAGCGCTCCACGGTGGCGGACCGTGATCTCCCGGTGGCCTCGCCCCCGGGGTCGACCGGGGTCACCGTGGCGTGCCAGCCGGTGGCCCACGCCATGCTCCGCACCAGGCGCACCGGCCCGGTGGCGCGGACGGTCACCTGCTGGGAGCCGTCCCGTCCGGGCGCCACCGTCGACACCGCGGTGCCGGCCGGCGGGGCCCCACCCCCGGGCCCCTCGGCCCAGGCCCAGCCCCGGGCGGCGGTGTTCCGGAAGGTCCCGAACCCCCCGATGGTCCCGGTGAAGACCCAGTGGGGCGACGTGACCCAGGCCTGCAGCCGGCCGTTCAGGAGGACGGTACCGGCCTCGGCGGTCCCGAGGGTGGGGATGCCGACGTGGAGCGGCGAGCCACCGGTGTCCTCCACCACCAGCCCGGCGGCGGGGGTCGGGACGGGCAGGGCCAGGGTGAGCCGCCCGGCGGACGCCCGCACGTCGGCCGCCGGCAGCCACCGGGTCGCCCCGGTGGGGCCGAGGATGCCCACCCGGGCGTCGTCGGCCCGGCCGCCCACCACGGGGACCGAGCCGCCCCGGAGGGTCAGCACGCCCCCGAGGTACCACTGCACCCGGCCGCCGGCCGCCACCGCCCGGTCCCCGAGGGATGCCGGGGCGACGTCCTCGGGGTCGGTGGTGGGGGCAGGGAACGAGTAGCCGGTGGCCGGGGCCCCCGGCGCCGGGGTGACGAAATAGCTGGGCAGCGAGAGCAGCACCGTGACGTTCAGACGGTCCCAGACGGTGCCGGCCAGCGTGGCCGGCGTCAGGTCCTCCTGGTAGTGCGCCCCGGTGGCCAGGTAGTAGTCGTTGCCCACCAGGGCGGCGTAGCCCTGGGCGCTCGCCAGGTGGTTGGGGACCGAGAGGTCGGTCTGCCCGAGGTCGACCAGCCCGTCGGCGTCGAGGTAGTCGCGGTCGTAGATCAGGAAGCGGCCGTCCCCGGTGGCTTTGGCGAGCTGGCGGGCCGCCGCCCCCTGGGCGTGGGCGACGGTGGTCGGCACCGGCGGGTGGACGGAGAGCACGCTGAACAGGCCGAGGTCGACGACCAGGACCGCCACCAGCAGGCGCCGGAGGGTCTCCACCCGGAGCCGACGCTCGGCGAGCACCAGCCAGGTGGCGAGGCCGGCGATGACCACCTCGGCGGTGGCGATGGCCTGCCACCACCGCAGGGCGGTCTCGGAGTAGGCGAACTGGGGGTGGAGCGCACTGATGAACGAGCCGCCCGCCGTCCAGAGGAGCACGCTGGCCAGCGTGACCAGGGCCAGCGGCACGCACGTGAGGACCGTCTCACCCCGGCTCCGCCCGGCGGCCTCCGCCGACGACCCCGCCTCCGCCGGGACGGTGGCCCCGCCGGCGCCCGCCGGCTCCGGACGGTCGAGGAGGCCGTGCACCCACCAGGCCAGCAGCACCGCCAGGGAGAAGTCGACGAGGAGGAGGTTCCGGTTGAGGAGCCGCTGGCCGTTGACCCCGGGGATCACGTAGAGCAGGTAGTCGAAGGGGGTCTGGCCGCCGAGGGCGGCCAGCACCCCGATGACCAGCACCACGTACCAGATCCACCAGGTCCGGGCCTCCGGGCGGCGGCGCCACCGGGCGGCCAGGAGGGTGCAGGCGGCGATCAGGGCGAGGATCCCCACGTAGCTGGTGACCTCCGGGAAGTTGTACCCGCCCACGTACGACCCGCTGGTGGACTGGTTGGTCCCCAGCACGAACGGCGTCACCAGCAGGGTGAGGGTCCGCACCGGCAGGGACCCGCTGGTGAAGAAGGCGTACGACCCGCTGCTGCGCTGCGACTGGCCGACGAAGGCCAGCCCCGGGACCAGCTGGGCGGCGCCGAGGGCCACCCCGACGGCCACCCCGACGGCGGTCGAGGCCATCGACCGGACCGACCAGGCCCGGTTCCGCGGGGACAGCAGCCGACCGTGGAGGAGCCGGTAGACGAGGTAGATGGCCGCCAGGGTGCCGCCGTCGATGAAGGACTCCGGCCCCCCGGCCAGGATGGAGAGGCCCGTCCCCACCGCCAGCAGGCCCGCCCACCACCGGCGTCCCCGCCGCCAGGCGTCGTCGGGCACCCCGCCGGCCGGGGGGGTGGTCAGGCCGTGGACGGCCAGGAGCATCCAGGGCAACCAGGAGGCGCCCTCGATGAGGTCGATGTGGACGATCTGGGCGCTGAGGAAGCCGCCGAAGGCGAAGGTCGCCGCCCCGATGGTGGCGGCGGCCTGGGAGACGGGCTGCCGTCGGAGGAAGAGGTAGGTGCCGGCCAGGGCGGTGTCGTAGACGAGGGTGAGGTTGAGGGTCCAGGCCAGCCCCGACGGGAGGAAGCCGAACAGCCACGTGGCCGGGTAGGCCGCCCCGGCGTTGAACCCCCCGAGGAGCGGGGTGCCGGCGTAGAGGTAGGGGTCGAGCAGCGGGGCGTCCCCGGCCCGCAGGTCCTGGCCCACCAGCACCCGCAGGGGGAAGTTCTGGATGAGCCCGTCGCCGTCGAGGAACAGGTGGCCCCACAGCATGGGCAGGCCGAAGACCACCAGGGGCAGCGCCAGGAGGACGACCATCCCCGGGTGCGACCGGACCCACCCCCAGGGCGTCCGCCTCACACCAGCAGGCCCGACCACCAGGTGACGAGGTGGTTGATCAGCTCGGCGAACTGATTCCGGAACAGCAGCAGCAGGATGAACGGCAGCAGCATCAGGGCGGGCTGCAGCCGGTAGTACTCGGGGAGCACCCGGGCCGGGAGGAACCGCTCGAGGACGGCGGCGCCGTCGAGGGGCGGGCACGGGATGAGGTTGAAGGTGCCGAGCACGATGTTGGCCAGCCCCCCGATGAACAGGATCTGGCCGAGGAGGGTCGGCGGGTAGACCTGGTTGCCGATGATCACCAGGCCGTACTGGTGGACGATCTGCTTGACGCCGAGGGGCGTGGTGAGGGCGAAGGCCACGCCGAAGGCGGCGGCCAGGGCGTAGTTGGTGAGGGGTCCGACCAGGGACACGAGCACGGTGTGGTTGCGCGGGCTCCGCAGGCGGTTGGTGGAGACCGGCACCGGCTTGGCCCACCCGTAGGCACCCAGCCCGGAGAGCGACAGCACCGCCGGCACCAGGAGGGTGCCGACCGGATCGACGTGCTTGAGGGGGTTGAGGGTCAGCCGGCCCGCCCGCTTGGCGGTGTCGTCACCGAAGGCCAGGGCCACCACCCCGTGGGAGATCTCGTGGATGATGATCGACGGGACCAGCAGCAGGAAGTAGATGATCTGGAACCGGTTGAGCCGGTGGGTGAGGACCAGGACGACCACCAGCGCGGCCCCCACCGCCACGATCATGGCCGTGCGCTGCTGGGGGGTGAAGCCGCGCCCGGACCGGCGGCCCGACCCGCCCCCGTACCCTCCGAAGGCCATCGGTCCCCGGTCGCTCAGTGCCGGGCGGCGTGGTTGATGCAGTACCGGGCGGCCGGCATGGCCTCGAGCCGGGCGGGGGCGATCGGGTCGCCGCACTCCTCGCAGCTCCCGTAGGTGCCGGCCGCCAGCTTCTCGAGGGCGCGGGCCACCTCGTCGAGCGACTCCTGGAGCTGCTGGGCCAGCACCTCGGCCTCGCCGCGCTCGGCCGTCACCTGGCTGGTGTCGGCGAAGTTGGCGTCGTAGGCGAGGCCGCTCCCCCCGTCGGCGAAGCCCAGCTCCGAGAGCTCGGCCGCCAGCTGGGCGCGCTCCCCCTCGAGGAGTCGGCGGTAGTCGACGGTCGCAGCGTTGCCAGGCATCCCGATGATCCTACCTGGCCTGGTGCCCACCGGCCCGCGGGTGGGCCAGCTCGTAGGAGGCCCGCAGGTGCTCGGCGCTGAGCCGGGTGTAGAGCTGGGTGGTGGTGATGGAGGCGTGTCCCAGCAGCTCCTGCACGATCCGGATGTCGGCCCCGTGGGCCAGCATGTGGCTGGCACACGAGTGCCGGAGGACGTGCGGACTGACCACGGCGGCCAGCCCGACCCGGTCGGCCCGTCGCTTCAGGACCGCCCACGCCCCCTGCCGGCTGAGGCGTGCCCCCCGGCGGTTCAGGAAGACCGCCTCCTCGTCGTCCCGGGACGCCCACCGGTCGGGGACCACCAGGGGCCTCCCCAGGGGCGACAGCCAGGCGTCGACAGCGTGCCGGGCCACCGAGCCCAGGGGCACCAGCCGCTCCTTGGACCCCTTCCCGAACACCCGGAGCAGGCCGTCGTCGTCCCGGAGGTCGAGGAGCGACAGACCGACGATTTCGGAGATCCGGGCCCCGGTGGCGTAGAGCAGCTCCAGCAGGGCCCGGTCCCGGAGGTCGAACGGCCCGTCGCCGGTCACCGAGTCGAGCAGCCGGGCGGTCTGGGCCTCGTCCAGCGCCTTGGGGAGCCGGCGGGGCATCCGGGGTGACTGGAGGTCGAGCGTGGGATCGGCCTGCAGCGACCCCTCGTCGACCAGGAACCGGTAGACGCCGCGGAGCGTGGTGATGGTGCGGGCCATCGACGCCGGGGTGCGCCCGGCGGCCCGGAGCCCGTCCAGGTACCGCTCGAGGTCGCCGGCCGACGCCCCCGGCGGGTCGATGCCGGCCTCGGCCGCCCATGCCTCCCAGGCCGCCAGGTCGCGGCGGTAGGCCACCAGGGTGTTCTGCGAGCGCCCCCGCTCGACGGCCAGCCAGGACAGGTACTCCTCCGCCCCGTCGCTGAGCGCCGCCCTCACCGCCGGTGGGCGCGCCGGCGCCGGGGCCTCCGCCCGGTCACCGGCCGGGGCGGTCGGCCAGCCGCCGGCGGGCCAGGCCGACGCCGAGGATGGTGGCGGCGTCGACGATCGAGCCGTCGTCGACCATGGCGTCGAACCGGTCGAAGGGGATCTCCTCCACCGTCATGTACCGCTCCTCGACCCCCTGGCGGTCGTCGGCCACCACGGCCAGGTCGGTGGCCAGGTAGACGGTCGTCACCTCGTCACAGAAGCCCGGGGTGTTGAGGCAGCGGGTGAGGAGGGTGAGCGTCTCGGCCGACCGGCCGATCTCCTCGGCCAGCTCGCGTCGGGCGGTGGTCTCGGGCGGCTCGGCCTCCACGTCGCAGGTCCCGGCCGGGATCTCGAGCAGCCACCGCTCCACCGCCGGCCGGAACTGGCGGACGAGGAGCACTCCGCCGTCGTCGGTCACCGGGACGACGGCCACCGCCCCCGGGTGGCGGACGATGTCGCGCTCGAACCGGGTGCCCTCGGGATCGGTGAAGTCGGCCCGGACCACCGAGATGAACCAGCCGCGGTGGAGCTCGGTCTCGGTCCCCTTGGTGAAGACCGGGTCCCCCTTGGTGAAGACCGGGTCGCCGTCGGACGGGTCCGGGGCCACCGGCTCAGCCGATGTCGATCAGGTGCGGGTCGCGGCCCTCGGCCCGGTTCAGGGCGGCACCCACCAGCTCGCGGAAGAGGGGGTGCGGCTGGTCCGGCCGGCTCTTGAACTCCGGGTGGGCCTGGGTCCCCACCCAGAACGGGTGACCCGGGAGCTCGATGAACTCCACCAGGCGCCCGTCCGGCGACGTCCCCGAGCAGACCACCCCCGCCTCCTCCAGCCGGGAGCGGAACCGGGGGTTGACCTCGTAGCGGTGGCGGTGGCGCTCCGACACCACCTCGGTGCCGTAGGCGGCGGCCACCTGGGAGCCCGGCCGGAGGCGGGCCCCGTAGGAGCCGAGGCGCATGGTGCCGCCCTTGTCCACCACGTCGTTCTGGTCGTCCATCAGGTCGATGACCGGAAACCGGGTGGTGGCGTCGAACTCGCGGGAGTTGGCGCCCTCCATCCCCGCCAGGTCCCGGGCGATCTCGATGACCATCACCTGGAGGCCGAGGCAGAGGCCGAGGAGCGGGATCTCGTGGGTCCGGGCGTAGCCGGCGGCGGCGATCTTCCCCTCGATCCCCCGTTCGCCGAAACCGCCGGGGATGACCAGGCCGTCGAAGTCGCGCAGGCCGTCGCTCTCGAGCAGCGCCGGGACGGTGGCGGCCTGGATCCAGTCGATCTCCACCCTGGCCCCGTGGTGGAACCCGGCGTGGCGCAGCGACTCCACCACCGACAGGTAGGCGTCGGGGAGGTCGACGTACTTGCCGATGATGCCGATGCGCACGGGCCTGACGGCGGCGTGCACCTGGTCGACCAGCCGCTCCCACCCCGAGAGGTCGATGGGGTGGTCGGCCTCGTCGAAGCGGAGGAGCCGGAGGATGTAGCTGTCGAGCCCCTCCTCGTGGAGGACGAGGGGGATCTGGTAGATGTTGGCGGCGTCGATGGCCGACACCACCGCCTCGATGGGCACGTCGCACTGGAGCGAGATCTTCTGCTTCAGGTCCTCGGAGATCATCCGGTCCGACCGGCAGACGATGACGTCGGGCTGGATCCCCCGGCTGCGCAGCTCGGTGACCGAGTGCTGGGTCGGCTTGGTCTTCTGCTCGCCCGACGGACCGAGGTAGGGCACCAGGGTGAGGTGGACGTAGCAGACGTTCTCCCGCCCGACGTCCCGGCGGAACTGCCGGATGGCCTCGATGAAGGGCACGATCTCGATGTCGCCGACGGTGCCGCCGACCTCGACGATGACCACGTCGACATCGTCGGTGCCCAGGCGGAGGATCCGCTCCTTGATCTCGTTGGTGACGTGGGGGATGACCTGGACGGTCTTCCCCAGGTAGTCGCCGCGCCGCTCCTTGGCGATCACCGCCGAGTAGATGCGCCCGGTAGTGGCGTTGGAGTCCTTGTGGAGGTTCTCGTCGATGAACCGCTCGTAGTGGCCCAGGTCGAGGTCGGTCTCACCGCCGTCCTCGGTCACGAACACCTCGCCGTGCTCGAACGGGTTCATGGTGCCCGGATCGACGTTGATGTAGGGGTCGAGCTTGCACATGGTGACCCGGAGGCCACGGCACTTGAGGAGGCGGCCGAGCGACGAGGCCGTCAGGCCCTTGCCCAGCGACGACGACACCCCACCGGTGAAGAAGATGAACTTGGTGTTGTTCCCCCGCGGGGCGCCGGGCCGCAGGAGGTCGTCGGGCGCCGCCGAGCCGTTGACGGAGCCGTGGCCCTGGACGGCGGCGGGGGGTGGTCCGACCGCCGCATCGTCCGTGGGATCGTCCGGTGGGCCTTGCGGGTCGGGCACCTGCCGAGGATAGCGGACCGGCCGTGCCCTCCAGGCGGACCCCCGGGGCGGCGCCGCTCAGCCCGGGGTGACGGCGCGGCCGGCGGCGGCCTCCTCCAGGAGCTCACGGGCGTGGGCCCGGGCCGACTGGCTGTCGGGGCTCCCCGAGAGCATGCGACTCACCTCGACGACCCGTGCCTCACCGGCCAGGGGGGTGACCTCGGACCGGGTGCGTCCTCCCGACTCGGCCTTGCGGACCACCAGGTGGTGGTCGGCCTGGGCGGCCACCTGGGCCAGGTGGGTGACCACCAGGACCTGGGTGCGGCGGCCCAGCGCCGCGAGGGCGGCGCCCACCGCGGTGCCGGCCGTCCCCCCGATGCCGGCGTCCACCTCGTCGAAGACGAGCACCCCCGGATCGTCGGTGAGGGCCAGCCGGACGGCCAGCATGGTGCGGGCCAGCTCCCCGCCCGACGCCACCCGGGCCAGGGGGGCCAGGGGCTCGCCGGGGTTGGCCCCGAGGAGGAAGGTGACGTCGTCGGCCGACCCGTCCCCCGCCACCGACACCTCGAACCGCGCCGAGGGCATGGCCAGGGTCCGCAGCGTCGACTGGATCTCGTCGGCCAGCACCGGGGCGGCGGCCCGCCGGGCGGCGGCCACGGTCGCCTGGGCGGTGGCCAGCACCTCCCGGGCGGCGGCCAGCTCGGTGTCGACGGCCGCCGAGCGCCGCTCGCGGGACTCCGCCTCGGCCAGCTGGCCGGCCACCCGGTCGGCGAAGGCGACCACCTCTTCGAGGGTGCTCCCGTACTTCCGCTGGAGCTCGTGGAGGAGCTGGCGCCGGGCCCGGACCTCCTCGAGGCGGCGGGGGTCGTCCTCCCAGGTCTCCACCACCGACCGGAGCTCGGAGCCGAGGTCGGACAGCTCGGCCATGGCCGCCCGCACCCGCGCCGCCAGGCCGGCCAGCGGGTCGCGGCCGGCCAGGGCCGTCGCCACCTCGGCCAGGCGGTCGAGGGCGCTGCCCGCCGGTGCCTCGCTGAGGGACTCGAGGGCGACGGCGGCCGCCTCGCGGAGGGCGCCGGCGGCGGCCAGGCGCTCCTCCTCGGCCTCGAGCCGGGCGTCCTCCCCGGGGTCGGTGATCCCGGCCGCCCCGATCTCCTCCAGCTGGTAGCGGAGCAGGTCGGCCTCCCGGGCCCGCTCCTGGGCGTCCCCGCCCAGGGAGTCGCGCTCGGCGGTGAGGGCCCGAACCCGGGCGCTGGCGGTCACCAGGTCGGTGCGGTCCACCCCGCCGTGCCGGTCGAGGGCGTCCCGCTGGGTCGCCGGGTGGACCAACGCCCGGTGCTGGTGCTGGCCGTGGAGCTCGAGCCGTCCGGCCGCCGCCTCGGCCAGCGCGTGGACCGGCGCCATGCGTCCGTCGACCCATGCCCGGGCCCGCCCGCCGGGGACCACCGCCCGGGCCAGGACCAGCCCGTCGGCCCCCTCCCCCGCCGGTTCGGCCGGCACCGGGTCCACGAACCGGGCCTCGACCAGGGCCTCGCCGGCCCCGGACCGGACCAGGCCCGGGTCGGCCCGGCCGCCCAGCAGGAGGGTGAGGGCCTCGACCAGGAGCGTCTTGCCGGCGCCGGTCTCCCCGGTGAGCACGGTCATCCCCGGGCCGAACGCGACGGTGACGTCGTCGATCACCCCCAGCTCCCGGACCCGCAGCTCGTCGAGCACCCGCGTCGCCTACCGGTCGGCCAGGTGGAACTTCGCCCGGAGGATGGTGTGGAAGTCGTGGTCCCCGAAGGTGACCAGCCGGGCCGGGCGGTCGCCCTCCCGGCACCGCACCGACGCCCCCGGCTCCAGGGTGGCGACGGTGGCCCCGTCCACCACCAGCACGGCCGCCCTCGGCTCGAGGATGTCCAGGCGCAGCTGCTCGGTCGGCTCCAGGACGAGCGGGCGGTCGAAGAGCATGTGCGGGGACACCGGGGTGACCACGATGGCGCGCAGCCTCGGCGACAGGACCGGACCGCGGGCCGAGAGGTTGTAGGCGGTCGAACCGGTCGGGGTGGCGACCAGAAGGCCGTCGGCGGCGTAGGTGACGAACGGACGCTCGTCGATGGACAGGCCCACCCGGACGGTGTGGCCGGGGACCGTCTTCTCCACGGTGGCCTCGTTGAGGGCGGTGCGCTCCAGGAGGACCCGG
>Ga0302196_10003242_pt1 | contig 14962 bp, 12 predicted proteins | sample II_Bog_N1_3_FD_198794 | JGI IMG/M metagenome (GOLD analysis project Ga0302196, IMG submission 198794) | Peat permafrost microbial communities from Stordalen Mire near Abisko, Sweden - II_Bog_N1_3 | ecosystem: Environmental > Terrestrial > Soil > Wetlands > Peat | place: Sweden: Abisko...
ACCGCCCCGGCTCCCTGGTGATCCACGGCGCCGACGGTCAGGTTTATTTCGCCAAGGAACTGGCGATCGGCGAAGCCTACCGCCTGCCGCAGATCGCCGGCCTGTCGGTCAATGTGTCGGACCCGAACGCCTTCAGCGTCTATGTCGCCGGCCTCCTCAAGGGCCCGCTCCCGGCGACCGAGGTTCCGGCCGCCAAACTCACCGAGTAGACGTTCAGCTGTAGAAGTTCAGCTTCTGGCGCCCACGGCGGTGTTGGCGAACCAACACCGCCAGGGTCTTTGTCCGCCTTACCCCGCCAACGCCTCGGCAATCTGCACCGCGTTCAACGCGGCGCCCTTCAGCAGTTGGTCTCCCGCAATGAACAGGCTGAGCGTCCGGCCCGTGGGATCGCTCAGGTCCTGGCGGATGCGGCCGACCAGGACGTCATCCGCGCCCGAGGCTTCGTTCGGCATGGGGAAGTGGTTGGCCTTGGCGTCGTTGACCACCCGCACGCCCGGCGCCGCCGCGAGCAAGGCCTCGGCCTCGGCGACGCTGACCGGCTGGTCGAACTCGACCGTCAGGGCCATCGAGTGGGCCCGCAGCACTGGCACGCGCACGCAGGTGACGCTGACGCGCAGGTCCGGCAGGCTCATGATCTTGCGCACCTCGTCCATCACCTTGGTCTCCTCGCCGTTGTAGCCGGTCGCCGGATCGATGGTGGTGTTGTGGCTGAAGACATTGAAGGCGTAGGGGTGCGGCAGCACCTTGGGCTCGAACGCCTCGCCCGCCAGATAGGCGGCGGTGGAGTCCCGCAGCTCGGCCATGGCCTCGGCCCCGGCGCCGGAGGCGGCCTGGTAGGTCGAGCCGATCAGGCGGGTCATGCCGAAGCGGGCGTGCAGCGGCTGTAGGGCGGTCACCGCGATGGCGGCCACGCAGTTGGGATTGGCGACGATCCGGGGGCGGCTGGCCAGCAGGGCGCCGTTCACCTCGGGCACCACCAGGGCGATGTCCCAATGCATGCGGAAGGCGGAGGAGTTGTCGACCACCAGGGCGCCCTCGGCCGCCGCGATCGGCGCGAACACCTGGCTGATCGCCGCGTCGGTGGCGAACAGGGCGACATCGACGCCGATGAAGCTGTCGCGCGCCAGCGTCTCGACCACCACATCGCGGCCCTTGAACCGGCAGGTCTTTCCCGCCGAGCGCTCCGACGCCAGCAGCTTCAGCGACCCGACCGGAAAGCCGCGCCGCTCCAGGCAGCCGATCAGTTCCAGCCCGACCGCGCCGGTGGCGCCGACGACGGCGACGGTGAGCAATCGGTCCGCAACGAGGGCGGAGGCGTCGGGAGCGGCGGGGGTAAGCACGTCAGACATGATCTCTTCTCCGGTGTGAAGCCGAAGGCCGGGATCGATGTGCTTCTGAACGAAGACCCCGGCCTGAGCGGCGGGGTCCTTGGGGTTTTACGCGGCGTGCACGCGCGATACCCCAAGCCCCGCGGGCTCGGTGGTTTTAATCGCGGTCATAATGTTCATCGCCGACATGGGCCGCTGCATAGCCCAATCGGGCCCGGCCTGTAAACCGCTCGATCGGATTGGAGTAGGATGAACCAATCTTCTTTCCTCGCGCGGCTGACCGAATGGAGGAGGGGGTCGTTTTGCGACCGCGTTAAACGCAATCAGTTCGGCGCCGGCTCGGCGGTGATGGCGGGCGTGGTCGCCGCGCTGCCGGCGGAGGCGGCCATGACCGCGGCGATGGCGACCAGCTGCCAGGGGTTCAGCCGTTCGCCCAGCACCAGGAAGCCGGCGAGGGCGGCCATCGCCGGCTCCAGGCTCATCATGATGGAAAAGGTGCGGGCCGGCAGCCGCGACATGGCGAACAGCTCCAGCGAATAGGGCAGGGCGCTGGAAAGGACCGCAACCCCCAGGCCCGAGGCCAACAGGGCCGGCGACAGGTGCTGCACGATCGCCCCCACGCCCCAGGGCGCGGCGACCAGGGCCGCGACGGTCATGGCTATGGACGAGACCTGGCCGCGGTCGCCGCCGCCGGCCTTCTGGCCGAGGACGATGTAAAGGCCCCAGAACACCCCGGCGAGCAGGGCCAGGAACAGCCCGAGCAGATCCACATGCATGGCCGGATTGATCGGCGAGAGCGCCACGACCCCGCAGGCCGCCAGGGCGATCCAGGCGAAATCGAGCGGTCGGCGCGATTCCAGAACGGCCACGGTCAGCGGACCGATGAACTCGATCGCCACCGCCACGCCCAGCGGCACGGTGCGCAGCGCCATGTAGAAGGTCAGGTTCATGCTGCCCAGCGCCAGGCCGAAGCCGATGATCAACAGGGCGGTCCGCCGATCGAGCGGCCGTCGCCACGGGCGCCAGACCGCCAGCAGGATCAAGGCCGCCAGCGTCACGCGCAAAGCCACCGCGCCCTGCGCGCCGACGATCGGGAACAGGTGCTTGGCGAGCGCCGCCCCGGTCTGCACCGAGACGATGGCCGCCATGACCGAACCGAGGGGGAGCGCGCGCTTGCCGAACATGCCCGCCTGATGGGCGCCGGCGCCGCGCGCGTCCATCAATTTTTTCGCCCCCTCTTGGGCTTGAGCCCACATTGGCCTAACTTATGCGGGTCATGACCGCATCCGATCTGCAGCACGTTCGTCCCTGGCGCGCCATTCAGCGGCGGCCTTCCCGCAAGATTCGCGTTGGCTCGGTGGAGGTGGGCGGCGATGCGCCGATCACCGTCCAGTCGATGACCAACACCCTCACCGCCGACGCCCAGGCGACGATCAACCAGATCCGGGCGCTGGAAGAGGCGGGCGCGGACATCGTTCGGGTGTCCTGCCCGGACGAGGAATCCACCGCGGCGTTCAAGCAGATCGCCAAGGCCTCCAAGGTCCCCTTGGTCGCGGACATCCACTTCCACTATAAGCGCGGCATCGAGGCCGCCGAGGCCGGCGCGGCCTGCCTGCGGATCAATCCCGGCAATATCGGCAACAAGAACCGCGTCGGCGAGGTGGTGAAGGCCGCCCGCGACCACGGCTGCTCGATGCGGATCGGCGTCAACGCCGGCTCGCTGGAACGAGACCTGCTCGAGAAATACGGCGAGCCCTGCCCGGACGCCATGGTCGAAAGCGCCCTGCGCCACGTGCGCATGCTGCAGGACCACGACTTCCACGAGTTCAAGATCAGCGTCAAAGCCTCCGACGTCTTCCTGACGGTCGCGGCCTACCAGGCGCTGGCCGAGGTGATCGACTGCCCGCTGCATCTGGGCGTGACCGAAGCCGGTCCGCTGAGGGCTGGAACCATCAAGTCGTCGATCGGCATGGGCTCGTTGCTGTGGGCCGGCATCGGCGACACCATCCGCGTGTCGCTGGCCGCCGATCCCGTCGAGGAGATCAAGGCCGGCTTCGACATGCTCAAGTCGCTGGGCCTGCGCCACCGCGGCGTCAACATCATCGCCTGCCCGTCCTGCGCCCGTCAGGGCTTCAACGTGATCAAGACCGTCGAGGCGCTTGAAGAGCGGCTGGCCCATATTTCCACCCCCATGTCGCTGTCGATCATCGGCTGCGTGGTCAATGGGCCGGGCGAGGCCCTGTTCACCGACATCGGCTTCACCGGCGGCGGCAAGGGCTCGGGCATGATCTACAGCGCCGGCAAGCCCGATCACAAAATGGACAACGACCGGATGATAGACCACATCGTCGAGCTGGTCGAAGAGCGCGCCGCCCAGCTCAACGCCAAGCCGTCCGCGGCGACCCTGGCCGCCGAATAGAGACCGTCGGTATCGGACGTCGTTGAACTGCCCTTGCGGCGCCCTTGCACAAGCGTTGTAAACACTGTTTAGATAACCGCTCTCATAACCCTGGAGGACGCCTATGTCTGTCGACGGCACCTGGAATCTCGTTGTGAAATCCCCGATGGGCGACCAGCCCAGCACGCTTACGCTGAAGGCCGATGGCGCCACGCTCACCGGCACCGCCAGCGCCCAAGGCAACACCAATGACATCGCCAACGGCAAGGTCGACGGCGACAACGTCTCCTGGTCGAACTCGATCACCACCCCGTTCCCGATGACCCTGGAATTCTCCGGCACGGTCGCCGGCGACACCCTGAACGGCAGCGTCAAGGCTGGCTCGTTCGGCTCCTTCCCGTTCACGGGCGCGCGCGCTTAAGCGCTTCTCCGCGTTCGATCTGACAAGGCGGCGGGCGCGTCGGGAACGGCGCCGCCCGCCGTCTTTGTTTTAGGCGCCCTCGAATTGTAGGCGTCGCGATTTGGCAGATGACGCAAGGGCCGCTACACGAGGCGTCCGCCACTCCAACTCCCAATTCAAGTCACCGCAGTGCACCTTCCCCAAGCCCGACTGGAACAGGTTCTCGACCGCTACCGTGAGGTGGAGGCGCGCATGGGCGCGGCCACGGACGGGACCGAGATCGTGCGCCTGTCGAAGGAGCACGCCGAGCTCAAGCCGGTGGTCGACGCCGTCCAGGCGCTTGAGCGCGCCCGCGCCGAGGCGCCGGACCTGCAGGCCATGGCCGAGGGCGACGACGTCGAAATGGCCGCCATGGCGCGCGAGGAGCTGCAGGCGCTAACCGAACGGCTGCCGGAGCTTGAGCGGGGCGTGGCCCTGCTGCTCGCGCCGAAGGACAAGGACGAGAACGCCTCGGCCATCCTGGAAATCCGCGCCGGCACCGGCGGCGACGAGGCGGCCCTGTTCGCCGGCGACCTGTTCCGCATGTACCAGCGCTATGCGGTGCTGCATGGCTGGCGCGTCGAGGTCGACAGCGTCTCCGAGGGCGAGGTTGGCGGCTACAAGGAAATCATCGCCTCGGTCACCGGCGACGGGGTGTTCGGGCGGCTGAAGTTCGAAAGCGGCGTGCACCGGGTCCAGCGCGTGCCCGACACCGAGGCCCAGGGCCGCATCCACACCTCCGCCGCCACCGTTGCGGTGCTGCCCGAGGCCGAGGATGTCGAGATCGAGATCAACGACGCGGATTTGCGGATCGACACCTACCGCGCTTCCGGTTCGGGCGGCCAGCACGTCAACAAGACCGACTCGGCCGTGCGCATCACCCACCTGCCCACTGGCGTGGTGGTGACGTCATCGGAGAAATCCCAGCACCAGAACCGCGCCCGGGCGATGAAGGTGCTGAAGGCGCGCCTCTATGACATGCAGCGCGAGGCGCTCGACACCGCCCGCGCCAGCGCCCGCAAATCCCAGGTGGGCTCCGGCGACCGCTCCGAGCGGATTCGGACCTATAATTTTCCCCAGGGGCGGGTGACTGACCATCGCATCAACCTCACCCTCTACAACCTGGCCAAGGTTATGGAAGGCGAGGCGCTGGACGACGTAATAAATCCGCTGATCGCCGAAGATCAGGCCGAGCGTCTTGCGTCGCTCGAGGACGCGTGAGCCCTTGCAAGGGCAAAATTAGGCACTGAATGTGCCATTTATACCCAAAATGGGTATAACCCTAATACGAGTAAGGGATTCTTGATATCCGGCCGTTAACCAGGATGCGCCTCTGGAGGACATCATGGCTGATCCGAGCGTACGAAGTCTCGCCCACCTGCAAGACTCCGCATCGACAGCGCGCGTTCTCAACTTGCTGAGAACCTGGAAGCGCCATGGCAGTGACGCCGATTATCTTTCATCCCCGTTTTTTCAGAATGGCTTGCTTAATCGCTCCATTATTCTGAAGCACCGGCTGCGCCGCAATGAGCTGGAGTTGTTCAGCGACGGACGTCAGACGGCGACCAAGGTGATCGTCCCCATCGACAGCGGCGATCTGAAGCTGGGCGGCTGGTCGATGCTGGTGGGCCAGCACAATTTCGCCTCGGCCACCGACGCCCTGTTCGGCGGCCTCAGCCTCGACGACGAATCCATGCTGGAGATGCTGGACGAGTTGCCGTCGCTCGACCCCTTCCTGCTGCGCGAGCACCTGCGCCGCAACGGCCGCGCGCCCGCCCGCCTGTATTTCGAGATTTCCGACGCCGACATGTCGCGGATGATCAGCTTCGTGGAAGGCGAGGTGCAGAAGCTCATCGACCTCTGCTACTCCGGCATCCCCAAGAGCTCGGCCCGCGACGACGGGGTCTCCCGTCTGGTCAAGAAGATCCTGTCCATCTCGGTCGACAGCGACACCGAGCCGCTTCGCCTGACGCTGCGGCTGGCCAAGCCGGAGTACCAGGAGGGCGTCTTCTGCTGGAAGGGCTTCCTCTACTACAAATGGACCCTCGCCCGGGCCATGCCGGAGGTCCGCGACGTGATCAAGGCGATCGCCGACCTGCGCCCCCGCGGCCCGGTCGACGCCGAGGCCAAGGCCTATCTGGCCAAGACCCGCACGACCTTGCAGCGTTCGATCATGCAGATCTGCGATACGGCCAAGCGGTCGATCCAGGTCTATGACACCGCCTTCGACAGCCTGATCGGCGGACAGCCGCAGGCCTTTCGCGACTTCCTGCTCAGCGCGCCGGCCATGTTCACCGACCTGGGAGAGCGGCTGGGCGCCGTCAACCACATCGTCAGCTTCTGGAATTTCCGCTTTCCCAAGGGGCGTCAGCGCCAGATCGGGCTGGAAGAGCTGATCGACATCTTCAACGACTTCGAGACCAGCCTGTCATTCAACGCGGCCCCGCTGAACCTGGGTTCACGCATCGCCATGCCGCCGGTGATCGGTGAAGCGCCGCCACAGCTGAAGCGCGCCTGATCCGACGGACGGCTGCTGTGTGCTTGCCGCCGGCGCGCGGCTGGGGCAAGCACGGACGATGACCGAGCAAGACCCCGCCGCGCCCACCCTCGTCAGCGCCTGGACGGCCGCCAAGAAGCGTCTGGAGGCGGCCGGCGTCGACGGGCCGGTGATCGACGCGCGCCTGCTGCTTGAGGCCGCCGCCGACGCCAGCCGGACCGACATCATCACCGAGCCGCGCCGCGCCCTGACTCCCGCGCAGATCGCCCGCCTGGACGACTATCTGGCCCGCCGCGAGCGGCGCGAGCCGGTCAGCCACATCCTGGGCCGCAAGGGTTTCTGGAAGATCATGCTCACCGTGGGTCCGCACGTGCTGACGCCGCGGCCCGACACCGAGACGGTGGTGGAATGGGCGCTGCGGATGTTCCCCGACGGCCTGGCGTTTACGGTGCTGGATCTGGGCGTGGGCTCGGGCGCCATCCTGCTGGCCATTCTCGCCGAGCGGGCGGCGGCCAAGGGCTTGGGCGTGGACGTTTCCGACGAGGCCCTGGCGGTGGCGCGCGAGAACGCCGCGAACCTGGGTCTGGCCAAGCGCGTAGCCTTGCTGCGCGGCGACTGGACGCGCGGGCTGGACGACGCGGCCTTCGACCTGGTGGTCTCCAACCCGCCGTATATCCCCACCAACGACATCGAAACGCTGGAGCCCGAGGTCAAGGATTACGAGCCGCGGCTGGCGCTGGACGGCGGCGCCGACGGGCTGGACGCCTACCGTCTGCTGGCCCCGGAAATCCTGCGCGTGGTCAAGCCGGGCGGGCGGTTCGCGGTCGAGATCGGCCACGATCAGTCCGAGCCGGTCGAGGCGCTGTTCCGCGCCGCCGGCGGGACGCAGGTGGCGACGCTGAAGGACCTGGCCAACCGCGACCGTGTCGTGGTCGGCGAACGGCCGGCTTGAAAAACCCCTTGGAAAAACCGGCCCGACTCGCTAGATCAGGACTGTCTCCACCCAAATCGCCAGAACGAGGATGCTCATTCAGGCGGAAGCGGTAATCGCCGAGGCGCGGACGCGCCAGGGCGGAGACGGGAATACTAAGCGCTTTCGAACAGGATCGACCCGGGGATCAACCGCCCCGATCCGACAAAGGCCATCGCCTTCGCGCACGACGAAACGCCTGGGCGCGGGCCAGAACCACTGGAAAACATGAGAGATTTTAAGAATATGAAGCGGCAGCGGAGCCGCAATCGGGGTGGCGGAAGCAGCGGCGGCAAGCCGCAGCAGAACGCCAACCGCGCGTTCGAGTCCAACGGACCCGACGGCGTCAAGATCCGCGGCGCCGCCCAGCACGTGTTCGAGAAGTATCAGCAGCTTGCCCGTGACGCCCTGACCGCCGGCGACCGGGTGCTGGCTGAAAGTTACCAGCAACATGCGGAACACTATTTCCGCGTTCTGCGCGCCGTGCAGCCGAACCGCCCGGCCAGCGACATCATCGGCCGCGACGCCTTCGCCTCCGGCTTCGACATCGATTTCGAGGATGAAACGGGCGGCTCGGCCGACACCGAGGCCCAACCGGAATCGAATGATTCCGACAACGGCGGCGAAAACCGCGAGTGGCGCCAGGAAGGCCGTCAGCAGCAGAACGACCGTCCCCGCGACGACCGTCCTCGCGAAGACCGGGGCCAGCGCGACCGCAACTTCAATCGCGACGACCGTCCGCGTGATGGTCAGCGTGACGGCGGCGGCTACAACCGCGACGACCGGTCCCGTGATGAACGCCCCCGTGATGAACGCCCGCGTGACGATCGGCCCCGTGACGATCGCCCCCGTGACGATCGCCCTCGCGAGGATCGGCCGCAGCGCGACCGCAACTTCAACCGCGATGATCGGCCCAGAGACGATCGTCCCCGCGATGAACGTCCCCGCGAAGAGCGCGCGCCGCGTGAGGATCGCGGTCCGCGCGAGGACCGCCCCCGCTACGAGCGCAACAACGATCGTGGCGAGCGGGCCGAACGGGTCGATCCGCTGCCGGTGGTCGAGCCGCGCGCGACCCCGCTGACGAGCGAAGCAGAAGCCTCTGGCTCGCCGCTGTTGCGCTCGCACGACGGCGGCGTCAGCCACGCGCCGGCCTTCCTGCAAGCAGCCCCGCCGCGCGCGGAAGCGTCGGCTGAAACCGCCGAGGCCGCGCCCAAGCCGAAGCGCCGCCGCGCGCCCCGGGCTGACAAGGCCTCGGATGCAACACCTTCGGATATTGTCTCGTCGGAAGACGCCTGAGACAATTTTTGCGCTTGCGAAGGCCAGGTTAGCCGTCAATAAACCCCCGCGATTCAAGGGGATGGCGTTAACTTGGCCGGCGAGCGGGGCGACAAGCGCAGCTTTGCGACTCTCGATGGGCTGCGCGGCGTCGCGGCCCTGTTCGTGGCCATGCGCCACACGTCCTTCTTTCATGGCCTGAACATCCACGGCGGCTATCTGGCTGTGGATTTGTTCTTTGTGCTGAGCGGTTTCGTCATCGCCCACGCCTATGAGCGCCGGCTCGCCCAGGGTCTGTCGCCGGTCCGCTTCCTGGTCATGCGCTATCTCCGGCTCTGGCCGGTCTATGGGCTGGGCGCCGTGCTCGGCCTGATCGCCGCGGCGGACCACGCCCTGCCGGGCCACGACAACATGCCGTTGCGCGACGTGCTTCGCACCGCGCCCTTCGCCCTGGCCATGCTGCCGGGTCCGCACATCAAGCCGATGCTTTACCCGGTCAACTCCGTCGCCTGGTCGTTGGCGCTGGAGCTGCTGGTCAACGCCGTCTACGCCTTCACATGGCGCTGGCTGCGCGATGCGCGCGTCCTGGCGGGTGTCCTCGCCGTCTCGGCCGCGGCCCTGGTCGCCGCCTGCGTCGGCTTCGGCAAGCTGGATATCGGCTTTCAGTGGAGCGACGCGATCGGCGGACTGCCGCGGGTCGCCTTCTCCTTCGCCGCCGGCCTGGCCGTCTACCGCATCTATCGCACTGAGGTCTGGCGCGCCGGCGCCTGGCGGCCGCGCCTGCCGGCCTGGGCGCCGCTGGCGCTGCTGGTTCCGCTGCTCTGGGTGAAGCTCGACGAGATCGTCTATCCGCTTGTCTGCGTCCTGGTTGTCTTCCCCGCCATGGTGCTGGCCTGCGCCAGCACCGAGCCGTCGCGGCGCCTCGCGCCGGCCTTTGCCTGGCTGGGCGCGGTGTCCTTTCCCCTGTACGCCCTGCACAAGCCGGCGGGGGAGCTTGTCGCCCTGACCCTGCATCGAATCTGGCCCGGCGGCGACCAACTCGGCGCCTGGGTGGGAACGCCCTATCTGGCGCTTCTCTGTCTGGTCTGCGCGGCGGTCGAGCGGCGGTATGACGGGCCGGTGCGCCGGCTGCTGGTCGCCGGCGTCGACGATCTGGCGGCCCGGCTGTCGCCGCGCGCCGGGCGCCTGACCGCCGGCCCCCTGGCCGTCGATCGCGGCGCCTGACGCCGATGGCCCCGGCGGTTCTGATCCGTCCGATCACGCGCGAGGAAGCCGCCGCCTGGGGCGTGCTGCGGCTCGAAGCCCTGATCAACCACCCGACCGCGTTTTCCGCCGATCCCGAGGTGTTTCGGCGCCTGAGCCCCGAGGAGGTCGCCGCCCGAATTCCCGAGCCGGGTGGGTCGGATGTGCTGTTCGGCGCCTATCTGAACGACGAGCTGCACGGTTGCGCCGGCTTCATGGTGGAGAAGGGCGCCAAGGAGCGCCATCGCGGCTTCATGTGGGGCGTCTATCTGCGTCCGACCCTGCGCGGGCTCGGCGTCGGCGGCGACCTGGTGGCCGCCGTGATCGCCCAGGCCCGGGCCCATGTGGACATCCTCAACACGGCCGTGAACGCCGACAATGCCGGCGCGCGCGCCCTCTATCTGCGGATGGGCTTTTCCGTCTACGGCACATCCCCCCGCGCCCTGCGCGTGGACGGCTGGGACTATGACGAGGATCTGCTGGCCATGGTGCTGCGGTAGGCCGGAGGACGCGAGCGCCCCGTGCATCCTTCGAGAGGCCCCAAGCGGGGCGCCTCAGGATGACTGGGTTTGGTCGACTAAACCGACGCTAGTCGTGGCGAGGAGCAGCGCGAAGCGCGTCTCGAACCACACACGCAAGTACGCCCTAAGCCCCGACCGCCTCGCCGAGCGGGGCTTGGGCCGTAGCGAACGGCCAGCTCAGCTTGGGAAGCTGCGGCAGGCGCCAGGTCGGCTTTTCCTCGACCATGCAGGCTTCCAGGCACTCCAGCACCTCGGCCGGGCCGTCGTTCATGAAATGGTTGGCGCCGGGCACGGTATGGAAGCGGATCGGACGCAGGGTCTGGATTTCGCTGGCCAGCCGCCGGGCGGTCTCGATCGGGGCGAAGTCGTCCCGGTCGCCGTGGATCACATGCACCGGCACGGTCAGCTTGCCGAGCGCGGCCCGCAACAGGGGCAGCTGGTCGGCCTGGCCGGTGACTTCCATGATGGCGTGGCGCAGGTCGCGCGGGATCAGGTGCAGGATCTTCTGCCCCGTCTCGACCAGCCAGCGCGCGGTCGGGCCGGTCTCGCCCAGGAAGCTGGACAGCATGACCACGCCGGCCACCTTGCGCGGGTTGTTGGCCGCCATCAGCGCCGCGATCGCCGCGCCGTAGGATTGGCCGACCAGCAGGATCTTCTGTCCCGGCGCGGCGACCAGCACCGATTCCAGCGCGCGCGCCTGGACGCGGATGTCGGGAATGCACAGGTGCGGTTCGCTGGCGGCGAAGCCCGGGCGGTCGACCACCACCATCTGCCGGTCCTGCGGCAGGGCGGCCATGGTGTCGGCCCAGTATTCGGCCCAGGAGGGGGCGCCGGTGATGACGATGATCTTCCACGGCGCGGGCTTGTCGCGCGGAGTCTCCAGCGCATGGATGCGCCAGTCATAGCCGCCGCCGGCCTGGAATTTGATCCGGCGAACCACGCTCTCCGGATAGATCTCCACGGTTTGAGCATGCTCGGTGCGGCCGAAGGCGGCGGCTTCGAAGCAGGCCCAACCGAGACCCAGAACGCTTTTCTGACGTTTCTGCTTCATAGCCGAGCTTCCCATAATCTCCAGCCATTCGAACGCGGCTGACGCCGCTTGGTTCATTGGGTGACCTTACGCGAAGGGTGTTGAGATTTGGCTGAGCCCGCCGTTCAGGTTTCAGTCATGTCCAAGCCTCGCCTTAACCAGATAGGGAGCCGGCTTCCCTTGCGTTAGAAGGATCGGGCGCGAATCCGGCGCGGGCGCGGCGTTAACGTCCAGGAGCGTCGGCGGTTAGCGATTGGCTTCGTCGAGCGCGGCCAAACGCCTCAGCGCCCGCTGCGGCGGCTTTTTAAATCCACCCGAAAATCGCCGGCGCTGCGCTTGTGTGGCGCCGGGGCCACACCTACATCGGGCTGCGGGTTGTGCTTGATCAAGGCGACCCGACAGTCTTCCGCCCAAGAGGGGAACCATGAACATCGATCTCTATTCCGATCGCGCCAAACAGGCGATCCAGTCGGCCCAGTCGCTTGCGCTCGCGCGTCGTCACCAGCAGCTCGCGCCCGAGCACCTGTTGAAGGTGCTGCTTGAGGAGAAGGACGGCCTGGCCAATGCGCTGATCCAGAGCGCGGGCGGGCGGCCGGCCGCGGTCGACCAGTCGGTCGAAGACCTGCTGACCAAGATGCCCAAGGTCGAGGGCGGGTCGGGCCAGCTCTATATGAACCCGGACGCCGCGCGCGTCTTCGCCACCGCCGAGGCGGACGCGAAGGCCGCCGGCGACGCCTTCGTCACCACCGAACGGCTGTTGATCGCCCTGGCCAAGGACGGCGGCGAGGCCGCCCGCGCGCTGAAGAGCGCCGGCGCCACCGCCTCCGGGCTGGAGGAAGCCGCCAAGGCGGTCCGCAAGGGCCGCACCGCCGATTCCGCCAGCGCCGAGGAGGGCTATGACGCCCTCAAGCGCTACGCCCGCGACCTGACCCAGGCCGCGCGCGACCAGAAGCTCGATCCGGTGATCGGCCGCGACGAGGAGATTCGCCGCACCATCCAGGTGCTGGCCCGCCGCACCAAGAACAACCCCGTGCTGATCGGCGAACCCGGCGTCGGCAAGACCGCCATCGTCGAAGGCCTGGCCCTGCGCATCGTCAACGGCGACGTGCCGGAGAGCCTGAAGGACAAGCAGCTGATGGCCCTGGACATGGGCTCGCTGATCGCCGGGGCCAAGTACCGCGGCGAGTTCGAGGAAAGACTTAAGGCTGTGCTTAATGAAGTCACGGCTGCAGAAGGCTCGATCATCCTGTTCATCGACGAGATGCACACCCTGGTCGGCGCCGGCAAATCCGAAGGCGCCATGGACGCCTCCAACCTGCTCAAGCCGGCCCTGGCGCGCGGCGAGCTGCACTGCGTCGGCGCCACCACGCTGGATGAATACCGCAAGCATGTCGAGAAGGACCCGGCCCTGGCCCGCCGCTTCCAGCCGGTGTTCGTGGGCGAGCCGACGGTGGAGGACACCGTCTCGATCCTGCGCGGCCTGAAGGAGAAGTACGAGGTCCACCACGGGGTGCGGATCTCCGACTCGGCCATCGTTGCCGCCGCGACCCTGTCGAACCGCTACATCACCGACCGCTTCCTGCCGGACAAGGCCATCGACCTGATCGACGAGGCGGCCAGCCGCGTGCGGATGGCCATCGATTCAAAGCCCGAGGAGTTGGACGAGATCGACCGCCGTCTGGTGCAGCTGAAGATCGAGCGCGAGGCCCTGTCGAAGGAGAAGGACTCCGCCTCGCAACAGCGGCTGGAACGGCTTGAAGACGAACTCCAGGCGCTGGAAGACCAGTCGGCCGAGATGACCACCCGCTGGAAGGCGGAAAAGGAGAAGGTCGGCCAGGGCGCCCAGGCGCGCGAGGCGATCGACCGTCTGCGCGCCGAACTGGAACAGGCCCAGCGCCGCGGCGACCTGCAGCGCGCCTCGGAGATCATGTACGGCCTGATCCCGCCGCTGGAAAAGCGGCTGGCCCAGGAAGAGGCCGCCCAGACCGACACCCTGACGCCCGAGGTGGTCGACGCCGAGCAGATCGCCCAGGTGGTCTCCCGCTGGACCGGGGTGCCGGTGGAAAAGATGCTCGAGGGCGAGCGCGAGAAGCTGCTGAAGATGGAAGACGCCCTGCGTGGCCGGGTGGTCGGCCAGGAGGATGCGCTGATCGCCGTCTCAGACGCGGTGCGGCGTTCGCGCGCGGGCCTGTCGGACCCCAACAAGCCGATGGGCTCCTTCCTCTTCCTCGGCCCCACGGGCGTGGGCAAGACCGAGCTGACCAAGTCGCTGGCCGAATTCCTGTTCGCCGACGAGACCGCCATCACCCGGATGGACATGTCGGAGTACATGGAAAAGCACTCGGTCAGCCGCCTGATCGGCGCGCCGCCGGGCTACGTCGGCTATGACGAAGGCGGTTCGCTGACCGAGGCGGTCCGGCGCCGGCCCTATCAGGTGATCCTGTTCGACGAGGTGGAGAAGGCCCACCCCGACGTGTTCAACGTGCTTTTGCAGGTGCTCGACGACGGCCGCCTGACCGACGGCCAGGGCCGCACGGTGGACTTCAAGAACACCCTGATCATCATGACCTCGAACCTGGGCTCGGAATACCTGGCCGAGCTGTCGGCCGGCGGCGACGACGCCGGCGACGTCGAGGCCGTGCGGCCGCTGGTGATGGAGGTGGTGCGCAAGCACTTCCGGCCCGAGTTCCTCAACCGGATCGACGAGATCATCCTGTTCAAGCGCCTCGGCCGCGAACAGATGGATTCCATCGTCAAGATCCAGCTGCAGCGGGTCGAAAAGCTGCTCGCCGACCGCCGCATGGCCATCGTCCTGGACGGCGCCGCCACCCACTGGCTCGCCGAACGCGGCTACGACCCGGTCTACGGCGCCCGCCCGCTAAAGCGCGTGATCCAGAAGGAGCTGGTCGATGTGTTGGCGCGCAAGCTGCTCAACGGCGAGCTGGCCGACGGGTCGGTGATCCAGGTGGGCGCGGATGACCATGGGTTGGTGATTGGGAAGGCGTTGGTGCATTAGACCGTCGCGTGGGGAAGACTGAGCAAGCGCCGCAGTCTTCCCTTCTGCCGCATGATGGAATGATCTTTCGAGGGCCGGCTTTAGAGCATGGCCCGATTTAACGGAATCGGGATTCCCAAATCAGGGTCGATCTGATTTAGAGTCCATGCTGGTGTAGGAGGCCAGCATGGATGACAGCTCCTTATTCGATGGACCTTCGGGAACGGGCCTTGGCTCGGAAGGCGGCGGGCGACACCAATCGCGAGA
>Ga0302196_10003248_pt1 | contig 14954 bp, 8 predicted proteins | sample II_Bog_N1_3_FD_198794 | JGI IMG/M metagenome (GOLD analysis project Ga0302196, IMG submission 198794) | Peat permafrost microbial communities from Stordalen Mire near Abisko, Sweden - II_Bog_N1_3 | ecosystem: Environmental > Terrestrial > Soil > Wetlands > Peat | place: Sweden: Abisko, Stordalen...
GTGATGCATTATGGCAACATGTCCGTGTCATCTCTGGTCACGCTTCTCTCAGGACGTCTTCACTGCGACGTGCGCGATAAGACCGGCGCAGCCGGAACGTTCGGTTACCGCGAGATGATTTTTGCGTCCAGTGCCGATGCGGTCTCCACCGCGCTGCAGGAACAACTCGGGTTGAAGCTGATACCGGCGACGGAATCCACGGAAATCCTGGTCATAGATTACGCCGAAAAACCATCGGTGAACTGAACGCTATTTACCGCAATGGGTACAGCCTGATATTGCGATAAAAAACCTCCGCGCCTTCCGACTGGAACAGAATCTTCCCCTTCGTCACCACCGTCTCCGACGCCTCATTCACCAGCTTCCCGTTGACATAATACTTCACCCGGTCGCCCTGCACCACTAATTCCACGTGATTCCATTCCCCATGCGGTTTCTCGGGATCGCCCTCCGGGTCGCGGTACCCCGTCTCATCTTTCCACGGCCCCTTCCCATACCGGTTCATCCCCACATACTGCCCCGGGCGACCAATCACCCTCCGGCCATCGTTCGAGGTCAGCGCGAAGCTGTTGCACAAATAAATATCGCCGGTCGCGCCTTCCTGAATCTGAAACTCCACCGAACTGGGCCAGACCTGCATCGGTCCGGTCACATCGTAAAGGATGCCAGCATCGCGCGCCTTGCCCGCGCGTGGCGCGAAAGTTCCTTCGCCCCACTTGAACTCCGCGCTCAGATAGTAATCGGCATACTCCTGTTTCGTGATCAGGCCGCCGAACTCTTTGCCGGAGACGTGGATCGCGCCATCCTCCACCGTAAAAATACGCTCCGTGTCGTTGTTGAGTCCCTTCGATGGCGAGAACGTATCGAACTGATTCAGGTTCGAGCCATCGAACAGAACCACCGCGGGACCATGCGCGGGGATGCCCGCCGTTTCCGCGCCGGCCAGCAACGCCGCCGCCACCAAAAGCCACATCAGACTCCGACGCATCATCTTCTTCCCTCCTCTAATTCCCCAGATAGCGCGAGTAAACGCTGCGCGCCACACCCGGGTCCGTAGTGCCTTTAATGATCGCGCGGCCATCGGGAAACACGGTCATCTCGTGCTCGCCATCGTGAAAACGCAGCGCGAATTCATTGGCCCGCACCGTGCCCACACCTTCAAGCCGGCCCGCCAGCGCAGCCAGGTCGAGCGGCCGTCTGCGTTCATGGATCTGCACCGCGTTGCGTCCGCACAAACTCACCGGCGCGCGGCGCTGATTCTCCAGATAGACGAATTCCCTGCGTCCGCACGTCTGGCAATCGGCAGAGCGCGGTGGCATGGAGATCTCTCGCACCGGGCCGTTCCACAGATCCGCCGTGAAGATCTTTCGCCGAACGCTCATCGCTCGTCCCGCCAGAATCTTGAGCGCCTCCATGGTCTGGATGGACCCAATCACACTGGTCACCGGCCCTAAGACGCCGGCCGTTTCGCACGTCGGCTGCGCCCCGGTCGGCGCGTCCGGATACACGCAGCGGAAGCAGGCGGTATCGCCAGGCAACACCGGCATCGCGATCCCGTAGCTCGAAACCGCGGCGCCATAGATCCATGGAATGCTCTCGCGCACCGCGAAATCGTTGATCAGCATGCGCGTCTCGAAATTATCGGTGCCATCCAGAATGACGTCCGCGCCGCCCAGCAATTCTTTCGCGTTCGCGGCATCCAGATCCGAAATATGGGCCTCAATAGCCACTCCGGAGTTGGCGGCCAGCAAGTGCCTGCGCGCCGCTTCGGCTTTGGGCAGGGCGGCCTCCGCATCGGCCTCGGTATAGAGCACCTGACGCTGCAGGTTGCTGGTTTCCACGTAGTCGCGATCCACCAGCCGCAGGGTTCCCACGCCAGCCCGCGCCAGCAGCGCCGCGTGCACGGTACCCAGCGCGCCGCATCCCACAATCACCGCAGTCGATCGGCCCAGCCGCTCCTGGCCTTCGGGGCCGAACGGCGCGAATCGGGTCTGCCGGCTATAGCGGTTTGGGGCGGAATCGCTCACAGGTAGGTCTGGCGACATGTTAACAGGCCGGAAAGCGCCGTAAAATAAGCGTAACCCTGTCACGAAAAGGCGCTTCCATTGCTAGTATGGAACTGGTGCGGCGACTGCATGCCAAGGCCCTCATTACGATATGTCTGCTTAGCTGCGCCCTTAGCGTCGGCGCGCAGCAGCAGGCCACCGACGCAGCCGTCCTGGCCGATTCGTACGAAGGGCGACCTGTAGGCAACATCACATTCGACCCGGTGGACCAGCCGCTCGATGCGTCCGATCGCGATGCCCTGATTCCCTTCAAAACCGGTCAGCCTTTCCATGCCGCTCAGACCCGCGACGCGATAGAAAAGCTTTACGCGACGGGCCGCTACGACGATATTCAGATCGATCTGGAACCCGCGGCCTCGGGCTCGGTGGATGTGCGCTTCATCACCGCCAACAGCTGGTTCTTCGGGCACGTTGCGATTGCAGGCGATGTCTCCGAGCCGCCAAACTCCGGGCAGATCCTCAGCGTCGCGAATATCGGCCTGGGCCAGCCTTTCGATCCGGGTGTGGTCTCGGCCGCGGAAGAGAGAATCAGGAAGTTGCTGATCGACAATGGCTACTTCATTCCGGTTGTCTCGCATAGTCTCGAATACGACAAAACCTACCAACAGGTGCGCGTCGCGTTTACCCTCCACGTAGGCAAACGCGCACATTATGCCCCGCCCGTGATTACCGGAGACACCTCGGTGCTGAGCGCAAACGCAATTGTCAAAGCGACGGACTGGCGGCGCTTTCTGGTGCCGGGGTTTCGCGGCATTGAGCAGACGCGCACGCGAACCGGCATCGATAAGATCCAGTTGACGTACCAGAAATCCAACCATCTGCTGGCGACTGTCACGTTCGGTGGCGTTACACCCGATAGCGAAGTGCCCGCTAAACATACTCCTCTGGGCATAGCGAATATCACGGTCAACCCCGGCCCCGTCGTGGACGTTCATGCGAGCGGCGTCAAAGTGTCGCAGAAGACGTTGCGGGAATATTTGCCGATATTCGAAGAAGGCACTGTGGATACCGACCTGCTCGCCGAGGGTGTGACCAACTTACGCGATTATTTTCAGGAGCGCGGTTATTTCGACGTTACGGTCGATTTCGCGCAGCAGAAGGCGGTTGGCGGAAAAACCGATATCGATTACTCCGTCGATTTGGGAATTCGCCACCGCCTGGTAGCGGTCACGGTCACTGGAAATAAATACTTCGACAGCAAGACCATCCGCGAACGAATGGCCGTGGTGCCGCGCTCTTTTGAGGTTCGCCGCGGGCGCTACAGCGAAGCCCTGGCGACCCGCGATAAGTCCGTGATTGAAGATCTGTATCGCTCCAACGGCTTCCGGGACGTGCGTGTCACGACGGCCACTCACGACGATTACAAGGGCATCAAAGGCGATATTGCAGTCTCTTTCACCATCGATGAAGGCCATCAATATCTGGTGGCCTCTCTGTCGGTAACCGGCGTCGAAGAGCCGGAAGCCGGAAAAATAACCGAACATCTCACTTCGAAAGAAGGCCAGCCATTCAGCGAGTACGATGTGACGAGCGACCGGCAAACAATTCTGGATCTCCTGGGCGTGGCGGGTTACCCGAACGCGGCTTTTGTCTGGAGCTGGACCCCCGGCACGAAGCCCTTCACCGCGGATCTGAAATTTGTCATTCATGAAGGGCAGCCTCAGTTCATCCGCGACATCGTGGTGACCGGCCTCTCCACCACCCGGCGCTCGCTCGTCGAAAAGCAGATCAAAGAGAAAACGGGCGATCCGCTTTCCGCTTCTTCCATGGCCGAAACGCAGCGGCATTTGTATGACCTTGCCATCTTCTCGCAGGTCAACATGGCGGTGCAGGATCCCGATGGTGATGAAGTGCGGCGCACCGTGCTCTACGATTTGCAGGAAGCCTCGCGCTATTCCATCACGACGGGCCTGGGCACGGAATTCGGCCGCATCGGAGGTGGCACGCCTGCCGAGGATCTGTCGAATCCTGGCGGCGCCACGACGCTGACGCCACGCGTTTCGCTGGGTCTCACGCGGCTGAATCTGTTCGGGCTGGGGCAATCGCTCGGTCTGCAGATCCTGTTCTCCACGGTGCAGAAGCGCGCGTCGCTCAACTACTTTGTCCCGCGCATTTTCAGCAACCCGAACCTGAACGGCAACTTCACCGTCCTCTACGACGATACTTTCGATGTGGATACGTTCCGCGCCGTGCGCAGGGAAGTCTCCACTCAGATTTCCCAGCACGTGTCGAAGACGATCAATACCTTTTATCGCTTCGCCTATCGCGATGTCGGCGTGTCCGATCTGAAAATATCGCCCTACCTGGTTCCGCGCCTCGCGCAATCGGTGCGCGTGGGCATCGCGTCCTTCAATATCGTGCATGATCGCCGCGACGATCCGGTCGATCCGCACAAAGGAATCTACAGCACGCTCGATCTGGCCCTGGCTACGAAGTATTTCGGATCGCAAACGAGCTTCGCGCGCATTCTGGGGCGCAACGCGACCTATTACAGTCTCGGGCCCAAGCTCGTGCTGGCGCGCGAAACGCAGTTCGGCATTGAACCCGCATTCAGCATTCCCTCCAGCGCCGATCCGTCCGATCCAATCCCGCTGCCGGAGCGATTCTACGGTGGCGGCGGCAGCACCATGCGCGGCTATCCGCAGAACCAGGCTGGCCCACGCGACGGTTCCACCGGGTTTCCGCTGGGTGGCTCCGCTCTTTTCTTCAACAGCACCGAAATACGCTTTCCGCTCTACGGCGCCAACATTCGCGGCGTCGTGTTCGAAGATTTCGGTAACGTCTTTTCCACTCTGGGCAACATGACTTTCCGGACGGACCAGCGAAGTATTGCCGACTTTAATTACATGTCGCACGCGGTCGGCTTCGGCATTCGCTACAGGACGCCGCTCGGCCCTCTGCGGCTTGACGTCGCTTACAGCATCAACCCGCCGGAATATAACGGATTCGCGGGCGATTATACGCAACTGGTGCAGTGTTCCGCGTCGGGAACGTGCGCTACTTCCACGCAGCACATCAGTCATATTCAGTTCTTCTTTTCGATCGGGCAGGCTTTCTGATGCGAATGCGGCTCACATTTCCGGCATGCCTGCTCGTCGCGATCGCGATTCCCGTCTCGGCCGTGATCGTGGATCGGTCGGCCATCACGGTCGGCAACAAAGTGATTACGGACAGCGAGATTGTACGGCGCATCCGGCTCGCGGCTTTTCAAAATGGCGCGGCGCCAGACCTGAGCCTGGCCGCAAGGCGCGAAGCGGCACAGCGCCTGATCGATCTGAAGCTGGTGGAACGCGAAATGGATGTCGGCAATTACGCCAGGGAATCGCCTGCGCAGGCGGCGGAACAGGTGAGCGCTTTCACCGCGGATCACTATAAAGGCAGCGCCGAGGCGGTGCGGCAGGCGCTGGCCGCTATCGATCTGACGCCTGCCGACCTGCAGGCCGACCTCGCCGAACAGACCGATTTCGAGGCTTTCATAGAACTGCGCTTCCTTCCCGCAGTGGCGCAGGCCAGCGACCAGGAGGTGGAGGAATACTATCGGAATCACATTGCGTCGGCGCCGAAACTCGGTGAAAAGCCGCCGTCGCTGGCCGATTCGCGAGCCAACATCGAGCGAATCCTTGCCAATGAACGCGCCGATCTCGACCTGGACGCCTGGCTCCGCGACCAGCGCGCGCATGTCCGTATCACGTATCTTGAAAGTGCACTGCAATGAACAAGCCAGCCCGCATCGCACTGATTTCGGTTGGCGGCATCGTGCTCCTGATGCTGATAGCGGCGGTGTCCGCGCTGCTCATCGCACGCAGCGACTGGCTGCGCGAGAAGCTTCGCGCCACGATTATCGAGCAGGCGGAAAAAGCAACAGGTGGGCGCGTCGAGATCGGGCAATTTCATCTGGACTGGACCGGTCTGACCGCCGATGTCGACGGCCTGGTGATTCATGGCGCCGAGCCCGCGAACGTGGCTCCGCTGATCGCGGTGGATCACGTCACCATCGGCATCCGAATCGTTTCGCTTTGGACGCGCGATGTCCGCTTAAGCCGAATCGACGTCATTCATCCACGTGTACACGTGATCGTCGATGTCGATGGCGGCACGAATCTGCCTCGTCCGAAAACTCCAGGCAAGACGAGCACCCAGGACGCCATTCTGAATCTGAAAATCGGCCGCTTCGACGTCCGAAATGGCGAAGCGCTGCTGGAATCGCAGGGCACGACTCCTCACATGGTGCCCTGGAGCGGCACGGGCCGGAATCTGACTGCGCTTGCGACGTACGACCGCGCGCAGGACCGGTATTCGGGCAATCTATCGATGGCGCCGCTGCACCTGACACTCGAAGGCTACGGCCCGCTCGACGTCGAGGTGTATGTGAACGCGGCGATGGAGCGCAATCTGGTGCTTGCTTCGAAGGCGATCATAAAGACGGCCGCTTCGGAGATCGATCTGACCGATTTTTCGATTGGCAGCTTTGCCGCGCCAGTCCTGACGGCGAACTACGATGTCAGGGGCTCGGCCGCCGAAGCCGCGCGAATTCTCCACTGGAAGATACCGATTTCAGGCACCATCGATGTGTCGGGCAACGCACGTTACGTCTCACCCAGGGAGTTCAGCCTGAAAGGCGACGTTCGCGGCACCGGTCTCGCTTTCGGCGATATCCGGAATATACGCCTGGCAGGAACTCTCACAGGATCGCAGGCAACTATGACGCTCACCGGTCTGCGCGCCGGTGTGCTGGGCGGCTCAGTGGCGGGCAGCGTCGAATTGCGAGGCTATGAGATTTACCACGTGAACGGAAAGATCTCCGGGCTGGATGTGCGGCAAATCGCTGCGCTCGGCACAACGCATACTGTGCCGTATGACGGCCTGCTATCGGGCACGGTGGACGCCACGGGAAGGATGCGCGATCTCTCGCGCCAGGGTATCGTCGACGCCGCCGCACAGTTGACGATTGCGCCTGCCGCTTCCGGGTTGGCAGTTAATGGCGAGATCTCCGCTCATTACGCCGGGGCTACCGCGAAGCTGGAGATGGGGCATTCGTGGATTCAGCTTCCCAACACGCGGCTGGATGTCAGCGGGACCCTGGGATCCACGCTGACGGTCGCGCTGCAGACGAAAGATCCCGACGATCTGCTTCCGGCGCTGAATGGCCAGACTCTGCCTATCTCGCTGCGAGACGGTTCGGCCACGTTCACCGGTTCCGTGAGTGGCGCTTTCGCCGATCCTCGCATCGCAGGCCATGCGGAACTGCACAATGCGGTCTATGACGGCAAACTGATCGATTCCGCGATCGCGGATGTTGCAGCGTCGATGAATCAGGCCAGCGCAGCCAATGCGTCGATCGTCTATGCAGGCATCACCGCGACGGGCAACGGGTCCATTTCGCTCGCGGACTGGAAGACGACCAATGCATCGGTGATTGCAGGGAACCTCACTGCGAATAACGTGGATATCACACACGGGCTCGATCTGGCCGGCCAGAAGAACATACAGGTGAGCGGCACGCTATCGGCGACCGCGCATGTTTCGGGCACGCTGGCCAAGCCGGAAGGCAGCGCCGATGTCACCTTCAGCAAAGGGCTGATTTACCAGCAGCCTTACGACTCCATCACGACGAGCGTGCAATTCCTCAGTGCCGACCTGCAAACCGTGAAAGGCGTGTTCGTATCCGGCCCGAAGCGAGTCAGCTTCGACGTCAGTTACCCGCACGGGGGTCAGCCATTTCCCGCCGGAACTCTGGAGATTTCGGCCTCCAGCAATGCGATGCCGCTCAACCAGATTTCGCTCATACGCCAGCGCCAGCCCGATATACAGGGCAGTGCGCAATTCAAAGGATCGGCCGCGGTACGTATAGGCGTGGATGCGAGGAAGGCGGTTCATCTGGAGCTGGCGAGTATCGACGGCGAAGGGTCCGCAACGCATATCGGCGTCGGTGGACGCGATCTGGGCGATGCGCATTTCGCCGCGAAGACGCAGGGCACCACTCTCACGGGGAGCTTCGATTCCAACGCAGCAAAGGCCGTTATTAAAGGCGAGGCGAGGGTCGAACTGACGGGCGACGACCATACGACCGGCTCGATCACATTTTCAAACGCGGGGCTGAACGCCCTGGCCGCGGTCATCGAGACGGAGGCGGACGCGAAGAACCTGACGTTCGACGGCAGCGCGGAAGGGAAGGTGGATTTCAGCGGCCCGCTGTTTATGCCGAAGCTGATGTCGGCGACCGCGACGATTGCGCAGATCGAGGTGCATCCACTGCCCGGCACGCCGCTGACGAAGACCATTCCAGGCTTCAGCCTTCACAACAACGGGCCGATCCGGGTATCGTACGACAACTCCACCATCCGCATCGATGCCGCGCGATTCGAGGCTCCGCAGACCGATATGACGGTGACCGGTACGGCCGATATTTCGAGCGCGACGCCGCTCAATCTGCGCATGAACGGCGAAGTGAATCTCGCTATGGTGCGGAACTTCGTGCCCGATCTGGCGTCTTCGGGAACGGTCACCGTTGCCGGCATTGTGAGGGGAACCTGGAGCGCGCCCGATGTCAGCGGGCGCGCCAGCATTCGCGGCGGCGAGTTTCATTATGCCGACTTTACGAACGGGCTGACGAACGCCACGGGCGAGATTATCTTCTCTGGCACGCGCGCCAGTATACAGTCGGTCACCGCCGATACAGGCGGGGGCAAATTCACCGCTTCGGGTTCCGCGACGCTGAACGCGGGCGTGCTTTCGTACCAGTTTTCGGCCCACACGAAAGACGTTCGTCTGCGCTATCCGCAGGGCATCAGCTCGACTTCCGATTCCGACATCCAGATCGTGCAGAACGCGCAGCGCAGCGGTATTTCCGGGACTATCACGATTCGCCGTCTGGTGTTTAATCCGCAGACGGATGCCGCGGGAACGCTGGCCGACATCTCTTATATAGTGCCGACGCCGGCCTCAGGCGATAACTCGCTCGCCAACATGAATCTGGATGTGCTGATCCAGACAGCGCCCGACGTGGCGCTGCAATCGAAGGTAGCGGAGAGCATTCAGGCGGACGCTTCGCTGCGGCTGCGCGGCACCGTGGCGAACCCGGCGCTGCTGGGCCGCGTCAACATATCGCAGGGCAGCGTGCTCTTCTTCGGCAACAAATACACGATCAGCCGCGGCTCGATCTCGTTCTTCAATCCTTCGAAAATAGACCCGATTCTCGACGTCGATCTGCAGACCAAGACGAGAGGCGTGGATGTGACTCTGACGGTGACGGGTCCGCCATCGCATCTGGGGCTGACTTATCGCTCGGATCCGCCGCTTGAATTCTCCGATATTGTGGCGCTGCTTGCGACCGGCCGGACTCCGGACGATCCGGGGCTGGCGCTGCGGGGCAACGCGCCCACGCCCAGCTTCGAGCAACTCGGCGCCTCCGCGCTGATCGGGGAGACGCTGGCCAATCCGGTGGCCGGGCGCCTGCAACGCTTCTTCGGCGTGAGCAGGATCAAGATCGATCCGCAACTGGTGGGGCTGAACGGAAATCCCGGCGCGCGCCTCACGGTGGAGCAGCAGATTACGCCGGATATTCTGTTCACCTATGCGACCGATGTTTCCAATACCAGCGAACAGCTGATACGCGCGGAGTGGGACTTCAATCCGAAGTGGTCGGCGATTCTGGCCCGCGAGGAAAACGGGTATGTGGGCGTGGATTTCGAGTACAAGCTACGGTTCAAGTAGCGTGTTCAGGTAGCCCGGCCGATTACGCTCGCAGGTAGCCTTTGAATTTGTTCGCGCCGCCTGCGTAGCCGGGGAAGACCTGTGCGATTTGCCGGTTGCCGAGGTGGCTGTAGACGGCTTCGCCGAGCACGTCGCGGAAGTCTGTGGTGAGCGCAAGATCGCGACTTTCGTAGAGCTGTTCGGGAGCGAGGCCGGGCCACTTGCCGTAAACTTTGCCGCCCTGTACGGGGCCGCCCATTACGAACATGGCGTTGGCGTGGCCGTGATCGGTGCCACGATCTCCGTTCTCTTTGGCGGTGCGTCCGAACTCCGACATGGTGACGACTACGACGTCTTCCATGCGGTCGCCGAGATCGCGATAGAACGCCGCGAGCGAGTCGCCGAACTCCGTCAGGCGATTGGCCAGTTGTCCGACGGAGGCCTTCGGGCCGACTTCCTGCGCGTGGTGATCCCAGCCGCCGAGGTCCGCGAAGGCCACTTCCACGCCCACATCGGCCTTGATCATTTGGGCAATCTGCCGCAGGCTGTCGCCAAAGCGACCGGCCGGATATTTCGCGCCGTCGGCCGGCTGGTAGGGCGTCTTCTGCAGCGATTGCAGCAGGGCGACCGCTTCAAAAGTGGCGCGTCCGGTGCCGTTGAGAACCTGATCGCCGGTGCCCGCGTACATTGCTTCGAGAGATTTGGCGGCGGCGGCATCGCGCACGTTGAACGAGTTCAGATTTTCCACTGCTACGGCGTCGTTGGTGCCTCGCATGGCGCGTGGAAGTGTGGGGCCAAGGCTGACGGCGCGCACGGGGGACGGTTTGCCATCGGCGGGAAGCAGAGCGCGGTTGAGCCAGCCATCGCTGGTCGCTTTGAGGCCCGGTGTGCCCGATTCCATGTAATCCTGCGCATCGAAGTGAGAGCGCGTGGGATCGGGAGAGCCGGCGGCGTGCACGATGGCGAGTTGCTGCCGGTCCCAGAGAGGCTTCAGCGATGCGAGCGAAGGATGCAGGCCGAACATGCCATCGAGATCGATGACGGAATCTTCCTTCGCGATGCCGGCAATGGGGCGGGGAATGGAGATGGTGGGGCGCAGATCGTAGTAACGCTGCTCGCCGTGCGGGACCACGATGTTGAGGCCGTCGGCGGCGCCGCGCTGGAAGATCGCGACCAGAACTTTCCTGCGCTGTCCGGTTGCGGCAGTGGAGTTCACGGCAAGTGCCGCGCGCTCCAGCCAAAGGGGTGAGGTACCAACGCCGATCATGGCGATGGCTGAATCCCGCAAAAAGATACGTCTTGAAATCGGCATAAAGTTGTTCCTGATTACCGTCTCTGAAAATCGGGCGAGCCGAGAGTTAACCCGGCCACCATGGGTCCTGTGGGCTGCTTTTGCGGGGCCTCGCCGATGCCTGCCTGAATGGCGGACTGCGATGCGGGCGACGCATCGGCCAGCAGAATATTGTGTTCGATCTGCGCGGTATCGCCGGAGAACTGGGCGAGGTCCACTTTAACGCCGCCGATTTTGCCTTGCGCGAGCGTGTTGGCGAAATTCATGCGGGCCAGAAGCGAGGCGGAATTCAGCCAGTCGCCGCCGCGATTGGTGTAGCCGGTGGGTTCCTGCTTGCGATAGAGCGGCTCGCCGAGCGTGTTCATGAGCTGCACCATTTGCACGGCGGTATCGACGTCGCCGTTGACGGCGCGGACGGCGCTGACCACCATTTCGAGAGGCGATTTCAGCTTGGCGCGGAAGTTGGCGGCGGCCCAGAATTCATCGGCGTTGAACATGGTGCGCATGACTTCGCGGAGATCGCCATCGGTGGCGCTGAACGTGGCGGCCATTTTATCGACGAGCGCATCTGGCGGGTTATCGGAGACGAAGCGAATGGCCAGGCTCTTCGCGATGAAGTGCGCGGTGGCGGGGCTCTGCGCGAGGATGTCGATCACTTTCAGACCGTCTTCGATGCCGCCGCCGGCCGGAATGGCGACGCCGAGGACATGCTTTTCGCCCGGATCGTGCATACGCGGATTGAAGAAGAAGCCGCCGCCCTGCTGGGGCTGGCGAATGGTCCACCCGGTGAAGCAGCGGGCGACTTCGGTAACGTCCAGCTGGGTGTAGCCGCCATCGACGCCGAGGGTATGGAGTTCCATGAGCTCGCGGCCATAGTTTTCGTTGAGGCCCTGGCGCTTGCGATCGGCGGGTGCGTTGGGCCGAGCGGGCGCGTTGTCGCTGACAGATTCCCAGTTATCGAGATAGAAGAGCATGGCCGGGCTTTCGGCGGTGGCGAGGAGCAGATCCTTAAATTTGCCGAGCACGTGGGGACGGATCACGTCGCGTTCGTAGGAGGTGATCATGAAGCGGTCGGCGCCTTTATCGAGATAGACGTTGAAGTGGTTGAACCAGAAATCGGAGAGGACTTCGTCGAGCTGGCGGCTGGAATAGATGGCGCGGAGGAGCTTGCCTTCGGTGAGATCGCGATTGACGACCTGCATCGGGGTGTTGAGGATTTCAACGCGGCGGCGGAGGGCGGGCGGTCCGGCGTTGGCGAGGCGATTACGGATCTGCGGCGGCAGCGCTTCGAGGACGGCTACGAGTTTGTCGTCGGGCAGCGAGGCGAGAAGGTCGAGGCGGGTTTGCTGGGTGCCGTTGAGGAGATCGGACTTCTGGTCGGCATCGAGGGGGAGTGAGTTGAACATCTCTTTGGTTATGCGGCCGGCGGGCATGCGGTCGGCGGGCATGGGTGGCGCGGCGGCTGAGGGATCCGGATTCGGTGCTTGCGCGGCGTCGTCGGCGCGCTTTTTTTGCTCGTAGCGGGCGATGGCGGTTTGAACGGCGGCGCGGGTCAGGGGATCGTCGGTGGAGGGCAGGGGAAGTTTGCCATCGATGATCTGCTTGATCATCTGGGGCGACGGATATTTTTGCAGCATGGCCCCGGTACTCATTTGCAGAGTATCGAGCGGGGCGAGTTTGGCGAGCAGGATCGGGTTTTCGGGAATCGAGTCGGGCTGGAGCTGTTGCTCGATCCACTGGTGGACGCCGAGCTGTTTCACTTGTTCGAGGTCGCCGGGGCGCGGGCCGAAGGTGAGGCGATTCAGGGCGTGGAGCGCTTTCTGATCGTCGGTCATCTGGGGGATTTTCGGGGCAGAGAGAGCGGTGGCCGCCGCGGGTTTGGGCTTTTTTGCGGCAAAGCCGGTCGCCAGCATGGTTAGGCCGGCGATCGTGAGGACAAAGACCTTTTGCTGCATATTATGGATACCTGCATTATCTAACGCTTTTTGTGGCTGAAAGTTGCGGTCTTGCGGGGGACACACTTTTCCTGCAACGATGACGTAAAACGTTTTGGCGGACGTTCCACAGGAACGTCGTCGCGGCCGGGGGTCGGTATATTAGTCCGCCGTATCCGGCCGCCAATGAATTGAGCGGTATCTACAGGATCAAGTATGCCCGCGGTGTTGATTCTCGCGAGGTAAAATCCTATGTTCGATCAACCCGCCCTCTGGTACCGAGACTCGCGTTCTTCGCGATTCGGTGCTTTTCAAACGCGTCTGAAAGATCGTCCGTCGGAAACCCGCCGTTGCAGTAACCGTAAGCCTCTCAACAGGACCGGACGTCCAGTTTCACCTCAATTCGACGTTTCCTGGCCAGGAAAAATACAGTCAAGAGAGCGACCGGTGAAGGACCACTCCCTGATTGGAAATTAGCATGCGCGTCCAGCGCTGGATATGGATGTTATTGATTCTACAGGTTAAAATAATTGTGAACGGCCTAACTGGTTTTGAGGAAATGGCCAATGGCGCGGGTTGCCTGGCGAATCCTGTGCTCGTTTTCGACGAGCGCGAAGCGGACGAAGCCTTCGCCCATGGGTCCGAAGCCAATCCCGGGCGAGACGACGACGAGGCCTTCCTGCATCAGTTTCTTTGCGAATTCGAGAGAGCCCATGGCGCGGAATTTCTCGGGCAATTCGGCCCAGAGGAACATGGTGCCGCGCGGCGATTCGACGGGCCAGCCGGCTTTGGCGAGGCCATCGACCAGAACGTCGCGACGCTGCTGGTAGGAGAGGCAGATCCGTTTGGTGTCCTCTTCGCATTCGCGGAGAGCGACGATGGAGGCGATCTGGATGGGCTGGAACGCGCCGTAATCGAGATAGCTTTTGATGCGGGTGAGCGCCGCGATCATGCGCCGGTTGCCGAGGCAGTAGCCGACGCGCCAGCCAGCCATCTCGTAGCTCTTCGACATGGAGAAAATCTCGACGGCGAGGTCTTTCGCGCCGGGCACCTGGAGGATGCTGGGCGGTTTGTAGCCGTCGAAGCCGAGATCGGCGTAGGCGAAATCGTGAACGATGAGGGTGCCGTGTTTGCGGGCCAGTTCGACGAGTTTGGTGAGGAACGGCAGGTCCACGCAGGTGGTTGTGGGGTTGTGCGGGAACGAGACCAGCAGCATCTTGGGCGGCACGGGCGACTCGCGGTAGAGGGCTTCGAGGCGGTTGAGGAATTCGTCCGCGGTGGGCATGGGCAGCAGGTGCGAGTGGCCTTCGGCCATGAGGACGCCGTACTGGTGGATGGGGTAGGCGGGGTTGGGCGAGGCGACGATATCGCCGGGGCCGATGGTGGCGAAAAGCAGGTGCGCGAGGGCGTCTTTGGCGCCGATGGTGACGATGGCTTCGGCTTCGGAATCGAGATCGACGTCGTAGTTGCGCTTGTAGCGGGCGCAGATCTCCTCGCGAAGTTTGGGAATGCCGCGCGACATGGAATAGCGGTGGTTGCGCGGGTTGCGGGCGGCTTCGCAGAGCTTGTCGACAATGACGCGGGGAGTCTCGCCATCGGGGTTACCCATGCCGAGATCGACCACGTCCATTTGGGCTGCCCGTGCCTTTGCGCGCATCTCATTGAGGACGGCAAAGACGTAGGGGGGCAGCTTCTGGATGCGGTAAAACTCTTCTGTTCCTGACATAGGGAGCTTTCATTTTAGCGGGTGCGGAACGATGGCGGGGCGAAAGGGGCGTGAGAGCGGCGGTGAGAGGGTGCGTGGTAAATTGGAGGTCTAGCCTGCTGCGTCCCCATCGTCCAGAGGCCCAGGACATCGCCCTTTCACGGCGGTAACGCGGGTTCGAATCCCGCTGGGGACGCCAATTTAATTCAATAGTTTGGCGTCATTTCCCGTGATTCCTGCAAATAGTGGGGACTCTACGGGGACTA